>Ga0207080_1099_pt1 | contig 18251 bp, 11 predicted proteins | sample Alteio_BWMinHeat_58_FD_153532 | JGI IMG/M metagenome (GOLD analysis project Ga0207080, IMG submission 153532) | Enriched cells from forest soil in Barre Woods Harvard Forest LTER site, Petersham, Massachusetts, United States -... | ecosystem: Environmental > Terrestrial > Soil > Temperate forest >...
GACAGGCGGAGTTGATTAATACCTATCAAAAAATAGCCAGGGTTCCTTTGCTCATCGCCCAGGACGGTGAATGGGGTTTGGGTATGCGTTTGGATTCGACTATTTCGTATCCCTACCAAATGACGCTTGGCGCGATACAAGACAATTCGCTCATTTACAAAATGGGACAGTTTGTTGCGTATGACTTTAAGCGTATGGGCATGCAGATAAATCTGGCCCCTGATATGGACGTCAACAATAACCCGGATAACCCGGTTATCAATTACCGCTCTTTTGGCGATAACAAATATAATGTGGCTGCCAAAGGGATCGCGTATATGAAAGGTATGCAGGATGGCGGTATATTGACCACCGCAAAGCACTTTCCCGGGCATGGCGATACCAATGTAGATTCGCATCTTGACTTACCCTTGCTGCCTTTTGACAGGAAACGCCTGGATACGCTGGAAGAATATCCTTTCCGGCTGGCTATCAAAGCTGGCATCAGCGGCGTGATGATAGCCCATATGGATATCCCGGCTTTAGATTCTACAAAAAATTTGCCATCAACGTTATCCCGCCCGATAGTCACCGGCGACCTGAAAGACTCACTTGGTTTTAAGGGCCTGGTAGTTTCGGATGCAATGGAAATGAAGGCGGTAGTAAAATACTTTCCTGATGGCGAAGCCGATGTACGTGCTTTTTTAGCCGGGAATGACATTATTGAATTGTCAGAAAACTCGGAACGTGCTATAGGGTTGATTAAAAAGGCTGTGCGGAAAAATGAAATATCAAAGCAGGAATTTGAAGCAAGGGTAAAGAAAGTTCTTGCTGCCAAATATTGGGCCGGATTAAATCATTACCATGAAATATCTACTGAACATCTGGATGAAGATTTGAACCGTGAAAGTGCCAAAGCATTGGTACAGCAGTTAAGCGATGCCTCAGTTACCTTGATTAAAGGCGACGCCCAAACTTTACAATTAAATCCTATACAGAGAACAGCCATTGTAAGCATAGGAGTTACCCAGGAAACCGTATTTCAAAAGGAGTTATCCCAATGGTACCTGAATAGCGATACATTTATTGTCGGCAAAGGTACCCCGGCAGATGAATTGCTCGAGTTGTTGGAAAAGCTCAGGCAATACGACCAGGTATTTGTCAGCATAAACGACACGCGCCCGCGCCCGGCGAGTAAACTCGATTATAGCAACGGCGTAAAAATATTTATATCCGAACTGGCAGGATTTAACCATTCGGTGCTATGCGTTTTTGCCAACCCTTATACCATTGCCGGTTTACCGGGCATTGAAAAAAGTGGTGCGCTGATAGCCTGTTACCAGATGAGCGACGATTTGCAGCGCTCGGCAGTGAAAGTAATAACCCGCACTATTGAACCCAAAGGCAAACTACCGGTGACTGTAGATGTATTTTTTAAAGGAGGCGAGGGGGTGACATTAAAGTAGAGGCGCAAAATCTTGCGTCTCTAATGGCCTTTTCGCTATCTTTACTTCTATAATTATGCAATCCACTCCCAATAAATATAACGAAAAATTCCAGGAAGCATTAGCCAAATTAAACCCGGAGCAATTAGCCGCCGTGGAGCAAATGGATGGTCCGGTGCTGGTTATTGCTGGTCCCGGTACAGGCAAAACGCAGATACTGGCAGCGCGTATTGGGAAGATACTTTTGGAAACCGACGCCAACGCCCACGAGATATTGTGCCTTACCTATACAGATGCGGGTGCTGTTGCGATGCGTAAGCGTTTGTTTGATTTTATCGGTCCGGACGCCTACCGGGTGAACATCTATACCTTCCATGCATTTTGTAATGAGATCATCCAGGAAAACCTGGAGTATTTTGGCAAACTTAACCTGGAGCCATTGTCTGATTTAGAATCAGCTATCCTTTTCAAGGAATTGGTGGATGAGTTTCCGAACGACCATTTACTGAAACGTTTTACCGGCGATGTCCACTTTGATGCCTCGCGGCTGAAAGATTTGTTTTCGGATATGAAAACCGAAGGATGGGATGAAATGGCTATTCAAAATGCCGTAAAAGAATACCTCGACGACCTGCCAAACCGGGAAGAGTACATCTATAAAAAATCAAGTTCAAAAACGGGTGTTAAGGTAGGCGATGTCAAGCAAAAGGATATCGATAAAGCTCATGACAGCATGGCCAAGCTGCTTGCTGCGGTTAATGAGTACCAGAATTTTGATAAAAAGATGAAGGCAAAATCCAGGTATGATTATGACGACATGATTGCCTGGGTGATTAAAGCTTTCCGCGAAAATGAAGATATGCTGCGCAGGTACCAGGAGCGCTACCAGTATATTTTGGTTGATGAATTCCAGGATACCAGCGGCTCGCAAAATGAGTTGCTAAAATTTCTGTTGAATTATTGGGATACACCGAATGTGTTTGTCGTAGGCGATGATGACCAGTCGATTTTCAAATTCCAAGGGGCAAACATGAAGAATATCCTTGATTTTGCTGCTGATTATTCGAAAAGCCTTAAAATAGTAGTGCTGAAACATAACTACCGTTCAAACCAGCACATCCTTAATCTCTCAAAATCGCTTATTGAAAATAACAACGAACGTTTAACGCAGCAGCTTAAGCTGGATAAAAATTTGTGGGCGGCGCATCAGCGATTTGAAGAGCTGGCAGTTGAGCCTATCATACGCGAATATGAAAATCCCGACCAGGAGTTGGTGGATCTCGCATCTCAAATAAGGAGGCTTATCGCCAAAGGAACTGAACCGCATGAAATTGCCGTAATATATCGCAATCATAGCCAGGTGGAAGAGTTGGTGCGGTACATGGACTCGCAGAAAATCGCGGTCAACATCAAACGAAAAATAGATATACTGACATTGCCTTTCGGCGAAAAGATTATCAATATACTGCGTTACCTCGCCATGGAAATGGATTCGCCATATAGCGGGGATGAATTACTGTTCGAAATCATGCATTATGATTTCTTTGCCATCCCTCCGATAGATATAGCAAAGGCCAGCATTGCGGTAAGCAAAGAGAATTTCAGGACATCAAATGATAACGAGCCCAAAACGTCGTTAAGACGTTTCATCAGTGAGTTACGTTCGCCCGCACAGCCTGGCTTATTCGATGTGGTCCAAAATATGGAGATGAAATACCTCATAACCCATATTGATGATTTGCTTAAAGCTTCGGTAAGCGTTACGCTGCAGCAGCTTTTTCAATCTATCATCAGCAAAATGGGTATCCTGCGGCATGTGATGCTGCAGCCTGATAAAGGCTGGTATATGCAGGTGCTGACTAATTTTTTCGACTTCCTGAAGGACGAGAGCCGCAAAAACCCGGATATTAAATTAGCTGAACTGATTGCCACTATCGACCTGATGAAAAAGAATAGTATCAGGCTGGCCTTGAACCAGGTAATCTATTCGGATAATGGGGTTAATTTCCTTACCGCCCATGGCTCAAAAGGATTGGAATTTGAATATGTATTTCTGATAGGCTGCGATAAAAAAACATGGGATAGCAAGGGCCGTAATCATGGATTCAGTTACCCGGATACGTTAACGCAAACTTCATCCGATGATATTGCGCAGGCGGAGGAATCAAGGCGCTTGTTTTATGTAGCGCTTACAAGGGCCAAACAATGCCTGGCTATATCTTATGCAGGCAAAGACCGGGGTGGTAAGGACCAGGAATCATCGCAATTTGTTGGCGAAATATTGGCTGCGACACATTTGCAGGTGGAATACCCGCGCTTGAGCGAGGATGACATGATCGATTTTTACCTGACCCAGCTTAGCGAGGACGACAAGCCAAAAGTTGAATTGATCGACAAGAATTTCATTGACCAGCTGCTTCAAAATTATACGCTCTCTGTAACCCATTTGAGTAATTACTTAGACTGCCCATTGCGGTTTTATTTCCAGTGCCTGATTAGGGTACCATCCGGAAAAAGCCCGGCGGCTACGTTTGGCTCTGCGGTTCACGATGCATTGAAAAAGGCATTCAGGAACCTCAAGGATAATGGCGATGAATTTATGCCGGTCGAAAATTTCATAAAAGATTTTCGCACCTATATGTGGCGCAACCGCGACTCATTTACTAAGGAAGATTTGAAACGCAGGATGGATTACGGCGAAAAAATATTGCCGCCGTTTTATGAGTTGAACATTCCCAAATGGAACAAAATAGCGTTGGTGGAATTATCGTTAAAGAATATCGAGATAGAGGGTGTTCCAGTAAAGGGAAGTCTGGATAAAGTGGAGTTTGTTGGAAAACAGGTAACAGTCGTAGACTATAAAACCGGCAACCTGAAATACGCTAAAGAGAAATTTTTAAGGCCCAATGATAATAACCCCAATGGTGGCGATTACTGGCGGCAGGCTGTATTTTACAAATTATTGATAGACCATGACCGTGCTAAAGACTGGCAGGTAGTTGATACTGTATTTGATTTTGTGGAACCAATCAACGTTGACGAATATCACAAAGAGCATATAAGTATTACGCCGGATGATACAGCCATGGTAACGGAACAGGTAAAAGCCGTCTACCAAAAAATATTAGCACATGACTTTAACACGGGCTGCGGCAAAAAGGAATGTGAATGGTGCCATTTTGTGCGGAGCAATTTTACACAGGTTGGCAGTATATTGCAGGAAGAAGAAGAGTAAACCTAATATGAGATATTTAAAATTTATTCTGCCGTTGTTTATGAGTTTGTCGGCTATCGCGCAAACCAGCATCAGGCAGGACGCGGCGATTAAGCAGATGACGGATGAAGTGTCCTCAAAAAATATTGAGACGATTATTCGTAAACTGGTGAGTTTTAAGTCGCGGCATACTTTAAGCGACACAAGCAGCAAAACGACCGGCAGCGGGGCCGCCCGTAACTGGATAAAAGCGGAATATGAAAGATATGCTGCCGAATCGCACGGCAGGATGACGGTGCAGTTTGACACCTTTACACAGCCAAAAGGCACACGTGTTGATAAGCCGGTACAGCTAAAAAATGTACTGGCGATACTCAAAGGCACCGACCCAAAGGACACCAGGGTCTATATCGTATCAGGGCATTATGATTCGCGGATAACAGATGTGATGGACCCTAATGGTGATGAACCGGGCGCCAACGATGATGCTTCGGGTACTGCTGTATCGATGGAACTGGCAAGGGTGATGGCCAAACACCCGTTCCCCGCGACAATTATTTTTATGTCGGTAGTAGGTGAGGAACAGGGCCTGTACGGCTCAACCCATGTGGCAAAGCGTGCTAAGGCTGAGAACTGGAATGTTGATGCCATGCTGAACAATGATATAGTAGGCAATACGCACGGCATGGAAAATGGCCTGAAAGATAATATCCATGTGCGCGTGTTCAGCGAAGGTGTGCCGACTGTTGCGTCAGGAAATGAGAAGCAAATAGCAGGTTTAGTTTCATTAGGAGGGGAGGATGACAGTCCTTCGCGTGAACTCGCGCGTTATATAAAGGAAACAGCCGAACGTTATGTCGACCAATTAGATGTAAAACTCATTTACCGCCGCGACCGTTATTTACGTGGCGGTGACCATATACCATTCCTGCAGCAAGGTTATTCAGCGGTTCGGTTTACCGAAATGAATGAAGACTTTAATCGCCAGCATCAGAATATCCGTACCGAAAACGGCGTGGATTACGGCGACCTGCCGGATTTTGTCGATTTTAATTATGTGCAAAAAGTTGCCAGAATGAACCTTTCGGTATTGGCGAACCTTGCTTTGGCACCTGCCGAACCTCAAAATGTGGGTGTAATTACAAGCGGCTTAACCAATCGCACCCAACTCAAATGGGATGCCCCGGCGGCCGGAAAAAAACCTGCAGGTTATTATGTACTGATGCGTGAAACCCTGAGTCCTTATTGGGAGAAGAAGTTTTATGTGACTGACACTAAGGCTGACCTGGATTATTCAAAGGATAATTACTTTTTTGCGGTTCAATCGGTTGATGCGGATGGACATGAAAGCTTACCCGTAGTGCCCAAGCCGGTGCGATGATTTATTACTTAACGCTCTTTCTCAGCACAATAAAATAACCCAGGATAAAGACGCCTGCAGCAACTGCCAGGCTCACCAATATATCTTTGGTAAAAAAATCAACTGTCAGCTGTGGCGTGGCCTGTCCTTTACCCCCTGCTCCAGGGTGTATGCTCTTAACAGTTGACATGGCAGCTGAATAAGGGAACAAGTAAGCATATTTCCAATCCGTTCCTGCGAGGATAACACCGGCTATGGTAGCCACAAAACCAATACCCATCGGTTTTAGAAAGTCGCGGAAAAGTAAACTCAATAAAAACTGTATCGATAAAATGCCTAGTGACGAAAGCAAAAGTTTGAAATAGATCTGCGCAAGCGTGCTCTCTATATGGTATTCGTTGAATTTCAAAGCTGGTTTAACTACACTCAGCAAATTACCAAAACCAATGGTGAAAAGGTAGAAGAGGCCGAGACATAAGACTACCAGCGAAAAAGCATAAACGTATTTAGCTGAATATACCGACCATTTCGGTATTGGGAGGCTAAATAGCGATTTCCAGGTTTCGGATTTATGCTCGATGTTATTAACCGAATAGCCGATGAAAACAATCAGCATCGGTAAAAGCAATGAGCCCATTACTCCTAAAATAGCGCCGGCAAATCTTAACCAAAGCTCCATGCCTGGCGTTGATGCCATTTGGTCGCTATGGCTAAAAAAGCCGATAAAAAGCAAAAGACAAATAATGAGTGGTAAGAGTATTGAACTCCAAAATGCCATGGTTTTACGTGTTTTGTAAAACTCAGACCGAAACGACAGTATAAATCCTTTCATGTGTTAGGCTTTTTGGGTAATATCTAAAAATAGTTTCTCCAGGTCCTTATGCACTTTTTGGATGCTGAACACCTGGAAATTATTGCGGTTGAGCAAGGCATTTATTTCGCTCATCTGCACTTTTGAAGTGTAAGGGATAGACAACGTATCCTCGCTTATTTCGGTTATCGTGAAGCCTTGCTTTTTCAGCAAGTTGGCTGCATCAACTGTATTATTGATCTCAATTTTTACCTGTGGCTGGCTTATTGCCTCCAGGTCATTGATACTTCCCTGGAAAAGCAACTCACCGTGGTCGATAATACCCACGTGTGTAGCCATACGTTCCACTTCGGCCAGTAAATGGCTCGAAACAAATACAGTTTTGTTATGCTTTGAAACTAATTTTATCAATAATTCGCGTATCTCAATGATACCGTTCGGGTCGAGGCCGTTTGTAGGCTCGTCAAGGATGAGCAATTTAGGGTCGGGCAATAGTGCCAGGGCAATGCCAAGGCGTTGTTTCATACCCAATGAATATTTGCCGGCTTTTTTATTGGCGGCATCTTTCAGATGGACCAGATCGAGCATTTCATCAACCCTGCTTTCAGGCACTTCTAAAAGGAGCGCCCTGTTCATCAGGTTTTCTTTTCCCGTAAGGTGAAGATAAATAGCCGGCTGTTCTATAAGCGAGCCTATTTGTGAAAGTATGGAAATGCGGTTAGTTTGCAGGTCCTTATCAAAAACACGAATGCTGCCTTCATCTGTTTTTAACAAATTGAGCAGCAATTTTATAGTGGTGGTCTTTCCTGCGCCGTTTGGACCAAGGAAGCCGTATATACTGCCTTCCGGCACCTGTAGGGATAGCGATTTGACAACCTGCTGATTGCCAAAATGGAAGCTTAACCCCTGCGTATCAATTACCATAGTTTTTCTTTGGCAATTGAGCAAACAGTTTTAACAAGTGTTACGCCTTTGTAAAAAAGTGAAGTGGCATGCACGGCTGCTGAACCTACATTAGATTCATTTTTTTGCTGAGATTGATAACTTATTCCCATCACCAGGGCAAATACCACAGGTAACAGCAGTAAAATAAATGGATTCGAGTTTTTGATAAGCCTTTTCATTGCGAGTGTTTTTTGATGCAACAAAGGAATAGTTAATTATCTACCCGCTAAAATGTTTTAGACCAACGGACGGGATTTGTAGATGAACGGGTATTTTAAGCTATAAAAGGGTTCATCGGACATATTGAGGGGTTTATCGGCAAAAAAGTAGGGTAGATATAAATATTGAATAATAAAGCGCACATATTATTACATTAGTTGCTGTGAAAAGAAACTGGCAAATTTTCTGGCATGTTATTTTTTGGGTAAGTCTTGTATCCTATTTTACCTACGTTACTCATAATGAAAGCAAGATAAGCACCGAGGCACTCATCGTGATATTCGGTATATACAGTACTATCAATATCGGCTTATTTTATCTTAATTATTTATACCTCATACCCAAGTTTTTAGATAAAAAGAAATACCGGTATTACACTTTTGCACAAGTAACAGTTATCATCGTTTTTGCATTAGGTAAATATGGCATCGCACTTCTGTTTAAACAGGATATATTGGTGCATGATGGCAAACAAACACCATTCCTGACCTATTTTATCGGGTCGGGCCTGACCAACATATTTTTCCTTTTCCTGAGCACGGCACTGAAGTTCGGGGTAGATTGGTTCCTGAACGAACGCGTGCAGCGTGACCTTGAAAACCAGCGCCTGAGCGCCGAACTTGCTTTTTTGAAATCACAAATTAACCCGCATTTTTTGTTCAATTCGTTAAATAGTATTTACTCGTTGGCTTACCAAAAATCGGATACTACGCCCGAAGCCATTCTGAAATTGTCAGAAATCATGCGGTATATGCTGTATGAAAGTAATGACAATAAGGTTGAACTGGCGAAGGAGCTTCAATACCTGCAAAACTATATCGACCTGCAGAAAATAAGGTTTGGGGATAAGGCTTTTGTCGAACTGAAAATTACGGGAGAAGTAGGTGATCAAAAAATTGTGCCCTTGCTACTGATAGCATTTATCGAAAACGCCTTTAAACACGGCGTGGCTAATGACCCTACCAAGCCAATAATTTTGCTGATTAACCTGGACGGTATCAACCTGCATTTTTACACCGAAAATAAAAAGCACATGAATAACAGGGATACCGAAGGCGGAATAGGGTTGCAAAATGTAAAACGCAGGCTGGATCTACTTTATCCCGGCAAATATAAACTCGATATTAAGGACACGCAGGATATATATACCTGCGAATTATCATTAGTTTTATAATATGATCAGATGCCTTGTAGTTGACGATGAGCCGCTGGCGCTCCATATACTGGAAGATTATATCTCCAAGATGCCCTTTTTGACTTTGGTGAAGGCAACAACCAATCCTATTGAAGCATTGCAACTGGTGCAGGAGGGCGGAATTGACCTTGTGTTCCTGGACGTGCAAATGCCGGAATTGACAGGCATACAGTTTCTGCGGATAGCGAATGGTAAATCTAAAGTGATACTCACCACCGCTTACTCACAGTATGCATTAGAGGGGTACGAGCTGGATGTGATTGATTATTTACTTAAACCTATTGCCTTCGACCGTTTTTTCAAGTCGGTGCAAAAAGCGCAAACCATCATACAGCCTTCGGCTAAACCGGAGGTAAAGCAGGAGACCAGCAATCCGCAAAACGACTTCCTGAGCGATTTTATCTTTGTAAAAACCGAACATAAAATACAAAAGGTGTACCTGAACGATATTTTGTTTATCGAAGGGTTAAAAGATTATATCTCGATATTTACAGCTGCAGAACGTATCATAACGCTGCAGAATATGAAGAAGATGGAAGATGCTTTACCTGAGAAGCATTTCATTCGTGTGCATAAATCTTACATCGTTTCAATCAACAAAATTGACAGTATTGAGCGCAGTCGTATTTTTATCGGAGATAAAATTATTCCGGTAGGAGATACTTATCGTGACGAATTTTTTAAGATAGTTGACGGGAAGAATATCTGATTAATTGTATTGGTTTAGCGTTTTTCTAATCGATGCTTCAGCTTCAGCTACCAACTCATCGGCCGGCCTTTTTTCCGGCTCTATCGGTGTTAACACCTCCCAGCTCATAGCAATGAAAGTATCCAACGGATATTGGCCATAACGCACCATTTTCCACGAGTTTTTAATAGCAATTGGCACCAGCAAAGCTTCCGGGCATTTTTTGAGCAGGGTTGCAACGCCGGCTGCCTGGAATGATTTTACCGTACCATCTTTGGAGCGCGTGCCTTCCGGAAATATTACTGCCGACCAATTTTTTTCTTTCATCCGTGTGCCGAGTTTCATGATCTCGGTGATGGATTGGCGCGGGTCTTTCCTGTCGATATTTGCAGCTCCACCATGGCGGAGGTTGTAGGAAACCGATGGAACACCTTTAGTCAATTCGATTTTTGAGATAAACTTGGCGTGATATTTCCGCAGAAACCAAATAAGCACCGGGATATCATATAAACTCTGATGATTGGCAATGAAAATAATTGGTCTGCCGATAGGTAGATTTTGCTGATTAGTGAACTTCACCGTATTACCCAAAGCATAATAGCTGGCTGTAAGAAATAAGTTCATTACATCCACCACGCGTTTATGCGCGGCGTATCCGAAAACGTTAAAACAAAACCATTGTATAGGATGGCAGATGACGAGAATCAATCCAAAGAAAATGTAATGGACAGGCGTTAAAATGTAACCGAAAAATTTTCTCATCCGGTCGCAAAGTTAAGGGTTTGGTTGGAATTGCTGAAGAGGTTGCAATAGTTGAAAAATTGCACTTATAGCGATGGGTTTTAAACCCATCGCTATGGAAACTCTTACTCACTCATTCCCTCAAACTCTTTTCGGGAGCCGTATTAGTAAGCTCACTCTGAGCGAAGGCTTTTCACAGGGTTTGCCAATGCAGCTTTGATTGCCTGGAAACTGAGCGTGCTCAATGCTATCACAAAAGCCATTATCCCGGCAATGCCAAATATCCACCAACTAATATCGATCCGGAAGGCATAGTCCTGCAACCAGCTATGCATGATGAACCACGCAATCGGCGTAGCTATTACAAAGGACACAATTACCAATGCCAGGAAGTCTTTTGACAAAATGAACACTACGTTCCGTACCGAAGCGCCTAAAACTTTCCGGATGCCAACTTCCTTGGTCCGCTGCAAAATGTTATATGCCGACAAGCCAACGAGGCCAAAACACGCAATCAAAATGGCGAGTAGCGAGAATATGGTAAACATCTCGCCAAAGCGCTGATCGGCTTGATATTGTGCGTTAAACTCGTCGTCAAGGAAGAAATAACTAAATGGGTCGTTAGGGAAATATTTACTCCAGGCTGCTTTCACAGCAGCGATTGTGCCTTGCAGGTCTTTCGTTTGAAGTTTAACGGAATATGCGTCATGGGCGTCCAACCGCAGCGTGATCAGTTGCGGATCGATCGGTTTTTGAAGCCCCATATGATGGAAGCTTTGCACCACACCGATGACCGTTAAAGTGTCGCCCGAAGATATCTTTTTGCCGATGGCATTCTGCGCACTGCTAAAACCGAATTGCTTTAAGGCCTGATCGTTAATGATCGCAGCATTTTTGTCTGTAGGAAAATCTTTGGAGAAGTTGCGGCCGGCAAGCAATTTCATCTGGAATTGCGGGATAAAATCGTAGTCAATGCCCAGGCGATAGAGGGTGGAGGCTCCCAGTTCCTTATGATCGAGACTCTGATAGCTGTTCGTCCAGTAAATTTCCTGCCCCATTACATTAGTGGAGATGGACATACCTTTAATGCCTGGATTTTTAAGCAGATCAGCTTTAAAAGGCTGCAACGTGCTCCAGTAAACAGAATCTGTGACGGTTTGTACGCCGTTAAGCACCAGGGTCTGGTTGATGTCGACACCCAGTTTTTGTTTGCGCATAAAGGTTACCTGCTGGTAAACTATGATTGTGCCGGCTATAAGGATCACCGATATGCTGAACTGCAGAACAATGAGGCCCTTGCGCAAGATCAGCCCGCCGGATGTGTTTTTGAAGGCCCCTTTAAGGACAGCCACCGGCTGATAGCCTGATAGAACAAATGCCGGGTATATCCCCGACAATAAGGTACCCAGGATAAAGATACCCGAGAATATCAGCCAATACCTTCCCGTCATGGAAAAACTCTTGACTATAGCCTGTCCCATCAACCCGTTAAACCACGATGTCAATATATAAACAGCTATGGAGGCTATTACGATCGCCGTAAGGTTCAGAATAATATTTTCAAGCATGAACTGGGCTACAAGGTTTTGCCTGGCTGCCCCTAAAACCTTGCGGACCCCAACCTCCCTGGCGCGCTCAACCGAGCGTGCAGTTGAAAGATTGATATAATTTATCCAGGCGATCCCCAAAATAGTGAGCGCAATAAGGAACATAAAGTTTACTGCACTGCCACTCCCATTCACTTCAGCTTCCTGGTTGTAATTAGAATATAAATGGATATCATGGAAGGGTATTAAATACAACCGATCCTGTATGTTGTTGGCTTTGGCCCAGGGCTTGGCGTTATTGATATATTTATCTGCAAAGGCGGACATTTTTGCCTGGAAGGCGCTTAGGTTTGTCCCGGGTTTTAACTGCAAATAAACATAAAAGTCGTACCAGCCAATGGCTGTATTGGCTGAATCTTGTTTATCCCCGCCGGCTTTCAGTACTTTCCGGAGGGTTTCGTAAGAAACCAGGTAATCGATGATCAGGTGCGAATTGGAGGGGTAATCTTTAAATACTCCTGTGACCAGGAACGACTGATAAGGTTTGTTCGGATCGTCGACAAAACCAGGCGCGCTACGACTAACCAATATTTTACCTACTGCATCTGTTGTGCCAAAGTATTTCCTGGCCATGCTTTCAGAAATGATCATCTTATCGGGCGCATTCAGCGCAGTTGTAGCTGTTCCGCCCGTTAGCCGGATACCCAGCATATCGATCGACGATGGGTCGGCATAATAACCTTTCTTTTCGGCAAATTTTACATTTTTTGCATCATTACTCAATAACAACTCATCGTCTATCAACCGGCAGTAATTCTCAACCTCGGGATAATCCCTTTTCATCAACGGGCCGAACGCCGGGTAAGAAGTAGCTGATTGCCATAACAATTTTCCCTGTTTGTATTGGTCGAGCCGTATACGTACGATGCGCGAAGAGTTCTTTTGGAAAGTATCGAAACTTCTTTCGCGGGATACATATTGAAAGATCAGCAGGCAGCAGGTAATGCCGATGGTAAGCCCAAGGATGTTCAACGCAGTATATCCCTTTCTTTTGAAAAGATTGCGCAGGCTGATAGTGAAATGGTTTTTTATCATGATGTTTAAACTCTAAATCCTAATTTCTAAAATCTAACTTATTTGATCACCGATCGCTAATCGCTCATTCCGCCTTCAGGCTCTTTACCGGGTTCATCAACGCTGCTTTAACAGATTGAAAACTTACTGTTAATAGGGCAATAACTATTGCGACAACTCCTGATAATGTAAATATCTGCCACCAGCTTATTGGGACCTGGTAGGCAAAATCCTGCAAAAACCATTTATTAAGACCCCATAAGGCAATTGGAGACCCAATAACGATGGCAATAAAAACCAGTTTCACGAAATCGTAAGAAAGGAGTGTAGTGATATTACTTACCGTTGCACCCAATACCTTGCGAATGCCAATCTCCTTGCTTCGCTGTTCTGCCATAAAGGCTGATAAGGCGAAGAGCCCCAGGCAGGCTATGATAATAGCTAATACTGCAAAACTGGTGAATATATGTCCGGTGCGCTGCACGTCGGCATACATATTAGCAAATTGTTCATCCAGGAAAGTGTAGCGGATAGGCTGATCGGGTGAATACTTCCTCCATAGTGCCGAAACATTAGTAATGGTGTTTTGCACATCGCTGCCGCTAAATTTTACCGTCATTATAGATGGGCTAAGGCCAAAATGAAGCACGAGCGGGTCGATATTACCACGCATCGATTCGAAGTTGAAGTCTTGCACTACACCAATAACAGTAAAGGTGCCACCGTTGCTGATGCGTGCGCCAATAGGGTTTTTCAGGTTCAATTTTTTTGCCAGGGTTTGATTGATAATCACCGATTTCCCGGCAGTATCACTGGACATATTGTACGAAAAATTACGGCCTTCAACCAACTTCATACCCAGTGTTTTCAGGTAAGTATCGTCTATCTGCCAGTATTGACCGCTCACACCCGCATCCAGCTTTTCACGTCCTTCCTTAAAGAAGGTATTGCCATTCCGTTTGGTGCCATTGACCGGTAAATAATCACTTATTGATACGCTTTTTACCGATGCGATCTTTGAGAGGTCATTCTTAAAGTCTTTAACGCCCTTATCGCCCATCGTGTTCGTTCCCTGTAACACCATCACCTGGTCCTTATCAAAGCCTACCTTCCTGTTGAGGATAAAGTGCGTTTGATTGTAAATTACAATGGTGCTGATGATCAATATGATAGAAGCAGTAAACTGGAAAACTACCAGGCTGTTACGCAGTATGGGACTTTTGCTGCCGCTGCTGATCGACCCTTTTAACACTTGTACAGGCTTGAAAGACGACAGGTAGAATGCCGGGTATATGCCCGCCAATGTGCCTATGATCAAGGCAGAAAGCAGGATAACGGGCATCAACCACCATTCGCCCCAAGGTATGGTTAGTGATTTAGAGGCGAGCGTATTGAAATAAGGCAATAACAGCCACGCGATAAATATGCCCAGTACGAAGGAGATCAAACTATAAACCAGGGATTCCGTTAAAAATTGATTGATCAAACTGCTGCGATATGAACCGACTACTTTGCGCAATCCTACCTCCTTAGCCCTGTTAGCCGATTTGGCAGTAGAAAGGTTGATGAAATTGATACAGGCGATAACCAATATGAATCCCGCAATGGCGCCAAATAACCAGGTAAAGCGAATATCGCCATGCGAAAGTCCATCCTGGATATCATAAGAGTACAGGTTGATATCTTTAACAGGCTGCAAATGCAGCGAAAATTTGGCAATCTCCTTCTCAACATCTTTCATACCTTCCCTTTGGCCTTCAGGCAGCAGGTAATTTTTCAGAATATCAGCTGATAATTTTTGCTCAAAAGCCGTAAGATTGGTGCCCTGTTTCAGCTTAATATAGGTCGGATAATTGTAATCACCCCAGTTATTTTGTTCGCCGCCCCAAAATTCCTGGCTCTTCAGCGTCATAAAGAAGCTAAACTGGTTTAGATGCGAAGTGGAAGGTATGTCGGCTATTACACCAGTGACACGGTAAGGGTGGGCCTTGTCATTATCCAGGATCATCGTTTGTCCGACAGGGTTTTGTTGCGGGAAATATTTATCCGCCTTACTTTTAGTAATCACCATGGTATACGGCTCATCCAACGCGATTTTGCGATTACCGTACACCATAGGCAGTTGAAGTATATCCAGTATTTGCTGATCGGCATATACAAATCCCTGCTCGTAAGTATTTTGTGCCTGGTCGCCACGGCGAAGCTCCTGGTTTCCGGCGTGTGCGATAAGATTATTAGGCATCAACCGGCCAGAGAATTCCACTTCAGGCATGTCAGTTTTAATTGCTTTCGACAACGGTGCCGGCCAATCTGTCCCTTTGTCTGTTTTACCATCATGAGCGTAAAAGCCAACCACGCGGAAAATTAGGTCCCCGTCGGGATAGGACTTGTCATAACTCATCTCGTCGCGGATATATAACGCGATCAATAAACAGGCTGCTATACCCATAGCAAATCCACCGATCTTAATTGCCGCATACAACTTTTGTTTGCGCAATTGCCTGATGGCGATTTTTAAATAGTTTTTTAACATGATGGTTAAATTATAAACGCTAAATTCTAATTTTTAAACTCTAATAGCCTAATTGCTTCATCACTAATTTATTCTCCTCTCAAACTATTTACCGGGTTAGCCAACGCTGCCTTTATGCTCTGGTAACTGATGGTCAACAAGGTAATTATTATGGTAGATGCTCCCGCAACCAGGAATATACCGATCCCAATGTTTACCCGGAAGGCAAAACCCTGCAACCAGCTATTCATTAAATACCAGGACACGGGGAAGGCTATCAGCAGCGATATCAATACCAGCTTCAGAAAATCTTTGGACAGCATCAGTGTAACGCCGCTTACCGATGCGCCAACCACTTTACGGATACTGATCTCCTTTTGCCGTTTTTGAGCAGTGAAGGCGGCTAATCCAAATAACCCAAGGCAGGAGATCAAAATAGCCAGTCCCGAAAAATATTTGGATAAAATACCGGCGCGCACTTCGGTTTCATATTGCTTCTGGTAAGCTTCATCCAGGAAATTAAAAGTGAATGGAAAACCAGGGTTGTAGGCTTTATATAATCCCTCAATTTTACTGATGGTTTCGCGTTGCTGGCTACCTTTGATCTTAACCATGATCTTGATCCAGGGGTTAGTTTGCTGGTGCATCAACTGAAAAAATGCCGGCGCGACGGGCTGGTGCAGCGATTCGAAATGAAAGTCTTTCACAACGCCTATTATTTGCACGTTCTGTCCATAAAGCTTAATGGTTTTACCTACAGGGTCTTTAAGGTGCATCGCGGCAACCGCTGCCTCGTTAAGCATAATGGTAGAGTCGTCGCTGCCGTAGTTTTTTGAGAAACTGCGGCCCTGGGCCATATGCATGCCCATTGTTTCGGTAAAATTATACCCGCCACCGAAACCTTCAAAATAGATAGAAGTCTTGGGGTCCTTCCCGGGCCACTCAAGGCCATAATTGCCATAATTTCGCCCTACCATGTTATGGAATGTATAACTGGCATTTATTACACCCGGTATTGTTTTTAATTGATCTACGAAAGTCTCCTGCGTGCCCTGGAGCCTGCCCTCGGCATCAAACCTCACAATGTTATCTTTATTGTAGCCCGGGTCCGTCGATTGAATAAATTGCACCTGTTTATTTACCACAAGCACGGATACCATCAATACTACGGAAAGCGTAAACTGGAATACAACCAGGCCTTTGCGCGATATGACAGCAGCGAAGGATGTGCTAAGTTTGCCTTTTAATATGGCCAGCGGATTGAATTTTGAAAGATACAACGCGGGGTAGCTACCCGACAATATTCCCGCAAACAAGGTAATGCCCAGCAGCGCCAGTACCAGTTGCAAGTTAAAATTAAGCACCAGCTGTTTGCCTGTGATCTCGTTAAATTGCGGCAGCAGCGCCCATGCTAATCCTAAAGCGAGGAGCACCGCGAACATGGTCATCATCAGCGACTCGGACAGAAACTGGACAATAAGCTGGCTGCGCGCCGCGCCCACCACTTTTTTAATGCCCACTTCCTTCATGCGCCTGGAAGCCTTGGCTGTAGAGAGATTCATGAAATTAATGCAGGCGATAATAAGAATGAAGGCCGCGATAAGCGAAAACAGCCTTACATAAGCAATTTTGCCGCCCACTTTTGAACCGTGGGAAAAAGTGTTGAGCAGGTAATTATCTGAGAATTTTACGGCGTATGGGCTGCGGGTCGAATCTCTGCCGTATTCGGTGATCACACCAGCGATCGCTTTATTAAAAGCATTAATGTCGGTTCCTTTCTGAAGCAGTACAAAATTATGCGGACCGGTATTGTTCCAGGTTTTTACCCAGTCCTGCACGCTGTAGAGATATTCAAAAGGCAACACAAAATCAAATTGCTGAGACGAATGGACGGGTGTTTTTTCAAATACACCCGAAACAAAAAAATCAACATGGTGCTGGAAGTGGACCACTTTACCCTGCAGGTTTTGGGTGGTGCCAAAGAGTTTGTTTGCCAGTTCATCCGAAATAACGATGGAGTTTTTATCGGCCAGCACTTTATCCCGCTTACCATCAAGCAGGTTGAACGAAAAAATGTTAAAATAATCCTTACCGGCGTATTGCCCGATGGCCTTGATGTTTTTGTCGCCGGCCGAAAGCGTGAATGCCTGGAACCAATCGGGCGGGGCCAGTGACGCCGCGTATTTTACTTGGGGCATTTTTACCGCGAGTATGTCAGCGACCAGGCCCGACGATTCATCCGAAATAGTGGTTTCGCCGCTTGTTTTCCGGTGCTCCATCAATTGATAGACCTGGTCGTTATTGGCGAAAAACTTATCGTAGCTCATTTCGTCGCTTACCCATAAATAAATGAGTAAAGTACAGGCAATGCCGGTAGCCAGGCCGAGGAGGTTAAGAAAGCTAAACTGGCGGTCTCTCAGGAACCCGCGCCAGGCTATTTTGAGATTGTTTTTAAACATGGCTTTAGTTCATTAGTTTACTTGTTCATTAGTTCATTTGTTTTGCCAACCGCCTACTCACT
>Ga0207080_1100_pt1 | contig 18213 bp, 17 predicted proteins | sample Alteio_BWMinHeat_58_FD_153532 | JGI IMG/M metagenome (GOLD analysis project Ga0207080, IMG submission 153532) | Enriched cells from forest soil in Barre Woods Harvard Forest LTER site, Petersham, Massachusetts, United States -... | ecosystem: Environmental > Terrestrial > Soil > Temperate forest >...
GCTGACAGATAAGCTATCTTCTGAATTTACTTTTGTAAGTAATTCTGGACCGGGTAGTTATAATCCAGTGACAGGCATCTGGACATTGCCTAATCTGGCTGCGGGAGCAACAGATCACTTAACGATTACAGCAACGGTTAATCCAGAGCCTGAAAGTGAGACTGAAAATCTTACTCTTCCAAGTCCGGATCATGAAGCTTTATCTTTGGGATCAGTAGCAACAAGCAATGCAGGGTTATGGACATCAGACTCTAACTTGTTTGGTTTTGTTCCCGGATTAAATGTTGCGCCAAATGTCGCGCTAGATCTCGCTCAACTTACACCAGCAAATGCTATGAACGTAGAATATGATACCAGAGGCCCTGATGAAATTGGTGTGGGTGTAGTTAATCCAAACAAGTCTGGTGATGGCGAAATTACAATGGTGAATGGAAAATCAGATACGCTGGTTATCCAATTTGATCATGACGTTGATACGGCCACCATTCACTTTAATAGTTTAACATCGCCTGATGCAGGTATTGTGACTGCGTATGATGTTTTTGGTCATTATCTGGGTCAAGTTGCTTTCAATAGTTCACTCACTGGTGGAAATCTGACTTTGGGTCCGAATAGCTTTAACGGCGCTGATTTTCACTATTTAGCATTTACGGCGACCAACGGTGATTACTATGTCAATGGCATTTCAGGCATTGAAGATGCTGCATCTAATACAGCGACAGTCACATCAACGACGATTGATACTAATCTGAACAACAATACTTCTACAGTAAATGTGCCTTATGTTTCAGAAGCAGATTTATCCGTAACCAAAACAGTTAATAATGCCCATCCGGATGATGGAACCAATGTTGTATTTACGATTACAGCCATGAATAACGGTCCAGATGATGCAGCGGGCGTTAATGTTACAGATTTATTACCCGCCGGATTAGTATTTGTTTCAGACACTGCTTCAGCAGGTACCTACAACAGTGGTACTGGTATATGGAACATTGGCAATCTGAACAACGGCGCCAGTGATACTCTAACCATTACAGCTAAAGTGACAGATCCAAGTTTAGTGATCGAAACCAATACAGCAGTGATCAGCAGCAGTCAGCCAGATCCTAATTTGGCTAATAACTCAGCCAGCGCCAGTGTGACTCCAATCGCAGATGCAGATTTGGGTGTGACCAAGACAGTTGATAATGCTCATCCTGATGATGGCACGAATGTGACCTTTACAATAATCGCAACCAATCATGGTCCGGATAATGCCACAGGCGTAAATGTATCAGATTTATTGCCCGCAGGATTGGTATTTGTCTCAGATACAGCCTCAGCAGGTACTTATAACAGTGGTACGGGTGTATGGAACATTGGCAATCTGAACAATGGCGCCAGTGATACTCTAACCATTACAGCCAAAGTGACAGATCCAAGTTTAGTGATCGAAACCAATACAGCTACAATCAGCGGAAATCAGCCGGACTTGAATTCTAGCAATAACTCAGCCAGCGCCAGTGTGACTCCAATCGCAGATGCAGATTTGGGTGTGACCAAGACAGTTGATAATGCTCATCCTGATGATGGCACGAATGTGACCTTTACAATAATCGCAACCAATCATGGTCCGGATAATGCCACAGGTGTAAATGTATCAGATTTATTGCCCGCAGGATTGGTATTTGTCTCAGATACAGCCTCAGCAGGCAGCTACAATAGTGGCACAGGCGTATGGAACATTGGCAATCTGAACAACGGTTCCAGTGATACTCTAACCATTACAGCCAAAGTGACGGATCCCAATTTAGTGATAGAAACCAATACAGCTACAATCAGCGGAAATCAGCCGGACTTGAATTCTAGCAATAACTCAGCCAGCGCCAGTGTGACTCCAATAGCAGAATGCACCCTTGCCATCACAAAAACAGTCGCTGACGTCACTCATTCTTCTTTCGGTAGTGATCCAGTCCCTGGAGATACCATACAATATACTGTTATCGTCACAAATAATGGACCCAGCGCTGCAGCAGGACTGGCTGTAAATGACCTGTTACCAGCTGGTTTGACATTTGTTTCTGATACTCTACCTGCAGGTACAACTTATAATAACGGTACAGGTGTATGGAATATTGGTACTTTGGCCAATGGTGCATCTGATACGCTAACGATTAAAGCTTCAGTAAATTCTTTCAATTTTGAAGATGGCACTACAGCATCCGCAACCCAGGCACAGGAAATAACTGCCTGGTCTGGCGCTAATCTCTATGCTTATACTTTGGGAACCAGCGCTACAGATGGTGGCTTGATCGATGCGACCAGTCTCAGTCATGCGAATGGTGCTGTTACTTATACCGCTTCTACGGGTATTGGTGTTTCAGGCGGCGCTTCTCCTGATGCTGCAATTGATTATAAACCTGGCAGCGGCAATGAATCGCTTGTGGTGGATTTAGGTGCAAGTCACATTACTGATCATGCAACCATCACCACTTCTAATTTTTCAGCTGGCGCAGAAGGTGAAGTTACTGCCTACAATTCAAGCGGAGTTCAAGTTGGCGGGCCTGTTATCTTAGATGCTTCTAGCAATGTTATCACGATCAGTCCAGGCGCTAACTTTGAATATCTGGATTTCACTGCTCTGCCATCAGTCTCTAATGCCGCAAGCAGCTTCTATGTAGAAGATATTAAAATTTTGCCCAATACTATCATCAATACAGCCAGCGCCAGTGCCACAGATAGCTCAAATTCGCCGTCAGCTTCAGCAACAATTACCACTGAAGTGCCAGTTGCCAAAGATGGTACAGTCAGTTCGAATGCCGGCACTGAATCCAATGTCATGTTTGCAATGGATGTATCAGGCAGTATGGCAGATAATGCTGGTTTATATGAACCCAAGATCGACTTTGAAATACAGGCTATTCAAAATCTGTTAATTTCATACGGTTCGCTGGGTCTTGTAGCAGCTCAGGCAGTTAGCTTTAACAGCAGTGCAGCTATTCTGGAATCGAGCTGGTCCAGTGTTGCCAATATTATCAACGGTATCAGTGGATTATCTTCTGGCGGAAATACCAATTATGATGCAGCTCTTGGATTACATCCAAATGGTGTGGGAACAACCAGTTATACTACAGGCGCCCAGCAGGCCTGGGTTGATTCAGGGAAACTGACAGGTGGAGCAGGTGTTACACTGCAAAATGTTAGCTATTTTACTACTGATGGTGGTGCGAATGGACCCAGTGGATCTGCGGGTGTAGCGACAAATTCAGGTACAGCTGGTCAGAATAATACTGGTGAAGAAACCCAGTGGCAAAATTTCTTAAGCGCCAATGGCATTACCTCATACGCTGTGGCTCTTGGTCTATCTTTATCAGATATGGCATCATCAAGCGGCGGCAGCAATAACGATACAGTTGGACAGGAATTAAATCCTATAGGAACAAATACGGCAGATAATGACAATACCAATACTACGCCAGTGGATGTATTTGGCGTCAGCAATCTTGCTAATTTACCTGCTGTCTTAAATAGCACTGTAGCAACTATTTCTGGTCATAATTTATTGACAGATACCAGCAGCAGTTTTGGTCCGGCAGGCGCCGGATATATCCAATCTATTGGATTAGTCGGTGACGGCGCAACTTTTACTTTCAACGGTTCTACTGTGACAGAGATTGGAACGCAGTCTGGAGGCGGCACATTTTCTTTTGCTTCAAACTTACTGACTATTAACGATAGCAGTACGCTTGGAACGTTGGCTATCAATTTAGTGACAGGTAATTATACTTATACAGCGCCATCATCTGCACCTGCTGGTGACTTGCTGAGTGTTCCTGTTGCATTTACGCTGAATGATTCGTCAGGCAATCCCGCCAGCGGAACACTGACGCTCAATGTAAATTATATTAGCCAGGGCGTTGTAACCGGAACTTCACCCAATGAAACACTGACAGGATTAACAGACGGTGCAAATCATGTTTTAACAGTGGGAGCAAGCGCTAACTTTTCAACTATAGTAGATAATAATTCAGGTCAGGATACCCTGGTCGCTGGAAATAATAATGGCTTTACACTGAATGCTGGTGGCTCAACAGGCAATGATCTGTTAATTGGCGGACCTGGCAATAATGATGTTCTCACAGGCGCTACACATAGCGGCACTGCTGATACTTTCGAATTTACTCGAGCTAACGACGGTAATCTTTCAATGACCATTAATAATTTCCAACCCAATAGTTCAGTGTTGAATCTAACTGATCTGATTACAGGTGAGCTGAGTGGCAATGCAGGACAAGCGCTGACGACTGCTGCAGAGCTGAATGGAAATGTGACTGTTGCCATCAGCGGCGCAAATACAGTATTTAGCATTACTGCTTTGACACCTAGCAACAGTCCTTCAACCGTTCATGAAACCGTTACTTTGACAGGTGTTAATTTGTTGACAGCTTATGGTCTTCCAACAGGTTCTCCAAGTGCTGAAAGCAATTCAATCCTCAATCATATGTTGAGTACGCATCACCTGATGGTGCATGGATAATAATGCGGTAAGAAAGCAGTATAGCAATAATATGTAAGGGCGCTCCAAGTGGGCGCCCTTCATTATAACAGGAGATTTAGCATGCAAAACAGGATTAAGTTGATCATTGGTGGAGATGTCATGCTGGGCGGGATGATTAAAAATGCCATTCATCAATTTGGTCCAAAATATCCTTTGGAAGAAATAGCCTATATCCTGCAAAAAGGAGATGTAACATTAATTAATCTCGAGTGTGTCATCACAGATTTCAATCAAAAATGTTCGCTTATTGCTATTCAGTCACTTATTGATGCTGGGGTGAATGTGGTTTCCCTGGCCAATAATCATATATTGGATTTTAGTGAAACAGGCTTGTTTAATACTGTCGATATATTAAATAAAATCCATCTTTATCATGCAGGTGCGGGGAAAAACGAGCATGAAGCTTATTCGCCAGCCGTATTTACCAAGAAAAATATCAAATTTGGCCTGGCGGCATTTTGTAATGATCAACAGGCTTTTGCCGCTCATCGAAATCAACCGGGTATGGCTTATATTAGTCTGCACAATCTTAGAGAAGCTATTCAGTGTATTCAAACAGCATATCATGCGTTAGAAGCAGCAAAAGTGGATTTTCCTATATTATCGATAAACTGGCAGTCTAATATGATAGAAAGACCCACAGTCCAATTTATTAAAATTGCACATGCGGCTATTGAAATGGGATACAAATTACTTTTTGGACACGGTTCGCATTTCTTTCAGGGTATAGAAATTTATCATGGATGCCCGATTATTTATGAGGCGGGTGACCTGGTTGATGATTCCGCTATTAATGCTAATTTTAGAAATGACCATCAGTTATTGTTTGAATTGGATATTGTGGATAAGCAAATTTATAATATTATTTTCTATCCTGTTTTTATTGATCATTATAAAGTCATGCCAGCAACAGGCGATCATTTTGATTATATTGCACAACGCATACAATATCTCTGCAATAATCTGAATACAACTGTATATAGTATCGATAAAAAACTGTTACTGGTTGAGTTACTCATTTCTGGGGAACATCACCCATAATTGTATTTAAGAAGTAAGGAGTAATTTTATGAAAGTTCAACGAGGTATAGTAGTTATTGTGGATGTTAGCGGTTACACCAATTTTGTGAAGATGCATGCTTTCTCGATTGTACATGCCGAGTGGCTGATATCAGAACTGATGAAAACCATTGCCAAAGAGTTTGGTGCACCTGTCCAGCTTAACAAGTTGGAGGGTGATGCCGCTATGTTTTTTGTGTGGATTAATGATCCGGCTAAAGAACATGCACTTGTGAAGTTGACGATGCAATCGGCGCTAGCCGCTTTTCGCGCATTCAAAATGAAGAGGGACGACATGCTGGCGGCTAATCTCTGTCCTTGCTGTGCTTGTCCAGAACTGGGAAAGTTGTCCGTCAAGGCAGTTTTTCATATAGGCGATGTGGTTGAAAAAAGAGTATTAAATAAAGATGAATTGGCTGGCGATACCGTGATTATTGCTCATCGCTTGTTAAAAAATGCATTGCAGTCTCACGAGTATTTTTTAATGACTAAACCATTTTATGACAGCGCGGGAAAATCATTGGCTTTAGAAGCGAAAGTCATGAATCAATCAGTAGAGGGATATGGAGAAATTGAAGTTGCAGCAATTGATGGCGAATTGTTGGATCAAAAAATCGAAAAAATGCCACCAGTTAAACGCTCTATCCTGAAGGGCATTTTACAGGTATTTAACATGGAGTATTACATGTTAAAACGAAGCGCTCATCTGATAGAAAGGCAAAAATTTGCCCATTTGCCGGAAGCCCATGCATCAGCAGCAGAATAAGCGCTCTTGAGAATCAGATTTTATACCCAACTCCAAGTCCAATAATAAAAGGATTGAGCTTTACTGTTGGATTTAATTGTCCAACCGGTGTATTGACGCTGGCGTTGGTTTGTATAAATATTTTTTTAACATCCAGATTAAGGGACCAATGCGGGTTCAAATTCAAATCTACACCCGCTTGCAGCGCCGGACCAAAACTGCTTCCATAAGACGTCGATGTAGAGAGAGGACCGTTGCTGATATTATAAAAATAAGTGTAGTTGAGTCCGGCGCCAATATAAGGACTGAACATCGCATCTGGCACAAAATGGTATTGAAGGGTGACTGTTGGTGGGAGAAGACTGGCTCTGCCTAAATCCACATGTCCTAAAACCGTACTGTTCGCAGCAACAGAATGACGCATGGTTCCCAATATCAGTTCAGCCGCAACGTTTTTTGTGAAAAAATAATTAACATCCAGTTCCGGAACGACCTCTGTACTCATCTCGTTTACCTGACCCCCGACAATATTGATCTGATTGCTTGAGGCCTGGGGAATGACGTCAATGGCGCGCAATCTCACCATCCAGGGACTTTGGGCATGCGCCAAAGTGGATGAGCCGCAGAGTAGTAATCCCATTAAAAAAATATCTTTACTGTGTTTCATAGTTTCTCCCTTTTATGCAATACGCTGTGTCTATAGCCGTATAGAAAATAACAGACAATACCTATGCCCATCCAGATTAAAAATCTGATTTGTGTAACGTGAGAAAGACTGTAAATTAATAACAAACATAGCAAAATGCCTAAGATGGGTGTAATAGGATAAAAGGGCGCTTTAAAAGGTCGGGGCATATTGGGATTTCGGATTCGCATAACGATTACCCCAAGACTGACAACGACAAATGCTGCCAATGTTCCAATATTCACAAGCTCTGCAACTTCATGCATAGACATAAAACCTGAGATCAATGAGATAATTACGCCGCAAGTAATGATGACTCTGGTAGGTGAATGTGTGATGGGGTGAATCTGTGAAAATACTTTAGGTAATAAACCGTCATGAGACATAGCATAAAATATTCGAGTTAAACCAAAGAACATCACTAACATGACGGTAGTGAGTCCTGCAATGGCGCCTGCTGCAACAAACCCTGCTGCAAAATGTTCGCCTACGTTCAATAAAGCAAATGAAACAGGTGAAGAGACATTGAGGGTGCTATATTGCGCAATGCCTGTAAGTAAGCCCGCAACGACGATATAGATAAGAGTACAGAGAATCAGAGAGCAAATAATGCCAATAGGTAAATTTTTTTGGGGATCAATAGTTTCTTCAGCAGCTGTAGCAACTGCATCAAATCCAATATAGGCAAAGAAAATAATCGCGGCGCCATGTAATACGCCTTGCCATCCAAACGGTAAAAAGGGTTTCCAATGGTGAATATTAAAATGTTTTGTTGCTGCAATGATAAATATGGCTATGGCAATGAGTTTGATAAAGACAATAATATTATTAAAGCGCGCGCTTTGTTTTACACCCAGACAAAGTAAAGCAGTAAGAGCTAGAATAATTAACATTGCAGGCAAATCCATTATGCCGCCTTCAGCAGAACTATTCACAATGGCTGTGGGTAAATGAATGCCGACAGATTGAAAAATATTATCAACATATCCTGACCAGCCAATGGCAACGGCAGAAACAGAAATGCCATACTCTAAGATTAAACTCCAACCAATAATCCAGGCAAAAAATTCTCCCAGACCCGCATAAGTATAACCATAAGCGCCGCCAGAACCGCCAATGGCAGAAGATAATTCAGCATAAGAAAAAGCTGTGAAAGCACAGGCTATACCTGAGAGAAGATAAGACAGGATAATGGCAGGGCCAGCAGCGGTAGCAGCGGCAATGCCTGTGAGCACAAACACACCAGCGCCAATAATGGCGCCAACACCTAAAAAGACCAAGTCTGATGCTTTTAAACAACGTCTAAGAGGAGATAGGTTAAAGTGTTCTAATGGTTTTGTGCGTAATAGTTGAGACATTAAAAAACCCTAACAAAGAAAGGGCAGACCTGTGTGTCTGCCCCTGTATATCTATTCATCAAACAGTTTGTGTACGAAAATTAATATGTTCCGCTTGGATCAATGAACCTATGCTGTTGAGTACTCTAAATTCAGCATAAATCGCATTATATTGACCTTCTGTGTAGGCACGGTTTGATTGATAATATTCATTTTGCGCATCAAGCAAATCCAGCAGTGAACGTTTGCTTAATGTGAACTGTTGTTGATAAGCATTAAAGCTTTTTAGTGCATCATCACGATGGGCTTTTAACATGGGAAGCTGTGCTTTGGCTGATTGCCAGGCATTCCATGAAAGTTGTGCGTTATTCACAACCTGACGATAGGTTTTATGCATGACTTCAGCGGATTCCTGGTAAAGATAGGCTGTTTCATTTTGCCTGGCTTTATCAGCGCCGCCATGATAAAGATTGTAATTCATGCGAACCATGGCCTGCTCTTGATTATCCTGGCCTTTGACGCCATCAATATTATCATTGCGATTAGCATTGACCTGTAAATCAAAGCGAGGATAATTTTTTGATAATGCAGCTTCATGCTGTGCATACGTTGCATCCATGTCTGCTCTTGCAGATTTTAAAATGGGATGATTTGCAATAGCCATTCGAACTGCCTGATTTTCAGATCTTGGCATAAAACGTGCAATACGTTGGAGTGAGGGCATGGAAAGATTGTATGGCGTTTCGCCAACAACCTGCAGATAATTGCTTTCTGCATCAATCAAGTTGGCTTTTTCTGCTGTGAGATTAGCCTTTGCCAAGCTCACCCGACCTTGCGCTTGGGTTAAATCTGCTGTTTGATCGAGACCGCTTTCCTGTCTTTTTTCAAGCAAACCACCGACTTGTGAGTGGGTTGAAACGTTATTCTGGGCTTCGCGGATAAGCTGTTGTTCTTTGAGGACGTTGAGATAGGCTTGGGCTGCATTTAATCCAACATCTTGTGCTGTGCCCAAAACTTTGTAATCCGCTGCATTCAGACGAGCTTTATTACGAGCAACTTCACTGGAAGTCGCAAAGCCGTCAAATAACATTTGATCAGCAGCCAGCCCTGTTTCACGACGAACCAATGTCGTTTGAGCCAACTGGGTACTTGGGGAATCTGCGTCTCCTAGGACAAAAGGACTTTCGGTGTGCTGAACGCCGTAGCCTGCTGTTGCATCGAGAGTCGGCAAATAACCGCCTTTTGCGCCTTGTAAAGCTTGTGTAATTGCGCAGCTGTCCTTTTCTGAGGCTAATATACTGGGGTTGGTATGAAGTGTTTTGAAAAGGGCGTTTTGTAGGGTTTCTGCAACAGCGCCTTTGGCGAGTAATAGTCCTATACAAACAGCCAGGCTTTGTTTGACTAAAGTGCTCCGTTTCATTTCAACTCCTTAAGTAATCAAATAAGAGATTAGGATTCGCACTGTAACATGACTTTTATGACTTGCCAATACCCCCCAAAAAAGGTTAAGATGCCCAATCTTAATCACAAAGGGGTAACCGCTAGTGTCTGTATTCAAACGATCTACTTTAATTGCTTTTGGCTTTCTGGGCTTATTTTTTACCTTCAATGCCCAGGCATTTTCTTTTTCAGACTTTTTACATATTTTTACGCCTGCTCAGTCTAATTCTCAGGAAAACATCAAAAATACTATTTTGGCGCATACTGAAGGCTTAAGTCCACAGGTTTTAAGTCTGGCATTGAAAGCCTATGGCAAGTTGCGTCAGGCCGGATATGATGAGCGGCAAATGTTAACGATTGTCGATTATTCAAAGCCTTCTACCGAACGCAGATTATGGGTGATTGATTTAAAAAGTCTTGAGGTCCCATTTCAGACCCTGGTGGCAAACGGCAAAGCTAACAATGGCAGTGCTTTTTCAGACCGCCCCAGCAGTCATAGTTCAAGCATTGGCGTATATTTGACTTCAAATACTTATTTTGGCAAACACGGCTATTCTTTGAGGATAAATGGCATGGAGCCAGGATTTAACGACAAAGCACGTATCAGAGATGTGGTAATGCACTCAGCAAACTATGTCAGTGAAGCCTTTGCGCATATTCACGGCCGGTTAGGGCGCAGTTGGGGCTGTTTTGCCTTAAGTCCTGTTGTCGCACCTGGCGTAATCAATCAAATTAAAGACGGGACCGTACTATTTGCTTATTATCCTGATCCTAGATGGTTAAACCACTCGACTTATCTTGCATAGAGACGCAAAATTTTGCGTCTCTACATCGGCTGAGATGGGCATGTCGTCGCGGCATGCTCGAACTGGATTTGATTTTGAAGGATTTTCTGGATAATGATTTAAATGATAACAATCAGGCAAAATTCGAACAGCTATTAAACTGCACAGACGCAGAGCTGGCGGATTGGCTACTAACTGGCAAGATGCCTCCAGCAGATTTTCAGCAAATAATTGCTGATATTAAAAAACATGCCCACCGCATTATTTAATTTACGGCCTTCACGAAATTTATATAAATTAGTTTTTGTATTATATAGCTTATTGATATTCAGCCTTATTTTTTCAGCTATTTCTCAATATATATTGATTTTATTTGTAATAAGCTGTTTTATAAGCTTTTATTGGATTGATCAACAACAAAATTATGGGAAAAAATTAATCTGGGATCAGAAATTAGCGTGGAATATTTATATGAATAATTCAGAAATACATACTATTCATTTACTGCCCAGCACTTTTTGTTCGCGATATTTGATTATTTTGAATTTTGTGATGACTGTAAAAAATAAAAACAAAAATAAATCACTTATCATTTTATCAGATTCAATGATAAAACAAGACTTCAAACGTTTGCGGATGTATTTGTTAAACAATGGGAAATAGGTCGCACCATCATTGCAAGCCCTGCGTCTCTCGCAACAATCCAAATTTCCCAAAATACTGTAATACGACAGGATTAGTAATAAAAGACAGATTATACGGATGCTCAGCATAGATTTTATGATACGGATCTGTGATCAACGGATCAATTTGTTTGGCGATATTCCCCAAAAAAATTAATTCTGTATCTGGATGTATTTTATAAATTTCGGATAATAATATTTTAAGAAAACTCTGCCAATATTTTGCATCTTCGCGGACTTTATTTTGTCTATAAACTAACGTCGCGTTAAGTAATAAAAAGCCGTGATTTAATAGATGATGAAATAATTCTGGCAGCGTTTGAATAAAATCTGATTTGTCAGATGTAGTCGTCTTATTTTCTGTCGACAATAACATCTTGATAAAATTTCGAAGTGACGTCGCGCGATTCACTTCTTTGCTTAAGCCTTTTTCTGACCAAAGTTTTCCCACAGCATTATCCCAAAAGGCATAGCCATTAGCTGAAATTTTGCGGGGGTAGGGTGATTCGCCAAATAAAATGCGTTTCAGATTTTTAAGGGGTAATCTAAAAGCATTAAAAATATTTTCTTCTCCCGGCAGCCAGGTTTTGTCTTTTGAGAGTGCTCGAAGATAATTTTTATCCATTGAATCCAGGGCATTTTTTAATATCAAATGCCAGTCTGGATGGGTGTCATTCAGATTAAAAACAACTTCTTTGTCTACAGTATTTTCAGTCATAGCATGACCAAATGTAGGGACGCTGCCCCGTCATTCCTGCCGCATAATAATGAGCAAAATCTGTAATCTTTAGAGCGGGAATCAATAGCATTAGACACAGAAAAATTTTGAAAAATCATGTCATCAATACGCCAATCAATAATAGAGGTAAAATAGCGATAATTTTCTTGACAGAATAACATATTTGTCCCATCCTCGAGCCTGATTTTTGAACTGTTTTTTTAAAGGGTTTATTTGATTTTTTTGAATATTGAGTGTGAGAAAAAATGAGCCAGAATGTCATCGAATTTCAGGGGGTTTCGAAGCATTATCACGATCATCCCGTGTTGCATAATATTAACCTTGAAGTTCGTAATGGTGAGTTTTTGACGTTATTGGGGCCGTCAGGGTGTGGCAAAACGACTTTGTTGCGCTTAATTTCGGGTTTTGAAGATCCCAGTCAGGGCAAGATTTTTATCGATGGTCGGGATATTTCAGGGCTGTCTCCGCAAGATCGTCATGTCAATACCGTCTTTCAAAGCTACGCCTTATTTCCGCATATGAGTGTTTATGAAAATATTGCTTTTGGATTGCGGTGTAAATATCTATCAGAGAGTGAAATTAATACTCGTGTATTAGAAGCGCTGGAAATGGTTAAACTGGGATCGCTGGCTAAGCGTAAACCTGAGCAACTTAGCGGCGGGCAGCAACAGCGTGTTGCTATTGCCAGAGCGGTGGTGAATAAACCCTTGGTTTTATTATTAGATGAGCCATTGAGTTCTTTGGACTATAGACTCAGAAAAATGATGCAAATAGAGCTAAAACAGCTCCAGACACAATTGGGTATTACGTTTATTTTTGTGACGCATGATCAGGAAGAGGCCCTGTCGATGTCTGATCGTGTGGTGGTGATGCAGGAAGGCGTCATTGAACAAATTGGCACGCCACGGGAAGTTTATGAAGAGCCACAGAATTTACGCGTGGCAAAGTTTATTGGTGAAGTGAATATCTTCGAGGCTAAAATTAAATCAGCGACTGAAGCTGAATTAGAGATTGAAATTGAAAATCAATCCTACACAGTCAAGAATCGCAAAAACAATAAAGCGGGTGATAATGTTTGTGTGTTAATTCGTCCCGAAGATATGCAAGTCTGGAGTCTGTCAGAAGTCACTGATACAACCGGCATGTTTCCGGCAAAAGTTGAGCAGGTGATTTACAAAGGTGTAACTGTAGATCTCATGCTTCGCTTATCTTCCAGCGATAAAATTTTATCTGCCACACAGTTTTTCAATGAAGATGACGATAAATTAGATTATAAAAGCGGCGAATCTGTCTGGGTACAATGGCTGCCGGGTTGGGAGGTTGTTTTGCCCAATGAAAACTAGTCGCAAATTTCAATATTTTTCCATTACGCTAATTTGGATATGGTTGGCCTTATTTGCCCTGGTTCCCAATATTTTAGTCTTGATGACGAGCTTGTTAGCTCAAACAGCGGATATTGATTTTGTACGTCTCCAATTAACATTGGAAAATTATACACATCTCATCAACAGCGCTTATTTGAAAATTTTTCTGCATTCGTTTTCTCTGGCAGGCAGCGTGACTTTATTATGTTTGATCTTTGGCTATCCGTTTGCCTATATTCTTTCCAGAATGAAGCATCAATATAAAGCTCTATTATTGTTATTGGTCATTATTCCCTTTTGGACCAGTTCGCTGATTCGAACATATGCTATTGTTATATTATTAAAAGCCAAGGGCGTGTTTAATCATTTTTTATTATTTCTGGGACTCATCGATAAGCCTTTACAATTGTTATATACCAATACGGCTGTATTGACCGCTTTGGTTTATACTTTATTGCCATTTATGATTTTGCCGCTTTATGCAACAATTGAAAAATTAGATTTGAGATTATTAGATGCAGCCAGAGATTTGGGTGCATCGAAATTACGCATGTTTTTTCAGATTATTTTACCGCTGACGTGGTCTGGTATTATTGCCGGCAGTATGCTGGTTTTTCTGCCTGCCATGACTTTATTTTATATTCCTGATTTATTAGGTGGTGCGAAGAGCATGCTGGTTGGCAATCTGATTGAAAACCAATTTCTGGCGGCACAAAATTGGCCATTGGGCGCGGCAGTCAGTGTATTCTTAACATTATTAATGGCTTTATTATTATTGATCTATTGGTATACCACACGTGGAAATAAAGAGGAGCGGCAATTTCTATGAACGCTCTCATTCGTTTTGTTTATCTTTCTATGATATATCTATTTTTTTATTTTCCCATATTAATATTAATTATCTATTCTTTTAATCATTCAGCCTATTCGATGGTCTGGCACGGATTTAGTTTCCAATGGTATCAAGAGCTGATACATGATACAGATATACAGGTTATAGCGCTTCACTCTCTTATCGTGGGTGTATTAGCTGCAACCATTGCGACTACAATTGGCACATTGGCGTCTGTTGCGCTCTATCGCTATCGATTTTATGGCAAACATTTATTACGATCGTTGATTTTTATTCTCATCGTTTCGCCTGATATTGTGATGGGGATAGCATTATTGATTCTATTCTCCAGCTTAAAAATATCATTGGGATTTTGGACTTTATTACTGTCTCATATTACTTTTTGTATTCCATTTGTGGGCAGTATTATATGATAAAATATCTTTTGATACTGACCAGAAGTGAGAGAGAAAATCGATGATATTACTCAAAATGACAGATATTGATTTAAAAGATAAGCGTGTTTTGATTCGCGAAGATTTTAATGTGCCGATTGAAAATGGTAAGGTGATGAGCGATGCGCGTTTATTGGCAGCAATACCCACTATACAACTGGCTTTATCTCAAGGAGCGGGGATAATATTGATTTCGCATTTGGGCAGGCCAGAAGAGGGCAAATATGATGAAAAATACTCTCTTAAGCCTGTTGCAAGTCGCCTTGGCGAATTATTAAATCAATCTATCAGATTTGAAAAAAATTATTTAGATCAGCTTGAGATAAAATCAGGCGAGATAATATTATGCGAAAACGTCAGATTTAATATTGGCGAGAAAAAAGATGATGAAAATCTTTCTAAAAGAATGGCTGCTTTAGGTGATATTTATGTCATGGATGCGTTCGCAACTGCTCACCGCGCAGAAGCATCTACACATGGTGTAGGAAAATTTGCACCTATTGCCTGCGCAGGGCCTTTATTGATTAAAGAGTTAGAGGCTTTGTCTAAAGCGTTGGAAAATCCTGCACATCCGCTTATCGCCATTGTTGGCGGCAGTAAAGTATCATCAAAACTCACTGTGTTAGAAAAATTATTGGAAAAAATAGATGCGCTCATCGTTGGCGGCGGAATTGCCAATACTTTTTTAGCAGCCCACGGGGTGGGTATTGGAAAATCATTATACGAGGCAGATTTATTACCAGAAGCTGAGAAATTAATGGCGCTGGCAAAATCCCGGAATATTCAAATTTATTTGCCTATAGATGTTATTACAGCAAAATCATTTTCGATAGATGCAATTCCTCGTATATCATCTATACATGAAGTTTTTCCTGATGAAATAATCTTAGATATAGGCCCCGAAACAGCGGTTTATTATGCAAAAGCATTACAGCAGGCGGGGACTATACTTTGGAATGGCCCCGTCGGTGTATTTGAATTCCCCGCTTTTGCCAGCGGCACGCGGGAATTGGCGTTGGCAATTGCCAAAAGCAAAGCATTTTCGTTGGCTGGCGGCGGTGATACGTTAAGTGCAATTGATCAATTTAAAGTGGCAGATAAAATTTCCTATATTTCTACAGGCGGTGGTGCATTCTTAGAGTTTGTAGAGGGGAAAAAATTACCCGCTGTAGACATGTTAGAAAATAGGGGAAAAAAATGACATCATTGAGGCGTACAAAAATTGTTGCAACATTGGGACCAGCTTCTAATGATCTGGAAATGCTCAAAAAAATGATTACAGCAGGATTGGATGTTGTTCGACTTAATTTTTCACACGGCACAGCAAGCGATCATGAAAACCGCGTCAATCTGGTCAGAGAAGCGGCTAAAGCTTGTGGAAAAGAAATTGGCGTGCTGGCAGATCTGCAAGGTCCCAAAATTCGGATATCCAAATTTCGCCATGAAAAAATTAATCTCAAAGAAAATGATCTATTCATATTGGATGCTAGTCTGGCTTCAGACAACGGCGATACGCAACAAGTGGGTATTGATTATAAAGATTTACCGAACGATGTAAAATCAGGTGATATTTTATTGCTCGATGATGGACGATTAGTATTTGAAGTCAAATCTGTAACAGGCGAACGAATTTCCTGTCAGGTCAAAATAGGCGGCGTTTTATCTAACAACAAAGGCATCAATCGCCAAGGCGGTGGTTTATCCGCAAAAGCGTTGACAGATAAAGATAAAGCAGATTTAAAAACAGCGGTAAAATTAGGTGCAGATTATATTGCGATTTCATTCCCAAGAAGCGCTGATGATATTCATGAGGCACGCAAGCTCATTCAGGAGGCTGGCGGAGATTGTGGAATTGTTGCAAAAATCGAACGCACAGAAGCCATAACTGCTATAGATGAAATTATCAAAGCCAGCGATGCCGTCATGGTTGCGCGTGGCGATCTGGGGGTTGAAATTGGAGATGCAGAATTGCCTGCTGTTCAAAAGCATATCATCAATCGCGCGCGAGCATTGGATAAAGCAGTTATTACAGCCACACAGATGATGGAATCTATGATTTTTAATGCAATCCCTACACGCGCAGAAGTTTTTGATGTAGCCAATGCCGTCCTGGATGGCACAGACGCGGTAATGTTGTCAGCTGAAACCGCAACAGGTAATCATCCGGATATTGTCATTGCTGCAATGGCGCGTATTTGCCACACTGCCGAAAAACAAAAATTAACTCAGGTATCCCGCCACCGTGTTGAATGTGAATTTCAACATGTTGATGAAGCGATTGCGATGGCAACAATGTATACCGCCAATCATTTTAATATTAGAACTATTATAGCCTTAACAGAATCTGGCTCTACGCCTCTCTGGATGTCGCGCATCCGATCAGGCATTCCAATATATGGTTTAACATCCAGCATTAAAACAGAACGTAAAATGACTTTATATCGCGGCGTTTATTCTATTGGTTTTAATATAGACACTACAAAAGATATTAATCAACAGGCTATTCAGATTTTATTAAATAAAAATATTGTCAATATAGGCGATCACGTCATTATTACACGTGGCGATATTCTGGGTCAGCATGGCGGGACGAATACGATGAAGATTGTGCAGGTAGAGAAAAAATAGAGAAGTTATATTATGGATAATAATCAATCTATCAATCGAATTTTTATTACAGGCAATGCCGGTTCAGGAAAAACTTCGTTAAGCTTGAAGTTAAATAAAATCTTACAGATACCCGTAATAAACCTAGATAAAATAGTTTGGAAGCCACGATGGAAAATGACCCCACCAGAAGAGCGAGCTGCTCTTATCGCTGAAATAATTCAATCAGATAAATGGATTATTGACGGCGTTTCAAAAGATGTTTTATCTGCAGCAGATACTGTAATCTTTTTGGATTTCCCCAGAAAGGTAGTCTTTTGGAGATTATGCAAACGAAACTGGAAATATCTATTTCATTCAAGACCAGAGTTGCCACAAAAATGCCCTGAAATTTTAGTGATTAAAAAATTAATCAAAATAGTCTGGAATTTTTCTCTTCAGGTTCGTCCTGACATTATTGAAAAAATATCTCATATAAATAATACAAAAAATGTTTTTCATATAAGATCAAATCTGGAACTAAAAAATCTCTTGGATTGGTTTGAGAAAAATGATGCTAATAGGAAAGAATTGGAGTAATATGGTACTAAGTTGTTTGAATAATGTTAATTTTTGGAGGTGAAAATTATGAGCGCGTTTCGTCAGGTTATTATACCAAGCGGTAGAGCTTCAGTTAGCGATAAAAGAATTGAGCAAGCGGTATTAAAAGTTATGCGCATGAGAGAAGCGGGTTTAATTAAACCAAAAACACATAACATTGTAAAAATTGTTGCAGACAAAGGATGAGATTTTATAGTGATGACAGAGCCCAAACTTTATAATAAAAGTGTTTTTGTAAACTTCCCTTTTGACCCGCCAGCTTCGGACTATCGAAACTTATTTGATGCACTTATATTTTCGGTTATTGACTGCGGCTTTAAACCGCGCTGTGCACTTGAGCGA
>Ga0207080_1101_pt1 | contig 18199 bp, 15 predicted proteins | sample Alteio_BWMinHeat_58_FD_153532 | JGI IMG/M metagenome (GOLD analysis project Ga0207080, IMG submission 153532) | Enriched cells from forest soil in Barre Woods Harvard Forest LTER site, Petersham, Massachusetts, United States -... | ecosystem: Environmental > Terrestrial > Soil > Temperate forest >...
CGTGTTCGCGAGGACGACGCCACACTGCCATTAAGTTAAAGGAAAGCCCTCCCCGCTGGGGTCGTCCCGGGGATGAGAAATGCTAAGCGAAGCTTAGATTTCTCATAGCCCGGGATCCAGGGCAATAACTCATTGCGAAGCAATGTAATGATTCCTTCTTTCCTCCGGAAAGAGTATTGGTCCTGGATCCCGGACAACAAGAAGACTTGAGCTTCGCTCAAGATATTCTTGTTTCCGGGACGACCCAGGTGGTGGGCTGTTTTGCTTAACTTAATGGCAGTGGGACGACGCCAGTGGGGACGTTAGGTGCTCCCTAAACTTTAGATGCGTTTACCCTGCATCAGAAGTATTCCTCAATCTCCTTGACCAAACCGTGTCACGCGCCTATTTTAAGGAACATTTTATCTTTGGAGAGAACCAAATGACTGAGACGAAGTTGATGGCTGGGAAACGCGGCCTCATTATGGGTGTTGCGAATAATATGTCTATTGCTTGGGGAATTTCTAAATCCCTGGCCGAACATGGGGCGGAGTTGGCCTTTACCTTTCAAGGAGATGCTTTAAAAAAACGTGTTGAGCCTTTAGCGGCTTCTGTCGGGTCAACGCTCGTAATTCCTTGCGATGTCAGTTCTGAAACAAGTGTTGAGGAAACCTTTAAGACCCTTAAAAAGCATTGGGATAAAATTGACTTTGTTGTGCATGCCATTGGCTTTTCCGATAAGGATGAGCTCAAAGGGAAGTACATCAATACAAGCCGTAAGAACTTCCTGAATTCAATGGATATTTCTTGCTATTCCTTTACAGAAATTGCGCGGCATGCTGTACCGATGATGACAGATGGGGGGAGCCTCTTAACTTTATCTTATTATGGGGCTGAAAAAGTGATGCCTCACTATAACGTGATGGGGCTTGTCAAAGCAGCGCTTGAGGCAAGTGTTCGTTATTTAGCTGTTGATTTAGGCGGAGATAATATTCGTGTGAATGGTATTTCAGCTGGACCGATTAAAACGCTGGCTGCGTCAGGGATTGGTGATTTTCGCTATATTCTGAAATGGAATCAATATAATGCACCGCTAAAGCGTAATACAACGATTGAAGATGTGGGTAAATCTGCACTGTATCTCTTGAGTGATCTTTCGAGTGGCGTGACAGGCGAAATCCTTCACGTGGATTCCGGATATCACGTCGTCGGTATGAAAGCCGTGGATGCGCCTGATATTTCAGTCATAAAGGACGGCCAGGACTAACACTATGATTCGTTCAACATTTAAATTTATATTTCGAATGATTTATGGATTGGCCGCCATCGTAGGGTTTGGTATCATTTTATTAGTTTTAATTCTTTCTTTTAGTTTGACTTATATGGGGGTTGGTCCTTTTGCTTCCAAAAGTATGCCGTTGAAAAAAGACGCCGTTCTTTCATTAAACCTCAAAGGGTCTTATGTGGAACATGAAGATTCCTTAGGATATGAGTCAATCCTCTATGGTAAAAATGCGTCTCTCTATAACCTCGTTCAAGCCATTACACAGGCAGCGCGTGATCCTAAAATCAAGGGTCTTGTTGCACGATTCGAATCACCTTCCCTTGGAATGGCTCAAATTCAAGAGTTACGGGATGCGGTATTCGAATTCCGAAAGTCTGGGAAGCCAACGTGGTGTTATACGGATTCATTTGGTGAGTTGACTCCAGGAACAGGGCTTTATTATTTAGCCTCAGTTTTTGAACAAATTTGGCTGCAACCCTTAGGGTCGGTAAATCTCACCGGGTTAAGTGTGGAGGTTCCCTTTGGAAAGGATGCGCTTGAAAAGCTCGGTGTAAAACCTGAACTTGTGCAGAAAAAAGAATATAAATCCTATGGTGAAATGTTTACGAGAGATGACTTTTCTGAGCCGAGTAAGGAAGCTGAGCAAGCTGTTATTGACTCAATCTTGAGTCAGATCGTCGATGGGATTGCAAGGGACCGCAAGTTTCCGCATGATCAAGTGCGCGTTATTATCAGTAATGGTCCCTATCTTACGGATGAAGCCCTGACACTGAAGCTGATTGATCGGATTGATTACCGTCAAAATTTAACAGCAGGAATCAAAGAAAAACTAGGTAAAGATATAGAGTTTGTGAGCTTATCCTCCTATCTCGATACACGACCTGATGCACCAAAAGGAGATAAAGTAGCTCTCATCTTTGGGTCAGGCAACATTGTTGAACAGGCAGGAGATTCAGCTTTCGGGAACCTAAACATCGATTCAGATGGAACCTATAAAGCCTTTCAATCAGCCATTGAAGACAGTGAAGTGAAATCCATTGTTTACAGGATTAACTCAGGCGGTGGGTCTCCAGTGGCGTCTGAGACGATCTATAGCATCGTTCAATACGCCAAAGAGAAGGGTAAGAAACCCGTTATTATCTCAATGTCAGATGCAGCAGCGTCAGGCGGATATTGGATTGCAGTTGCAGGTACAAAAATTATAGCTCAACCCGCCACTCTTACAGGTTCCATAGGGACTTTTGGGGGAAAGTTCAACATCGCAGGATTGTCTGAAAAACTAGGTATAAAGTGGGGTCACCTAACCACAAGTGATAACGCATTGATGTGGAGTGGATCAGAATCCTATGGTCCCGCCCAGTGGGTCAAGGTCAATGCTTATATGGATCAAATCTATGATGGGTTTACAAGCCGTGTTGCAAAAGGCAGAAAGATGAGCCCTGACCAAGTTGAAAAAGTCGCTCGCGGCCGTGTGTGGACGGGTGAGCAGGCTCTAGCCTTAGGTCTTGTTGATCAGCTTGGGGGGTTGAATATGGCCATTGATCTCGCCAAAAAAGAAGGCGGACTCGGGGCGGATGCCGGCATTCAAATCTACCCCCGTCACAAGTCAGTCATCGAGAAAATTCTCGATACATTTGAAAAGAAAGAGGATGAGTCCTCCTCAGGAGTGGATGTGAGTCTCTTCGGCTCATTCTTACGCCCATTGCGGAAAGTTATGGCAATGGTTTCAATGCTCTCTGCAAGCCAAGAAGTTCTATATGCGCCATTGGGAGAGATTAAGTAGGGATCTTCGTTTTCTCTAAAGCTCTTTAGAGAGTAAATACTCTAAGGCCAGTTCACGTGCTTCTGTTGCAAAACCACCTTTGTGAAGAGCACCCAATAGGCGGACAAATTTGTATGCTGAAATATCTTTAAGGGGCCAATCACCTGTGAGAATAAGAGTTAAAAGGAGGACCTCGCCTTTTCGTTTACTCAAAGCAGCAGATTCGAGGAGATCTAACGCCTTCTCATCAAACAATCCCTTTTCAGTACGCCATGAATACTTTGTGGGTTCCCCTTTCATGGCAGGGCCTGGCGTTTCGCCCAACGCCGTCAGTATCTCCCTCACTTCATAGGAACGTTCAGCTGCTTGTTGAGGATGCATTCGGGATTGATAAGCTTGCCAAGCTTGCAGCTGAGACTCGCCCCACTTGGTTTGAGGAAAGGCAAGGTGGAGCAGGGGCAAGAGTCCAATGGCCTCATCAGGGGCTTCTCGCATGAATAAGGTGCTCCACTTTTGAGCCATGTCTTTATCGCCGGCTTGCAAATACGCACGAATCATGAGAGGGGCTAGTCCTAGTGTTTCTTGAGAGGGCTCAATTTTGGCTTTAAGGATTGCAAGATAAAGACCAAGCTTATGGTCTTGATGAGCCTTTTCTAAAAGAGGGATAAGCTTGTCATTTTTAGCTTCTTTAAGGCTCACAAGAAGGTCATCTGAAGGGGAAGCTTTAAGAAGGTTGTCCAATGTTTCGGCATTCATGAACCCCTCTTCATAGGCCTTTAAAGCGGCAAAGAGGCGTGTTTTAAACGGCATTTTATCGGATCTTGCGATGATAGAAAGTCCAGAAGGGGAAAGGCTATTTAAAGACGCCTCGCTTAACTCCTGTCCACTTGAAGCCCAAACACTAAGAGAAAAAGGAGATGCGGTAATTGAAGACTCAAGGGGTACTTTTAATGATGCATCAAAAAGAGCATTCATCAGTATGAAATCGTTGGGGTTTGATTCTCGTAGCAACTCAGCTGCTACTTTTCCTCGCTCGCCTTCACCGTTTAAATAGAGACAATAGATATTCTGCTTTTTCCATTCAGGACTTGGGGAGGTGCGTATGAGGTTTGCAATTTTATCGCACGCTTTTTTTGGTTCGCCTTCCATCCATTGTATATTGATGAGACGTGAGTCTTTCTCTCCCAAATTTGACTCAACAAGAAAGTCCTTGGCTTCAGTAAAAAGCCCAGTCTCTGTTAATAGAGAGTAAACCATTGTTTCATAAGATAAATTCTTTAAGAGAGGAGCATATTTTTCCTTTAAGAGATCAGCTCGTAATTTGCGTAAAGTGCGTGACGTTAATCGAATGGGAATCTTTGAGAGGTAGGTTTCGATGAGAGAAGGGGGGGTGCCCTCCCAAAATCCAGTTGCTTCTAGAGGAGGAAGTTGTGAAGACACAACGGGTTGAGATCCAGGTGTCTTCGGAATTAATTGAATAGGCTCCGCCCCAAGTGGCTTGAATGTGAGGAGAAGAAGGAAAAGTCCTTTATTGAGGGAGCTTTTCATTTGGTATGGTTTTCTCAATACGTGTTGAGGGAGCAGGGATTCCCCACACAGAAAGACCAATGACTCCTGCGAGAACCAACAGTCCCATCATTCCCCATAAAGCACGAACCAATGTCATGTCTGTCTCCATTTGTTTTTAATCACAGAGTATTAGTCTGAATTGACAAGAACCGCAAGAGGTTGAATATAAATTGTATGAAGCGTTTCACCTCTCCCCTCGTGGGAGAGGTCGCCTGAAAGGCGGGTGAGGGGGCGTCAACACATATTCCAAAACGAGATTGCTGATTTCGTTATTAATAGCTCCCCCTCACCCGCCCTTTGGGCCACTGCCATTAAGTTAGGGGAAAGCCATCCCCGCTGGCGTCGTCCCGTGGATGAGAAATGCTAAGCGAAGCTTAGATTTCTCATAACCCGGGATCCAGGACAACAACTCATTGCGAAGCAATGGTGTAATCTCTTTCTTAAAGATCAGTTGCATTGCTACGCAATAATTAATTGGTCCTGGATCCCGGATAACAAGAAAACTTGAGCTTCGCTCAAGATATTCTTGTTTCCGGGACGACCCAGGTGGTGGGCATTTTTCCTTAACTTAATGGCAGTGGCCCTTTGGTCGACCTCTCCCACGCAGGGGAGAGGTGAAGGAGGGACTCAACTTCAACAAATCCATGACTTCTTTATCTGAAACCTGTGGAAAGTTGTTGTAAAAAGAACCAACCGCAAAAAAGGGAGAGGGAATTTCGAGACAAATGAGTTTATCGACCAGGTGACTTAAATATTTAACAGTATCAGCAGGCCCGACGGGAACGGCCAGAATAAGCTGAGCGGGCTTTAGCTTTTTGACGGCTTCAATGGCAGCGCGTGTTGTAATCCCTGTTGCGAGGCCATCATCAATCAAGATGACTGTTTTGCCTACAATGTTTGGAAAGTCTGCCTTGCCACGATAGGCTTGAACACGACGATCTAGCTCAAGCGTTTCTTCCTCAATGATTCCCTTAAGGTCAGAAGCTGTAAGGCCTAACGCATTGAGTGACGGTTGATCAAGGATTTGAATGCCTGGGGCTATGGCACCGACGCCAAATTCAGGATTCCAAGGCGCGCCTATCTTTCTTACAACAAGAACATCGAGTGGTGCATGAAGGGCTTTGGCCACTTCAAAACCGATGGGAACGCCCCCTCGCGGAAGTGCTAGAATAAGTGGCTTGAGCGCCGCGTATTCTTGCAAAGCTTCCGCAAGTTTGCGTCCCGCGTCAGTTCGATCACGAAACATGTTCTTAGCTTAATGGCTTTTTTTAGTGATCGTTTTTAAAACCTTAGCTGCATCTTCAGGTGAGGATTTCGTCCAAAGATCGCCTACAGTCACAACGCCAACAAGTCTCTTGTTCCCATTGAGGACAGCCAAACGCCGAACTTTATTTGTAGACATGTTGTTTGCTGCTTCCTCAACCGTATCACTCTCATAGCAATACAGACATTTTGGTGTCATTGCATCTTTTACAGTTGTTGTCTTTGTATCTTTACCGTTCGAGAGGGTCCGGATGACAATATCGCGGTCCGTAATGCTGCCGACAAGTCTGTCGTTATCCCCTACAGGCAAGAATCCGATGTTTTCTGCAGTCATAAGCTTTGCTGCTTCTTGAATCGTTGAGTGGGGAGTGATGTATTTCGTTTCTCTTGTCATAATTTCTTTAACTGTCGTCATGGTTGTTTCTCCTTTAAGGTTATCCGATTTAGAAAATCGTTTTCATTCCCAAACTTACGTGAGATAAATGAAGAAAAGGTTAATGGCTCACACATTCAACCCTTTTATAAATAACCTAAAACTGTTAGAGTTCATTCAATAATAAAGCCCACAAAAAAAGGCTAACATGGAATTTTATCCCGTACTTCTTTCTCGTATTCAGTTTGGTTTTACCATTAGTTTTCATATTATTTTCCCGTCGCTCACGATTGGGTTAGCGAGTTGGCTTGCTGTTGTTGAAGGGTTATGGCTCAAAACAGGCAATGTGCTTTATAAAGATATTTATAAGTTATGGGTGAAGATCTTTGCTGTAACTTTTGGGATGGGCGTTGTATCCGGTGTTGTCATGTCCTATCAGTTTGGAACCAATTGGTCTGGCTTTTCCGATAAGATGGGCAATGTGCTGGGGCCGCTTCTTGCCTTTGAGGTTCTGACGGCCTTTTTTCTTGAGGCTTCATTCTTAGGAATTATGATTTTTGGGTGGGGACGAGTAACGCCTCGGATGCACTTTGCTGCAACGCTCACGGTTGCTGTGGGGACAGTCATTTCAGCCTTTTGGATTTTATCAGCGAATAGTTGGATGCAAACTCCTGCAGGGTTTGAAATCAGTGACTTAGGTATTTTTCACCCCCTCAGTTGGCTTGAGATTATCTTCAATCCATCCTTTCCTTACCGCTTGATGCATATGGTAACAGCCGCTTACCTCACAACAGCTTTCTTCGTCGGGGGTGTGGGAGCGTGGTATTTGTTAAAGAATCAGTTTGTTCAGCAGGCCCGCATAACCTTGGGAATGGCGATGTTGATGGCGCTTTTCGTGGCGCCTGTCCAGATTTTCTTAGGGGATCAACACGGCTTAAATACGCTGGAGTATCAACCTGCGAAAATAGCAGCCATAGAGGGACTCTGGGAAACGGAGAAAGGGGCTCCGCTCATTCTCTTTGGATGGCCGAGTGAAATGCAAGAAAAAACAAAATATGCGATCACAATCCCTAAGTTTGCAAGTCTCATCCTGACTCACGATATGAACGGTGAAGTGAAAGGATTAAAGAATTGGCCTAAAGACGAAAGGCCTCCTGTTTTGATTCCTTTCTGGTGTTTTAGAATCATGGTGGGTATTGGCTTGCTCATGGCTTTAACAGGACTTATGGCTCTTTGGCTTTATATTCGTGGCACGCTTTTCACGAAAAAATGGTTTCAAATTTGGTGCATACTTATGGCGCCTTCGGGGTTTATTGCCATATTATCAGGGTGGTTTGTCACTGAAGTGGGGAGACAACCCTATATCGTCTATGGATTGATGAAAACGATTGAAGCGGCGTCCCCCATCCTTGGGCAACAGGTTTTCCTGTCCTTACTCGCTTTTATCATCGTGTACTTCTTTGTGTTTGGTGCAGGCATTTATTACATTATGAGCCTCATCCGGAAAGGCCCAGCATCTACGGCGGGCGATATTTATGGATCCAAAGGTATAAAGGTTCATCCTTCCATCATAGCTATTGAAGGGAAAAGTCATGCTTGATTTCTCGGAACTCTTAAATCTACCGTTACTCTGGGGGGGTATCATTGCAACTGCCATTTTCCTCTATGTTCTCTTGGATGGCTTTGATTTGGGCGTTGGGATTCTCTTTCCCTTTGCGCCAACTGAGGACTGCCGGCATAAGATGATGAATTCTGTGGCACCCTTTTGGGACGGCAATGAAACATGGCTTGTTCTTGGAGGAGGGGGGCTATTTGCCTCATTCCCGCTTGCCTATGCAATTCTTTTTCCGGCCTTCTACATCCCCCTTATTTTGATGCTCTTAGGACTTGTTTTCCGCGGTGTTGCTTTTGAATTTCGCTTTAAATCAACAGGCGCTATGCATAAATTCTGGGGATATTCTTTCCATTTTGGCTCACTCAGTGCTGCCTTTTTTCAGGGCGTGATATTGGGTTCATTTGTTCAAGGAGTCAAAGTGAGTGGGCGCGTTTTTGCGGGTTCAAGCTTTGATTGGGTGACACCCTTTTCTTTCATGTCAGGAATTGCCGTTATCTTTGGATATGCGTTACTTGGCGCAACGTGGACAATCCTTAAAACGGAAGGACACACGCAAGCATGGGCGCGTCAAGTTGCCTTTTATGTTCTCCTCTATGTCGGGTTATTCATGGGACTCGTGAGCTTGTGGGTTCCGTTTTTAAACGAAACCATATTTGACCGTTGGTTTAGCATGCCAAACATTATCTATCTCTCGCCTGTGCCCTTGCTTACAGCCTTTGGATTTATCGGCCTCTATATGAGTCTTGTGAAGCAGCGTGAGGCAGCACCTTTCTTCTTTTCAATATTTCTCTTTTCACTCGGATTCTTAGGCCTTGTCATTAGTTTATGGCCCTGGGTGGTTCCGTACTCAGTAACCTTCAGGGAAGCCGCTGCAGATCCAAGATCCCTCTCACTCATGCTCATCGGTGTCGTTATCTTTTTACCCTTTGTGCTAGGCTACACAGCCTATTGCTACTATGTGTTTCGAGGCAAATCGAGTGAAGAGCATTTCTATGAATAATGAGAAAGCAAAGCCCTGGATGTGGTTTTTTATACTGTTATTCTCAAGCCTAGGGTGCACGCTTGTTGTTGCTTATGGTTTGAGATTTATCATGAAATGCGTGAGTTGAACCACCAATAAAAAAAATTGACAAAATATTAATAGGACATTAAAACTATTTCCAGTTAATGCTATTGTATTTGTGATTGGAAAATATATGTTAAAGAATATAATTCTGACAGTTATAATGAGTGTGATTTTTTTCACCCCTCTATTCGCTATGGATCCGAATGATGATTTAAGTCAGCAAACACATTCTCCTAGACCTGAATCCCCGAATTTTGAAGATAGTGCCAATAATCAAAAAGTTCCAGAGTGTCTACTTTCTCTTACTAATCTGCTTCCGCTTGAAATTGATAAAATGATCCTTGATCGTGTGACAGACAGTCAGGGTATTTGGAACCTCGGCTTAGTAAGTAAAGTGTTTCGCAAATGGGCAGACGAGAGACGCCTTAAGCTTGATCCCAAGGTTGTAGATTATAGCTCGCTTAATTTATGTAAACCTCAGCCAAAACTAAGGCTCTTAGATATGTCAGGCTGTCTCATGATGACCGAACCTGAACTCCTTAAGTTTCTGAGCTTATGTCCAAATCTTACTTGGCTAAATCTCGATGGAACATCGGTGTTTGAACCCCTTACTGATAATGGAGTTAAAACCATTTTAGAAATATGTCCACAAATTACCTTCCTTAACCTTAGTCGACAAAAGGAAGTTCATGGAGAAAACTGGGGTACTGGAAGTACAAGCTTTAGAAATATTAAGTTTATTAATTTGACCTATATGGGTGCTAACCTTAGGAGTATTCTTGAAAGATGTCCTAACCTTGCCGTTGTTAAGGGAAGACTGGATAGTCTTATACCTATTGAGGAAGAAGCTCTTGTTGCAGGTAGTTTTTCACAGGTAACGGACCTTGAAGCCGATTATACCTATTCAGAGGAACACCTAAATGAAATTCTAAAATTCTTTCCAAATCTAGCCTTATATTCTTTGGATCATGTTGAGTTACCTCACTTGAGCATGATACTAGAACAGTTTCCCCGTATGAATAGGGTTTGCTTGCGAAACATCGTAAGTTATATGTGGGATGAAAATTATAAGACAAAGTATCCAGGAGGTTTTCCAGCGATTATTCAGTTAACACTAAGGGGTGAATTATCACCGGAAGGGTGTACTATTCTTGGACAGCTTTTTCCTAATGTGAGTTCTCTTATTCTCTCTGACTGTGAAACTACGGATGCAGATGTGGACAGCGTTTTAGCCAATTTTAAAAAGCTAACAGCATTTGCTGTGAGAGGCCAAGCTAAGATCAGCCTACCTTACCGGAGATCTCTTGACATTCAATCTATTGACTGCTCTCAATCGGATAAGACTATCCAATCTCCTTCAATTATTGAATAATTCATGAGATCGCGCTTGGGGAGATAGTGAGTCAAAATGCAAATGGGGAATTTATGACATGGCAGAGTTTGTATCGAAAAAGAAGGGAAGCGGCGTGGCAGTATTGAGAAAAGCTCAGTTTCTTGTTCAGAAGTATAATCAATCAAAAGCTAAACTAACGGACGTCTTATATGACATGAGAAAGAAAGATAAGGATATAGTTATCCGTTAGATCCTCCCCTTCTTTCTCATATATGTATAGCACGACCTTCAACAGCCATGGCTGCTTCTTTCACGGCTTCGTTCAGTGTTGGGTGGGCATGACATGTGCGGGCGATATCTTCTGATGAGGCGGAGAACTCCATTGCGAGAGCCGCTTCCGCGATAAGAGTGCCTGCATCGGGGCCGATGATATGAACGCCCAAAACGAGGTCGGTTTTCGCGTCTGCAAGGATCTTAACAAAGCCTTCCGTTTCACCTACCGCTTTTGCACGTGCGTTGGCGAGGAAGGGGAACTTACCAACCTTATAGGCGCGGTTTTCAGCCTTAAGTTCTTCTTCTGTTTTACCGACGGAGGCGACCTCTGGATTTGTGTAGACAACGGCAGGAATTACTTCGTAATTCACATGACCCGCAAGGCCCGCCATGATTTCAACGGCTGCAACGCCTTCTTCCTCAGCCTTATGGGCTAGCATGGGGCCAGGAATAACGTCTCCGATGGCATAAATGCCTGGAACAGAGGTCTCATAGTGATCATTCACTTTAACGAATCCGCGCTCATCAAGAGCGACACCAATTTTATCTAATTCTAATCCTTGTGTATTGGGCTTGCGACCGGTGGAGACGAGGACAACATCAGCTTCCAGGACTTCCTTTTCAATATCAACAAGAAGTTTATCCTTTTTTTCAGTGATAGCTTTCACCTTACTGGAGAGCTTAAATATAAGCCCTTGTTTTGTAAGGGTTTTTTGTAGTGCTGTTCCGACTTCAATATCCATCAAGGGAACAATGCGATCCATGAATTCAACAACAGTGACCTGTGAGCCAAGACGTTGCCAAACCGAACCCATCTCAAGTCCAATATAACCGCCACCCACAACGAGCAGCTTCTCAGGAACTTTGGTCAAGGAAAGGGCGCCTGTCGAGGAGACGATCTTCTTCTCATCAATTGTAATATTCGGGAGGGATGCACTATCCGAACCTGTTGCAATGAGGATCCGATTTGTTTTCCAAACTTCATTATTTATGCTGACTTCTGACGCCGAAATGATGCGAGCTTCACCTGTAAGTCGCGTAATCTTATTCTTCTTAAAGAGGAAATCAATACCATGGGTCAATTGCTCAACAACTTTGGTTTTACGTTGCATCATCTTCTCGAGATCAAGGGAGACCTTGCTGACGTTGATCCCAAAATCTTCTAGATGAGCTGCATCAACAAACTTATGAGAGGATTCAAGCAAGGCTTTAGACGGGATACAGCCAATATTGAGACATGTTCCGCCAAGTGTTGTACGCTTGTCAACGCAGAGAACATTCATCCCGAGCTGTGCGGCTCTTATAGCTGCGACATAGCCTCCCGGCCCAGCTCCAATGACGATAAGATCAACTGTTTGTTCTGCCATCTTTATGCGTCCAATAAAATGCGTTCAGGGTTTTCGAGGCATTCTTTGATACGGACGAGGAACGTAACGGCTTCCTTGCCATCAATGATGCGATGGTCATACGATAAAGCGAGATACATCATGGGACGGATCTCAACTTTTCCATTCAAAGCAATAGGGCGTTCCTGGATTTTATGCATACCCAATATGCCCGATTGAGGAGGATTAATGATCGGTGTGGACATGAGGGATCCATAAATACCACCATTTGAAATGGTGAAGGTTCCCCCCGTTAAATCATCCATGGATAGCTTGCCGTCCCGTGCTTTTTGACCAAGGAAAGCAATGTCTTTTTCAATGTCAGAAAATGACTTCTTATCCGCATCTCTCACAACAGGAACCACAAGGCCTTGAGGCGTTCCGACAGCAACGCCAATGTCATAATAATTTTTGTAAATGAGCTCATCGCCTTCAATTTCAGCATTCACTGCTGGTATTTCCTTAAGAGCAACGATACACGCTTTGACGAAGAAGGACATGAAGCCAAGCTTAACGCCGTGCCGCTTTTCAAAAGAATCCTTTAACTGCGCTCTCAAACCCATAACGTTCGTCATATCAGCTTCATTGAAGGTTGTGAGGATTGCTGCCGTATTTTGAGCCTCTTTAAGACGTTCAGCAATCCGTTGACGCAAGCGGCTCATGCGGACGCGTTCAACGCGAGACTCACTTTTAGCTTCAGATTTGCGTTGTTCAATATAATTAAGAACGTCTCCCTTTGTGATGCGTCCGTCTTTCCCTTGCCCTTGAATTTTCTGAGGATCAATTTGATTTTCAGTGGTTAGCTTACGAACTGAAGGAGAGAGAGGTATTGTCTCAGAGACTTTAGGAGCAGGAGCCTCCACAGCTTTTGGTTGAGGGGCTTCCTTTTTTGGTGTTTCAGTTGCTCCTTCCGTTACTTTTCCAAGCAACGCACCCACTTCCACGGTCGCTCCCTCTGGAACGAGGACATCTGAAAGAACACCCGCAGAAGGCGCACTCACCTCAAGTGTAACCTTATCCGTCTCAAGCTCAACGAGAGGCTCATCAAGGGCTACAGCCTCACCTTTCTTCTTCAACCAACGAGCGATTGTTGCTTCTGTTATGGATTCTCCCATTGAGGGGACAACGATGTCTTTAGTCATTCTTTTTTCTCACTTCACAAGGTTAAGGGCTTCCCTCACAAGAAGGTTTTGTTCAAATTCATGGCGGCTTAAAAGTCCCGTGGCAGGTGATGCTGCTTCTGGGCGTCCTATATAAGTTGGTCGTTTTGAGCCAATCTTCGCGTCCGTCAAAACACCTTCAAGACGTCGATCAAGGAATGTCCATGCTCCCATATTCATCGGTTCTTCCTGACACCAGATAAGTTCCGCATTTGTATAAGGTTTGAGAACTTCAACAAGTGTGTCATGTGGGAATGGATAATATTGTTCCAGACGTATGAGGGCAATGTTCTTGATTCCTTGTTCTTCTCTTTTCTCAAGAAGATCATAATAGACTTTCCCTCCACATAAAACCACCCGCTTAATCTGAGGGGATGGCTTTATAATATCGGGAATCACTTCTTGGAAATGATGACTTGTATCGAAATCTGCGAGGGTAGAGACAGCAAGCTTATGGCGTAGCAATGATTTAGGTGTCAGTGCGATAAGAGGTTTTCTAAATTTCCGATGAAGCTGACGCCTCAAGGAATGGAAGAAGTTTGCTGGTGTCGTACAACTTGTGACCTCCATATTGTCTTCTGCGCAAAGTTGCAAATACCGCTCAAGGCGCGCTGAAGAATGTTCAGGACCTTGGCCTTCATAACCGTGGGGCAGCAATAGGACAATACCGGTCATCCGAAGCCATTTGGCTTCGCCAGATGAAATGAATTGGTCAATAATAACTTGAGCGCCGTTAGAGAAATCACCAAATTGGGCTTCCCACAGAACGAGGGCGTTGGGATCAGCAAGACTGAATCCAAACTCAAATCCAAGGACGGAGGCTTCGGCCAAAGGACTATCCCAGACTTTGAACGGAGCTTGCGTGGGCGAAATATGTTGAAGAGAAATGTATCTTGCGTCTGTTTCTTGATCTCTCAAAACAGCATGGCGTTGACTGAAGGTTCCTCTGCCACTGTCCTGGCCACTTAAGCGGACCATATGACCCTCCAACACAAGGGATCCGAAGGCCAGAGCTTCGCCCATTGACCAATCAATGGGTACGGTTCCTTTGACCATATCAAGTCGTCCTGAAAGGAATCTCTGGAGTTTAGGATGAAGATGAAAATCTTTGGGAACCTGGCTTAAGGCTTGTCCTATTTCTATAAGAACTTCCTTTTTTACGCCAGTAACTGTTTGTTTCTCAGTCTCATTCTTTGGCTTGAACCCTTGCCATTGCCCATCAAGCCAATCTGCTTTCTCTGGCTTATAGGAGGAGGTAGCTTGGAAGTCATCCTGGAGTTCTTTATTGATCTCCTTTTGGATAGAAGACGCTTCTTCAGAGGATAAGGATCCTTCTTGAATCAAAGCATTTGTATAGACTTCTCGAATGGTAGGGTGAGCCCTAATCGCCGTGTACATGACGGGTTGCGTAAATGAAGGTTCATCCACTTCGTTGTGTCCATAACGACGATAACAAAAAAGATCAACAACGACATCGGCTTTAAAGGTATGACGATATTCAGCGGCAACGCGCATGACTTTCACGACGGCTTCCGGATCATCCCCATTGACATGAAAGACAGGCGCTTGAACGATCATGGCAAGGTCTGTACTTTGAGCAGACGAGCGGGCAAAAGCAGGACTCGTTGTAAATCCAATCTGGTTATTAATAACCACATGGAATGTCCCCCCCGTTTGATATCCATGAAGTTGGGAGAGCATGAATGTTTCTGCAACAATGCCTTGCCCCGCAAAAGCGGCATCCCCATGAAGGAGGAGTCCCATGACTTTAACGCGGTCTTCATCTTTGTATTGATATTGCTTTGCGCGTACTTTTCCGACGACGACAGGATCTACAGCTTCCAAATGAGAAGGGTTGGCTGTAAGGGATAAGTGCAACTTACGTCCCTCAAACTCTCGATCGGTTGAGGCTCCTTGGTGGTATTTTACATCACCAGATCCTTGGACTTGATCAGGCTGTGGGTTCTTCCCCTGAAATTCAGAGAAAATAGCTTTGTAGGGTTTTTTCAGCGTATTTGCGAGAACATTGATTCGGCCGCGGTGAGCCATACCCAACACAACTTCTTTAATCCCAAGTTCCGATGACCTCTCCAGCATTTCTTCAAGACCAGGGATGAGGCTTTCAGCGCCATCAAGACCGAATCTTTTGGCAGCGGGATATTTTGTATGAAGGAACTGCTCAAATTCTTCAGCTTTTGTAAGCTCTGTCAGGATACGTTTTTTCCATTTAATGTCTGTAATAGGCTCACCAATTCCACGTTCACCTTCACCTTCGATACGTTTTTGAAGCCAAAGCTTTCTTTCAGGGTCTTGAATATGCAGAAATTCAACGCCAATTGTTCCACAATACGCTTGGCGAAGTCGTTTTAATATATGCCGAAGTGTTGCGTAGGTGAGACCAAGAACATCATAAATAAAAATGGGACGATCATAATCGTTTTCAGTAAATCCATAAGTTTTAGGATCAAGTTCTGGAAGTGAATCTTGATGGGTCAATTTTAAAGGATCAAGATTTGCAATCATGTGACCCCTTGCGCGGTAGGCTCGGATCAACATGATCGCACGTATTGAATCTAAAATCGCCCCTTTGATGGCATCGGTGGTTCCCTCCAGAACAGGTACAGGAGCCACTTGCTTTTGAGCAATCTCTCGTTCAGCCCATGTGGGGCCAAGAATTTCTTTGAGAATGGCCGCTTCACTATCTCCCAGAGAGCCAAAATACTTTTGCCAGTCTTGCGGTATCGACGTAGGATTCTCTAAAAACGAGGCATACAGTTGGGCAATATACAGGGCATTATCGCCTGTTAAGAAAGAGCGACTCTCATCTGACCATGAAGATGGTATGGGTTTTTTCGTATCCATCATCCTAATACCTTTTTAGATGAAGCCCCGTTTTTTAAGGTCTCAAGCAATGTTTCTCCAATTTTAGCCGGCGATTCAGCCACAACGACTCCCGCGCTTTGCAATGCTTCTATTTTATCTTGAGCTCCTCCTTGTGAGCCTGAAATAACTGCCCCCGCATGACCCATCCGTCGTCCAGGAGGGGCCGTCATACCTGCAATAAAGCTAACTATAGGTTTTGGGTTTTTAAGGGACTTTATAAATTCTGCCGCCTCTTCCTCAGCAGATCCACCAATTTCTCCAATCATAACAATGGATTCCGTCTCTGGATCTTTATGAAATAACTCGAGACAATCAACAAAGCTTGTCCCGTTGATAGGATCTCCACCGATACCAATACACGTTGATTGACCTAAACCAACAGCTGTGGTTTGGGCGACAGCTTCATAGGTGAGTGTTCCAGACCGTGAAACAACCCCAACTGTTCCCTTACGGTGAATAAAGCCAGGCATAATGCCAATTTTGCACTCACCAGGTGTAATCACACCGGGGCAGTTTGGGCCAATAAGACGTGTGTTTGTGCCGGATAAGGCTCGCTTGACCCTCATCATATCAAGGATCGGAATGCCTTCCGTAATACAAATAACGAGGGCAATGTCAGCATCAATGGCTTCAAGGATGGCATCAGCAGCAAATGGGGCGGGGACGTAAATGACCGATGCTGTTGCACCCGTTTTTTTGGCGGCTTCATGCACCGTATTAAAAACAGGAAGGCCGAGGTGCAGCGTACCGCCTTTACCAGGGGTGACGCCACCGACCATTTTTGTTCCATATTCAATGGCTTGTTCGGAATGGAAGGTTCCTTGGGCTCCTGTAAATCCCTGACAAATCACTTTTGTGGAAGCATTTATGAGTACTGACATTATTTGCCTCCCTTAACTTCTTTGACAATGCGTTCCGCCGCCTCAGAAAAGTCATCTTGGGGAATAATCTGAAGACCTGACTTGGAAAGAATTTCTTTACCAAGCTCAACATTCGTTCCTGCAAGGCGGACAACCACGGGAACGGACAGATTAATCTCTTTCACCGCGGCAACAATGCCCTCTGCGATAATATCGCACCGCATGATCCCGCCAAAAATATTGACGAGTACACCCTTTACATTTGTGTCAGAGAGAATGATTTTGAAAGCTTCCGTGACGCGCTCCCGGGTAGCGCCCCCACCGACATCCAAGAAGTTTGCAGGGTTTCCTCCATAGTATTTGATAATGTCCATGGTCGCCATGGCAAGACCTGCGCCATTAACCATGCATCCTATATCTCCATCGAGTTTGATATAGGAAAGTTCGTGTTGTGCGGCCTGTCTTTCAACAGGATCCTCTTCATCGAGATCACGTAAGGCTTCAATATCTGGGTGACGATAGAGGGCATTGTCATCAAATCCCATCTTGGCATCGAGGGCGAGAATGTGGCCTTCCTTCGTTAAGACGAGGGGGTTGACCTCAATGAGGCTTGCATCAAGGCCCATAAAGGCGTCACAGAGCCCTTTTGCAAAGCGAGAGAGTTCCTTGGCTTGTTCACCTGCAAGACCTAAACCAAATGCAAGTTTGCGACCATGATAGGGCTGAAACCCTTCAACTGGGTCAATGGAGGCTTTAATAATTTTTTCAGGATGGGTATGGGCCACTTCTTCAATCTCAACGCCCCCTTCGGTTGACGCAAGAAAGGTCAGGCGCGATGTGACGCGATCAATAAGAAGACTGAAATAATATTCGTGGGCGATGTTACAGCCTTCTTCAATATAGATCTTTTTAACAAGCTTTCCCTCAGGTCCTGTTTGAGGTGTAACAAGCGTCATTCCTAGAATTTGGTCCGCAAATTTGCTGACGTCATCAAGAGATTTTGCTATCTTAACGCCCCCGCCTTTTCCGCGCCCCCCGGCATGGATCTGCGCTTTTACAACCCAGATAGGACCCGGTAAAGTTTCTGCAATCTCTTTTGCCGTTTTTGCGTCAAAAGCAACGGTTCCTCGAGGGACGGAAACCCCATAGGTTTGCAGCAAGGCTTTGGCTTGGTATTCGTGAATGTTCATTAAGCGGCACCTGTCTTTTGATCAAGGGATTTTACAGCTTGCATAAGCTCACGCACCGCATTGGCTGAATTATCAAACATGGCTCGCTCTTCCTTATTCAATTGAATTTCAATGATTTTTTCGATTCCTTTTTCACCAATGATGACGGGCACACCAACATAGAGGTCTTTAATTCCATACTCACCGTTAAGGTTTGCTGCACA
>Ga0207080_1103_pt1 | contig 17923 bp, 20 predicted proteins | sample Alteio_BWMinHeat_58_FD_153532 | JGI IMG/M metagenome (GOLD analysis project Ga0207080, IMG submission 153532) | Enriched cells from forest soil in Barre Woods Harvard Forest LTER site, Petersham, Massachusetts, United States -... | ecosystem: Environmental > Terrestrial > Soil > Temperate forest >...
ATATTAAAATCAACAGACCAGGTGATTTCCAATGCATCTTGTACAACCAACTGTCTTGCACCGTTGGTCAAAGTGCTTAACGATGCTATCGGCATAGAAAATGGCTTGATGACAACGATACATGCTTATACCAATGATCAGGTGTTGGTTGATACATATCATTCAGATTTGCATCGTGCACGTTCTGCAACACAGTCTATGATTCCCACAAAAACGGGTGCAGCTAGCGCAATAGGTTTAGTTTTACCTGAAATGAAGGGTAAATTAGACGGCTTTGCCATGAGAGTGCCGACAATCAATGTTTCTGTTGTTGATTTTACTTTTACAGCTAAAAAAACAGCCACTATTCAAGAAATTAACCAGGCTATAAAAAGCGCTTCCGTGTCGAAAGAGCTTAAAGGCATTTTGGATTATAACGACGAGCCTTTGGTGTCAATGGATTTTAATCATCATCCAGCATCGTCTATTTATGATTCTACGCAAACTAAAGTGATTGGTAATCTGGTTAAAGTAGTTTCCTGGTATGATAACGAGTGGGGATTTTCTAACCGCATGTTAGATACAACGATTGCTTTAATGAATGCAAAATAAAATATTATGTCGTTATCACTGCCTTTGGTTGTTTGTGGTTTAAATCATAAAACCGCGCCGCTTGAAGTGCGTGAAAAATTTGTTTTTACGAGTGAAGCGCTGCCCGCTTCACTCAAATTATTTGCTTCAGCAACAGGTATCCCAGAAGCCGTCATATTATCGACGTGTAACAGAACAGAAATTTATTCTTATACGGAAGATTCAGGCAGCGTATTAAGCTGGCTGGCAAATTTTCACGGTGTATCGCTGACTTTACTGAAAAATCATGTTTATGTTTATCAAAAACAACAAACTGTTAAACACGCTTTTCGTGTAGCAAGCGGTTTGGATTCTATGGTATTAGGCGAAAATCAGATTCTTGGACAATTGAAACAGGCTGTTAATACAGCCGAAAAAGCAGGTACACTAGGCGGAAAACTCAGAAATCTTTTCGATCATGCTTTTTATTCCGCTAAACAAATCCGCACAGAAACAGAAATTGGTTCTAACCCAGTGACGCTTGGTTATGCCATTTTACAGTTAGCCAAAAATATTTTTACAGACTTAAAACACAGTCGTGTTTTATTGATTGGTGCGGGCGAGGTTATAGATTTAGTCAGCAGATATTTTGAATCCCAGGGAATCAGAGAGTTTTTGATTGCAAATCGAACCTACTCTCATACTGAAAAAATCAGCGCGCATCTCAAAGCCAATATTATTTCATTACAGGAAATACCAGAGTATTTACAAAAAACAGATATCATTGTTTCAGCAATACACCACATGACGCCATTGATTGGAAAAGGTATGGTGGAGACTGCACTCAAAAAACGCAAACATCGTCCGTTACTCATGATAGATTTGGCTGTTCCACGAAATATTGAAACAGAAATAAAATCCATGGAAGATGTTTATCTTTATCATATGGATGATTTGCAGTCCATATTAGAAAATAATACAGAAAAAAGACATGATTCAGTTAAAACAGCAGAAGAAATGATTGAAATACAAACAAATTTATTTTATGAAGAAATGAATACTTTAAAATACAATAAACTTATTCAATCTTATAGAGCCAGAATGCATAAAGCGCGTGATGAAGTATTGAAAACCGCACTGCGTGAATATACGATGGGCGATAAACCCGAAGAAATCCTACAAAAAATGGCTTATTTGTTGACCAATAAATTGCTGCATGACCCATGTCTTTGGCTCAAAGAAGCCGCAGCTCACCAGGATTGGAATTTTACTGAAATAGCGAAAAAATACGATGAAAAAACCACTGGAAAATAAATTAATCACGCTGTCAGAGCGTTACGAAGAGATCAGTCATTTATTAAGCGATGCTGAAGTTATTCATAATAACGATAAATTTCGAGAGTTATCCAAAGAATATGCAGAGCTCCAACCTGTCGTTGATAACTATGCTGAATATAAAAATATTTTAAATCAATTAGAGTCTTCAGAGCAGCTATTATCAGACGAAAAAGACAGCGAGCTTAAAAAACTCATCGAAGAGGAATGCGAAGATTTGAAAAAACAAAAAGAAGGTTTAGAAGAAAACATCCAATTACTTTTGTTGCCGCAAGACCCTCAAGACAGTCATGATAGTTTTTTAGAAATCCGCGCTGCAGCAGGTGGTGATGAATCAGCCATTTTTGCAGGCGATTTATTCCGTATGTATTCAAAATATGCTGAAAAGAATCATTGGAGTGTCGAAATTCTCCAATCCAACGAAGGCGAACACGGTGGTTATAAAATAATAGTTGCGAGGATTATTGGCAAAAATGTCTATGCCAAATTAAAGTTTGAATCTGGCGCACATCGTGTGCAGCGCGTGCCCGAAACTGAAGCGCAGGGAAGAGTGCATACATCGACCTGTACAGTTGCAGTGATACCGGAAAGCGATGAAATCGAAGAAATAGATATCAATCCTGCTGATTTAAAGATAGATACTTTTAGAGCCTCTGGAGCGGGTGGACAACACGTCAATAAAACAGATTCTGCCATACGAATTACCCATATTCCCACCAATACTGTCGTAGAATGTCAGGATGAGCGATCACAACATAAAAACCGCGCACGGGCGATGTCTTTACTCAAAGCCAGATTATTAGATGCAGAAAGATCCAAACAACAAAAACAGGAAGCAGAAACCCGAAAAAGTTTGGTGGGGACAGGAGACCGATCAGAAAGAATCAGAACTTATAATTTCCCGCAGGGCAGATTAACAGATCATCGCATCAACTTAACGCTCTATAAGCTAGACCAAATCATGGAAGGCAATCTGGATGCTGTGATAGAGCCATTAAGGCGTGAATATCAGGCTGATTTGCTGGCACAGATCAGTGATGAGTAAAAAGAATGATGATTAGCAAAATGACGAGGTGACCCATGGCAACTCTTTCGATACGTCCATTACAAGAACGAGATATCCCTCACATGTGGAATGCCGAATATAGAGGGAAGGGTTACGCAGCAAAACTATTTTGTATGAGTACTCTTGAGTTTTATAAAATGTTTAATTTAAAAATGATTCTATGTGAACCTCGTTCATCCAATCCTATACCAAACAAAATGCTGACTAAAATTGGATTTAAAAAATGGAAAACTTATGTCAGTACCTCTTCGGAATTATCACTGACATGTGAACTTAATAGCTATATCATTGATCCTGAAGTAGCGACTCATTTTTTGGGGCAGTAGTTATTTTTTACTAGGGTCTGTTGGTATTTGATCAGTTTGAAAAGATTTCTCACTCCTCGCCGTCATTGCGAGAGCGAAGCTCGAAGCAATCCAGGGTTTTGCTGATGATTGAGATAGCATTTCAGTTCTATCTTGTTCTGGATTGCTTCGCCTTCACTGCGTGAAGGCTCGCAATGACGCCGGGGTGGGGAATTTTGATTACTTTATTCAACAATATTCAAATGTCAACAGCCCCTAATATTCTCAAATGGCTTATCTTGGATATAAGAAGAAATAATATTTATACTAACCCACCAAGAAACAATAATGCCGGACAGACGCGAATCCCTAAGTTGTCGACAAAATCCTTTTTGCCGATGGCAGAAATTTGCCACGCTTCGCAGGAAGGAAAACGCTGTTTTAAATATTTTAAAGCAGGTGAAACCTCTGTATCATTAAATTTACATTCAATGAATATTATAGGCTTTTTGTTTTTGACAATTACAAAATCCACTTCGCGGCCGTCAACATCGTGGAAATAACACAAATCAAACTCTTCGCCAAGCGTATCCTGTTGAAAATGTACCCACTTTAATAACGCGCAGGCAACCATGTTTTCAAATCGCAAGGATAAATCAGGTACTAATGTCCAATCAAAATGATAATGTTTTTGTTCTTTTTTAACCGCGCGAATTTTTGATGCGCCAAAAGGCGGAATACGGAAAACAGCATAGAGTCTTTCGAGAATTTGTATCCATGTCGAAACAGATTTATGGCTTACCTGCAAATCTTCCCGAATAGCGTTAATGGAAAGTGGACTGCCGACCAGTTCTGGTAATCGCAATGCCAATAATTCAATACTGCCTAAATCCTGAACACGCTCCAATTGAACCAAATCTTCTCTGATGAGCCGTGTTCTGTATTCGCGCGACCATCTTTTTGATTCTACTTCAGAAGCTGAAAAATAAGGCTCAGGAAATCCGCCTAACTGTAATAAATCCATCAAATCTTTTTGGTTTTTTAGCTTTAATTCCGCAACAGATAAAGGATGAAGTCGTAAATAATGATAACGGCCCTGAAGTGAATCACCAGAAAACCGATAATAATCGAGGCGTGCGCTTCCCGTGACAAGAATCTGTTGATTTTTGGGTCTGGTATCATAAATACCTTTCAGAAAATTTCGCCATAAGCGGTATTTATGGATTTCATCAAAAATCCATAGAGATGTAGCAGGAAGCTCTCTTTTCAAGATACGCTCGCGATGTTGAGCGGCATCCCAATTCAAGTAGCCCTTATCATTTTTCAGAAAGGTTTTTGAGAGCGTTGTTTTTCCGACCTGTCTGGGACCTCCCACAAAAACCATCTTTCGGAACAAATCCTGCTTTATTTGGTGTGATAAGTAACGTGTTTTCATGATATAAGCATACTACTTTTTTTGACAACAGTCAAAATTACTCGCGAGTTTTTTTGACTATGGGTGAAAAAAATATAATTAAAATAAGATATATAAAATATACTTTGCTTTTTGATTAAAAATATGATAAATATACTTAGTATATTGATTATATAATATGGTAAGTACGAATGGCATATTTTTTTGAGCCTCTGGAAATTTTAAATCTGTTGGTTGGTTTTAATCCTTGGTGGACAGGGAAACCTTTTGCCATTCCTGAATTTAAACGTCTGGCCCATGAAATATGCGTAGATTATATTCAAGAGAGCAGCTTGCGTAGAGCTATTTTGCTCTCGGGGCCTCGCCGTGTGGGTAAAACCACAATTCTCCTACAAATAGCCAACAGCTTGATTAAAGTCGGGTATGATCCGAAAAGCATTCTTTATCTCAGTTTGGATCATCCTTTGCTGAAGCTGCTTAGTCTCAGTAAAATTCTTGAGTTATATCAACAATCTATCCAGCAGGAAGGAAAACCTGTTGTTTTGCTGCTTGATGAAATTCAATATGCCAAAGACTGGGAAACAGAAATAAAACTAATGGTAGATCACCAACCTAATTTCAAAATTCTTGCAACTGGTTCTGCCAGTTGTGTTTATCACAACAAGCTTGCTGAAAGCGGTGTCGGGCGTTGGATTACAGTGCCAATTCCTACTCTCTCTTTTTATGAGTTCATACATATTCGCGGTGAGAATACTCCCGCCATTTCGCCGCGCTTAAAGCTTAATGATTTATTTTTAATGTCTCATGGAGATTTTGTTACGCTGGCAAGTAAATTGCGCAGATTATTGCCGCTTTTTCAACGTTATTTATTGGTTGGGGGATTTCCTGAAACTGCGCGTGAGGAAAATATCAATTTATGCCAGCGTCTTTTGAGAGAAGATGTCGTGGAGCGCGTTCTTAAGAGGGATATGACCGCATTATTTGGTGTGCGTAATATTAATGAATTAGAGAAACTCTTTATTTATCTCTGTTTGCACACAGGGGGTATCTTAAATCATAAAACATGTGCGGATGCATTGGGCACCAGTGCTGCAACTGTTGCAAATCACTTGGCATTGCTCGAAAAAGCTAATCTGATTTACCGGCTTTCGCCTTGCAATGCAGGCGGCAAAAAAATTCTTAAAGCCAGGTATAAATATTATCTAACAGATGCAGCGCTTCGTAACGCGGTTTTATTGCGCGGTGAAGAGATTTTGACAGACTCAAAAGAGATGGGTGTAATCGTAGAAACAACGGTACTGAGACATTTATATGCATATTATTATCGGGATACCCCTGAAATACTTTACTGGCGAGATAAAACTCACAAAGAAAAAGAAATTGATATCATCGTTCGCAGCCCGAGTTATATATTTCCATTTGAGGTGAAATATAGTGAGCAGCCAAAACTTGGTGAGGAAAGCGGATTGTCTCTTTATTGTAAAAAAGAAAAGATTAAAACAGCATTCTGGGTTACAAAAAATGAGGCAGATTTTGCACTGAGTCAGTTTGATAAAATAGATACAAAAGTTTTAAAGATACCCGCGCATATTTTATGCTATTTATTAGGACAGGCTGAACGTTTATTGTGGATAGGAAAATAAAAATTCTTATGAACATAAAAAAAATACTACAAAACAGCGGTATAGAAAAATTCGAGTCAGAAATCATTCTGGCAAATATTTTGCGAGTCAATAGAGCTTATTTACATACCCACCCTGAAAGAGAGCTCACACAGCAAGAATATGATGAATATTTTATTAAGATAAAACAGCGCATAGACGGAATACCCATCGCTTATATTATTCAGAAAAAAGAATTCTGGTCTATTGATCTGAAAGTCACAGAAGATACCCTGATCCCAAGGCCTGAGACAGAGTTATTAATTGAAATTATCTTAGAGAAATTTAGCCAAAATAAACCCTATAGATTTTTAGAATTAGCCACAGGCAGCGGGGCAATCAGCATCGCTTTGGCCAAAGGTCACCCAAATTTTGATATCACAGCCAGTGATATTTCTGAAAAAGCTTTAAATATAGCCCGAAAAAATCAAAATTATTATCATATAAAAAATATTAAATTTATATACAGCAATTGGTTTGCTGAGATCAAATCCACAGAAAAATTTGATGCCATTATCTGCAATCCGCCGTATATTCCTGAAAATGATCCTCATCTGTCTCAGGGAGACTTGCGTTTTGAGCCCAAAATTGCGCTAACACCAGGCAAAACAGGGCTCGAGGCCATAGAATATATTATCAACAACGCTAAAAACTATTTGTTGCCGACTGGGTGGCTTTTTCTCGAACATGGCTATGATCAGGGCGAAAAAGTTGCAGAATTATTTCAAGAAAGCGGCTATGAGCAGATTAAAACAAAAAAAGACCTCAAAAATCATCCCAGAGTAACATTTGGATCGGTATCTGATGTACAATCCTGACTTTCATTGAAAGAGTAGTAAGGAGTGTGAGCTATGGTAAAGCGCCTGGTGAAAAAAGCGAATGCGGTTAAGGCATCCAAAAAAACGAAAGTGATTAAGCCTGTAAAGAAATCCCTATCAAAACAGGCATCGAAAACAATCAAGAAAAAACCAGCTATTGCCTCAAAGTTGACTAAAAAAACGACCACCAAGATATCACCTGCTAAAGCAAAAACCGTTAAAACACATTCAAAAATAAAAGCTAAAAAACCAGTTTCTCTCGTTAAAGTCTCGCCAGCTAAAAAGCCAGTTGTGAAAAAACCAATTGAGAAGAAAATTGCCAATAAAGTGATTTTAAAAAGCAAAGTCGTAAAAGAGACAACAAAAAAAATTGCGTTACCCTCATTACACTACCAAAAAATACCAGGTGAAGAATATATGAATCCAGAGCAGCAAAAGCATTTTCGTGAAGTTCTATTGAAGTGGAAAAAACAACTTTTAGGAGAAATGGAACGTACTGTTCATCACATGCAGGATGAAGCGGCTAATTTTCCTGATCCTAATGATCGTGCTACACAGGAAGAGGAATTTAGCCTCGAACTGCGTGCCCGTGACCGCGAACGCAAACTGATCAAAAAAATTGATGAAGCATTACAACGTCTGGATAGCCAGGATTATGGTTATTGTGAAGCGTGCGGTGTGGAAATTGGTGTACAACGTTTAGATGCGCGTCCCACAGCAACATTATGTATCGATTGCAAGACAATTGATGAAATCAGAGAAAAGCATTTTAGTTAAATTAAACAGGAAATTAAATAAATGATATATGGCATCTTACATTTGTCTTTTTGGGGATATTTGATTGCGCTCATGGTGATGACACAGCTCACTATTGCTGGCGTGACGGTTTATCTTCATCGCTGCCAAGCGCATAGAGCGCTGACACTCCATCCTGCCATCAGCCATTTTTTCAGATTGTGGCTTTGGTTAACCACAGGCATGAATACTAAAGCCTGGACGGCGATTCATCGTAAGCATCATGCCAGATGTGAAACAGAGGAAGATCCCCACAGTCCGCAAGTGATGGGACTTAAAAAAGTATTATGGCAAGGCGCGGAATTGTATCGCCTTGAATCGGCTAATAATGAAACACTTGATAGATTCGGCCAGGGAACTCCAGATGATTGGCTTGAGAATAAAGTCTATACGCCATACGGCAGCATGGGGATTCTCTCTATGTTTATTATTGACCTGGTTTTGTTTGGCGTACCCGGTATTACTATCTGGGCTTTACAGATGATGTGGATGCCATTTTTTGCTGCAGGTGTCGTTAATGGTATTGGACATTATTGGGGTTACCGCAATTATGAATGTGCGGACGCAGCTCGCAATATTTCACCTTTGGGATGGTTTCTGGCTGGCGAAGAGCTGCACAATAACCATCATGCGTTTGGCAGTTCAGCCAAGTTTTCAGTCAAGTGGTGGGAATTTGATTTAGGGTGGGGATATATCAAGCTTTTCCAATGGCTGGGACTTGCGCAAGTGAAGAAGGTTTCTCCAAAGATTCAGACAGAGCCAAACAAAAAGGTGATCGACGCAGAAACCATCAAAGCCATTATTATTCATCGTTTACAGATATTATCTCATTATAGTAAAGACGTGATTTTACCTGTGTTGAAAACAGAGAAAAAACATGCGGGTGAAAAGGGAAGTGAATTATTCCGCCGCGCCAAAACACTCTTAATACGCGAATTAAGCTTATTCAGTAAATTAGAAAGAAGCCGTCTGGCGCTTTTGTTGCGCAAAAAACAAACGTTAAGACAAGTTTATTATTATAGATTGAAGCTGCAAAAAATATGGAATTTAACGACAGCCAATCAAAAAGAGTTGATTGAAGCATTACAGGAATGGTGTAGATCTGCTGAAAACAGTGGTATTTCAGCATTGAAAGAATTTTCACATCGCCTGAAATCCTATGTGCCGCATATACAGATAAGGGGAAATCATGGAATACAGGCTGATTAAAAAATATCCCAACAGAAGGCTTTATGATACTGAACGAAGTTGTTATATTACGTTTGAAGATGTCAGAGAATTAGTTTTAAAGCATGTTCCCATCAAAGTCATTGATGCCAAAACCCAGGAAGATTTGACCAATAATATTTTACTCCAGATAGTCATGGAGCTTGAACAAAAAGGCGCACCTGTATTTACTACTGCCATGTTAGAGCAAATGATTCGTTTTTATGGCAATGATTTCCAAAAAACATTCGGCGATTTTCTTGAACAATCTTTTTCAGTGTTTAAAGACCAACCAACAGCAAATTTTCTGCAGTCCTGGAAAGGCATGATGACCCAATGGCAAGATCTTTTTAAGCCAAAATAAATTTATTTTTTATCTGATTTATCCTGAAGCTGCAATTTATCGCCGAGATATTGCTGATCTGCTTTGCTGAGATGCGGCCAGGCATGGATCAGCGCTTCCCCTGCCGTGCGTTGTTTGACGACAGTCGAGTGTAATTCCCACGGCCATTCGCCATCGATATAAAGACCAATCGCGACGCCCGCAACGATGCTTAAACCTAAAGCAAGTGTTAAGTTTTTCCACTGAAACCAGTGTAAAACATCTGTTATTTTTTCAATGGCTGAAGAAGAGGTTTTTTTGACGCTGTCATAATTTTTTTTCAACATATTGTTTAAAATCATCTAATTTAAAGTTATTCATTGCCTCATGAATATGCTTGACTGTGGTATTCGATGTGCGTTCAAAGCGCGTACAGCTTTCTGTCATGAGATTTTTGGTTTCATCTTTGATTTTTCGCAGAGATTGTAACTGAGTATCTCCCAATTTGAGTGCCTCTTGAGCAGAAGTCTGCCATTTCGCAATGCTATCTTCTGTCATGATTGTGCGCAATTCTGTGATTAAAGCATTAATTTTTTCAACCTGAGCCGTTAAAAAATTTTCCGAAAGTTGAATATGCGTTTCCAGAATTTTTTCTCGTTCGACAATACGAGCCATTGCAGTTTCGTACGCGGCAAGCAGCTCAGAAATTTGTCGTTCCAGTTCGCCTGGATGTTCAGCCTGAGATAAAGTTTGTTCTATCATGAGATTAAGCGCTTTGCATAATAATATCCCGGTCATTTTGGGATAAATGTGTCCACGACGCCAAAAGGACTTTGCCTGCTTCGCGTTCTTGAACAACCTGTTTGTGAGCAGCCCATGGAGATTCGTTATCAATATAAAGACTAACGATAAAAGAGACAACTATACTTAAGCAAAAAGCAGTCAGTAAATTTTTCCAGCGCAGAGACTGAACGGTGTTTTTGACGCGGGACAGATTTTTTTCACAGGTTTTTTCCAATTCTTGGTATTTATTTTCAGCGAGTTTTTGTAAGGAATTATTTTTAACAGAGACAAAATACTGCGCGGCACTTTTGACGGTGCTCATCGTTGCCTGATTCAGATGATCGCATTGCGCTGCAATGTTGGCATGCGTGTCATGATAAAGTGAATTTATAGTCGTTATTTCGTTTTGGTTATCGCTTAAAATTTGCTCTGTTTCTTTACGCCATTGCCTGTTACCCATTGGCGTCATCACTTCTTTCAGATGTTTTATTTCATCTGAAATATGGCGGAGTATTTGATTGACGCTGTTTTCTTTTTCTTTGAGAATCCGTGAAAAATCACGGCCATCAGGCAACAGCGAATACTGACCAGATTCAGTTTTGGCAATAAAATCCGAAATTTTTTGAGATAGCGTAATAGAATTATCAGTCATTATTCACTCCTTTGATGAGAAATAGCACAGAATACACATGTAAGAAATCTGATTTTAAATCAATTTGGGTATTTTAGCAACGCCCGCTATTGTCAAAATTTGCATGTATAGTATTTGCTTGAATAAGCTGATCAGGATAAACTATCTTTAAATATTAAATTTTTTGTTGAGGAGTTCTCCCGTGTCCAAATATTTAGATCCCAAAGCAGATATTGTTTTCAAGCACGTTTTTGGCACGCATCCTCACTTATTGAAAAGTTTTTTAAACGCAGTTTTGCCACTTTCGCCGGATAGGCAAATTGTTGAGCTGGAATATTTGCCCACAGAGCAAGTGCCGGTTATCCCAACGCTCAAGCGTACGATTGCCGATGTCAAATGCAAGGACAAGCTTGGCCGCATGTTTATTGTTGAGATGCAAATTCAATGGACAGACGGGTTTAAGCAGCGCTTATTATTTCAGTCAGGCCAGGCTTTTGTGAAACAGCTTGAAAAAGGCGGTGACTATGAATATCTCGAGCCTGTTTATGGGCTGGGACTCATTGCCAGTGTTTTCGATAAAGAAAATCCTGAGTGGTATCATCATTATCAAGTGGTTAAAGCCGAAAATCCACTGGATATTATTGAGCATCTTCAATTGATTTTTATTGAGTTGCCCAAATTTCCTATTCACTCGCCGGATGAAAAGAAGTTACGGCTGTTATGGCTGCGTTTCTTGCGCGAAATCAACGAAAAAACAGGTATAGTTGATCCCGAATTATTGGGTGTCCCTGAAATATCTGAAGCTGTTGAACTTGCCGAACAGGCAGCCTACTCGGTAGGAGAATTGCAGGCTTATGATGATTATTGGGATGCCGTCAGCAGAGAGAAAACCTTATTGAGCGCAAAATATCGGGAAGGCAAAGCTGAGGGCAAAGCAGAAGGCATAGCTGAAGGCGAAGCTAGGATGTTGTTAAAAATTATTCAATTAAAATTCAAAACAGTACCCGCGCAGCTAAAATCTGTCATTATGAAAATGAATGCTGATGAGTTATCAGCATTAAGCCAGAAAATACTGATCGCTAAAACTATTGAAGATATATCCTGAATATTTTCATTAACAGCTATCGATAATTTCTGCGCAAAATCCGGAGCGCTTTAATTTTTGACAAGATTCATTTGTGGATATAAGACCATACCCGAGAATAGCCCCAATCCGATAAGAACAACAGCCAGGGGTACTTGAGTAGTATCGGTAGGTAAAGTCATCATGGCAGAAAGTATGCTGATGAAAAGCATTTGTAGGCTGCTGAATATAGCGCTAGCCTTTCCGCCTAATTCGGGAGAGAAGTTTTGCAAAGCGCCAGAGATTGCATTGGAAAAAACTAAAGCTTGGCCAAATGTTGCTATCATAATGGGCAAGATAATAGCAATAAGATGTATCTTTATGCTCAATACACCTAAGAGCATGATAAATCCGCCGAGTAAAACCAATGAGATCCCTAAAGCAAAAATTGGCCCGGTTCCAAATGTAATCACTAATTTTCGGTTAAAAGAGGCAGCAGAAAAGTAGGGAATGGCAACCAACAATGCCAGACAACCATAAAATTTTGCAGAATATCCCAACACATTTTGAATTAAAAAAGGCGTCATGACATTATAGGCAACAACAACGCCATAAGCGAATAAGCCGCCCAGGAGAAATCTCCAAAATATACCATGGTGGAGAATGGACTTATAGTCTTTCAATGTCTGAGAAAAAAGACCAGATTTTGTATTTAAATTCAATGAAGTTTCTGGGAGTTGCCGCCAGAGTATCCACAATAGTATAAGTCCTGAACATAAAAGAAAAATAAAATCTGCTTGCCACCCAAAATAGCTTTGCAAATAAGCGCCGATCAATGGAGTTGTACCCAGGCCAATGGCGAATCCCATTGAAAGATATGAAGCTGCGCTGGCTAATTCTCTCCCCGTAAAACAATCACGCAAAATAGACCGGCCCAACGTGATCGTACTGCCGCATCCCAGACCTTGAAGTAAGCGAGCAAACAAAAATATTTTCTCAGTGTGGGCAAAAATATTGATAAAACAGCCGAGACAAAAAATACTAATACCTATCAGTAATATAGGTTTACGTCCATAGCGATCAGACAATGGCCCATAAAATAATTGAGAAAATCCATATCCAAATAAAAAAACAGTGATCGTCATTTTGACTACAGAGGGTGAAATATGCAGACTTGCCGCAATAGCAGGAAATGCAGGCAAATAAAGCGCGATGGCGGCTTGTCCAAGTGTGGTCATCCACATCACTAAAATCGTAATTTTATATTGATCTTTCATTATTAGAACATCTTTTTGCCATTGGGCACTTTGGGATCAATAGTCATTAAACAAATGGCATTGTTGTCATCTGGAAATCCCACTAATAGGAACTCTGACATAAATCCAGCAATGTTTTTCGATCCCAAGTTAATACATCCCACAACTTGTTTGTTTAATAGATTTTCAGGCGTGTAATGAACAGTGATTTGGGCGGAGGTTTGCTTAACGCCAAGCTCATCACCAAAATCCACCCAGACTTTATAAGACGGATTTTTTGCGCGGGCAAAAAGCTCCGCTTTAACAATCGTCCCTGATCGTAGATCAACTTGATCAAATTCTGCATAAGAAATTTCTTTGAGGTTTTTAAGGAGCATCACAAATACTCACTCAAAAATTCAGGGGCGCGTTTTTCTAGCCAATATTCCGGGTTCCATGGAAAGCGGCCTGATATAAATCCTACATGACCGCCGTTTTCGACAATTTCCAGAGTAACATATCCCGATAGTTCATTTGGATCAGGTAACAAATCATCAGTCATAAATGGATCATCTTTGGCTTGTAGTAATAAAGTGGGTACGCGAATGAGGCTTAAATATTGCCTGCAACTGGACTTGCTGTAATATTCATTTGCATCCACAAAACCATGCAAAGGCCCCGTAATTTTGTTATCAAATTCACGTAATGTTTTAAATTTAACCCGCATTTTTTTATTGAGGGAATTTAATAAATACCACTGATAAACACGAGAAAATCCTTGATTAATTCTGTCGACAGATTTTTCTAATTCAAACGGAATAGAAATCGCAATGGCGGCAGTGAGTGGACTGCTGTTTCCTGTTTCACCTAGCCATTTTAATAAGACATTCCCGCCGAGAGAAAAACCGATGGTGGCAATAGGTACTCCAGGATTGCGTTGAGATAATGATTGCACGACCATGGCAAGATCGCGAGTTTCGCCAGCATGATATAAGCGTGGCAAGCGATTATGTTCTCCGCTACAACCCCGAAAATTCATTAACACGCCGCGCCATCCATGTTGTTTAATTGCATTTAGCATACCTTGCGCATAAAGAGAAGTGATAGAGCCCTCCAAGCCGTGTAATATGACTACAATGGGACCTGAGTCTTTTCCTACCCAGTCTAAATCAACAAAATCGCCATCAGGCAGCTCGAATCTTTCACGCTTAACGCGAAGATTTTTGATGTCTCTACGACACAATCCCTGCCATAGCGTTTGGAGATGCGCATGCGGAAGCCACCAGGCTGGTTCAAATTGAGTTTTAGTTTTCACTAACTTTAACTTTTCCTTAAATCAAGTGATTTCAGTGATGGTATGCAGCTTAGCGCAAAATGTCGAGATATTGCCAGTGATAATATTAAATGCCAGTACGGCATACCTTAGTCTGGACAGTTTCAGTTTATATTGATATTATATCACTTTGTGGTATAATTAGAGAGTGTGAATATGACTATATATAAGTACAGAAATTTTCATCTATGGGCTAAATCTGAAAATTTAACGGATGAAATGCTAACACAGGCTGTTGATGAAATGAAAAACGGCCTTTTTGACGTAAATTTGGGTGGTGGTCTTTATAAGAAGCGTGTTGCTATGCAGGGAAAAGGTAAAAGTGGTGGTTTCCGTACCCTTATTGCATTTAAACATGAAAAAGCGGCTTTTTTTATCTATGGATTTGCAAAAAATGTTCGTGAAAATATTACAGAGAAAGAAAAAGAGGTTTATAAAAAACTATCAAAATATTATCTGAATACAACAGATGTTCAGATGAGTATTTTGGTTAAAAATGGTGAATTAGTAGAGGTATCAAAATGAAAACTTTAAAAAAGGCGAAGAGTAAAACTATGTTAGAAAATGCCCATGAAATAGCCAAAGGATTATATGATGCGGGCATTATTAACTTAATTACGATGCGTGAATTTGATTCATTGTGTTTGCCGCCAGTTAAGGAATTAAATTCCAGACAAATAAAGCTTATACGGCTACGTGAAAAATTAAGCCAGGCTGTATTTGCTAAATTTTTAAATATAAGTCTATCTACTGTAAGGCAATGGGAGCAAGGGGAAAAACATCCGAGGGGAACCTCTCTGAAACTTCTTAATTTGATCGATAAGAAAGGGATTATGGTTATTGTTTAAGTAGATAATCAAACAATCAACAATCCCGCGACAACTTTTCGGCCTTCGGCAGCTAACACATTGAAAGTTGTGCATGCAGAATGCGTATTCATCACTTCAACGCCTATTTGTAATTCATAAAAAATCATCAGCCATTCGGATGGGATAATTTTCCATTTCTCGCCTGTTCCAATAAGAATAATATCAGGTGAAGATATCATTAGTTCAGCCAAATGCGCCTTTCGGAGAGAATCAAAATTTTTTGGTGTCCATGGGTGAATCAGCTGTTCTGGTGTTACAATCACGCTGTGAGAGAATATTTCATCATTGATGTGTAATTTTCCCGCTTCGTAAGCGCGAATGAGATAACGGCTGTTTGTGCTGTCTAATGTAATATCCATAGAATACAGTGTAACGGAAATTTGATATGACCAGCAAAAAAATCATTACCCGAAGGAAGATGATTTCAGATAATCATGAGTTTTCTGAAGATTTTCATCCTATATTAAAAAAAATTTATCTTCACCGCGGGATTATCAGCGAAAATGAAATCAGCACGGATTTGGCTGAATTAATTCCCTATGATAGTTTATTAAACATCGAAAAAGCCGCTGAATTATTGGCCAATGGGATTTCACTTAAAAAAAAGTTTTTATTCATTGGCGATTTTGATACCGACGGGGCGACGAGTACCGCGTTAGGCGTGAGCGCACTAAAAGCGTTGGGTGCAGAATATGTTGATTATTTAATTCCAAATCGTTTCGAATATGGTTACGGCTTAACGCCAGAGATTGTTGACACAGCCCACCAACAATTTAAGCCGGATATCCTCATTACAGTCGATAATGGCATATCAAGTCATGAGGGCGTTTTGCGCGCTAAAGAATATCATATGCAGGTAGTAATTACTGATCATCATCTGCCTGCAGATACGCTCCCAGAAGCGGATGTGATTATTAATCCTAATCAACAGGGAGACCATTTTCCCAGTAAATCACTGGCTGGAGTGGGTGTGATTTTTTATGTCATGCTGGCTTTACGACATTATCTGCAAGCACAGCATATTAATATGGCCGTATTTTTAGATTTGGTTGCGTTGGGGACAGTGGCAGATGTTGTGCCATTGGATAAAAATAACCGCATCTTGGTTCATCAAGGATTAAAGCGCATTCGAAAAGGCGAAGCACGGCCAGGAATACAAGCCTTAATACAAGTCAGTCGGCGGGATAAGTCTAAGTTGTGTACCAGTGACTTAGGATTTTTCATCGCACCGCGTCTCAACGCAGCGGGAAGATTGGATGATATGTCATTAGGCGTATCTTGTTTATTGAGCAATAATTTTGACCAGGCTCGTGTAATTGCCCAGGAATTAGAAAATCTTAATCTTGAAAGACGATCCATAGAAAGTGATATGCTCAAAGAAGCAGAGAATAGTTTGAAAGATTTTCATCCTGAAAAAATTCCCGCCAGCTTTTGTTTATATCATCCTGATTTTCATCAGGGGGTGATTGGTATCTTAGCAGGACGATTAAAAGAGCGTTTTCATCGTCCCAGTATCGTATTCGCCAAAGTGAGTGATCATGAATTAAAAGGATCAGGACGCTCTATTCCGCATGTCAATTTGCGCGATCTTTTAGCATTGATAGATGCACATCATCCTGGACTGATACTGAAATTTGGCGGACATGCCATGGCAGCAGGATTGACTATTCCTATAGAAAACATTGAAAAATTTCAGCAAATATATGAAAAATATGCTGAAAGAAATATTTCAAAAGAATATTTAGACAATATTTTACTCACAGACGGCGAATTGGAAGAGAAAGAATTTTCAATTGCATCAGCAGACTTATTGCGCAATCATTCTCCATGGGGACAAGGATTTCCTGAACCCTTATTTGATGGAAAATTTCAAATCATCAGCCAGCGATTATTGAATGAAAAGCATTTAAAACTATCTCTTAAACCCTATAATTCGAGTATCAATATAGACGCTATAGCGTTTAATCATCCGGAATTAATTAATCAACAAGAAGTTAAGCTGGCTTATAGATTGGAAAACAATGAGTTCATGGGCACGAAAAAATTGCAGATGATTGTTTTGTATATAGAGACATAAATTTTTTGGGGGCGAACACATAGGTTCGCCTCTACAGTATTTCGCATCCTCTGTAGGGGCAGACCTACGTGTCTGCCCCTTAAATCTATTTTGTTGGTTTAGACATAAATTTTCCCTATGACAGACATAAAAAAACCCTGCCACCGGATGATGACAGGGTTTTTTTGATTACAGATTTACTTGCTGCTTTCTGTTGTAGAAGTAGCAGTATGCTCGGTTGAAGTTGTAGAAGCAGAGTGTTCAGCAGGCGCTGTGCCGTTAGCTGTTTCAGCTTTTTCTTCTTTCTTTTCTTGAGCTGCTGATTCTTTGTGCTCTTCTTTCTTCACATGATGCTTGTGATGATGATGCTTTGCTTTATGTTCTGCAGGAGCAGGTGCGGCACCAGAAGGAGCAGCAGCGCCAGCAGGCTTTTCAACAGCTGCCATAGGAGCAGTTGTTGTTGTAGCAGCATGTTCGCCAGCTGTTGCAGGCGCAGCAGTTTC
>Ga0207080_1104_pt1 | contig 17708 bp, 13 predicted proteins | sample Alteio_BWMinHeat_58_FD_153532 | JGI IMG/M metagenome (GOLD analysis project Ga0207080, IMG submission 153532) | Enriched cells from forest soil in Barre Woods Harvard Forest LTER site, Petersham, Massachusetts, United States -... | ecosystem: Environmental > Terrestrial > Soil > Temperate forest >...
TGACAACCTGAAGGGCGAATTTAAAGTGGATGCTAATCCCGGGGATAAACTTGTTTTTAGCAAGCAAGATTATTTACCCGATACGGTTTTGATAAAAGATGCCTCGAATATCGCCGTTTACCTGCAACGAACCGCAATAATGCTGCACGAAGTAACAATTAACGACTCGTTGCATACGCCGTTACAGCGACTTGCCGCCACAAAAAAGGAATATAACAAAGCTTATGGGTCAAGCGCTTATAGCGATCCTTTTAGCTCAGTACCCGGTGCCGGTGCGGGTATAAGCATTGATGCACTTTACAACTCTCTGAGTAAAAGCGGGCGCGATGCCGAGCATTTGCGGGGCCTGATACAACATGACTATGAGCAAAATGTGATCGATTATCGTTTCAACAAATCGTACGTGGGTAATATTACCAAACTCAAAGGCACCGAATTGGCCGATTTTATGATTAAGTATCGCCCAAGCTATTACCTGGTTACTACCGACTCGGAATACGAATTTATTAACTATATCCGCACCAGTTTAAGAAGGTATCAACGTAACAAAAGGGTATTTTCGCAGCCGCCATTAAGGCCGCCCCAAAGTTGAAAATTAATATCAAAACTGTTCAATAATAATTGTCAGGGCTACAATAAATACACATATTATCCTGTTATAGGGTGGGGATTTCTTTTAAAAAGCAATAGGTTTTGCTTTAATTTGCATCACTATGTTAAAAACAAGCCTGGGAGTAATTTTTTCTATCTTTCTCTTCTCATCCGCCTTCGGGCAAAAAACCGATACCCTTAAAGCCGACACTAATTTACTCAACAAATATCGCCTGGATCCCGGGAAAAACGCGCTTCCTATGCGCTCGAGGCCTGTTCAAATCAGCGAACAACTGATACCGGTAGAATTGCTCGATTATAAAGTAAGTTACTGGCGCAAAAGCGTAGTTTTTGGATTAAATTTTAACCAGGCGGCCTTTACAAACAACTGGAGTGCAGGGGGTATAAGTTCTATTGCACTGGCATCAAACTTTGATTTTAAAGCCGAATACAGCAAAACACCCTTAGATTATACAACCGAAACTAATTTTCAGTATGGCGTGGCTGCAACCAAGGGACAGGGATCGCGCAAAACAAATGACCGGATATTTTTAGATAACAAACTGGCAAGCCAGTTATCCAAACACTGGTATATTTTTGGTTCATTGAGCTTCGAATCACAGTTTGCCGCAGGGTATACCTATACCGATGCCAATGGAAATCCAGCTAACCAGGGGCTTATTATTTCTGATTTTATGGCGCCGGGTTATTTGACTGAATCGGTAGGTTTTGAATATAAACCTAACAAGTTTTATGACTTGCGCCTGGGTACAGGTACCGCAAAGCAAACTTTCCTGGAAGACACGACTATTTATCATAACCTGCCCGCAAATTATGGTGTAAAACCGGGCCATACTTTTTACAACCAACTGGCTGTGCAGGCGGTTGGCAGTGTCGATAAAGACATCATGAAAAACCTGCACCTTACGGCCCGGTATGCTATATTTATACCTTACATACAGCCTTTGGCCTATACAACGCACCGCCTGGATGCAACATTAACTGCAAAAGTAAACCGGCTCATCAACGTAAGTATGAATGCCACCCTATTGTATGATAAAAACACATCGCCAAGTCCGCAAGCCACCGAAGGTATATCAATGGGGGTAGCTTATACTTTCCCTTAAGAATTATTCTTTAATATGGTATCTTGACAAGAAATTTCCTTGTCCGATGAACCTAAAACCACTACAGCTTGCGGTTACGTTAATTCTGCTGAACACTATTTGTTTGTGCAGTGCACAATCTGTCATTATCCCGGGCAATATCAAGCTGCCCAAGGATAGCCTTATAAAGAAACAATTAATCAATTCATTGAATGGTTTCCTGCAGCAAAAAGATCGGCCTAATAAAGAAAACAAATATGTTTTAAAGGCAGATTTACTGGAAACCTCGGTTCTTTTGGATGAGATGAAGGGCATGGACCAGAATGCGAAACTAAAAGACAATGGTTTTTATAAATGTTACCTGGGTAATGTGGTTAAGCAGGATGAAAATAATTATATCATGCAAATCTCTTACGTTGGTATCGCTGAAAGTGCACCGGTTTTGCGTGCAAGTTTCAGGCTTTCGGCAAAAAAGAAGGATTCAATGTTCTACTTTTCATCACCTTTGAAACGAAACACATTGTCCTGGAAAACCAAAAGGATGGGCAACGTTACCTATCATTATAAAGATACCCTTAACCAGGTTGATGCAAAGAAATACCTCGAAACGGTTAATTTTTATGACAGGAAACTAAATATCCCTCAACAGCCTATTGCGTTTTATTACTGTGATAATCTTCCCGAAGTGCTGCAAATAACAGGCATTGACTATAAAGCGGATTACAATGGTTCGACCGGTGATAACCTGAGTTCGCATGAAAACAATGAATGCCTGGTAGTGGGCGGTGGGAAGGTTTACCAGTATTGTTTTGACGTCCACGACCTGTGGCATGAAAGGCTGCGCTTTGTAATAAATGCCGATGTTATAAACCGCCCTGTTGACGAGGGTTGTGCTTACCTGTATGGCGGAAGCTGGGGTGTATCATGGCCGGAAGTGCTGGCCAGATTGAAGCAATACGCAGCACATAACCCCAATGCCGACTGGTTTAAGCTATACACAGAAAGCGTTAAGTTTGAGAACGACGAAAAGCCCATGTATATCGCTTATGCTTTAAATGCATTGATTGTACAGGAGATAGAAAAAGAAAAGGGATTTGAGCCGGTTAAGGAACTGCTTGCCTGCGGCAAAAGGGAAACCGGGGACGAAAATTACTTTAAAGCGCTGGAAAAGGTAACGGGGATAACGAAAACTAACTTTAATGCTGCTATGATTGAACTGATAAAAAAACCATAACATGTATTCCTTGTAGCATATTCCTATCTTCTTACGTAAATTAGAATAACAATTAAAAGATAGTCATGAAGCTACGGCAGTTATTCATCGTACTTTTTATTTTTTGTTTGTTGACAGGTTGTAAAAAAGATCATACCGGAACCATTCCGGTTGTTACCCTTGTTGCCAAATGGAACCTGGTAACCGACTATACCTCCAACCATTTAGCCCAAATGAATACTTATACCGGTGTTGCAGGGGATTACTTTGATTTCCGGGCAGATGGTAAATGTTACGTAAAAGAGGGCAGTTTATACGATACATTGACGTATGCCATAAAAAACGATACAACCATAACCATCAGCCCCTTCGCCTTTAATAATGCAGCCTATTTTTCCGGTCAGGCTAACCCGTTAACCTTGCATGCCGCGACTCTTACCAGTGCAGGTCCTTATCCCCCCGGCGAAGTAGATTACAGGCAGGTGAAGCTTTCAAGGTAACTCAGCCGGTAAATCTCGCTAAGTAAAAAGTACTTTAAGCAAATCGCTTCAAAATCTTAACTTTGCAGCCTTAATTGAGATATAAGTATAATGTTTGAAAATCTTTCAGATAAACTCGACAGGGCGTTTAAGGTCCTGAAGGGCCAGGGAACCATTACTGAGATAAACGTAGCAGAGACCATGAAGGAGATCCGCAAGGCGCTCCTTGATGCCGACGTTAACTATAAAACCGCCAAAACTTTCACAGATGAGGTAAGACAAAAAGCCCTGGGGCAAAATGTGCTAACAGCCATTTCGCCGGGGCAGTTGCTCACCAAGATCATGAACGACGAGCTTGCTGCCCTGATGGGTGGCACGACCGCCGAATTGACTTTTCCGGCTACACCGACCGTGATACTGATAGCAGGTTTGAATGGTGCAGGTAAAACCACATTCAGCGGTAAGCTGGCTAATTTCCTGAAGACACAAAAGAACAAAAAGCCCTTGCTGGTGGCAGGCGACGTTTATCGCCCGGCAGCTATTGAGCAATTGAAGGTTTTGGGCGAACAAATTGGTATCCCGGTTTATGCTAACCTTGAATCAAAAGATCCAATAGGTATCGCTAAAGAAGGGCTGGCATTAGCCAAACAAAACGGCAACAATGTGGTGATCATCGATACCGCCGGCCGCTTATCAATTGATGAAGCCATGATGGTGGAGATTGAGGAGGTGAAAAAAGCTGTCAATCCGCACGAGATATTATTTGTGGTTGACTCTATGACGGGCCAGGATGCTGTGAATACTGCGAAAGTATTTAACGACAGGCTTGACTTTACCGGTGTTGTACTGACCAAGCTTGACGGCGATACCCGCGGTGGTGCAGCGCTGTCAATCAAATCGGTAGTTGATAAGCCAATCAAATTTATTGGTACCGGCGAAAAGATGGAAGCGCTGGATGTGTTCCACCCCGATCGTATGGCGTCGCGCATACTGGGCATGGGCGACGTTATCTCTTTGGTGGAACGTGCGCAGCAGCAGTTTGACGAGAAGGAAGCTGCCGAACTTCAAAAGAAAATCCGCAAGAATAAATTTGATTTCAACGATTTCTACAGCCAGATCCAGCAGATCAAAAAAATGGGGAACATGAAGGATTTGATGGGCATGATACCTGGCGTAGGAAAAATGATGAAGAATGTTGAAATTGATGATAATGCTTTCAAGAATATCGAGGCCATTATACAATCAATGACCCCATTTGAAAAGGAAAATCCGGATTCAATCAATCAAAGCCGTAGGAACCGTATTGCAAAAGGCTCAGGTACTGATTTACCCGAAGTGAACCGCCTGATTAAGCAGTTTGAAGATATGCGTAAGGTGATGAAGCAAATGAGCAATCCCGCTGCCATGGCTAATATGATGCGCAGGATGCCGAAGTAAATAATATGTCAAAATAACCATAGAGCGGCAACAGCCGCTTTTTTTGTTTAAATGCTTTACATTTGGTTGCTCAATAATTGGCTATGAAGAAAGTTTACCTGTACCCTTTTTATCTATTCCTGTTAATATCGTTTTCTGCAAACGCCCAGGTACCCGGCGCCCCCATTGATGTGCAGCATTACAATTTTGCAATTCAGTTGAATGATAAGAATGATATCATACAGGGGAAGGCAGATATTACCGTTAAGTTTTTGCAGAAAGCAGACTCATTCCACATAGACCTCGTAAAGCAAAAAGCAACCGGCAAAGGGATGCTGGTAAGCAGTATTACCGAAAAAGGGAGCCCTGTCCGATTTCAGCAGATCAGCGATACGCTCAATATTATTACATCAGCAAGCGAAGGAAGCATGCATACTTACAGTATTACTTACCATGGCGTACCCGCTGACGGGCTAATTATCTCGACCAATAAATTTGGGCACCGTACTTTTTTTGGCGACAACTGGCCCAACCGCGCACATAACTGGCTGCCTTGTGTGGATAATATCGCCGATAAGGCAACAGTAGATTTTACGGTGACAGCCCCCGCCCACTACCAGGTTGTGGCCAATGGTTCCAAGGTTAGTGAGACCCCTCTGCCTGGCGATTTGAAGCAGACTAAATGGAAGGAATCAGCCCCATTGCCAACCAAAGTAATGGTTATAGGCGTAGCTGATTTTGCGATAGACCATACAGGCGATGTAAACAAAATACCTGTATATACCTACGTGTTCCCCGAAAACAAAGCCGTTGGTTTTAGCGGCTATGCGGTAGCTAAAGAGATATTAGCGTATTATATGGATAAGGTGGGCCCGTATGCTTATGAAAAACTTGCCAATGTGCAGTCAAAAACCATTTTTGGCGGTATGGAAAATGCGAGCTGCATTTTTTACTTCGAAAATTCGGTTGGAGACAAAGGGATAGAAGAATTGATGGCACATGAGATAGCACACCAATGGTTTGGCGACGCCGCCAGTGAGAAAAGCTTTGCGCATTTGTGGCTGAGCGAAGGTTTTGCTACTTACATGACCAACGTTTATCTCGAAAGCAAATATGGAGAGGCTATGTTAAAGCAACGCCTTGAAAACGATAGGAAAGAGGTGTTTGCATTCGAAATGCAGCGGCTCACACCAGTAGTAGACACAGCAGTGAGAGATAATTATATGCAGCTGCTGAACGCGAACAGCTACCAGAAAGGCGGCTGGGTATTACACATGCTCCGCCGTAAAATGGGCGATGAGTTGTTTTGGAAGGGCATTCGTGCTTATTATCAAAAATATGATGGAGGCAATGCCAATACCGAAGACCTTCGTGATGTAATGCAGAATGTTTACGGGCAACCCCTGAACCAGTTTTTTAAACAATGGTTGCGTACACCCGGCCATCCCCATTTATCAGTCAAATGGAAATACGATCCTACTAAGAAAGTCGTAAATTTTGAAATCACGCAGGTACAAAATGACCTCTATGAAGCCACTGTTGAATGTTTAATAAATAACGAGGCTCATAAGATCGATATTAAGGACCGCGTCACTATCATCCAGGTTTCGGTTAACGTTGAAGCCACGTCGGTGACTCTTGACCCGAATGTAAATTTGCTGGCTGAATTTGAGCTGCTAAAGGGAGAATAGTTTAATATCCACAAACGATAGTTTTGTAATTTGCATATTTGCTTATATCTTATTTTGCAAATAAAATATATTCCAAACAATATACTTTAATCTGTGAGTTTACGTTTATGTCTTAATTAAACCAGGTAAATCACAGGCATCCTCCCCCGGGATGCTATTTCGCTAACCTTTAAACACATAAAGCCATGTTAAAGACCTATCAATCCATTTATGTAGTATCTCACAGGTGGATGTTCAAAAATTTTGGCCAGGGAAAAGCACCACAAGGCAAAATCTTATTCAACGCCAGTTTTCTGCTTATTATACTGCTCACAACCACCTTGCTTTCTATTGATCTTTTACTGCATTCGGGTATTATTACCGCTAATTCAGTTACTGATACTACTATACTGCTGGCAATGGTTGCGTTGATGTTTGTAAATCATCTTGTATTCCTTAATAACAGCCTGGCGCGGAAAGTTGATGCACGCCTGACTATTATAAGCAGGCGAAGCCGGAATTTGCTGGCTATTGTTGTTTTGGTTCATGTCATCATCATCTGCGGTTTACTTATCTTTACGGTGAGATAATTATGCAGAAATAAAATGGGTGATACCTATTTCCAAACTATCGATTGGGCAAAAATTGAAAAGTCATTTCACCCCGGTGAAACGGGCGAAGCTTTTTGGCAAACGTTGCAATATCCCGGATTGCGAATCCGCATAGTCGAATACTCAGCCGGATACCTGGCCGACCATTGGTGCCAAAAAGGACATATTGTACACTGCCTGGAAGGGCAGTTTGAAAGCGAGCTGGAAACTGGTGAAGTTTTTGGCATGACGTCGGGTATGACTTATGTGGTATCGGATAATTTGAGTTCCCACCGCTCGATTTCTAAAGACGGCGTTAAATTGTTGATTATCGACGGCGACTTTTTAAAATAGGTTATTGCTTCAATCCGCTTTTTATCCCTCGCAAAAATTCTATATCTTTCACCCTGATTAACTTTATCACGGGTGTTAGTTAAAACTTTCGGAAGCGCGGTTTACGGTATACAGGCTATTACGATAACAATCGAAGTAAACATCAGTAGCGGGAAACCTCAGTATTTTATTGTCGGCCTGCCAGATAATGCTGTACGTGAATCTATGCAGCGTGTTGAGGCAGCGTTGCAGACCAATAACTTCCGAATGCCCCGGCAAAAGATAGTGGTTAATATGGCACCTGCGGATATCCGCAAGGAAGGCTCATCGTATGACTTGACAATCGCTACTGCAATACTTGCCAGCTCGGGCCAGATAGAGGTTGATGACCTCGATAAATATATTGTTATGGGTGAGCTTTCGCTTGATGGCAGTTTACAGCCTATCAAAGGGGCTTTACCCATTGCGATACAGGCGCGCAAGGATGGCTTCAAAGGATTTATATTGCCAAAACAAAATGCCCGCGAAGCAGCCATAGTGAATGACATAGAGGTTTATGGAGTTGAAAGCATTAAAGAAATAGTCGGATTTTTTAACGGGGAAACAGGGCTTAAACAGGAAGTAGTAAATACCCGCGAGGAGTTTTTTAACAGCCTTTGTAATTACGACAGCGATTTTAGCGAAGTAAAGGGCCAGGAAAACATCAAGCGTGCATTAGAAATTGCTGCAGCCGGCGGGCATAACGTGATACTGATCGGGCCGCCCGGTGCGGGCAAAACCATGCTTGCGCGACGACTGCCATCAATACTTCCGCCGCTGACCTTGCATGAGTCGCTGGAAACAACCAAAATTCACTCAGTAGCCGGCAAATTATCCGCTTCCGATGCGCTGGTAACTATACGGCCCTTCCGGTCGCCGCACCATACCATTAGTGATGTGGCTTTGGTAGGTGGCGGTAGTAACCCCCAACCTGGCGAGATTTCGTTGGCACACAACGGTGTACTTTTCCTGGATGAGTTGCCTGAGTTTAAGCGTACCGTGCTTGAAGTGATGCGGCAACCGCTCGAAGAGCGAAGAATAACGGTTTCGAGAGCAAAGCTTTCGGTTGATTACCCCGCTAATGTAATGCTGATTGCCAGTATGAACCCCTGTTTATGCGGATTTTATAATCACCCCGAGAAGGAGTGTACTTGTCCGCCCGGAGCGGTTCAAAAATACCTCAACAAAATTTCGGGCCCGTTGCTTGACCGTATCGATCTGCATGTAGAGGTTACGCCTGTTAATTTTTCGGAACTCTCATCTGACCGCCTCGCTGAGAAAAGTGAAGATATACGCGAGCGGGTTATCAAAGCAAGGGAACGCCAGACCGAACGCTTCGGAAACCGGCCGGAATTGCATGCAAATGCGCAGATGAACCCGCAAATGGTAAGGGACATTTGCAAAATAAACGCCGCCGGGCAAACCCTCCTGAAGAAGGCTATGGAAAAGTTGGGCCTCAGCGCCCGCGCCTACGACCGTATTTTAAAAGTATCGCGCACCATAGCCGATTTAGCCGGAAGTGATGAGATCAAGCTGGAGCACCTGGCCGAAGCCATTCATTTCAGGAGTTTGGACAGAGAGGGATGGGCGGGTTGATAATTGGAAAGTGAGCAGCCATGAAAGCCATTTTTTTTATTTTCCTGGTATTTATATCGTCAATTGCCTTATGTCAGCAAGATACAACCGGTAATAAAATACACGATTTATTACTGAAGGCCGGTAAACAACAATTGAATAAAGATGAATTGAAAGAAGTCAGGTCATACGCAACTGAGATCCAAAATAGTGGATTTAATCTTGAGGAGTTGTCACATAACTATGTTGGTTCTTTAAAGAAGATAAATCAAGCTTCAGTAATCTGGACCCTATTGCGTGATACGCTTAATATCGCCAATTTGAAAAAGTATAAAGGGTATTTACTGGGTCATTTGAATCGATTTGCAGAGGCTAAAACAGAAATTGACTCGGCCATCCGCTTATTTAGTGCTGTTAAATACCCACCAGGGGTAGCGGTATCAAAATTTGATCTTTCCAAAGTATATGAATCGGAATCAAAACTTGATTCATCGCTGAAATATGCTACGTTAACATTAGCCTTTTGGAAAATTAAAAAAGATACCACGCGGATCATGATATCTTATAACCAAATAATTAATTTATACCTGAAAATGAAGGAATATAAACGGGCAGCTAATGCACAGGATGCAGCCAGTCCGCTGCTTACTAAAAAGAACCTGTATTGGCGGCAGGTGATGGATTTTTATTTTCTTTCAATTCAGCTTTATAAAAAGTTAAACCAGGCTGCTCTGCAGCAAAAATACCAGGGACTTTTTGATAATAAGTGGAAAGAATTAAGCGCTGAAAATATTTCTCCGGTAGTAGGTTTTTCTGAATATCCGTGACCGGGATACCGCCTGTTTCAAATCTGTACTAAATACTTATCTCCGGGTTTTTTTCAAAATTTCCTTCAGATGGTTGCAGTAGTATTTCGAGAACTTACAAGCTGCGATGGCAACGCCTGGCCTCTATCATCTTAACATTATAAAGTTTATTGCGTGTGTTAGCCATAAGCGGATAGCAATAACTGCGTATTTCTACGCAAAAAAATGGGTGTTTTAACGGGGTAGATTTATAAAACCAATAGTTAATTTTACGATTAACCAATAAGTAAATTTCTATTAAACCTTAAATCTTTTATTATGAAAACATTACCCAAACTCTCGCTTTTGGTCTTACTGGCTGTTTTATTTTTCAATGGCTGCAAAAAAGACCTTGTCGTAAAAAATGCGACACCATTACCCGACCAAATCGCCCATGCAGGGTCGATTCCAGATGACATGATATTAACTCCGCGGGGCCTGATGCCCAGGAGCCAGGTTCACCTGATTGAACCGGGCTACCAGTTAGAGATACGCGGAAGCCATGTGTTAAAAGTTAAAACCAGTACCGGCGAAATGCAGGCTGATTTTGGCGCGGTAAGGTTTGATGCACCGGGGCAACCGCCTGTTATTAATCAACCCGCTAATCAGACTACCAACCCGGCTGCAAAAAGCAGCAACCTTACGGTAACACAAACTAACGGCGCCGGATGGAAAACGTATTCGGAGTGGAATGCAGGCACCAACGTTCCTATCGGTACGTTTAGCACCAAATGGAATGTACCTTCCAATCCAGCTACTACCACTCCTCAAATTGTTTATATCGGGGATGGCATTTCATCCGCTCAATATACTTCTTCCGGCAACCCATTGGTTATTCAACCGATCTTAGAATGGGGGAATAACGGCATATCGGGCACAGGCGCATCGTGGACAATATCAAGCTGGTGCTGCTGGAATGGTGGCGCGGCATATACAACCCCTGTGGCAACAACTACAAGTACAAATTTACAAGGAGTAATTACTTTAACAGCCCAGCAAACAGGCGGGTCATATAATTATACCTCGGCGTTTAACGGGATCAGCGGTACTTCGTTAACGGTAGTCGCCGGCACGCTTAACGGGGCAGGAAACAGTGTAACTTTTCCCAATATCCCGGTTATGAGTTGGGCCTATGAAACATTACAGGGATATAGCGTTACCAGTGTCGGTCAATACCCAAGCACTTTCCCGATCCAGATGACCAATGCCACCATTCAAACAGGTTTGCCAGGAAGCTTTATTACTCCTTCGCCATTCAGCTGGACCGCTGTAACGGCAACCGGAGCGAGCCAGGGCGAAAGCACTACCATAGTAACCAACGCGGCGACAAACGGCGAAGTAGATTTTTACTGCCATTACCAAGCGCCGTCGATTACTTATCCTTCCCACTCGGTTACTATTAATACCTGCGGAGCAATGACACCTTTAACCCCAACCAATACAGGCGGCGGTGGGGTTACTTATTCGATTAGCCCAGCATTACCGGCCAATTTGACTTTTAATACATCCACAGGCGTTATTTCGGGGACACCATTGAGTGCAGCTTCAGCAACAAATTATACAGTTACTGCGACAAATAATGGCGGTACAAGCAATTTTGTTATAACCCTAACCATAACCGGACCAACAACTATTAGTTATCCATCTACTGAGATATACAATGACGGCACAGCTATTACCCCTGTTACGCCAACTGTTGGAGGTACCGTGCCAAACAATTGGACTGTGAGCCCCGCTTTGCCTGCCGGTTTGACTATTAATTCATCCACTGGTGTAATTTCAGGAACCCCAACGGCCCCAACCGGACCAACCACCTACACCATAACCGGCACCAATGGTTCATGCTCGGGCCAGGGGACCATAAATATCGCTACCTGTTTTGCATTCACTGTTGATAATGCCAGCAGCATGAATTTATCGATCACGTTTAAGATGAATTCTAACGGTTACCAATATGGAGGCAACGTAGTCCCCGCTGGTAATACAAACTTTACCTTCTGGTTACCTCCCGGCAACTATTATGTTGTTACAAATAATGCAGGTTCGGGCATGTACCAACTTTACATGGACTTTGAAACCCAGGGCCCCGAAGAAATTGATGTTACCAATGGCTATACCTTTACCAGTGTAAACATTTCAACATCAAATAGTATATTTTACCTGAGAAATCATTAAACAGGTAATACCTTATCAATTGCTTAGAGGGCTGCGTCGTATTAATGGCGCAGCCCTTTTTTGTGATAAAAATATACCCCATTTAGTTCACAGGCTACACTATATTCCTTTAAACTAATCACAATTCATTTTTAAATTCAATTTACATTTCTTAACTAATTATAAATTTTATTTTATTTTAATTAAAGTTTATCTCAAAAATCGCATCCAATTGTGCCACAGGGAGTTTACAAATCGTTATGTCGGTAAATATGAAAAATAAAATAAAGGGGAATACCGGCACAATAATAATGCATTTAATACGGGGCACCCGCTTTGCGAGTGTATTGACGTATTGCGATTGATATGTCAATACTTAACCATTATCTAAATAATAAATCATGACCTCAAAAATCGATTTTATCGAAAGTGCTCCAGGGTATCAAATCGCTGGATTTTTTAAACCGTTAAAAGTTGCTTGGTTCTTAGTATTGCTTGCTGCAGTATTTACAGTGGGATGCAAGAAGGATAGTTCAAGTCCGTCACCGGATGCGGCGTCATCATCAAGCCAGTTGGCTGTGAGACCATCAGTTCGTGACGTTGATTTTGCTCCGGTTAATCTCCGGACTGCAGGAAATTTCACTATATTATCAGAAACGGGTATTTCAACTACAGGTGTTACCTCAATTGTAGGTAATATAGGTGTGAGCCCCATAGCTGCAACTGCAATCACCGGGTTTGGATTAATAAAGGACGCCAGCGGGCAATTTTCACATACGCCTATTGTAACAGGGAAAGTTTATGCTGCTAACTACACAGCCCCGACACCATCAAATATGACTACAGCTGTAAACGACATGAAAACAGCATTCACTACAGCGAATGGTATGACATTTCCCGCGCCGGTTGTTAATGCTTATGCCGGAAATATAAGCGGCAGAACCTTACAACCAGGCGTATATAAATGGAGTACCGGTGTTTTAATATCAAATGCAGGTGTTACATTAGAAGGTGCCGCAGATGATGTATGGGTTTTCCAGATCGCACAAAATCTTACGGTAAACAACGCCGCTATTATTACGTTGAAGGGCGGCGCATTGCCTAAAAATGTATTTTGGGTCGTAAGCGGAAAAGCGACACTTGGTACCACTGTTAATTTTAGTGGGAATATTCTGAGTAAAACGCTGATATCGCTAAATACTAATGCTAAAGTTAGCGGTAAACTACTGGCACAAACGGCGGTTACACTAATTGCAAATTCTGTGCACCCTTAATTTATTATTGGAATTGCCCGCTAAAGGTGGTTTAAAAATAAAGCCTGCAAATTATACGTTTGCAGGCTTTATTGTTTTCCCGAAAGGGTTTACACCGGCAATAATATTACAAACTCTGTGCCTTCGCCCGGTTTGCTTTTGATGCGAATAGTACCCCCGAGCGCTTCCACCTGTGTTTTTACCATAAATAACCCCATGCCTTTGCCTTCTACCGTATTGTCAAAGCGCTTATATAAGCCGAACAATTGTGATGAGTATTTATCAAGATCGATGCCTTTGCCATTGTCTTTAAACCTAAGCTCTATTTTGTTCTTGAGCCTGTGGCTTTTTATACTGATAATAGGCGCAATGCCGGGCCGATGGTATTTGATGCTATTGGATGATAAGTTGTAAAATATGCTGTACAGGTAACTGCGGATGGTGAAAATGGATTCAGCTTCCTCAAAAAAGCATTTGAATTGTACATTTTCGCTAACAACCGTATTGTAAATACTTGTTCTTATTGCATCCAGTAACTCCCGGAAATAAACCTGCTCCTTTTTCTCATTAGCCAGCTCCCGGGCTTGTAAAATGTGGTTGAGGTCCTTTATTACCGTGTCTATATTTTTCACAGATAAGGAGACCCTGTCGAGCACTTCCTCTTTTGCTGCCGCGTCAAGATCGTGATCTTTGAGCATGTCCGACAAGCCTATGATATTGGCTACGGGTGCGCGCAGGTTATGCGAAATGATGTAAGTGAACTGTTCAAGGTCATTATTATGCTGGATAAGATCTGCCGTAATTTTTTCACGCTCCAGGGCATCTATTTTTGCTTCAGTTATATCTTTATTGGCCAATATAAAGCCCCAGTTTTTATTTTGGTCGTCCTTTACATTTAACCATCGTACATTATTCCACCTCACCGAACCATCTTCGCGGGTATAACTTAGCTCGTAATTAACAATTTCGCCTTCAGCCACCTTGTCAAGCGTTTCCCTTATAAACAACCACCGTTCTTCGGTAAAATAATCTTTTATCAGGCAGTTTACTTCCAGGCTTTTTCGGTTGATCTCTTCAGAAAATTTTTGAGCCAGTGCGTTAAAAGAAATGATAGTTAATTCAGTATTAAACAAAACATAGGCTGTGTCAGTATTATCAAAAACGGTGCGCAGGTTTGCCTCGGATTTTTTTACTGCGTCTTCATCCATTTTGCGCTGCGTTATATCCGTTACCATTGCAAGAGCGCCCTTATAGTTGCCTTTTTCATCAATGATAGGGTTGGCGGATATACTGGCCCAAACATCCTCGCCTGTTTTGGTTTTATACCGGACATCGAGGTTTTCTTTTGAGCCTTTTCTTCTTCTCTCCATACATGCCAGGGCATAAGCCTTTCCCTTGTCATCCATAAAATCGTAAAGCTCCTTGCCCATCATTTCGCCCGCAGTGTATCCAAGTATGTCGCAGATTTTTTTGTTTACGAAATTTGTTTTTTCATTTTCATCAATTGTCCAAATACCCTCCTGGGCAGTTTCGACAATTTGCCGGTAGCGGGCCTCGCTTTGCCTGTGTTTTTCTTCGGCTTCAATTCGCTCTGTAATATCCCTCGTTATACCATCAAGTCGTATTAATATCCCATTATTATCAAGGCACGGTATAATTTTGTTTTCAACCCACCGGACGCTTTTATCTTTGCAAATAACCCGGTATTGGTTATTAACTTTTCCGCCCCTGCGCAATATTTTGTCTTCGCTTTCAATAATATGCTTGTCCTCGGGATGAACGAGCCCTAACCAAAACTTCGGATCGTTCAAAAAATCGGCTTGTTTAAAGCCAAAAAGTTTTTCGCAGGCCTTTGAAATATGCATCACCCTCAGGTTTATCATATCGACGGTGTAAAAAACTTCATCCATCGCATTGAAAAAATCCATCAATTCGTGTTGATTGTCTTCCACGCGCGACCGCGAATCAGTAGCATCCATGTACCTCAATTTGTTCACATCGTCTCTCTTCATTTCTATCGGTTGCAGTTGAATATGCAGCAGAAAAAAAACCACCCCTATTTAAAATAGCGGGCGGTAGTTTTCTAATAAATATCACAATATATAAGGCACTGCTAATAAGAATTTTATGGATTTAATTCGTTATTATAAATGTACATATTTGATTTATTTAAAAAAATTAAAACATTTGCAGCTTAATGGTGTATAAAGTACATTGTAAGCCTCACAATTAATGGAGAGACCCACCAGCCGTAAAATTATCATTTTTGATGATGATGAAGACATCTTGTCAATCTGCAGTTATGTTTTAGAAGAACAAGGCTGGGAGGTTTTCACCTTTACAGATTGTTATAATATAACAGAGAAAGTATCAGCTATACATCCGGTTGTTATCCTGATGGACAATTGGATACCGGATGCCGGCGGAATTGTTGCTACCCAAAAATTGAAAAACTCAGACGCCCTTCGGAACATTCCTGTTGTTTATTTTTCGGCAAACAGCGATATCCAAATGTTAGCCAGCCAGGCCGGAGCAGAAGCGTACCTGGCAAAGCCTTTTGATCTGCATGAACTGGAGAATACCATCAACAGAGTGATAAACAAGCAATAAATTTGAGTGCCGCTTAATCGCCACCGGGCCCGCCACCCGGAGGACCGCCTCCGTCGCCGCCGCGGCGACCACCACCATTGCCTCTGTTACCCCGGTCAAAATTTTGCGTTGGGGCCTTGCCGGCAAATTTCTGCAGGCGAAGTGTAAAAGTCGCCAGGTAATAACGCGATAACCTGTTAACGTGGGTTTCGGTAAATGAGCTGGCTGTTGTTGACGATGAATAGCCTGTATTTTGATTAAATAAATCGAATGCTGCAATACGTATAGTTGCCGCATTATTCTTCAGGAAACGGCGTTCGAGGTACATGTTAAGTACGTTAGGATTTGGTATTTTAAGCGTTGGGCTATAGCCGTAATTAATCGCTTTTCCATAGTCGTAACTAAATGTCCAGTCTTTCAAAATATACTGTTTCCCGTTTAACCCGATATTCCAGGTCCTGATATTCGAGGTGCCTGCTGTTTCTGCATTAACTACGGAATTGTCGGTACGATTGATAGCATAATTGGTTAAAAACTGAGCATCTATCACGTCGGTTATGTCCACCCTAAATTGTAATTGCGGTGTGAATACCAGGTTTTTAGCAACGTTTTTTACTGTTGTTGAATCAAATGTAACTGGGGTGATATTGGTTAAATAACCTATATTATTTGAATAAGCTACCGTGCCTCTAAGGGTTAAAGTATATTTCCTGTTATCCCATGGTTTTGCATATAAGATGCTGCCGTTAATGGTGTAATAACCGTCTGCATTCAAATAACGCGTAAGGAAAGTATTGGAAAGACGCTCATTTGGCGTATAGTTACCCGGATAAGTTATAGTATTGGTAACAACCTGGTTGTTTATTTGCTGGAATGAGAAGTTTGTAAAGAACACATCACCCGTTGCAAAGCTGAACTTGTTATACCGGATAGAAAAATTATTGGTAAACTGTGGAGTAAGGCCCGGGTTACCTGCAACCGGGTACAACGCATTAGAAAAATCGAGCGTAGGTTGTAATTGCGTAAAACTGGGCTGGCTACTTGATCCGTTATAATTTACGCTGAATAGCTGGCTCCTTGAAAAATTGTATACATACCGGGCAGTCGGGATGATATTAAAAGTACTTACGTGGGTTGTTGCTCCTGTTAAAGGTGAATAACCGTCAAGTGCAGCCGGCAGCGCGGCAACACCTAAAGTAAAGTTGTAATTCTTTTTAACCTCCCTGAAATTCAAACCGATGCGTTGGGTTATAAAAGTAAAGTTGTAATTGGTACTTGCACCGCTGTCAGGAAATAATACAGTGGGATTGTCAAGCTCAAGAGTATCGGCTTCTTTATTGTTAATGGTGGAAGTGTGGTTAAAATTATAGTTTAATTCAAGATAGGTGGTTTTCCCCAGGGGTTCGATATAGGATAAATTAGTACCTATGGTGGTTGTCCGGCTATGCGTATTGATTATTTGATCCGCCGGAGCGGTGGGGGCCCCCACAGTATAAATATATTGAGGGTTTTGATATTGGGTACTGGTTGACGAACTCAATGTAAAATTTAAACTAAAATTGCGGCGATGCCCCAGCCTGCGGTTATACAGCGCTATGATACCGTAAGTTGGCGAGCTTGAATTGCTGACGGAATTGGATGCATACGCCGATGTTGTGGAATCTCTTAGTTTGACGTTGCCAATTTCATTACTCGCAGAATTGTCGCCGGCGTAGGAAAATGTTGGTGTTATCTTCAGGTAATTTATGGTATCAGGCTTGTACTCCATGTTCCAGGTAAAACGATGATTGGTGGTCCTGTCTATTCCATTGCTCGTTTGGTTATTTAAACTGGGCCTTGTTGCCGAAAAATTCTG
>Ga0207080_1105_pt1 | contig 17690 bp, 13 predicted proteins | sample Alteio_BWMinHeat_58_FD_153532 | JGI IMG/M metagenome (GOLD analysis project Ga0207080, IMG submission 153532) | Enriched cells from forest soil in Barre Woods Harvard Forest LTER site, Petersham, Massachusetts, United States -... | ecosystem: Environmental > Terrestrial > Soil > Temperate forest >...
CCATCGGCAACAACGAAACGGTGCTTTGGAAAAATGGAGCCGCTACAGAATTTGTGGTGCCTACGCCCGGAAACGCTTTTGACTATATTTCCGGCAGTGCAAGCGCTGTTGCGGTCAGCAATAGTGATGTTTATGTAACCGGTTATGCCGGCGGGGGTAAATACTGGAAAAACGGAACCGAAATAGACCTCACCAATGGTTATAGTTGTTATCCGGCAGCCATTGCGGTTAGCGGTAGCGATGTTTATATAGCCGGTAGTATCGACCTTAACGATCCAGATGCGGCAATTTCTACCGCCAACTATTGGAAAAATGGTAACGTTGTACCCCTCACCGGCGTGACGGAACTCTCTTACGCCAATGCAATTGCACTAAATGGTACCGACGTTTATATTGGCGGACAAGCAAGCGGAGGCGCTGTTTATTGGAAAAATGGCAAAGAAGTTAATTTAGCTGCAAATGGCTCGGTAAATTCTATAAAATTAGTTTCGCGCTAATTGGTCATCGTCTTATTTAACGAAGCGATACATTCCAGTATCGCAGTGTTCATTTTGGTAAGATATTCCCTGATCTGCCCCCGGGTCACATTCCAGGATGTTGCTAAACCCAAGTGTTTTCTTTTGCCGATCTTCACTAAATAGTCCGGGCTGTTTTCATAGCCTATACTATTAAGCGTATTGCTCTTTGGCCGGAAAAAGATATCAGAAATACGGTAGCTGTATTGGTTATCCTTGCAACTGATACTAATAATGAACTGGCAATAAAACGGAATATTGACCATACCCGGCCTTACTTTATATTCGATCGTGGCCTTATTATATAATTGGGTAGTATCCGCGCCGGCGGGCGCGGCTGCCGGCAGGTGATATTTGAAATAGCTATCGAGCCAGGTTTTTGAAGCAGCGTCGAGTTGGGCGGCAGATCTGTTATTCACGCTGACAGTTCCGCTGTATACAACCTTGTCGCCTTCAACTGGAATTTTAGAAACGATAGAATCTTTTTGGGCTAATGCTGCGTTAAAAGCAAGCAGGAAAAAGAACAGAAGAGCAGGTTGATATAGTTTTGTTTGCATAATTAAAATAAGCACTTGCAAATTAAAAAAATATCTACTTACTTTACAGGCATTACAGGAATGATAACTAACAGCACCACAACGACAACATCTACAACCACCGGGACAATTTCCGGAGGAAGATGATTGTGTGGTGCAAACTATAAAAAGAAACCAGCAAAACGCCTTCCTCCGCAAGAGGAAGGCGTTTTCTATTTATAACATATCACAATGAAGATTTTAAAATTCGGAGGTACTTCAGTAGGTTCGGCAAAAAGTATCAGCACCGTTATCGAGATTCTGAAAAAGGAATACCAGGCGAGCGAAAAGCCAGTGGTTGTTCTATCGGCCATGAGCGGTGTTACTAATTTGCTGCTATCTATGGCTGAAAAGGCAGCTGATGGTGAAGATTTTAACCCGCAATTAGCCGAACTGGAAACGCGTCACTTCGAAATGGTTCGCACACTGTTAAATGTTCAGCACCAGAACCCTGCTTTCACACGGCTAAAAATCAATTTTAACCATTTGGAAGAATTGCTGCAGGGAGTTTTGACATTACGCGAATTGACACCTAAAACCCGCGACCTGATTTTAAGCTACGGCGAGCGCTGTTCAACGCTGATGATCAGTAAAATGGCAGCGCAATACTTTTCGGAAGTTGTGTTTGCGGATGCATCCGAACTGATAAAAACAGACAGCGAGTTTGGCAATGCAAAAGTGAACATGGATCTGACCGAATTGCTGATAAAAGGTTTTTGTAAAGAAAACCAGGGCAAAATGATATTAGTGACCGGGTTTATTGCATCTAACGATACCGGTCAAATTACAACGCTGGGCCGTGGAGGCAGTGATTACACTGCTGCAATTTTTGGCGCAGCGTTAAATGCCTCCGAAATACAAATATGGACCGATGTAAACGGTATGATGACAGCTGACCCACGCATGGTTAAAAAGGCATTTTCATTGCCTGAACTAACCTACACCGAGGCGATGGAGCTATCCTATTTTGGTGCGAAGGTGATCTATCCGCCAACGATGATCCCGGCTTTTATGAAAAGGATTCCCATCGTTATCAAAAACACTTTTGATGTTGATTTTGAGGGCACTGTCATCCGGCACGATTGCAAGGCGTCGCCATTGCCGATAAAAGGTATTTCATCGATTAATGATATCAGTATAATCAATGTGGAAGGCAGCGGCATGGTGGGTAAGTCGGGCTTTAGTGGGCGGTTATTCTCATTACTGGCGCGTGAGCAGATCAATATCATATTGATCACGCAGTCCTCATCAGAGCATAGCATCACTTTTGCAGTTGACCCCAATCATGCAGTTAAAGCGAAACGGGTTATTGAACAGGAATTTGAGCTTGAACTATTGGCGGGAAAATTGGACTACCCGGAAATAGAACAACACCTGGCCATCTTAGCTATCGTAGGCGAAAACATGAAGCAAACACCCGGTATATCAGGCAAATTGTTTCATGCATTGGGCCGAAACGGGGTTAATGTGCGGGCAATTGCACAGGGCTCATCAGAGTACAATATCTCGGTTATCATTTCAAAGCACGACCTCGCGAAAGCACTCAATGCGGTACATGATGCGTTCTTTATCCAGCTTAACAAAACATTGCATGTCTTTTGCCTGGGTACCGGGAATATCGGCACAACGCTTTTCCGTCAGTTGGAGCAGCATAGCGAGCATTTGCAGATGAATAACGGCATCCAGGTGAAAATCGCCGGTATCAGCAATACCCGAAAAATGCTGTTCAATGCAGATGGTGTATCGCTCGATAAGTGGCAGGATGAGTTACAGGCTTCTAATGAGAAAGCTGACCTGGCAGGCTTCATTGAGCAGATGAAAGCAATGAATTTGCCTAATTGTGTATTTATCGATAACACTGCCAGCCCCAAGCCGGTTGAATTTTACGAAGATATTTTTAAGTCGAACATATCAGTGGTTACCTGTAATAAGATCGGTAACTCGGCGGCTTTCAGTCAGTATAAAGCCTTCCATGATGCAGCGCGTCAGCATGGGGTTGATTTCTTTTACGAAACTAATGTTGGCGCAGGCTTGCCTATCATTCGCACCCTGAAAGACCTGATGAACAGCGGCGACCGGGTGAAACGGATTGAGGCCATCCTTTCGGGGACTATATCTTTCATTTTTAACCATTTTAAGGGAGATGCAAATTTCCATGATGTAGTTAAACTGGCCCAGGATAACGGCTACACAGAACCAGATCCGCGCGACGACCTTCGCGGAACAGATTTTATGCGGAAAATATTAATACTGGCCCGTGATGCAGGTTATGCTATGGAAGCGGCAGATGTGCAGATAGAAAGTATCCTGCCCAAAAGTTGTATTGAGGCCGAAACCGTTGAAGATTTTTATGCTGCATTGAAAAAGGAAGACGCCTGGTTCACCAATCTGAAGAACAAGGCTGAGGCGGAGAAAAAAGTGCTGCGTTACATCGGCAAACTGGAAGATGGCAAAGCGGCTATTACCTTGCAAATGGTTGATGAGAATCACCCGTTTTATATGCTTTCGGGCAGTGATAATATCATTTCGTTTACAACTGACAGGTATAAGGACAGGCCGCTTGTAGTCAAAGGGCCTGGCGCAGGCGCGGAAGTAACAGCCGCTGGTGTTTTTGCTGACCTGATAAACGTGGGGGCCAATTAATATGAAAGACTCTATAAAAGTTTTTGCCCCGGCAACGGTCGCCAATGTGGTATGCGGGTTTGATGTTTTGGGTTTCGCGGTCAACGAACCAGGTGACGAGGTTATTATGAAAATAACCGATAAACCCGGTATCACCATTAGCAAAATAACAGGGGATAACGGTCGTTTGCCGCTCGACCCGAAACGCAATACCGTTAGCGTAAGCGTAGAGCATTATTTGAAATATATTGACAGGACCGATGTTGGCCTCGATATTGAATTGCATAAAAAGATGCCCATCGGCAGTGGGTTAGGTTCAAGCTCGGCCAGTACTGTCGCAGGATTATTTGCTGTCAAAACACTTTTGGATGATAGGACCGACGTCTTAAAATTATTGCCATTTGCGATGAAGGGCGAGGAAATGGCTTGCGGCCATGGGCATGCAGATAATGTTGCGCCAGCATTATTTGGCGGATTTGTATTGATACGCAGTTATGAGCCATTAGATGTTATACGTTTACCCCATCCCAAAGATTTATATTGCGCCATCGTGTTCCCTGATGTGGACGTACCCACTCGCGAAGCCCGGCAGATCATTCGCAACAAAATACAAATGAAAGACGCCGTAACGCAATGGGGCAATATCGCCGGACTGGTAAGCGGCTTGTTTATGAACGATATTGATTTGATTGGCCGTAGCATGAAAGATATTTTGGTTGAACCCGTCCGCTCCATGCTGATACCTGATTTTTATAAAATGCGCGATATGGCCATGGAAATGGGTGCAGTTAGTTTTGGGATATCGGGCTCGGGCCCGTCGGTTTTTGCCTTTACCAGGGATGAAGAAACAGCTAAACGAATCACCCAAAAGCTGCAACAGCATTTGACATCAATAAAAATTAATTCGAATACCTACGTGTCCACCATCAATGATGAAGGACCGAAGATATTATAAATCCTAAACGCTAATTTCTAAACCCTAAATTTCATTATTTAGAGTTTAGAGATTAGGATTTAGAAATTCAATCAAAATGAAATTCTACAGTACCAACAATACTTCCACCAAAGTTTCTTTTAAAGAGGCCGTATTCAACAGCATGCCGCAGGATAAAGGCTTATACATGCCGGTTTCTATCCCCAAGCTTGATGATAAGTTTTTAAATAATCTCGACAACTACACCTTGCCTGAGATAGCCTTTCATGTGGCCAAAAACTTGTTGGGCGATGATATTCCGGATAATGATTTGCAGGCCATTATTCATGATGCCATCAATTTTTATGCGCCGGTAGTTGAACTTGAAGAGAACGTTTATGTGCTCGAACTTTTTCATGGGCCATCCTTAGCTTTTAAGGATTTTGGGGCAAGATTCATGAGCCGGGTGATGAGTTATTTCCTGGAAGAAGGCGAGAAAACTTTAGACATTTTAGTAGCCACTTCGGGCGACACAGGTGGCGCTGTAGCCTTAGGTTTTCTGGGTGTGCCGAATACGCGGGTTACTATTTTATACCCAAAAGGAAAAGTAAGTGGCATACAGGAATTGCAGTTAACCACCAATGGGCAAAATGTAAGAGCGGTTGAAGTTGATGGCACTTTTGATGATTGCCAGGCGCTGGTAAAACAAGCCTTTACCGACCCCGAATTGAATAAGGAATTCAGGCTGACATCTGCAAATTCCATCAACATAGCCCGGCTTATCCCGCAAACGTTCTACTATTTTAATGCCTATGCGCAGCTGTTAAAAGAAGGTAAGGATGAAGTAGTATTTTCGGTACCGAGCGGCAATTTTGGCAACCTCGGGGCGGGTTTATTAGCCTGGAAAATGGGATTGCCTGTCGAACATTTTATCGCGGCAACCAATGCAAATGATACTGTTCCCGGGTTTTTGAAAACAGGCGTTTATCAGCCCAAGCCATCGGTTCAAACCATATCCAACGCAATGGATGTGGGCAATCCGAGTAACTGGGTGCGGATACAGGATATGTTTAAAGATAACCCGGAACAATTGATAAGCTTAGTAAGCGGTTTTAGTTATACGGACGAAGAAACGCTTACGGCTTTAGAGAAAATGCATAGCGCATATAACTATATTGCTTGTCCGCATACAGCAATTGCATGGCAGGCTTTAAAGGACTGGGAGCAGGACCAATCTACCGGTCGCGTTGCGGGAGTTTTCTTATCAACTGCGCATCCCTGCAAATTTCCGGATGTTTTGCCCAAACATATCGCCCGCGAAATCGTAATACCTGAGCAGGTTAAAAACCTTGAAGGTAAAATCAAACACGCGACGACGTTAGGCAAAGATTTTGAGGCCTTTAAAAGCTATTTGCTTGATAATAAATAATGCTTTTTTTGGTTTTAAGTAGACTAATATAATTTTTAGGTAATATCATATGACTTACATCGCTCATTTCAAATGTTATACCTATTTTTATTTGTTATTTTTTAGAAAGCTGATATGAAAGAGACTGCTGTGATGAAAAGAAATTATAAAAAATGGGGCTTTTGCGCCGGTATAGTCGTTTTGGCCATCGGTATCCTGAGTTTTGATGATGACCTGTTCCAGATAGGTAAAAACCTGGATGTGTTTGCGTCGGCTTATAAGGAAGTCAATATTAATTATGTAGACGATATCAATTCTGCAAAAATGATAAAGACCGGTTTGGACGCCATGCTTGACGGCCTGGATCCATACACCGAATTTGTACCTGAATCGGAAATTGAAGACTATAAATTGCATTATGTAAGCACCCAGTATGGAGGCATTGGTGCAGGTATATTTGCAAGGGATGGTAAGATTTACGTTTCTGACGTTTTCGAAGGATTCCCCGCGCAAAAAGCCGATGTGAGGGCAGGCGACCGCTTGTTGAAAATTAATGATGTTGATCTTACCGGGAAAAACAACGACCAGGTTAGCCAGCTTTTAAAAGGTTCCAAAGGAGCATCCATCAAATTACTTATCAAACGCGGTGATGCGGAACCTGTTGAAAAACAAATGGTTCGTGATGAAATAAAGCAGCCAAATGTTTCTTATTACGGCATGGTTGATGGTAACATGGGCTACATCAAGCTGGACAAATTTCTTGAAAATTCGTCAGACGAAGTGACCAACGCTCTTACCGAAATTAAGAAGAACAACCCCAATGGCATTATTCTCGACCTGCGCTCAAACGGCGGGGGTATACTACAGGAAGCCGTAAAAATTGTGAACCTGTTTGTGCCCAAGAATACCGAAGTGGTATCGCAGATAGGAAAAATCAAAGAGAAAAACTTCAGCTACAGCACACAGAACACGCCGCTTGAACCTGATCTGCCGCTGGTAGTTTTAGTTAACGGCCGTTCAGCTTCTGCGTCCGAAATTGTTGCCGGTTCGTTGCAGGACCTCGACCGCGCCATCATCATCGGGCAACGCAGTTATGGCAAAGGGTTGGTACAGCAAACATTCAACCTGCCATATAACAGCCTCGTAAAAATCACCATAGCTAAATACTACATCCCTTCGCACCGTTGCATACAGGAAATAGATTATACCCATCGCAAGGCTGATGGCACCGTAGTAAAAGTTGCTGATTCGTCTATGCATGAGTTTAAAACTAAGGATGGCCGCTCTGTTTATGATGGTAGTGGGATATACCCGGATATTTTTATTAAGCAGGAGCATTTTTCCAATATTACGCAGGCCCTGGTTTCAAAGCTGATGATATTTGATTATGCGACGCAATATCGTAATACGCACAACAGCATTTCTGATGTCCGCTCATTTCATCTTTCAGATGCAGATTTTGGTGACTTTGAAAAGTTCCTTTCCAATAAAAACTATAACTATACGACCGCTACCGAGAAAATGATCAACAATTTAAAGGTCGAGGCGACAAAAGAAAAGCAGTTCGCCAGTATCCAGGCCGAATATGATGCATTGAAAGCCAAGATGCAGGAAAGCAAGAAAAATGACCTGCAGCAAAATAAAGAGGAAATAAAACAGGTACTTGAAAACGAAATAGTATCACGGTATTATTTTGATAAGGGCCGTTACGAAACGAATTTTAAATACGACAAAGAGTTGGCCCAATCGGTAAAAATAATGCAGGACAAAAACCAGGTAGCCGCTATATTAAAAGGCGATGGTGATTATAAAGTGATAGGCAAACCTCAATTTGCTATGGTTTCTAAAAAAACCGAAGACGATAAGGATACCAGCGATCAATAACAAATAAACTCAGCTTAGGTACTCCTATTATATCCAAATCATATATTGTGGCGAATAATATATGATTTGGATATGCTGGTATTTATTTTTAGCAGACACTTCAAAATATTCAAAACTTTAAGGCTTATAGATTGTCATAATATCAACTAATAAATCATAATTATGAAAAAAATAATTTTTACAGCAGCTGTTTTAATAGCCTGTATTTCTTTTAAATCGGCCAATGCCCAGCTACATATAAGCTTAGGTGTTAATATCAATAATCAACCTGAATGGGGGCCTACAGGTTATGACCATGCAGACTATTATTACATGCCTGATATAGGCGTTTATTACGATGTTCCTGCTCATCAATATGTATATCAAAGTAATAACGTATGGGTACGCCGCTCTTCGTTACCTGACCAGTACCGCAACTATGATCTTTACCATGGATACAAAGTAGTTGTAAATCAGCAACGTCCCTGGACGCATGATGCTGATTTTAGGGCTAAATATGCAGTATACAGAGGGCGTCATGACCAGGAAGTAATCCGCGATAGTCATGATGACAAGTATCGTAATCACTGGCATGATAACGGTCGCCATAACGGAGACAATAAAGGCGGCGGTCACGGCCATGGCCATGGAGATGGTCACGACCGCGGCGGTCGTGGTGACGGGAATTAATTTTAAGTTATAACCAATAAAAGGCAGGCTTCTCAATGCGGGAGGCCTGTTTTTTTGTCTCATTTTGCCATAAACCGTTTGTAAATAGCTTTGGCCCAAAAGGTACCAAGTACTCTTGCACCAGCCACATTGGGATGCAGGTAAAACGTTCCCTGGTGGCCATTTTCAGGTATTAAGTTGGTTAAATGAGTCTTTTTGAAATAATCAAACGCTTTGGTGTCGCCCACAAATACCTGTCCGTTGTTGGATTCAGCGTAAATGTTAACCAACTTCTTTATTTCAGGAAAATAGCTTTGCAAACGGTCCAACCCTTCCTGTAAGTATTGCGCGCCGTTATACGTATTGGGACTGTACCATATCGGGTGGTGTATAACAACCTTGCAACCCGGGTAATCTTTCAGCAGCCGGTCGATGATTGTTTTCAGGTTAGCAAAGTATGCATGCGGTGAAACCGGCGCCCCATTTGGCCCTTTGATGGCACTGTCATTCGTTCCGAGCATAATGGAGAATATCAGCAATCCCGGTTTACCTGAAAATCCATCGGCGGCTTGCTCTAAATGCTTAAAGGTTTCTCCGCCAGGCAAAAAGTCAACCGTGGTATAGCCGCTGTGCCCCTGGTTTGAGAAATCCAAGCTGCCGGCTCCAGGCTGCCTTTGTATGTAGTCGCTCGCAATAGCAGGGGGCGCTTGAGTTGCAGGGTCGTTTAGTTGTACACCCTGGGTTATGCTATCGCCTATATAAATGATATGTATATCTTTTTTGCTTTGCGCGAAAAGTGAGAGGCTGCTTATCAAAAACAGGGCGAAAAAAATGCATCTCTGACCTCTGAATTCTGACATCCGACCTCTTTTAAACTATTTCCAACTCAAGCCCATATTCTGAAACATAAACGCCCATTTGTCGGCCTGTCCGCTAATTACCTGTTCGGTTGACTGCCCTGCGCCATGCCCGGCCTTGGTTTCTATCCTTATCAGCACCGGCGCCGGGCCCTTTTGGTATTCCTGTAAACGGGCCGCAAATTTGAAGGAGTGTGCCGGAACCACCCTGTCGTCATGGTCAGCTGTGGTAACCATCGTTGCCGGGTAATTCGCCGGTTTCAAAGCATGGTATGGCGAATAGCGATACAGGTAATCAAACATCTCTTTGCTGTCTTCGGCAGTACCGTAATCGTAGCTCCAGCCTGCACCGGCGGTGAACTTGTTGTAGCGAAGCATATCCATAACGCCCACTGCCGGGAAAGCGACTTTGCACAGGTCGGGACGTTGCGTCATAACAGCACCGATGAGCAAGCCACCATTTGAACCACCCGAAATAGCCAGGTAATCCTTAGAGGTGTATTTATTTTTGATGAGATATTCAGCCGCAGCTATAAAGTCGTCAAATACATTCTGTTTGTGCATTTTTATGCCTGCCCGGTGCCAGGTTTCGCCATATTCGCCACCGCCACGAAGGTTTGGCACGGCAAAAATGCCACCATGCTCCATCAGGATAATGTTAGAAGTGCTGAATGCCGGGGTAAGACTCACGCTGAAACCGCCATAAGCGTATAACAATAGCGGATTTTTGCCATTCATCACCGTGCCCTTTTTATAGGTGATAATCATCGGGATTTTGGTGCCATCCTTTGATTTGTAGAATACCTGTTTGGATTCAAACTGTGCAGGGTCAAACTGCACATTGGACTTTTTGTAAATGATCGATTGCCCGGTGGCTATATCGTACTTAAAGATGGTTGGCGGGTAAACGTAATTGGTAAAAGTATAATAGGTTTCCTTTTCCTCTTTTTTGGTACCAAATCCTGATGCAGTGCCTATGGCCGGCAGCGGGATGTTACGCTCAAGTTTACCATCCATATCATATTGCTGCACCAGTGAGGTAGCATCCTGCAGGTATTCGGCAAATATTTTGCCCCCGCCTGTAGATACGGTCAGCACGTTCTTGGTAGCCGGTATCAGGTCCTTCCAGTTCATCGGTTTTGGGCCTGATGCATCTACGGTCACTAACCTGAAATTGGGTTGGTACAAGTTAGTCAGGATGTAAAGCTTACTACCAACATTGTCAATAATGTCATTTGAATTGTCAAAATTATTGACCACATTGACGATCCCGCTTCCCGGATTGGCAAAATCCTGTATATATAGTTCGTTCCCGGTGGTTTCATTTGCCGAGCTGATAACCAGGAAACGCTGGTCCTCAGTCAGGTAAGCGCCTATATAACGGCGCGGTGTTTGCTCTCCGCCGAATATCAATTGATCATCGCTTTGCGCGGTGCCCAATTTATGATAGTATAGCTTATGATATTGCGTCATACCCGAAAGCTGGCTGCCTACTTTTGGTTTGTCATACGTGCTATAGTAAAATCCTTCATTACCTTTCCATGCGATTCCCGTGAATTTCAAGTCACGCAAGGTATCGCCAATTTGCGTTTTATCATCTGTTTTGATGAGGATCACTTTGCGCCAGTCGGAACCACCTTCTGATAGCTGGTAAGCTGCCATGCTGCCGTCTTTTGTGAAATTGATACCCTGCATAGAGGTGGTTCCGTCTGCCGAGAATTTATTGGGGTCGAGAAACACTTCGGGTGCACCGTCGCCAATTTGACGCCACAATACAGCCTGGCTCTGCAAGCCATCATTTTTATAGAAATATGTGTATTTACCCTCCTTAAAAGGGGCGCTGTATTTCTCGTAGTTCCACAGCTTTTCCAGTCGTTTTTTGATAGAATCGCGGTAAGGTATCTGGCCCAGGTAATCGTAGGTAACCTTATTTTCGTCCTTCACCCATTGTTTGGTATCGGTTGCCCGGTCGTCCTCCAGCCAGCGGTAAGGGTCAGGCACCTGGGTGTCAAAATAGGTATTTACGGTGTCAACTTTTTTGGTATTGGGGTAGGGCAGTGTTTTGATATCCATGTGTTGTGCGAAAGTATAACTGCTTACTGAAACAGTTACGATAAATAGGAGGGTGAATTTTTTCATAGTTTGCGGTGGAAGAAGGCAAGATAGGGATTCGGCCGAAAAAGTAAATTGCTTTTAAACAAAAATATCCCGGCATATGCCAGGATATAAATTATGTGTGTTTCTAAACAGCTTATTGCTGGTTGGCGGGTACGTTGTTACTATACTTGCTTCCAAGGCCAATGTAATCTGTCAATATCTGCCCGGCTTCAATTTTCAAAAAGTCAAGGTCCTCATTTCTTGGTTTACTTTTACCTTTTTCAACCGGCTTCAAACCTAGAGCAATGCGTTTGTTGTTTTCGCGCTCAAAAGCTTTTTGCTCATCCGCATCGCGCTGCTTTTTAACTTCCTGTTCGTTTAGCGAAACGCTTTTCTCGCTTTCATGCTTTTCAAAATCAGCAATGTCTTCCTGCAGGTATTTGTAGCTCGGACTGGTGCTCATGCGCTGGTCGTGCAGTTTCTTCAATTGCGGAATAACGCCTGTAAAATCGCCAACCTTTGCGTGATCACTTTTTGCGATGATATCAAAAGGCAATGCCGATGGCTCGGTATCTTCGCCATATTTATTCATTGGAATCAGCGAAGGAAATTTAATATCCGGCGTTACACCTTTATGTTGTGTTGAGTAGCCACTGATGCGATAGAATTTGGCGATAGTAAGGTTAAGCTGGCCAAATTTAGTTTGACTTCCAGTGGTAACTTCTTTTTTAGCGCTAGATGAAGCCTGCGACAGGCGGTCAAGCACTGATGGTTTTATTACCTTATCAAGGTCTATGGCATTCTGCACAGTGCCTTTACCATAAGTTTGGGTACCCACGATCAAGGCGCGGCCATAGTCCTGCATAGCGCCTGCAAATATCTCTGACGCGGATGCGCTGAAGCGGTCAACTAATATCGCAACAGGGCCGGTATACGATATCGACGGGTCCTCGTCATTATCAGCCTCTATCTGGTTGTTTGGGTTGCGCACCTGTACAACGGGTCCGGTTTTAATAAACAAGCCGGTAAGGTCTATGGCTTCCATTAACGAACCACCGCCATTCTCACGAAGGTCCATTACAATGCCGTCAACATTTTCTTTTTTCAGGGTGTCCAATATCAATTTAACATCGCGTGTTGTGCTCTTATAATTAGGATTGCCTGATTTATAATCGTTATAGTCAATGTAAAATGCAGGCACCGATATGATACCGATCTTTACTGTTTTCCCGTTTGAATTGTAAGTTTTTATCTCTTCTTTAACCGATTGGTCCTTCAGGATAATTTTCTCGCGCACCATTTCAACAATTTTAGGCTTGCTGGCTACATTGGCTCCTTTGGGCAATACTTCCAGGCGCACAGTGGTACCTTTAGTGCCGCGGATAAGTGCTATGGCATTCTCTATTCGCCAGCCAATTACGTTTTGGAATTCACCCGTTTTGCCCTGTGCAACACCCACGATACGGTCTTCAGGAGAAAGCTCCTTGCTCTTATCTGCCGGGCCACCCGGAACGATGCTCGTAATGGTTACAAAATCATTTTCTACACCCAGCGTTGCCCCGATGCCTTCCAGTGAGCGCGACATTTCGATATTGAAATTGGCCGCGTTAGCAGGATTGAAATAATTGGTATGCGGGTCAATAGCATTGGTAAACGCGTCCATAAATATCTGGAACACATCCTGGTTATTTAATTTGTTGGATTGCGCCAGCAGGTTCGCATATCGTTTTTTTAGCGTTTCCTTGTTTTTGGCAATATCGGTACCGGCCAGTTTAAGGTTCAGCATATCATATTTTACACGTGCCGACCATGAAGCATTGCTCTCGGTTTCTGACGCATAAAACGGCAGGCTGTCACGGTCATAGGTGAAAGATTCATTCGTGCTGAAATCAAAATTCTTATCTAATTGTGCTATCGAATATTTAATACGATCGTTATATCGTTTCTGGTACACATTAAACATGTAAAACACATCGGCCAGGTTCCCATCTTTCAAGTCACCACTCAACGCAGTTTTATACTTGCTAAAATCTTGTATATCTGATGCCAGCAGGTAATTATGGTTCTCATCAAGTTGTTTGATGTAACGGTCGAAAATCACTTTCGAAATCGAATCGTTCAATTCAACTTTCTTGTAATTGTATTCAGAAATTAAGCTGGCTACATATTTACAAACAACGGTTTGCTGGGCTTCTGGCTGAAGGTTATTTGAACCGGCAACGGTGTCGGCTAATTTTGGGGATGCCTTGCAGGCTAATGCTGCACCAAGCACCACAATAAAATACAATTTTTTGAACATATCTTTTACTGTCTTTAAATCGGGATTGGAATAAAATGTCAACACTTCTCGTCTGGTATAAGTTTGCTAATCTAAATAAAAAGAGACAGCGTAAAATACTGCCTCCTGCATTGAAATAACAATATTACAAATTAATGTTTTTTTTATTGGAATTAATTTAATGCCATGGGTTTAAACACCATCTACAAATCTTTTTTAGCAGTTTCGGTGGTTTCAGCATATTTCGCGGGCAAAGCGGTTTTATTTTGATCAAGCAACTGTATCTTTTTATTTATTTCTTCTGCTTTTTCCTTCATACCCCTCAAACTGGCAATGTCATGAGCTTCAACCAGGTCCGCACGTGCCGAAACGGGGTCGCCAATATCATTTTTAACCAAAGCCAAGGTGATGAGATTTGCTATAGTATGCTTATCATCATTCTCCTCGCGCGATATAGTATTGCTTTGCAGCAGGAACCATTTAGCCTCAGATAAGCGATGCAACTTGATATAAACGTCGGCCAGGTCGCTAAAATTGTAACTGGCCTCATTGTATATCCTCCAACTCATATTATGTTTAACGGTTTTAATGATCACTTTCTCGCGGGCCATTAAGCTAAACTCTGTTTCATCAAGCAGGTAAGGGTGTACATCAACCGGGTTAATCGCAGGGGTTACGGCTGCCCGATTAAAATGATGGCTCTTTGCTGCGCTCAAAAGCGGCAAAACAGGGTGCTGTTTTTTCTTTAAAAAATCAAGGTTTATGTGCAGCTGTGCTGATGCAGATAAGGTGATAACAGAAAAGAAAACAATTAATTTGTATCGCATTAATCCCGTTTCTTGTTGGATTTAAATAAATTAATTAGTAAGCAAATATAAGGGATATTAAATTGGCCACCAATTATTTGGACAATTTAACTAAAAACGTCGATATGCCCGTCATGCAGCGCCCAAACCATATACGGATGGGTATCGGCATGGTAGGTATCGCCGTTAACCGATATTCCTATTACTCCTGCAAAACCATTAAACGGCTTTAATTCATTTAAAGTTTTCATGGTGGCATGTTGTAGGTCCATTCCGTCGGTAACCCGTGTAACAATTTTGGGAGCTACAGCGCCGCTCACAATATCCTCGCCCACACCGGTGCAGGAAATGCCGGCGCACTCGTTTACATAATTACCAGCAGCAGTTGCCGAATCACTTACCCGGCCCGGTATCTCAAAGCCTTTTCCTCCGGTTGACGTAGCGGCAGCCATATCGCCATAAAAATCTAATGCTACACAGCCTACCGTGCCTAAACGTATAGAATCGCTAAGCTTTTTTTCGTATTCGTGCCTGCGGCTGGGTATCTCAGGGTTATAATAACCAAAACCATGACTACGGGCAAATTCAAGGGCGCCTTTTCCGCTCAAAACCTTGTCTTCCATATTCAGCAGCTTTTCGGCCACCCGGATAGGATTTCTAACACCTTCGATATTGATAACACCCGAAAACTGCAGGGTTTTGCCGTTCATCAGTGAGGCGCTCATTCTTATTTTACCATCGCTTTGTATCTGGGAGCCTGTGCCGGCATTAAACAGGTCGCAATCTTCCAACAGAGATACCGTGTACACTACTGTTTCAATGGCATTGTGGGTTTCCAGGTATTTATGCCCCAAAGTCACAATCTCCCGTAATGCTTCCTGTTTAGCGCGTTTCATCTCCTGGTTGGTTCTCGACTCGCTAAAAAAGCCACCATGAATAATTAACTTCATAAGAACGTAGTTTTGGTCGGAAAGTCCGTAAGTCCGCATAAGTCCGAAAGATTTTGCTGGAGTAGTAAAATTAATAAATCTGCTTTCGGACTTTCGGTCTTCCCGACTTTCGGACTTATACTTAACGGGTAATCGGGCTAATCAGTATCCTGTCCCTGGATAAAAACGCCATCTTCAACCCTGTAAACCTTTTTTATATATAGTTTATGCTGGTCCAAATCGTATTTGTCATAAATAGACATGACATGCAGTTTGAGGTTTTCTATCGATACCGGCGACCCCAATTCTACATCGTAAATGTTGGTCTCCACCATGTTTTTACCATCTACCAGGATAATCAACCCCGATCCGATAGCTTCCATCATGCTGCCTTCGGTAATTAACAACCCGGCATCTTCGCCCAAGCCAATGCCCAAAATACCGGGGTTACTGGCTACGGCATACATCAGCCGCCCGATACGGCCGCGCTGAACAAAATGCGTATCAATAATAACCGAGTCAATAAATCCAAGGCCCGCGGTAATCTGTACCTCGCCTTTTATCAGCGCCTCATTGCTCTGGCCCTTGTATATCATATTGGTTGAGGCTGCAGCAGCGCCTGCAGAGGTACCTGCTATGATAAAATTCTCCTTTTGATAGCGGTTCTTTAGTATCTGGATAAATTGCGTCCCGCCAAAAATTGAACTTAGCCGCAGCTGGTCGCCACCTGTAAATACAACTACATCGGCTTTTTGAATCCTGTCGAGATAACTTTTGTGGGTCGCATCCTCCCTTGTCTTGATATGCAGGGTATTTACCTTCGGAACATTAAGCTGGTTGAATGCTTTGATGTATTCGTTGCCAACCAGTTCGGGTATCTGCGAAGCAGTAGTGACCACCTCCACATGCGAGCCTTCGTGCTTTGCCGATTCTAAGATTATTCTTTTCAGGATACCCCGGTCAAAAAATTTTAGGTGATCGGGCTGAATTATATGTTCCTGCGTACTGATGTTGGTGCCCAGGTCAACAGCGCCTCCAATTATTACCAGCTTTCCTTTTGGGTTTACCATATCCTGTGCATTTTAGTTAATATATTAAGCGGTGCAGGCAAGGTGCCGATACACTATTACAAATTAAAGAAAAAGGAATACAAAGGCATATATATAAATTTAAACATATTGGAGTTTTTAACCGAAAACTTTTATTAGGTTGTGAAGTTTTATAGCTTTAATTCAAAATTGCTTACCCATCCCCTTTAAAAATACACTATGAAAATCGAAAATATACAAGTGCTGCGAGGCCCGAACATCTGGAGCGTAAACCGGAAAAAACTTATCCAGCTAAGACTCGACCTGCAGGATATGGAGCATAAACCTTCTAATAAGATCGAAGGCTTTTTAGAGAGGATGGAAAAAATGATGCCCACACTGTATTCGCATCGTTGCTCGCCGGGTGTTCCGGGTGGGTTTTTTCAAAGAGTGATAGCTGGTACCTGGATGGGGCACGTGGTGGAACACATCGCTTTAGAGATACAAACCCTTGCCGGGATGGATACGGGCTTCGGCCGCACCCGCGAAACCAAAACACCCGGTGTTTATAACGTCGTATTCGCTTATATCGAGGAAAAGGTAGGCATATATGCCGCCGAAGCCGCTGTGCGGATAACCGAAGCTTTGATAAAAGGCGAAGACTACAACCTGGAGTATGATATACAGCAAATGCGCGAAATACGTGAAGATACCCGCCTGGGCCCCAGCACAGGATCGATAGTTGACGAAGCTATTGCGCGTGATATCCCCTGGATACGGTTAAATAATCAATCGCTGGTGCAATTGGGCTATGGCAAAAACCAGGTGCGTTTCCGCGCTACCATGACCGAAAAAACCAGTTGTATTGCAGTTGATATTGCCAGCAATAAGGACGAAACCAAGCGTATGCTGCAGGAGCAGGCCATACCGGTTGCTAAGGGCATTACTATATCGTCCGTTGCGGGAGTGGATGATGCTATCCGTAAAGTTGGTTTCCCATTGGTTTTTAAACCGCTCGATGGTAACCATGGCAGGGGCATTTCGATTAATATCCGGACAAAAGAAGATGCCGTAGCCGCGTATGAACATGCTGCCAAAATTTCCCGCAGGGTCATTGTTGAGAAGTTTGT
>Ga0207080_1106_pt1 | contig 17690 bp, 19 predicted proteins | sample Alteio_BWMinHeat_58_FD_153532 | JGI IMG/M metagenome (GOLD analysis project Ga0207080, IMG submission 153532) | Enriched cells from forest soil in Barre Woods Harvard Forest LTER site, Petersham, Massachusetts, United States -... | ecosystem: Environmental > Terrestrial > Soil > Temperate forest >...
TTACACAAATAATTTATACTATAAGTTAAACAACCCCGTTTGTAAATAGTTTTCACCAAATGCTAAAAAATAGTGAATTGCGCCTTTTGTTTGCTAATAAAAAAGGCAGGGCACATCGCTGCGCCCTGCCTTTAAATTTTTTTATGATGAAGACTAGTTGGAGGTAAACACCTTCACATAATCCACATACATGGTACCGCCCTGGATATTAGCTATATTCAGGTTGTTGTAGAACTCGCCGCCAACAGGAAGGCTCAGCGATATTTGCTGCGCTTTACCGAAAAGGTTACCTATCTGGCCGCCCTTAGTTTTGGCTTCAACCAACTTTCCATCAAGGTATGAGTTGAGTGCACTTTGGGTCCATTCCATAGTGTACACGTGGTAACAAGCCGAAAGGTCCTCGGTAACCGGGTTATATTCAATGCCGCCTGAAACATCGTTTTGATTAACTAAAGGCCCATACGAATAATCTGTAGCATACATTTTTGTATTGTCGCCCTGTACCTCAACATTATCAATCTCACCCTGGGTAGGCCAGGCACCGCTGCCGTAAGTCCAGAAATATGAAGTAAGGCCATATCCTGACGCTACTTTTATGCGTGCCACGATGCGCACCTTTGGCGTAGTTGCATTAGCTACAAAGGTTTGTTTGCTTATGAGCCAACCCGAAGTATAATTAAATGATGCTGTGGTATCGTTACCAACAGATTTTGGCCCGGTAACAGATTCCTGTTTTGCTGTAATCTGCAGAACTCCGTTCACGATCTGTGCATTCGCGGGTTCGTAGCATTGCTGTTCTTTTATCAAGCCGCCTGTTACAGCGCCCCAGTTTGAAAGGTCGCCGGTAAATTCGTCGTCAAAAGTTTTTGTCCACCCGTGGTTAGTGAGCGCAGTATCGCTAACATCATAATCACAAGTTGCCGATGCTGTAGTTGGGTTTGTGTATTTGCTAATGGGACCTGGATTGGTTGGGTTGCCTGTGCCATCAACTGCTTTTGTTACTTTTTTGCATCCCCCCAATATTACCAGGCACGCAGTTGCTAACAGGAAAGAATATGTTGTAAAGGTTTTCATTGTTGTTTAAAATAGATTTTCATTGTTAAGATTAATTACAATAGCATAATAATTTTAGCCTTAAAAATGTTTTAGTATATACGGAAATAAATAAGAAAGTGCTACCGAAATTTGACTATAGCGTATTGTAATGGTTTAACCATCTGTTAGTTAACCGGCAAAAATTTTGCTTAAGCGAAATTTTAAATGAACAAACATTAAAGGCACTTTATTCTAATAATAAATACTTTACAACGTTTATATGAAGCAGTAACATCATTATTTTAATTTACTTTGAGTTTAAAAGTACTTTTATATTATCTTTGAATTATGAATAATCATAAATGTAACTTTTTTGTTACCACCGATTCGATCGTTCGTAAAATTTGGGGGAAGGCCGATACGATCCTTTTCATATTCGCAGGGGCCTCTGCTGAGTTTGCTTTGAATCAATCGGTCGACTGGCTATACTTTACCGGCAAACTGCCTGCCGACCCGCTTGCAAGGCTATTCAGCACGGTAGGTTATGCGCGGAAAATAATTTTTTCGGAAAAGGATGCTGCACTGCAACATATCGATCAGATTACGGCAATCCACAAAGGTGTCGAAGCCTCGCGCGGCGCTAATATACCTGCTGAAGCTTACCTGGAGGTGTTGTATTTGCTGATTGACTATTCGATCCGAGCGTTTGAATTACTTGAACGCAGGCTGACCGAGAAAGAAAAGCGGGAGGTATTTGATGTTTTTTATTGCGTAGGGAGCCGCATGGGTCTGGAGGGTTTACCGAACAATTACGAAAAATACCTGGCAATGAGGAAAAAACAGCTTAAGGAGAATCTTTATTACAGCAAGTATACGCCCGACCTTTACAAACAGTATAAGAAACACCTGGGCGCCATAAGATACCTGGTGCTGAAGCAGGCACAGGTGCTGGTGGCGCCTGCAGAGGTAAACAGGAAGTTATCCCTGGGTCGAATAAAGTGGCTGCTCCCGGTAGTTTATGTTTACAAATTATTCAGGCTGCTCAAGCTCCAAAACCTGCTGAAGTACGCCATATTACCTCCAAATTATACCAGGGAGGTAATGGCCCTGGATAGCTTGGCCACTTAATAAAAACACAAATATTATTATCTTATGCGAAATAAACTTAATTAAAACATTATAATGTGCTCCCTGTTATTTTTTTCAGTTAATGATTAATAAATAGCAAGAAAATGAAAAAATTAAGTGTGTTTATAATGGCAGCAGCTTTAGCAGGATTGTTTGAGCTGGCAGCCGCACAAACGGCAAATAATAGGGGTAACAATAAACTGGTATTTGCCCAGGGTAGCGGGGCAATCGCAAAAAACGATACCTTGCCGTCGAAAAAGAAAAGCAAAAAAAATAAAAGGGATACGACAGTAATGCCAAGCCCTACCCCGGCACCAAGTCCGAATCCGCCAACTCCCACCCCACCTGCTCCTAACCCAAATCCCAGCCCGAACCCACCGGCCCCCAATCCGCCGGTGACGCCTCCGGCAACACCACCTGTGACCCCGACGCCAACAACGCCGCCGGCAACGACTACAACACCACCAAACCACTAAGCCCCGGGCTTTGTGGCTTATCTATAAAAAGTTAATCGATACCTCTAAACAAGAGAAATGCCTGTTAGCAAAACGTTAACGGGCATTTATTTTCCCCTGCCGCTGCAAAACCATCAATTTACCTAAGAATACCGTCAAATGGTTTTTATATTTGCCGCATGGAATTTGAAGAACAAGAGGACCTGCAGCCCGAAAAACCACCTATAGCCATTTACTCTAAATGGGCCGTCCTCGGGTTTTCCATATTTTTCTCGCCATTTATCGGCTGCATATTAATGATGCTCAACTTACGCTCAATTGGTAAGCAAAAAGTGGGTTACCTGGTTGTGATATTGGGGATAGTATACATATTTATAGCAGAAGTTGTTTTGTTAAAGCTTTTGGGCATCCCTTTTACAAGCGTGACGCCGCAACAACTAATGGCTAATCCAAAAACCATTTATTACTCCAAGGCATTGGATATACTCGGCGCTGCTATCTTAACAGAATACTTCTTCAGGCAGTATTTCAGGGATGGCCCTTACGAGAGCAAAAGCATCTGGATGCCCTTGCTTGTCATGCTGCTTTTGAGTTTCGTATTAGGCGGCCTTATTTAGGTATAATTGCCCCTGCCACTTATCCAAGTTTCGGAAACGTGCTTTTTTGCCAGCCCCGAAACCCTTAAAGACTTATATTGAAGCCAATTGTGGTTTGAAACTCGTTTATTGGCAGTTTGGTTACTTCGCGGCCCAGTGTTTCGCTGCGGACGCTGTTGGTAACCGTCGTTCCGGGCGAAGCCAGGTATGTGCCTTTAATGCCTATACTGAAACCATCGCTTATTTTCCAGCGCAGCCCGGCAACGCCGCCATAGCCAAATACAGTGCCGTGTGAGCGGTATTGGTAAAAAATGCCCGTTTGCTCAGGTACGCCAACCAGTATCGTATTGGTTTCGGGAGTAGAAGTTACCACAACAATGCCGGCTGATGGGCGCAGGTCGAGTAGGAAATTCTTATAAGTAAATGAATACTGAGGGCCAATCAAGGCATTCCAGTTGTGGAAACGGTCGTAGCCATTAGTAGTGGACTGGTCGGCGGCATATGAATTGGTGTAGCCTTGTGCAAGGGCGAATACCTCGCTGGCATTAAGCTTGCCCTGGTCCTGGAAAGAGATAGTGGCGCCGATACCAAAGTTTTTGTGGATGTAATAGGCCCCGTCGATGGCAAACGTAACCCCCTGTTTGGCAAAGCCCGACTGATTATTGCTGTAATCGGTGCTCTTATAATTGCCAATAGGGTCAGAGATGCCCCCGTATAATGCAATGTAACTTTTAACCTGCGCCTTAGCGCCGAATGCGAATATGATGGTGGATAAAAATACTATCGTAAATACTCTTTTCATGTGATTGATATGCAGAGATGCTTATGTTAAATATTAGTTTAGTTGGTTGTAAAAGTATAAGGGACATTATTAAACTCGCCGGCTGTGATATTATGAATCGTAGTAGAGATCACATTGCCCGAGCCGTCGTACGTGGTTGACCTTGAATAAAATGAAAAAGTGCCCGTTATCTGTTTTTTAACGGAGTCAATAGCTGTTACAATGATCGCACCAGAATTCGCTCCCACAGTACCCTGCGGCGTAAATACATAAACACCGGACGAATTTTTTTGCTGAACATTATACTGTGCTGTTACTTTAACACTATCAATATTATAAGTATTCAAAGGGAACCCCGTAGAATTTATATTGGGTATAGTTACAGAGAAAAGCACTTGCCTGGTGTTTTTTTGGCCAATAAAGCTGAGCGTTTTTGTGCCGGAAGCCGAATTGTATGTCAGGGCCATCGATGCCGAATCAGGCGCCCAGGTTGAGCCGTCGATATTGGCCTGGAACGGCGCAGTAGTATAACCGATCCCGGTTACAGAATCCTTATTACAACTTTGAATGACAAAAGCTATTGATGCAAATAAAAGCAGGATGACAGGTAGTCGAAGTTTATTCATATATGAGTTTATTTAGGCTGATAACGGGGTTTTTATCTATTAATTATCGGTGCAACATTATTTAACATTTAAAAAAGTGCCCGGTTTACGCCGAAGCCATCATTTTCGGCAAAGTAACAAAATAATTAGTTTAACTCTAAGCCATTTTGTGTCATTGTTTGCGGGTTTTTTGACCGGTAGCAGTATTGTTACGCCCATTATTGGCTAAAAATACTCCCTGCTAAAGTTTTTAATAAAATAAAGTGAAAACAAAATTGCATCAAAGGTTATAGGATGTAACCATTATTTAAAATATGTTATCTATAAATAAACTTATTAATACATTGAAAATTAAGTTACTGACGCTTGCATATTTATATTATTGTTAGGATATTTATAGAGTAGGGAAATCCTTTGAAAACAAATAAAACCGGCAAGCTGCATAATTCATTAAGGCACTTATCAGGATACATCTGTCCCCTATTGGCAACATAAAAATCAATTTTTGTACGATGAAAAAAATACTTTTACCGGCTTCACTTGGATTTGTGGGACTTGTGTTGGTGATGCTTTACTTTTTCGATTTTGGTAAAGACGCCCTGACCGTGAAAATCAGCAATGCCAGCTATGTCATGCCTTCGGTATACAAAGTATACTCGAACCCCAAGGCGCTTAATGGCGAATACTACTTTTTTAAGATGCTGATGACCAATAACGGCACCTCGGCAATGCACGATGTAAAGGTGTCTTATGATATTCCCGGGTTTATCGACTGGACCGAATTGCAAACTATACCGGTGATCTATCCGGGGCAGCATGTGGTAGTTGCCTGTTATCCGCATTTTAAAGATGATGTGGTTAAAAAAATGACCCAATCGCAGGAAACCGGCGATGTGAAAATAGAATATAACGGCGGTAAGGTAAAAAAGGAAAACTTCAGCTTTAACATGATGGGCCGTAACCAGTTTGTATATACCGACATACCGGCTGATGAGGTAACGAGCTATCCCGACCTGATGCACAATACCCAACTGCTGCCCTGCCTGGTTACACCCGAGGACCCTATCGTAAAATACTATACCTCGCAGGTACAGGACCGGTTTATGAAAGGTGAGGCTGCATCGGTAGATAATGACCCTAAAGAAGCTGTGAAGTTCCTGATGGAGTTGTATGCCGCGACATTGGCGAGCAAGATGGTATACAGCGGTACCGAAGGGGTGCCAACAAAAATGGGGGATGTAAATACCACCGTACAAAGCGCACGCCTGCCACGGGAAGTGATAACCGGCAATACCGGCTTATGTATCGAACTATCGTTAATGTATGCCAGTGTGCTAAAAGCAGCGGGGCTGCACCCGGTTATATTCCTGATACCGGGGCATGCTTTCCCGGGTATCCTGGCAAGTGATGGCTATTACGCAATTGAAGCTACAGGCTGCGGCGGACAAGGGCTTGGCGGAAGCTTGAATCCGCAACAAGCATTTCAACGGGGCGAAGATGAATTGAAAACATTTCTAACTACCCTAAACCAGGGCGATACCCGCAATATTATTATTGACGTAAATAACCTGGAATCGGCAGGTGTTATCCCGATGGAATTACCGGACGATGATTTTTTACGTAAAAAAGTGGACGATATAGCAGCGACTTTCTCGGGAGGGGGGTCAACATCAGCCCCTTTTCCAACAGCCACCGCGCGCACGCCGGAACGGCGCCCGGCACCAGCACGGAGCAGCGGTGGAAACAGAAACAGCGAAAGTGGAAACAGTGGGTCAAACATGTATTCGGGGGCAATTAGTTTCAGCTACCCCGGAAGCTGGGGACGGAGGGACCATCCATTTACTCAATTGCCTACTTTAATGGCACAGGTTGGCACCAGTGATGCGCAAACAGGTATAAGTATCTGGAATGTTACTGCATCCAGTCCCGACCAGGCTTTGTATGTTATACGCACCGAGCTGGCAACTATGGGGCAGTATATTCAATACCAAAGAACAAATTATGCAAACGGATACACCATGTACCAGGGTGTCACCACTTACAACGGGATACAACGGCGATGGGAGGGCGTTTTCAGGACCGGGGGCAACGGCATTGTAGGCATCACGCTGGGCAGCCCGGATTTTAGTGGTAATCAAAGTTTATTTAATTCAATTATACGCACCGTACGTTAGTTTTTGATCATGAAAAAGATATATATATTAATAGCTTCATTACTGGTTACCTTCGCCGTCAATGCGCAGCAACAGCTTGACCCTTTGAAGGAAAACGTGACCTATACCATCGATAATCTTGGCAATGCACACGTTGAATTAAACAGGAGCTTTAACGCAAGCCAGTGGGACAATTATAAAAAGATAGTAGGCAATAACGCTGAGGGCCTCTGGAAACGTGCCGAAACGCGAAACTTTCCTACCGCCTATCTCGATAATTTCACTTATAAGGAAGAAGATCAGAGCTTTACATTAGCATTTGATGCGATGGGTATGGCCAAAATAAATGATAATGGCCAATGGCAGATCGACATCAACTTAAAGAAACCCGACATAAATAAACTAAGCGATCATAATTTTGCTATGACGGCTTCTTATAACGATGGAGGGTCGCTTTTGCAGGATCTGATCAAAGTTAATATACCAGATGCCGCGGCTAATGTGACCCAGGATAAGGATGCCTTTGGTAAACCTATTTTTATATATGACCTTACACCGGGCCACGCAGGTGCGCACATGATATTTTTGATTGCGGGTATTTTGTTCATCATAGCCAGCGTAGTATTTTACCTTAAACCCAATGTTTTATCGTCGGTGAGCAAACCCAAAGTTAAGCCGTTTACGGTGGTAAGCTCACAGCAAGTGCCCCCGGCAGCAACACCCGAACCACCTGCAAATCCTAATATTGAGAAGCAGGCTTAGATTATTTTAAGCTCATTATATCTTTACAGTGCTGTGCACCCCTGACATTTTCGAGATCAGTACCGTACGACGCTCGTTTTTTTTGGATGCCCGCGGGCAATACATTTTGCAATTGTTATTCGGCGTGATGACGAATAAGCTATTCTCTTGAGCATAACAAATAATCTGATGTACCACATCCCGTTCACCTATCAATTTACAAGGTGCTTCGCGACACTTTGAATAACAGCTCCTATAAACTACATTTTAATCCTATAAAATTTACCCTGATAAATCCCATATTTGCAGTATGAGCAAGCTTTGGCAAAAAACCACTAATGTTAACCAATTAGTAGAAAACTTTACCGTTGGCCGCGACCGCGAATTTGACGCGCAAATGGCTGCCTTTGACGTTTTAGGTTCGCTTGCGCATACGCGGATGCTTCATAGCGTTGGTTTGCTTAGCCAGGCTGATTTGGATTTGGTGCAAAAGGAGCTAAAAGCTATTTATGCTGTTATTGAGGCCGGCAATTTTACCATTGAGGCAGATGTAGAGGATGTACACTCGCAGGTAGAATTGCTGCTTACCCGCAGCGTTGGCGATGCAGGCAAAAAAATCCATAGCGGCCGCTCGCGCAATGACCAGGTTTTGGTTGATTTGAAGCTGTTTTTTCGGCATGAATTGCAGGAGGTGGTTGAAAGCGTGGATGCCTTGTTCCGTTTACTGATCCAACTCAGCGAAAAGCATAAGAATGTTTTGTTGCCCGGGTATACCCATTTACAGATAGCTATGCCATCGTCGTTTGGCCTGTGGTTTGGCGCTTACGCCGAAAGTTTAGTTGACGACCTCGAATTACTATTAGCTGCTTATAAGATCACCAACAAAAACCCGCTGGGTTCTGCCGCGGGATATGGGTCGTCGTTCCCGTTAAATCGTACGCTGACTACCCAATTGTTAGGATTCGACAGCCTGAATTATAACGTGGTTTATGCCCAAATGGGACGCGGAAAGACGGAGCGGGTGATAGCACAGGCATTATCGTCCATTGCGGCAACATTAGCCAAAATGGCGATGGACCAGGCCCTTTATTTAAGTCAAAACTTCGCTTTTGTTAGTTATCCTGATAACCTGACTACCGGCAGCAGCATTATGCCGCATAAAAAGAACCCTGATGTTTGGGAAATTATGCGCGGTAAATGCAACCGCCTTCAGGCACTGCCGAATGATGTGGCTATGATGACTACCAATTTGCCATCGGGTTATCACCGCGAGCTGCAGTTGCTAAAGGAACTATTATTCCCTGCCTTTACTGACATCAAACAGTGCCTGGATATGGCTGCGTTTATGCTGAAGCACATCGAAGTAAAAGCTGATATATTGAACGATCCTAAATATGCTTACCTGTTTAGCGTGGATGAGGTGAATAAATTGGTGCTTCAAGGCGTGCCGTTCCGCGATGCTTATAAACAAGTAGGACTGGCTATTGAACAGGGTAATTTCAATCCCGAAAAGGCGGTAAATCATACCCACGAAGGCAGTATTGGTAATTTGGGTAATGATAAAATAGCTGAGGCGATGGATACACTTCTCAAAAGCTTCAACTTTGAGAAGGTAAAAAAATCGGTGGAATCACTTATTAAATAATCAGTGGAATCATGGGAGGTCAAAATCGAAGCGATATTTATCCCGGCCTGGAGGTTGATATTATCCTCAAAAAAGACCAGCGCAGCGGCAAACTTACAAGGGGTATTGTGAAAGACCTGCTAACCAGTTCGGCCTACCACTCTCGCGGGATAAAAGTGAGGCTGGAGGATGGACAGGTTGGCCGCGTAGCAGAGATTGTGGAAGAATAGTCCGGAAGTCTGGAAAGACCGCAAGTCCGAAAGTTTTTTTTAATTATTATATTGCACAAAGTCTTTCGGACTTTTCTGATTTACGGACTTTCGGACTCAAAACAATGACCAACAACAACCCCACCCCGCACTTATTTATGAAAATGGACGCGCATCACCGCCTGCTGGTTAGCCTGGTTGTTTGCGCTGTGGTATTATTTTTTACGGTGGGCCGGTTTTCGGCGCCATCAGTTGTACTGTTTACATGGATGTCGTTCTCACTTAGCGTTATTATTATGCTTTGGATCACCTTTTTAACAAGCCATCCCCGCGAAGTGGCGAAAATTGCCAAGCTACAGGATTCGAGCCGAACCATGATATTTGCGTTTGTGATAACAGGGTCTGTCATCAGCTTATTGGCCGTTTATTTTTTGCTTAAATCTGTAAAAAGTCATGCCGGCGATACCAATGGGCATATCCTGCTATCAATAACGGCGGTTTTTATTTCCTGGTGGATGGTGCAGACCATTTTCACTACACGTTACGCCCACTTGTACTATGATACAAACAATGACGACGGCACCCCGAGAAAAACCGGCGGGCTGCTTTTTCCTGAAGAAGAACATCCTGATTATATGGATTTTGTTTATTTTTCGTTTGTTATCGGTATGACTTTCCAGGTGTCTGACGTAAACATCACATCACGCCAGATACGCCGCCTGGCCTGGCTTCACGGGCTCATTTCATTTGTTTTTAACACCGCTATCGTCGCGTTAGGCATCAATATTATATCAGGCCTGGTATCGGCATAACAGGGCATAATTGTTTGATTTTTAGTAACCTTCGCGTCTTATCTAACGTATTAAAAGTATTACCTGAGTGATTGAGTCATGAAGAAAATTCCCTACCTGTTATTTGCATTGCTACTGGTTTGCTTTAGCTGCAAAAAGGACAAAAAACAAGCTCCTCCTAACGATACTTCGGTGGGATTGCATGTTGTGATAACAGCCGGTAACAGTCAAAAAGATACCGTAGGTAACCCCCTCAAAGATTCGGTAACAGTAAAAGTAATCAATAACAATGTCCCTGTTTCGGGCTATATCGTTCAGTTTAAGCGGTCGGGCTGCGAGGACCAGGCCATCACTGAAAAGACAACAAACTCCACCGGGCTGGCGTCATTCGCCTGGTACCTGAGCGGCGAAACGGGCCCGCAGTCGCTCAAAGTAATTTTGCTGGATAATAACCGTAACGCCAAAGATTCGGTATCTGCAGCCGCTACCGGTATAGCCGCAAGTCATGGATGGCACCGCGGCGGCTGTTTGCAAAACTTCCCGGTAAATGATGTGGCTGCCTTAAGTTCGGGCAGGATACTGGCTTCGGTTAACTCGACCGGTTATCCCTATTATTCGGATGATAATGCGGTAAGCTGGCACCCGCTGAAAACCTTTTCAAACACTTATTTCATCAGTAAGATCATGCCGGCATCCACCGGCACTTATATCGCCACACAGAATGACGGCGTATTTTTTTCAAGCGATAACGGGCAAACGTGGGCAAACATAACCACTGCAATACCCGACGTGCGTAATTTTGCCGATCTGGCTTATACTCCCACGGGCAACCTGATCTTTTCGGGCAGCGGCGGTTTATTTTTATCAACTGATAATGGCCAAAACTGGAACGAATATGATTTCGGTTTGCCAATGGGGCAATCTACTTATCCGAGTGAGCAAACCAACGGCGACTTGTATATTATTGGTTCTGATGCGCAGGTTTATCAACTACCGCTTCATAAGTCGCAATGGGTTAATATCGGCTCGAACGATAATTTCCTGCTTTCGAGCGTGGAATCGCTGTATATCGACTCCAAGGGCAATATGTTTATCGGCACCCCGCACAATGCGCCCGATGCCACCGCATATTTATATGAATCAGCTGACAATGGCCAAAGCTGGAGCCAGGTATTTACACAAATGGGGAGCGGCTCAAGCTACCCTAATATCAGCAATATCAGCCAATACAATGGCGTTTATTACTTCTCTTTTGCCGGCTTAGGTGTATACCAAACCAGCAATTTTAGCAGCTATACCAATACCACCTACCAGCTTGGCAACATTGGGTTGCTGACCTATACGGTTAGCAAAAACTCAACTTTTGTGCTGGGCAGCCCGGGATTTGGGGTGTATTATAAGGTACCTTGATAGATTGAAAAATGTCGAATAAAGAATTTCGAATATCGAACGCCGAAGTCTAACTTCATCATTCGATATTCGGAGTTCAGTGTTCGATATTATTATATGCTGCTTTGTGGGTGTTCGTTTTACCTGTTAGCAACGCCTCACCCCGACGACGCTCAGCCGCTCGTCAACTCTCTCTTCGCTGCGCACAAAGAGGGTTGGTAAAATCTTAAATTAAAAATCTCCTCTTACGACTTGTTGTAGAGAGGGTGGTATAGTGAAACGGTGACCGGGTGAGTCAATAGCCGAGGGATAAACTATTTTTTACGCTTTCTTTTATAGAGATAGATCACGAGGATGACGATAGCTAATATTATAGCAATATTCCACCAATTTAAAACAGCTTTAAGGTAAAAGCCATGAGAAACTACGGAATCGGCTTGCAATAATATTCTTCTCATTTTGCACTAAGGTTTACCCGAAGATAGTCTTTTCCAAAATATTATTATTCCCTATCTTGTCCTGATGTTTTTTACCGAAGACTTTATCCATTACATCTGGAAATTTCGCCTGTTTGAGCGCGAAAACCTGCAAACTACCACAGGTGAGCGCATCGAGCTGTTTTCGGCGGGATTGCCCAACAGTGATTCGGGGCCCGATTTTCACAATGCGAGGCTGCGCATTGGCGATACAACCTGGGCAGGTAATGTGGAGCTGCATATAAAATCGTCCGACTGGCACAAGCATAATCATACGCATGATGGCGCTTATAAAAGTGTGATCCTTCACGTGGTTTATAAGGATGATGAACCCATTATTTTACCGGATGGCCGCCGACTGCCTACGCTGGAACTGCATGACCGTATTTCGCCCGAATTGTACAACCGCTACCACCATTTAGTTTACGGCGAACAGCAATTTATCCCCTGCGAGGGCAGCATCAGCCATGTAGATGATATTACCCTGCGCAACTGGCTCACACGGGTTTTGGTGGAACGCCTGGAAAAACGCTCGGCTGCGGTTACTGCTGCTTTGGAGAAAAACCGCGGCGATTGGGAAGAAACTTTTTACCAGTTTTTGGCGGCCCAGTTTGGGTTTAAAACTAATGCCCTGCCATTTGAACTGATGGCCAAATCGCTGCCGCAACTAACGCTGGCTAAGCATAAGGACAATCCATTACAAATAGAGGCGCTGATATTTGGTCAGGCCGGTTTTTTGGATGAGGATTTTAAAGATGAGTACCCGCGAAAGCTAAAAGAAGAGTATGGTTTCCTGCAAAAGAAATACAATCTCGCCCCCATCGAAAAACATCTTTGGAAATTTATGCGGATGCGCCCGCAGAATTTCCCGACGGTGCGACTGGCGCAATTTGCTGCGCTCATTGTCAAATCCAATCATTTGTTTTCGAAAGTGATCGAGATCAAAGATGTTGCTTACCTGAAAAAACTATTTACCGACTTGAACATCAACCCCTACTGGGAAACACATTACCGTTTTGAAGCGGAATCGAAGCCATCGTCAAAAATGTTGGGCGAATCTTCGATAGAAATTCTGTTATTAAATACTTTTGTGTTATTTTTATTCTGTTATGGAAAACATAACCAGCAGGAGTACTTTATCAACCGGAGCCTGAAATTGCTGGAAAAATTACCCGCCGAGCAAAATAATATTGTAACAAATTTCGATTCGGTTGGTATAAAGGTTAATACGGCGTTTGATTCGCAGGCTTTGCTGGAGCTGAAAAATAACTACTGTAACTATAAGAAATGCCTGCAATGCGGCGTTGGAAATAAAATACTTAGAATGACCTGATATGTTGCAAAGGGTAATTACATTTTTTGAACGGTACTCTTTCGGTGTTTGCACCTACCTGGGCGAACGCTTTAATATTTCTATCTCTAAGATCAGGCTGTTTTTTATCTACTCATCGTTTTTGGCGGTGGGCTTCCCGCTGATATTTTACTTCTTCGCCGGCATTGTGCTGGATATCCGCAAGTATGTGAAAAGGAAACATACGCGGGTGACGGATTTGTTTTAGCTCCACTCTTGTCATTCTGAGCATAGCGAAGAATCTATTCCGGATTACTATTCAAAGGCGGAGCCATTCTATGATATCGCTATTTACCTCAGGACTTGTCATTCTGAGCATAGCGAAGAATCTATTCCGAAATGTTATCAGGAACCGGGGGCCATTCCATAATGTCACCATTTAAAAATCGCCAGCCAGGATTCTCACATTCAATCAATTGGTTCTTCTTACCCCTTGTCCAACCTTTTATTTCTTTTTCTCTTTCAATAGCATGATTAACGTATTGATACCTTTCATACCAAACGAGGTAAAAGCATTTGTATTTAGTAGTAAAGCTTTCTTTTTGATTGATGCCGAAATAGTGCTCATATAATCTTTTTTCAAGATTATTAGTTACACCAGTGTATAAAACTGTTTGATTGAAATTGGTTAACATGTAAGTGTAGAAATTGTATTGGCGCATGTTTTTGATCCCGGTTTAGGTTGAAAAACCTGCTCAATTTAATGATTCGTGTTTAGATTCTTCGCTGTCGCTCAGAATGACAAAAGAAAAAGATGTCATGCTCAATGAAATGAAGCATCCATTCCGGAATGCTGTCATGACCCGGGATATATTCGTAATCCGTGATAGATTCTTCGCTGTCGCTCAGAATGACAAAAGAAAAAGATGTCATGCTGAATGAAATGAAGCATCCATTCCGGAATGCTGTCATGACCCGGGATACATTCGTAATCCGTGATCGATTCTTCGCTGTCGCTCAGAATGACAAATTATTTAATTTTATACACCCGCATCACCTGCCCACCCCCTGCCACTAAATTGGTAGCAATCACACTTTGATTATTTACTTTTTGAATAACTTTCACCAAATGATTAGGGTTGACATCCGCATCCGGGGCATCGCTGTAGATTTCGGCCGTATAATCTCCGGGGGGTAAAAAGGATAACGGGGTTTGAACCTGATGCGCGGTATTATTGCTGATGGCGCCTATGTACCATTCGTCACCTTTTCGGCGGGCAACAGTAACGTATTCGGGTACTTTAGCGTTGAGTACCCTGGTTTCGTCCCAGGTGAGGGGCACTTTTTGTAAGAAGTCAAACCCAGGCTGATTGATATAAGCATCCGGGTAATCGCAAACCATGCCCTGCTCATTCTCTAACACCACGTACATTCCGAGCATGTGGCAGCGTGTTCCCAGGTCCATCGGTGCGGTATAATGTACCTTGAATGTTTTGGCATTTGCTGCACGGAATCCGCCTAAGTGGTAATCTGTTGAGCCGGCCAGCAGGCGGGTAAAGGCAATGTTGACATCCGCATCGGGTGTAACGCGGTCGTTCCATTTATGATTTTCGTAGTTAAGCGTGCCTTCCCGGGTGAATTCGTTGGGATAAGTTCGTGCAAGCCCTGTTGGCTTATAGGCGCCGTGAAATTGGATATGCAGATGATGCTGTGCGGCCTTTTGTAAGATCTCAACCTGCATGTTGACCATTTCCTGGTCGTCGCGGTCCATAAAATCGCACATTAAGCCCTTGACGCCCCATTTTTCATATTGGGCAAACGTTTCATCCAGTTTGGGATACAGAGCATAAAAATGCACCCAAACCCGTATCCCTATGCCAACTTTTGCTGCCGAATCACATAGCTGCTGCATATCAAGCCCCGGAACGGCCCTTGAAGGGTCGGCATGAGGGCCGGGCTGAAATCCCGCGCCATCATTTACGTACCATTCGTGCAAACCATACTCCACTACGGTATGGTAGCCTAAGCCATACTTCGCACAAAAATTGACGTAATACATGTTGAAGTCGTAATTATTGCCCGGCGCCCATGAGGTATCGGGCGACACATTACCGTTCCACCAGGGGAAGGTAGTTTTGCCCGGCTTTATCCAGGATAGGTCTTTGATGCGGCAGGGCTCGGCAAGGTTAGTCAGGATGTTGGATTCGATAAAGGCCCCTGCCCTGTCACTTATCTCCATCACCCGCCAGGGGCTGTTATGGGGCAGGGAAATGATGGCTTTAATTTCTTTTTGATGCGGCAATGGTGAGAGACTTGTTTGCAAAATGCCGTTGTGTTTGATGAGGTACATACCGGCGTAATCCAGAAGGTTGGCTTCGGTTATAGCCATGTAGACGCCCTTTGGGTATTCGAACAAGGCAGGCAAATCCATCAGCGTATCATTCTTTATTTTACTGGCAGGCAGCCGGTCATACAAACCTTCGTGCGAGGTAGTATAATTCTCCCTGAAAAGCGTAAGCGCTGTTGGGTCGTTAGTCAAATTAAAAACATCCGACTCATCGGTTATCTCAGCCTTTTTCCAGCCTTCCTTGCCGGGAATTACATAGCGAAACGCCGCGCCATCGTTAAAAAATTCTTATTTCGATATTGAGCGTCCGTTTTAATCCGCCGGTTTCAATAACCGGAACCATTACTTCGTTGCTCAGGCTGTGCACATGACTTGTTTTGCCAATAATTAAATCATATTCCTCCTCCATCGTCTTAAAAACCGGCTTGCCCAAAGTAATGTTGCTGCCAAACTCACCACCCTGTCTAAAGCTGATGCTTAAGCGCGAATCATTTATCAAAAAATTACCCTTATAGCTTACGCGATAAACCAGGCCATCGGGACCAGTATTAATTTGAAAGCTGATATTTTTATCGGGTGATGTGATGGTAACACCTGTTTTAGCGAATGAAGAAGTCGCAATAAGCAATAACAGGGAAAAGAACAATCGTTTAAAAAGAAGCATAACAGAGGTTTTATCGGAGCTGTAATTGTAAAAATAATTACGCTCCGGCGAAGCCTGCACCTCTTTTACCAGATTTTCCGGTCCTTCTGAATTTATCCGCCCCTATTTAATTTGTTTTTACACCCAACTGGTGATTGGTGAAATCCAGTAAGTATTCGTTGTCAATAAAAAAATCAAGGCCAAAAATCGTTACGCCGGTACCCGAATAAGATGGGTTCTCAACCAATGTCAGGTTTTGAGCGGCACCTACGGTATAACTATAAGTAAACCCGGTACTGGTTGAAATGGCCACAAAATTGTTAGTAGACAGCGTGTAGACACCGTCAGCCGGAGCGTTGGGGTCTTCGATAATACTGTATGGCGATGTGCCGGTATCAAATAACATTTCAGTCGGGACGTTATCGTTAGTCAATCCCACGGACCCGGGCACCAGGGGAATATAACCTTCATTAGGAAGGTTGAGGAGGCTGATCAGGTTAAAGCCTGAACCCGAAAGGTCGGTACTGGTGAGGCCCAGGGTTATTGCCGCTACGTACGTACCGCTTGCCGTGAAATTTGAGATACCCAACGCTGCCATTTTAAATCCCTTGGTAAGACCCGCACCAGGATCGTAATAATTAAACGGGCTGGTGATATATGAACCGTTCGGAAAAAAGATGTCATATTCTGAAGATACGCCCAGCACATCAAATGCATGGGGGGCAAATTGCACCCCCTGGGTACTAATTGCTTTATAATATAGAAAAAAGGGCATGTGTTTTACCACAATGTTTCCATTTGCGTCGCCAACGGTTACATCAGCATAGGCAAGATTGCCGTAAACGGTATCCAGCGTATTATTATCATCGCCGTAAACCACTTGATTTTTTTGACTGGTGATGGTAATTCCGTTAACGACTGTTGAGTCGCCGGTGAAATTAAACCCGGTGCTGGTTATCATAGATGCCGGGATGACGCTATTGCCATCCATCACCATACCACCCGAACCCGTGTCAAATACGAGTTTATAAGGCGTAGCCTGGGTTCCAACTTTTGAAACACTCATCATTAATACCCTGTGCGAGTTGGTTATGGTTTCATAAAATCCAAGCTTTTTGGGCGTTGCCGTTGATTGCTTTGAAGTGCCGGGGTCCTTTTTACAGGAGGCCACAATAAAAAGCAACAAACATGAACAGATGAATGCAAAATTTTTGGGCGAGTAGTTATTTGTCATATCGTGATAGTTTAGGAAACTGCAAGATAAGTTTATTTTTTATTTTTTCCGGATAATATTAATGTTGCCATTGAGTACTTTTAATGCAGTATGAGACTTATTGTGTGGAACTGCAATATGGCCTTCCGGAAAAAAGCGTCGCTGTTACTGGAATATGACCCGGATATTATCGTCGTACCGGAATGCGAAAAC
>Ga0207080_1107_pt1 | contig 17674 bp, 15 predicted proteins | sample Alteio_BWMinHeat_58_FD_153532 | JGI IMG/M metagenome (GOLD analysis project Ga0207080, IMG submission 153532) | Enriched cells from forest soil in Barre Woods Harvard Forest LTER site, Petersham, Massachusetts, United States -... | ecosystem: Environmental > Terrestrial > Soil > Temperate forest >...
GACGACGAGATACGGATCGTCTTCATCATGGCGCACGACCTGTTTGGGCGGAGTGACTTTGCCGCCGACGATGTTATCGGTGATGTCGAGAAGCCCGCTCAGGTACATTTTATAACAGGCGATGCCTTCTTCCATGATGGCATCGCGGTTGTTGCCTGCGGGAGGATGCTTGACGACGAACCCGCCCTTGGAGCCGACGGGTACGATGACGGAATTTTTCACCATCTGGGCTTTCATCAGCCCCAGGACTTCGGTGCGGAAATCATCATGCCGGTCCGACCAGCGCAATCCGCCGCGCGCTACCTTGCCGCCGCGTAAATGGATGCCTTCGACGCGGGTGCCGTAGACAAAAATCTCGGCAAATGGTTTGGGCAGCGGCAGGTCGGGAATGTTTTTTGAATCGCATTTGAACGAAAGCACCGGTTTATAGGAGCCATCCTCCTGCAGCTGAAAATAATTGGTACGCAGCGTCGCCATGATAATATCGACATAGCGGCGTAAAATACGGTCTTCGACGACATTGCTGACCTGCGCCAGCTGTTCCTCAATGGTGGATTGTAGCTTTTTTTGTTTCTGGTCGCGGTCTTTGATGTCCGGCTGGAAGCGGGCAAGGAACAGCTCAACAATATTCCTTGCGATATGCGGCTGCTGGTTCATGGCCTGCTCGATCGTACCCTGCGCGTGGGGGAAGCCAACCTGCTTTAAATATTTGGCGTAGGCGCGCAATATGACTACCTGCCGCCAGTTCAGGCCCGCCTTCAGTGCCAGCGTATTGAAGCGGTCATTTTCCGCATCCATGCGCCAGACTTTGAACAGCGCTTCTTCCAGCAATGGCTTGAGCTTGTCTAAGGATAGTGGCTCTTTGTCGGTGATGTGCAGCTTGAAATCCCGGATCCATACCTGTTTTTGCGCTCCCTGCGGGACGATCAGGAATGGATGTTCCTCAATGACGCGGAATCCCATATTTTCCATCATCGGCAATATATCGGAGAGGGCGATTTCCTCATTGGGATTATAGATTTTAAGATGGAGGAACGATTTGTCTTCCTCCTTATTACGGAACAGTTCTAACGCCAGACTTCCGGAGCTAAGCGCTTCTTCGGTCTTGCCGATATCATAGACGGCGGCAGCGGTGTCATAGCGGTAGATATAGTTTTGCGGAAAAGCGTTGGCGTAGGCGCGAAGAAGTTTTTCGGATTCGCCTTCGCTGTGGCGTTCCCGCAGCGCCTCCGACAACAGGTCACTCCACAGATAAGCGCTCTTGGCGATTTCTTTTTCGATAGTGGGAATATACGATACCGGAATATCGCCCGGCGTGGTCTTCACGGTTAAATGCAGGCGGGCGAGTGGGGCTTCGGTGATCTGTGTGGAAAAAGACGAGGTGTTGCCGTTGAAGGCTTTTTCTATAATTTTTTGTATCTGTTGTCGCAGCTCGGTGGAAAACCACTCCCTTGGGACAAAGACCATACAGCTTACAAAACGCTCAAACGCATCTTTGCGGACAAACATGCGAACGCCGGGCCTGGCTTCCAGTATCAGAATACCCATGCTGGTTTCAAAAAGCTCATCGTCGGTCATCTGGAAGATTTCATCGCGGGGCAGGAATTCAAGGATGGCCTTGAGCGCTTTGCCATCATGGCCGGTGAGATCGAATTCCGAGCGCTCCAGCACGCGGGCTATTTTCTGGCGTACCAGCGGGATGGCTTCAGCGCTCTGGTAATAGACATTGGAGGTGAAGAGCCCGAGGAACCGCGCTTCGCCAATCACGTTACCCTTGGCGTCAAAACGTTTGAGGCCGATATAATCCATCAGTACTGGCCGGTGTATGGGCGAACGCCGGTTGGATTTGGTAATTTCAATCAGTTGGGGAACCAGCAGGAAATGCTGGAAAGCCGCTGGCAGTGCCTCAATACCGCGTGGCCCGACTTCATCGGTAATTTTCAAAATTCCCAATCGTGAATTTGGAACGCAGCTAAGTTTTTCTTTCCCATGGCTGTCAAAAAAATCATATTCGGCATAGCCCATGAAGACAAAATTACGATCAATAAGCCAATGCAGGAAGTCCCCCACCTCGCCGATGACCTTCTTGTCAAAGCGCTGTTTAACCTTATCCAGCTGGTGGATATTTTCGTTGGCCTTATCCATGATGGCACGCCAGTCTTGCACCGCGGCACGGATATGATCCAGTACCCATTCAATATCTTCTTTAAGCTTAGCGGGGGACATGCCCGATGCTAACTGCGATGTTTCGAAGTGAATCAGGGATTCCACGGTGGTGCCGGACTGCGGGTCCTGATCGGCAACGACATGTTGCAGGATGCCTTTCTTATCGCGTTTCACGCGGATGATCGGGTGGAAGGTTTCGCGGATAGTGAGGCCCTGGCGCGAAAGCTCGGCCGAAAGCGAGTCGACCAGGAAAGGCATGTCGTCGTTGAGCAGTTCGATCACAAGATTTTTGCTCTCATACCCATGCTCTTTTTTGTGCGGGGTAAAAATACGGATTTTAGGCGTTGCACCATCACGCTCATTGATAAATTTACAGGCCGAGGCAGCAAGCGCCACCGCATATTCAGGCTCAAGCCTTTCTAAGTCGGGGACGGGAACTTTGTTATAAAACTGTTGGGTAAACTGGTTCAGCGTGTCATCGGCCTTTTTAGGCAATGTGCTGTGAATTTTTTCAAGCTGGCTGGCATGCTGCTGCTGGTAGGATTTTTTCATGGGGTGACCTGCGATGTGTTTTTTGTATATTTATAGAGTCGTTTATGTTTAAAACGTTCCATGGATAGCACTTTTCATCAGCAATATCTAGAGGCATGCATAACCATTGCCCGCGATGCCGGGCGAGTGATCATGACCTATTTTTCCGGCCAGTTTGATACCCGCCAGAAAGAAGATAAAAGCCCGGTAACCGATGCCGATATAGCGGCTAATACATTAATTACCAAAGAACTTTTGCGGCTTTCCCCCCATATTCCCATTATTGCCGAGGAAGACGAAGTAGCTGGGGCGGAAGGGCACGAAATGTTCTGGCTGGTCGACCCGCTGGATGGCACGCGCAGTTTTGTCCGCGGCGAACCGGAATTTACGGTGAATATCGGGCTTATCCGCAACCACAAGCCGGTACTGGGCGTCATCTACGCCCCGCCGCAGGATATCATGTATTATGGTGAAGTAGGGCAGGGCGCTTTCCGTATTGAACAGGACGGGAAAGCAACGCCGATAAAAGTCCGCACGCCGTCGACCGAAGGGCTGGTGGTCACGCGCAGCAAGGCGCACCCATCGGCCGAAACGGCGGCGTATATGGAAAAACTCCGCATCCGCGAAGTGGTTTCCGGTTCCAGTTCGATTAAATTCTGCATGGTGGCGGAAGGCGGTGCCGATATCTACCCGCGTTTTGGCCGCACGATGGAGTGGGACACCGCGGCCGGGCACGCCATCTTGCTGGCGGCAGGCGGGCGGGTGGAAACGGTGGACGGCAAGCCGCTGTCTTACGGCAAACCCGGCTACGAAAACCCGCATTTTATTGCATTTGGGGAGCAACTCTAAATCTTATTGCGTTGCGATTGGAGTTGGGGAGATTGCCCAAAATAGCTTGAGGCGGCTCTGCGCTATTTTTAATTTCTTAATTAAACCAGATTAAATCGCAGCTTCAGCGAGATTTAACCTGAAGCTCAACTGCATCCCAGAACATGGCTTCAAGCTTGATGCCGTAGAGCTTGTTCATCTGCACCATGCCGGTGGGGGAGGTGAGGTTCACTTCGGTCAGGTAATCGCCGATCATGTCGATACCGGCAAATATCAGTCCTTTTTCTTTTAACATCGGCCCCAGCAGGTCGCAGACTTCCCGCTGCTTCGGTGTGAGTTCGGCTTTAGCAGCCGTGCCGCCGACGCGGAAATTGGCCCGTATTTCATTTTCAGCCGGGATGCGGCCCATAACCCCGCCAACCTTACCATCGATGAGAATAATTCTCCGGTCGCCGGTTTTGACTTCGGGAAGAAAGGCCTGCACCATCACCGGCTCCTTGCTGGCAAAAAACTGCACTTCCAACAGCGCGTGAAAATTATCGTCGCCATCCTTCAGGCGAAGCACCGAGCGCCCGCCAAAGCCATAGAGCGGCTTAATAATAATATCCTTGTGCTGGTAGTAGAAGTGTTCGATTTCCCCTACATCGGCGGTGATCAGTGTCGGTGGCATGAACTGGCGCAGCAGGGCGGGGAATAATTTTTCCGGGTGATTGCGGACACTGGCCGGATTATTGAGCACCAGCGTTTTGGGCGGCAGCATTTCCAGAAGATAGGTGGTGGTAATGTACGGCATGTGGAAGGGCGGATCCTGCCTCAGCAAAACAACATCCATCGTTGTTAAATCGAGCGTCGTCACCTCGCCCAGATCGTAGTAATGCTCAGGGTCGGGGTGCAGGGTGATGCGATATCCGGCGGCGGTAATTTTTCCGTCGCACCATGTCAGTTTATCGGGCGTGTAATAATAGAGTTCATAACCGCGGGCCTGCGCTTCCAGCCCGATCAGCAGCGTTGAATCAGTACGCGGCTTAAGGGACGCGACCTCATCCATCTGTATGGCGATGCGGAGTTTTCTCACAGGGCGTTGGCCGTGCGGCGCGGGTCATCCTTGAGGCGGACATAGCTTACCACGTGCTGCACGTAATTGGTGGTGCTGGCCATGTAGGTGGCACGATCCAACTCGTCCTGGTCCTGGGCGATACCCATCAGATACACTGTCTGGTTAACCGTAATCGCCGAATAATTGATCGAGCGTATGTTCTTCCCTAACAGCAGGCGGCTTTTGACCTGCGCGCTGATCCAGACGTCCTGGGCGTAGTTGGAAAACCCGGCCTTGTCGCTGATCTGGACTTCGTTGATGACTTCCTTCACCCCGGCCACCTGCCAGGCAAGGCGCACCGCCTCAATCTGCGATTCGCTCTTGTCGACATTTCCGGTTAGCAGCACCCGCCCCTCAATGACTTTAATTTCAACGTTGGCCAGCAGGTCTTTATAATCATTCCCGGCGTAGAAGCCTTTAATCTTGACGAGGATGGCGGCGTCATCGACGACATTGCCGGCGCTACGCTCCTGCGCTACCAGCACCGCCCCTTCCGTGCCGCCGGTGATTACCACTGCCGCACAACCCGAAAGCCACAGGCTGTATCCAAGCATTACAACGATTTTCAAGCTACGCATCATCTAATCTCCAACTCATACTCTCCAGGCATCTTTGATATGGTACGGCCATTGCCACGGCGCGATCCACACGACGTCGAAACGTATATTATGTTGCCACCCGCCAGCAAGTCCAGTGATTTTACCGGACATGGCGCCGTGACCGGCCAGAACCCCTTCCATGGCGCGGGCGATTTTTTGCTGCTTCCACGGCGGAATAGTTTCCTCGCATTGCTTAAGCGATTGCCGCGCTTTGACTTCCACCGCCACCAGTGTTTTGCCCTTGACCGCAAGAAGGTCAATCTCGCCGTGGGCGTTGCGGTAACGTTCGGCGACGATGCGGTAGCCCTTGCACATCAGGTACAGGCGGGCGATTTTTTCCGCCGCCAGTCCGTAGCGATAGGCTTGTTTACGCGATGTCATAGTCGACTTATCAGCGTATGCCGCCCAAAAAGCAATTACTGTTTTACTAAGTGATCTGATGTATTATGCTGCGGCAGTGACAAATAAACGGGGAAGGGGGATCCGAATGAGTGACTATGTGCTTCAGGATTTTCAGTCCTACTTTCAGCAATTCACCGGGCAGCTTGAGCGCCATCGCCGTAAATGCCTGACCATTTTCAGAATATGCACGGTGACGGCAATGCTCTCGATTATACTGCTGCCATGGTATGCCGGGCCCTTAAGCGAATTTCTCAATAGTGTCGTGCTGGCCCTTGCCGGTGGGCACTGGAAAGCACATGCTTCGCCCTCTGATATTTTATCGGTTACGGTTTTCATTACTGGCGGCAGCCTGTTTTTTATGGTGTGGCCGATATTTTCTTACCGGGGCAGCAATAAATCCGCCGGCATGGCCCCGCGCGATTATTCATTTAAAGATTATGTCTATTCGCACCTGCTTAAATATTTCGGCAATTTTGAATTTGCACCCGAAGGCGGCCTGCTTGCCGCTGACCTTGCAGATGCCACTATCATTCCTCCCTATCACACCTATCTGGCCGAGGATTACATCAAAGGCATTGTTAATGAGAGCACGGTAAGAATCGCCGAAACAGAAATGGCCCAGATCAGGAACAAAGAGCGGGTGGCGGTTTTTAAGGGGCTGGTGGTGTTAATTCATATCAGCGGTACCCATGTCAAGTTGCGCGGGACCTTTAACGGCAAGACCGTGCTGATTGCCGACCCGCAGAAAAAATTACCCGAAATAGCATCTAAATATGCTTCCTATCAGCATTTTGATTTGGAAGATAAAAAGTTTGATGAGGAATTCGAGGCTTATACGACCGACCCTCACGATGCCAGAAAGCTACTGTCCCGGCCGTTTATCGAGTCCATGCTGTCGCTGCATCAGGTCTTGTCCAATGTGCGTGCACAATATGAGCATTTTGATGATAAGATTGCCTATGCCGCCCGGGCCATACTGGATTACATCAAATTACCTTCAGGTAAGTCTATTGCCGAAAAAGAATATGACGCCAATTATGGAATAGATCTGGATATTTCCAAAGAAGATGCCATCAGCATGGATGCGCGTTATATCAATGGGGATCTTCAGGCGGAATTTTATGGCGATAAGGTGCTGGTCACCATCCCCTGCAAAAATGATTTGTTCGAGACTAATTCATTGTTCCGGCCGGCCCTCACCGAAGAAGACGGCATGATATTATTTACATTGATGAAGACTGTTCAGGAGGTAACCGGTCAGGTCAAAACCTATTTCGAGACCCGGTAAAGTCTTTCACTCGCCTTCTTCCATCAGTTTCAATGCCAGCGAATACAGCTCCTTGCGCGGTTTGCCGGTTTCTTCGGCCAGGATGGTCGCTGCCTCTTTCACACTATGCGATGCTAGCAGCAGCCTGAGTTTGGCCTCGATGCTTTCACCGGAGCTTTCCAGTATCGCCGGTGCGCCGATAACGATCACGACCTCGCCTTTCGGTTCTCCATGCTGTTCATAATAATGCACCAGCTCCTGCAGCGTGCCACGGCGGCTTTCTTCGTAAAGCTTGCTGATTTCGCGCACCACCGCCGCCTCGCGGTTGCCGAGTATGTCATGCAGGAGGGGCAAGGTATTCAGCAGCCGGCGCGCTGATTCAAACAGCACCAGCGTCGAAGGGATGGCGGCGAGCTGCTGGATTTCTTTCCGGCAGGCTTCTTTTTTTGACGGCAGGAACCCGGCAAAGAAAAACCGGTCAGTGGGCAATCCCGACAGGCACAATGCGCCCATGACGCTGGAAGCGCCGGGCAGGGCCGTGACATAGATGCCGCGCTCCAGCGCTTCCCTGACCAGCTTGTAGCCGGGGTCGGATACCAGCGGCGTTCCGGCGTCAGAAATCAGGGCAACGCGTTTGCCCTGTGCCAGCTCTTCGAAAATGTGCGGGCGGCGCTCTTCGCCATTGTGATCGTTATACGACAACATCGGTTTGCTGATTCCGTAATGTGACAAAAGCTTGCCGCTTACCCGCGTGTCTTCACAGACGATAAGATCGACAAGGTTCAGTATGTCGAGCGCGCGCAGGGTTATATCCTTGAGATTGCCGATGGGAGTGGCGACAATGTAAAGGCCCGGGGGAGAAAACTGGCCGGAAGGCTGTTCCGTAATTGGCGGTTTTATTTGACTGGGGTCAGATTTCACGTTACGTTCCCTCTCATTTTCCACATGTTATAGCGTGCTCTGGTTGCTTATGAAACTGTCTTTGTCGAAGCTGCCTTTCGTTTTCTTGTTGTTGTCAGCGGGCTGCGTGCCCATGCCCGATATGCGCCGGACTCCCATGGAGCAAGCCGCCCAGCCTTCAGCGCCGGTCGCGCCGATGATAGTAGAGCAACCCCTCCAGTCGCCTAAGGGCGTGATTCCATCCACAGCCCCGGTGATCAAGGTGGCCCTGCTCTTGCCCCTTTCCGGTGATTCCGTAGCGGTCGGTAATGCCATGCTGGACGCTGCCACCATGGCGGTTTCTGATAGTTACTTAACGGTTCCGAGCAATCAGATCCATTCGCAGATTGTGCTTATGCCCAAGGATACCGGCAATATTCCCGCCGATTCCGCCAAGGCGGCCCAGGAGGCGATTGACCAGGGTGCCAATTTTATCATCGGGCCGCTGTTTAGCCAGTCGGTTCAGGTCGTAGCTCCGATTACCCGGACGCATAATATAAACCTGCTGACTTTCTCCAATAACCGCGCCGTCGCTGGCAATGGTGTCTACACGTTCGGGTTTCTCCCGGAAGAGCAGGTCAACCGCATGGCGGAATATGCCTATCTGCATAACCTGCAGCGCGTAGCGCTTCTCGCCCCCAACGATTCCTACGGTGGGAAAGTCAAGGAGACGCTGATCGAGTCCTATACCCTCAAAGGCGGAATCGTTGCCCCGGCGGAGTTATATGCGCCAAGCCCGGGTAATATCGATGCGGCGGTGGGACGGCTCTCGGCCGCCTATAATAACCTTACGGAAGACCGGCGTTTTCAGGCCATCTTTATCGCCGATGGCGGCAACCAGCTTAGGAATATTGTTTCATCGCTCAAAAAAAGCAAGATTGACCTGAAAAAGGTGAAGTTGCTGGGTACCGGGTTGTGGGATGATTCTGAGATTGCCAAGGTTCCGGAACTTGAAGGAGCGTGGTTTCCAAGCTCACCGCCAGAGCCCTATAAGATTTTTGAAAAGCGTTTTATGAACACGTATAATTATAAACCCATCCGGCTGGCGAGTCTGGCTTACGATGCGGTGACGCTGGCTGCGACGCTGACGATGGCGACAACTAATGCGACCATTACGCCCGAGCAGCTCACCAGTCCCGGCGGCTTTATCAGCCCGGCCAATGGCTTGTTCCGCCTGAACGCCGATGGCACCGCCGAACGTAAACTGGCGATCATGGAAGTGACGCAGGGCGACTTTAAGGTTATTGACCCCGCACTTATCAATTTCTAAGCCAGCAATTCCGCCGTCAGCGTGCCTAGCACCAGCCTGCCGTTTAAGGTTGTGCGCAGGCGTTCAGGGTCGTCGGCCAGCAATCCTTTCGCTACATATAAATCAATCCGCGACTGGTTGAGGTAGGGCCGTAAATCATAGCCGGCCTGTGCCTCAAAGACGGCGTAAGCAATGCCTTCTGGTAACCGCAGCCCCATCATCAGCCGCTCTTCGGCCTCCTGCTGCCTCTCCACTTCCTGCCATACATCAATGGCGTTTCCTTTGCGTTCGACCGCTTCCAGCCAGCGTTCCGGGCTTTTGAGCGTGGCGGTGGCGATTCTTAAGTTCTGCTCCTGCTGCGGGCCTGCTGACGGCATTTCTTTCTTGAGCGTCATCCGCCCATGCGCTCCCGGCCCCACTCCGATATAATCGACGCCTTGCCAGTAAGCCAGGTTATGGCGGCTTTCCTGCCCCGGTTTGGCGTAATTAGACACTTCATAGGCAAATAAGCCGTGTTCGGCCATGATACTTTCCGTCTGGCGGTAAAGCGCTTCCGCTTCACTTTCATTTGGCAGGGTGAAGCCGCCTTTGGCATAGGCATGATGGAAGGCGGTATTTTCTTCAATGGTGAGCTGGTAAAGCGACAAATGGCCATCGGCCAGCATCAGCGCTTCGTTCAGTTCCGCCTCCCATGCGGCCACGGTCTGGTTGGGGCGGGCATAGATCAGGTCGAACGAATAACGGTCGAAGGTTTTTTGCGCCAGCTCGATTGCTGAGCGCGCTTCGGTGACGCTATGCTCACGCCCGAGAAATTTCAGTTCACTCGCCTGAAGCGATTGCACGCCGAGCGATACGCGGTTGATACCGGCTTGTTTGAAATCCCTGAAACTATGGGTTTCCACCGAGGTCGGGTTGGCTTCCAGCGTGATTTCAATATCGCCCGCGACCGGCCATAATTTATGCACGCGCTCAATCAGCGCTTCGACCGTGGCTACCGGCATCAGGGACGGGGTGCCACCGCCAAAAAAAATACTGGTCACACGCCGATCGGGCAGGTGCGCGGCCATCGTCTCCATTTCACGAAGCAGCGCCGATTTCCAGCGATCCTGTTCGACCTGCTCGCGGACATGGCTGTTGAAATCGCAGTAGGGGCATTTGGATTTACAGAAGGGCCAATGGATATAGACGGCAAGGGGCTTATCACCCTGCACTTGTTGCGGGGGCCGGTTGATAATATTAAGTGAAGTATTGGACATAAAATCTTATATAAGCTATTTTATAACATAGATATAACCCAATGCACCAGACCCCGCAATAAATGCGGGGATAGTAACTTATGAAACTGTCATCCACAGAACAAGAAGGCATTGTCGCGTTGCTGACGCGCATCTATACCGATATACGCGATATTGAAGAGGAATTTCAATTGGTTGCCGGTGGCGGTGATTTTCGCCCGCGCATTGAGCATTTCCATGATGCCATCCGGGCTTTTTCGTCGCAGACCCCAAGGGGAAAGCCATCGGACCGGCTTTCCATCGAATTGCTGGCCTATGATCTGGGTTGTTTGCGTTATATTGAGTCCATGCCGCTGGCGTCCTTCAAGCCGGGCGGGCAGCCTACGTCGCCTTCCACCGGCATGGTGTCACTGGATAAAGGGCTCACGGTCAAACGTCCCCGCCCGGACCGGGCCGTGCGTGAAAGGCTGACCGAACTGTACCAGCATTACGCCGTATTATTTGCCGCATTGCTGAAGCCCAGCGCTGATGTTGATTACCGTGACCGCGTTGATGAGCTGAATCAGGATGTCGAAGATTTGCATAAGCTGAACTCGCAACTGGAGACGCTGGCGAAGAATAAAGAGCAGATAAATCAGGTAATGGCGGCTATCAATCACCTGGAAGAAGACGATTTACGGCATCAGCTGGTACATTTCATGCAGCAGCAGAAGTTCGAGAAAAAGGATAATATTAAAAAGCTTATGCAGTTTCTTAAAGAGCATGCTGCGCGCAAGGATAAGGAAATTGCCTCGATTGAATCGGCGCATATGAACTATGTGATGGCCCAACTGGGTATTTTCGAAGGCTCTAAGGATATGCTGAAAAAAATGGCGTCACAGGGAATGAACCTGGTCGGCAGGTTTGTTGAAAACGCCGTGGCCGAGAGCCGTAAGGAGATGGGGAGATAGATTTCTCTTCTATTTCTGGACATTTTCCAATAAGCACATGAAAATACTCCTCCAAACAATCCTGTAACCTGAGTTATGACCGTAAAAGTCCGCTTCGCCCCATCCCCTACTGGCTTCCTCCATGTCGGCAATATCCGCACTGCCCTGGTCAACTGGCTGTTTGCCCGCAAAATGGGCGGGCATTTCCTGCTGCGCATCGACGATACCGATGCCGAGCGCTCGAAAGCGGAATATACCGCCGCCATCAAGGAAGATATGCAATGGCTGGGGCTGAACTGGGACAGCGAGGAACACCAGTCGCAGCGTTTTGATCGCTACCGTAGTGCCGCCGATACGTTACGCACGCAGGGTCGGCTGTACGCCTGTTATGAAAGCGCCGAGGAACTGGATGTGCAGCGTAAAATGCAGGCAAGCCGTGGCTTGCCGCCGATTTACAACCGCGCCGCGCTTAACCTGACCGAGGAACAGAAAGCCGCGTATGAGCAGCAGGGACGCAAACCCCATTACCGCTTCCTGCTCAATGATGAAGAAATCGTCTGGGATGATTTGATCCGCGGGCCGACGCATTTCAAAGCAACGCATATGAGTGATCCGGTATTGCTGCGCGAAGATGGGTTGTCGGTCTATACGCTGGCATCGGTGGTCGATGATGGTGAATTTTCCATCACCCATGTGATTCGCGGCGAAGACCATGTCAGCAATACGGCGGTGCAGGTGCAGCTTTATAAAGCGCTGGGGTTTGCTGTACCTAGCTTTGCCCACATGGCGCTGCTGAAAACCAAAGAGGGCGAAATGTCCAAGCGCCTTGGCGGCAATGACATCCGGGCGCTGCGTGAAGCCGGTACCCTTCCCATGGCGGTTAATTCGCTGCTGGCAAAAATTGGGACAAGCGACCCGGTGGAAGCTTTCCTGGATTTGGCGGCCCTTGCCGAGAGCTTCGACTTTAAGAAGTTTGGCCGCGCCCCGGCTAATTACGATGTGGCCGAGCTGGAAAAACTCAATGAGAAACTGTTGCACCAGTTGCCTTTCAGCGCGGTGAAAGACAAGTTTGGTTTTATCGACGAAACATTCTGGCTGTCCATACGTGCTAATATTAAGAAATTGGATGAGGTACAGCAATGGTGGGATATTTTTCACCAGCATCTTAATGCAATTGATGAAATTGACCGTATATTTTTACGGGAGGCTTGTGCTTTGCTTCCCGATGAACCATGGGATGAAACAACCTATGACACTTGGATTTCTAAAATAAAAAGCCACTCCAATCGAAAAGGCAAAGAGATATTTATGCCTATACGCAAGGCGCTAACAGGCCTGGAACATGGACCGGAATTAAAGAAGCTTTTGCCGCTGATTGGATATGAAAAAACAAAGACTCGTTTATTTGGGATATCCCTCGGTATGGAATTGTCCTGATTAAAAATTGATAACTGGGTTGTTAACGGTGTCTGGAAAGGGGATTGAATATGCGACGTATTATTGCCGTGACTGGTATGGTTCTGTTTTCAAATTCCGTGGCTCTTGCTGATGGGGTGGAGCCTATTGCCTGTCCGGACAGTATTCAGGTAGCCCCGCAGGACTTAGATAATAAGATAGAAGGATGGCACTATTTCAGCGACGGCAATGCCAAGTACACGCTTGTTGGCCTGCAGGTATATAGCGGGAAAAATGATATGGTGCCGTTTGAGGCGGGCAGGGGGACAGAAAGCTATTCGCAATGGCTTTTGTCAGATAACGGCAAAGAAAAATATTATGTTGTTTGCCGCTATAGCCAAACCTCTGTATTGCTGAGGCGCCTGCTGGATTCTGAGATTAAATCCTGCAAAAGCTTCTATGAGCCGGATAGCAAAAATCCAGCTGCCCCCCAGATATTCCGTAAAATCACCTGCGAGTAATATGACGCTTTTCCTTTACAATACGCTTTCGCGCAAAAAAGAAGAATTCAAGCCGATTGATGAAAAAAATATACGCATGTATGTCTGCGGGCCGACGGTGTATGACCGGCCGCATCTGGGCAATGCGCGCTCGGTGGTGGTGTATGATGTGCTGTATCGGTTGCTGAAGCATCTGTATGAAAAAGACGGCGGTAAAGTAACCTATGTCCGCAATGTCACCGATGTCGATGACAAGATCAATGCTGCCGCTAAAGCCAATGGTGAACCGATCTCGGCGCTGACTGCGCGTATCGAGCAGTATTTCCATGACGATATGGATGCGCTCAATGTGTTGCGTCCATCGGTTGAGCCGCATGCGACGCAGCATATCGGGCAGATGATTGCCATGATTGAAAAACTGATCAGCAACGGTAATGCCTATGTGTCTGCCGGGCATGTGCTGTTTGCCGTCAGCAGCTACGCGCATTACGGCGAATTGTCTGGCCGCAAACTCGATGAGCTGATCGCCGGGGCGCGGGTGGAAGTCGAATCGTACAAAAAACATCCCGGTGATTTTGTCTTGTGGAAACCGGCGGAAGCGGGAGACGATGCCTCCTCGGTATTCCAAAGCCCGTGGGGGCCGGGGCGTCCCGGCTGGCATATCGAATGCTCGGCCATGAGTTGCGAATATTTAAGCGACCATTTCGATATCCATGGCGGCGGCGCCGACCTCATGTTCCCGCATCATGAAAATGAAATCGCCCAGTCGCGTTGCGCTTTACCCGGTTCAAAATTTGCCAATGTCTGGGTGCATAATGGCTTCCTTACCGTGGGCGGCGAGAAGATGAGCAAGTCGCTGGGGAATTTTACCACGGTGAAAGATTTGCTGGATAAAGGAGTAAAGGGCGAGGTGATACGGTTTGCTTTGTTGTCTGCCAAATATAGTGAGCCGCTGGATTGGAATGAGAAGCTGGTGCATGACGCTAAAACCACGTTGGATAAATGGTATAGGCAAATTAAGGAGCCTATTCCTTTCGAAAACACCCTAAAGCGAGGAATGAAAACTCCTGACGGATTGATGCCCTCTTTTCCTCTGGCATTATGCGATGATTTGAATTTGCCTAAAGCAATTAGTTTTATGCATGGTTCAGAACCAGAAAAGTTAAGCTTCATGGGATCAGTCCTTGGATTACTGCAACATACGCCAGATGAATGGTTCAAAGGCGTTACTAAATATATCAATGTTGGGGGGATTTTTTCTGAAGGAACAATGGGTGGAACAACGTTTAATAATTCTCTTCCTCCTCGGCTTCCGCAACAGGATTATCACCTATCTCAGCGCTCTGGTTCTTCTGTATTGGCTGAAAATTATGTGGTCGATCCTACATATATGGAGCATGCGGCAATCCAAGAAAAAATAAACGCCCGCATCACCGCAAAAAAAGCCAAAAATTGGCCCGAGGCTGACCGCATCCGCAAAGAACTTGCAGATCAGGGGATTGTATTGGAAGATAAGCCGGATGGCACAACAGACTGGAGGCGGGCATGAAAAACATAATCCTGATGATGGCGGCAGCAAGCACGCTTTTTCTGGCTGGTTGCGCCGTCGAAACCGAACGCAACAAGCTGTGCAAAATACTCGATACATGTGAGCAGCCGCGAGAAGAACCGCCGAGCCAGCAGTGCTGCTCGTAATGTTTCCTGATTTACTGGCTAAGTAATCGCTGGCCTACGGACGACGTCCCGATGATGGTCCACCACCCACATCAAAACCAGCATCCTTGAGCATTTCCCGCTTTTCATGGCTGCCGGGATGCACATAGGCGATGGCGTTGGAATAATGGCTCGATTTTTTATTGACCAGCGGCATGATATTTTGCTCAAGCACGTCAATCGCATGCAACACGTCACTCATTTTGTCGCGGATCGGCGGGATGATGGATTTCTGGTTACGCAGGCTTAGTGTTTCCAGTTCTTTATGCAATAATTCCAGCTTGTGCGGAATTTCACGCATTTTCTCTGTTTCCACTTCCTCTACCACCCGGACTTTCGTTACCTGTTTTCCATCTTCGGTCACGGTAATTTTGCGGCTTATTTTGCCCTTGGCATCAAAATCCTGCTTCATTTTGTCCGGGTTTTTCCCAACTGCATCCATATAGACCATTTTGGTGCCGATGTTTCCTGTCACTTCCTTGCCAGCCAGCGCCTTGTCGAGAGCGTTTTTAAGGAATTCGAGGTATTCAAAGTTTTCTTCCAGGCGGTTGAGATTTTTATATAACTCAGCATTTTTACCTAACTCTCCGCGTCTCTTGGCTCCTACCTGCGCGAATTCCAGTATCCCTTTCATAGTGGTGTGGCCACGCAGCTTGTCGCCACTGAACTGTTTGTCCAGGCTGGCATCAATGAACTTATCGTAACTGGTGATAATCATGTTTACGGAGTCGTAAAGCTTGTCTACTTGCTTTTTAACAATTTTAACCGACTCTCTCCATTGTGCCTGTTCTTCGACCAGACTTTTTGCCACTTCCTTGGAAGTGAATTTTTCTATGGTCGGTGAACGTGGAATGATCCCAAGGAAATTACTACGCGGGGTCTCCTTTTGCGATGTGTAAGGATCGAATTCATCTAATTCTTTCTGGGCTTTCTTGCCGCCCTTTTCCAGGATCTCTTTAATGATATGTTTGCCTGCCTTGGTTCCACCGGCATCGACCCGTTCATGAAGGGGGAATGGCTTTATTTTGGGCTTCCTGGGCTCGTCGTCGAGAATCTCAGCCATTGGTATATCATACGGCAGATCATCCACCTTAACCGGTTTTGCTGCTGGTTTTCCTGCAACTGGCGGTGTTTTCGGAGTTTCGTCCATATCTCCAAAAGTGGTTTTAGTCATAAAAGACTCCTATATAGGGTGTGTATGTCCAAATATTAAAATATGATCACATTATAGGCATTTATGGTGAATTTTGTGTTACATTTTGATGAATTGTGGCTATTCTCCCGGCTAATCAACCATTTTAAAATAATTAACCTATTGATATTAAATATTATTGATATATGAGTTCCGAACGCATCTACCTGTATGATTCCACGCTCCGTGACGGGGCGCAGGCGCGCGGCGTTGATTTTACCGTGGCCGATAAGCAGGCCATTTCCCGTGAACTCGACAAGCTCGGCATCGATTATATAGAAGGTGGCTGGCCGGGGGCGAATCCTAATGATGACGCTTTTTTTGCCGACCCGCCGGTGCTGCATAAATCACGCCTGTCGGCCTTTGGCATGACGCGCCGTTCTGGTCGTTCCGCCGATAATGATCCCGGACTATCATCGTTGCTCGATAGCGGCGCGAAAGCGATTTGCCTGGTCGGCAAAAGCTGGGACAAGCAGGTGAAAAGTGCGCTTGGTGTTTCGGCCGGTGAAAATATCCGCATGATCGGCGACTCCATTGCCCATATTGTAAAACACAAGCGCGAAGCCCTCTATGATGCCGAGCATTTTTTCGACGGCTACAAAGCCAATCCCGAATTTGCCCTTTCCTGCCTTAAGGCGGCGTATGATAACGGGGCGCGCTGGGTGGTGCTGTGCGATACCAATGGCGGGTCGCTGCCGTTCGAGGTGGAAGAAATTGTCAGCAAAATCATCAAACATATTCCCGGTAAGCATATCGGCATTCATTGCCATAACGATACCGACAATGCCGTGGCCAATTCGCTCTCAGCCGTGCGGGCCGGGGCGCGGCAGGTGCAGGGGACAATCAATGGTGTTGGCGAACGTTGCGGCAATGCCAACCTGATTTCCGTCATCCCCAACCTGATCCTGAAGATGGGATTTGCCACCGGCGTTACAGCGGAAAAATTATCGCACCTGACGCAGGTGTCGCATTTTCTCGATGACCGGTTAAACCGCGCTTCTAACATGCATGCGCCCTATGTCGGCTCGGCGGCGTTTGCCCATAAAGGCGGCCTGCACGTATCGGCGATGGCCAAGGACTCCACCTCTTACGAGCATATATCCCCGGCGCTGGTGGGTAATGAGAGAACCATCCTCGTATCGGACAAGGCCGGGAAATCCAATATCCTCGACCGTCTCAAACAATTCGGTATTAGCGTCAAAGCCAATGATGACCGCGTCGGCGAACTGGTGTCGGAAGTAAAGCAGCGGGAAAAACAGGGCTACGCCTATGAGGGCGCTGAAGCCAGCTTTGAATTGCTGGCACGACGCCTGCTCGGCACTGTGCCAGAATATTTCGAAGTGCTGGGGTTTCGCGGCGAGCGGCGCTTCAACGCCAAGGGTGCGCTGGTCAATATTTCGGAAGCAACGGTTAAAATTAGTATTGGCGGCGAGGAAATACTGACGGCGGCCGAAGGCAATGGCCCGGTCAATGCTCTCGATGGTGCATTGCGTAAAGCGCTTATCGGCCATTTCCCTATACTTAAGGATATCCAGCTTACCGACTATAAGGTGCGTATCCTCACGCCTCAGGATGGCACCAAAGCGATTACGCGCGTTATGATCGAATCGCGCGACAGCAAAGGCAAAGTGTG
>Ga0207080_1108_pt1 | contig 17583 bp, 15 predicted proteins | sample Alteio_BWMinHeat_58_FD_153532 | JGI IMG/M metagenome (GOLD analysis project Ga0207080, IMG submission 153532) | Enriched cells from forest soil in Barre Woods Harvard Forest LTER site, Petersham, Massachusetts, United States -... | ecosystem: Environmental > Terrestrial > Soil > Temperate forest >...
AGCCAGCAGCCCTGCTCGGTACCAACAGGAACATCAACATCTATCAAGAATTTGTTTTATAACACGCCGGCCCGACGAAACTTTTTGAAGAGTAACCCGGTGGAAATGCGGCACATTGTGGATGAATTTCAGCGGGTGGCTTTAGCCAACCCGAATATATTTTTTACGATGCACCACGACGGGCAGGAGGTTTACCATTTGCCTGCCGCTATGCTAAAGCAACGCATCGTACACTTGTTTGGCAATAATTATAACCAGCGTTTGGTGCCTGTGGAAGAGGATACTTCTATTATCAAATTAAGGGGTTACGTAGGCAAACCTGAATTTGCACGCAAAACACGGGGCGAGCAGTTTTTTTTTGTGAATAACCGCTACATACGCGATGCGTATTTAAATCACGCGGTGATGACTGCCTTTGAGGAGTTGCTGCCCGATGAGAGTTTTCCGCTTTATGTGCTTTTTATTGAGATCGACCCCTCAAAAATTGATATCAACGTACATCCTACCAAAACTGAGATCAAATACCAGGATGAAAAATCGATATACGCCATTATCCGTTCGGCCGTAAAACGCTCCTTGGGCAAATACAATATAACCCCTACATTGGATTTTGACCAGGAAAACAGCATCGGCCATTTGGTAACGGCGAAGCCGCTGGAGCAAATTGTGCAACCCACCATTTCCTTCAATCCTGACTTTAACCCGTTCGCTACCGAAAAGAAACATAGCGAGCGCGAGATACCCTTTCTGCGCGATACCGGCGACTACAGGAAAGCCCCTATACCACAAAACTGGGATACACTGTACGAGATAGCTAAGAAGGATACAGAAACCCAGCACGGCCTGCATACCGAAAAAACTATCGAGGTAGAGGAGCAGGAAGTAAGCAAACCCAGCGAACGCCAATTGTTCCAGGTACACGGGCGGTATATCCTGTCGCAAATTAAATCGGGCTTTATGCTCATCAGCCAGCAGGCTGCACATGAGCGTATTTTGTACGAACGCTTTTTGCAGCAACTGGAAAACCATTCGGGCGTAAGCCAGCAAAGTCTTTTCCCGCAAACGGTTACACTAAACGGCGGCGATTTTGAGTTATTGAAAGAACTTTTACCCGATATCAGGGCCCTGGGATTTGATATTCGCGAATTTGGTAAAAATACCGTAGTAGTTGAAGGTATCCCGGCCGATTTGGGCAATGTATCCGAAGATGCACTGCTTGAACATTTGCTTGAAGGATTTAAAAACAACCTCTCCATATTACGATTAAACAAGCGAGATAACCTGGCAAAATCATTGGCGCGTAACGCGGCCATCAAATTTGGCGTCAAGTTATCGTCAGAGGAAATGAATTTACTGATCGACCAGCTTTTTGCCTGCCAGATGCCTAATATTGCGCTGAACGGAAAGCCAATAATCAGTACTTTTACCATGGCTGAATTGGCCGAACGATTTGAAAGATAAATACAGCATACACTAAACTATGAGTCAATACAGGCAATCCCCTTTCGCTAACATCACACCGGTTGTAAAAAACCTGCTTATCATTAATATTATATTCTTCATAGCTACCCTGGTACTTGCAAAGAATTTTGACCTGTCAAGATGGTTAGCAGTATATTATTTTGACTCTCCTCAATTCAGGCCATGGCAAATCATCACCTATATGTTTATGCACGGTGGTTGGGAGCATATATTCTTCAACATGTTTGCCCTTTTTATGTTCGGGCCGATATTGGAATACAGCCTGGGTTCAAAACGTTTTCTGCAGTTATATTTTATTTGCGGCGTAGGCGCTATCCTGTTCCAAATGCTGGTGCAGGCCATTCAGATACACAGCCTCACAGGATTGTTTACCATTCCGCATCCAGAGATGGATCAATCCTATTATCAATACGCGGGGCAGCAGGCTCAAAAATTGTACGAAATTTATAACACGCCGATCGTAGGTGCTTCCGGTGCGATCTTCGGTTTATTGGTTGCTTTTGGGATGATGTACCCGAACATGGAACTATTTATATTTTTTATCCCTATTCCTATTAAGGCAAAATATATCGTCCCGGTATACATTGTCATTGAAATATGGCTCGGTGTCAGTCAATATGGAGGCGATAATGTGGCACACTTTGCGCATTTGGGCGGGGCGCTCCTGGGCTTTATTATGATAAAAATTTGGGGTGTGCGGGGCTCAAACAACTTTTTATAATTATACTGCGTTATCTTCGATATAGAATAATTTATGAGTACGCTCTGGAGCGAAATAAAACTTAAAGTAATGCATTCGGGCAGCAAGATAAACTTGCTCATTGGTATTAACGTGCTTATATTTTTAGTTGAATATGTTCCGGCAACAATTGAGAATTTGGCATTTGGCAGCGAACATATAACTACTTTTGCCCAAAATTATCTGGCCCTGCCGTCCTATCTGCCAAAACTTCTTCGTCATTTTTGGACGCCCATTACCTATATGTTCCTGCATGCGGGATTCTTTCATATCCTGTTCAATATGTTGTGGCTTTATTGGATGGGCCGAATATTTGAAGAATACCTGGGCAACAAACGAACCATAGGCGTATATCTTTTAGGTGGGCTTACAGGGGGCTTGTTTTTCGTTCTATTTTATAATATTTCACCGCTATTCACCCAAATTCCGGGCCTTGTCGAAGGCAGCGCTACGGTTGGAGCCTCTGCTGCCGTAATGGCGATTATTGTAGCAACCGCGACACTGGTGCCGGATTATACCATTTATCTAATGTTTATCGGCCCGGTTAGGTTAAAATGGATTGCCCTTATTATAGTTATCCTTGATTTCATCGGCATATCGGGCTTCAACGCGGGAGGGGAGCTATCTCACCTCGGCGGCGCTTTGTTTGGTTTTGTTTATATTAAACAATTGCAGCGGGGGAACGACTGGGTTGGCTTTTTTACCGGGCTATTCAAAAAAAGGTCGAAATTATCAGTGGCTTCTAAAAACAGGTCGAAAAACGCTGGAAATACCCCCCGGCAGGAAGATATAGACCGCATATTAGATAAAATTTCGCAGTCGGGTTATGACAGCCTGACCAAACAGGAAAAAGAAATATTATTCAGGGCCAGCAAAGACAATGAAGGCTAAAAAAAGACTGAACTTTATTGATAAAATATTCCTGTGGATCAACATTTTCCTGTGTGTCTGCCTGCTTACCAGTTATCTTGCTCCTATAATCAACCCCACAAAGTTTTGGCCGGTAGCTTTTTTCGGACTTGCCTACCCCTTCCTGCTGCTGGGGAATGTGATACTGATCGTTTACTGGCTACTCCGCAGAAACGTTTGGATATTGCTATCTGTAATCACCATCGGTATTGGCTGGAAGGTACTGAATAAAAACGTCGGGCTGCGTTTTACATCCTCAGCCACCTATGTCGCGGGGTCAAACATGATACGCATCATGACCTATAACGTGCATAATTTTAAACGTTATGGTTCAAAAAATGACATCTCAACCAAACAGGAGATTTTACAGATCATTAAGGATCAGCAACCGGACGTTATCGGGTTCCAGGAGTTTTATACCAAAAATAAAGGGCAGTATGATATGCTTGATTCTATCATGAAAATACTCAACTGCACCAATTATTATTTCGAGCAGGTGCGCGCCAACCGTAGCGAGGCTATTGGCATGGCTTTGTTTTCTAAATATCCAATAACCGCGCATGGCATGGTGCAATTGACAGAACCCGGAAGCGAGAACCAATGCATTTATGCCGACATTAAAAAAGGAGAAAAAACCTTTCGCTTTTACAGCGTCCATCTTCAATCTATCCGTTTTGACCCGGAAGATTATCGTTATCTTAACAATGTATCACCGCAGGATGGAAAAGGCGGGGTGGGCTCGGCCACGCGTTTGGGGAGCAAACTGAAAACCGCGTTCCTGAAAAGGAGTGAACAGGTATTTAAAATTAAAGATCATACCGCTGCGTGCCCTTATCCCTACATCATTTCGGGCGACTTTAACGATACACCTACCTCGTTTGCTGTAAATCAAATAAGTGACGGCCTCAGGAATGCATTTACAGAAAAGGGCTCGGGCCTTGGGCGAACGTATAATGGCAGTTTTCCTAACTACCAGATAGATTACATTATGGCTTCGCCGCAGTTTGATGTGAAGGATTACACTATTATCGAAAAACGATTATCGGACCATTACCCGGTGCGGAGCGATTTGGTGCTGAAGTAGCGTAGTTTGAATGTCGAATAATGAATGTCGAATATCCAACGCCGAAGTACTTCATCATTCGATATTCAGCATTCGGTGTTCGATATTCTTTTTTCAAGACTGGGGTGGGGCTAAATCCTTGCAAACAAATGATAAAAAAAATCCAAGTGCGCAGCTGGAGATTTACAGGCGGCTGTAAAAAAATCGTAAGTTTGGCGCCATGGAACAAAATCTGTTTGTTTACAATACTTTAACCCGTAAAAAGGAAAAGTTTACAGCTTTGAACCCGCCCCATGTGGGCATGTACGTCTGCGGTCCCACGGTTTACAGCGATGTACACCTGGGTAATTGCCGCACATTCATATCATTCGACCTTATATTCAGATATCTTACCCATTTGGGTTACAAAGTGCGTTATGTGCGTAATGTAACCGACGCAGGCCACCTGGAAGGTGATGGAGGTGATGAAGGCGAAGATAAAATAGAGAAAAAAGCAAAACTGGCGCAATTGGAACCGATGGAGATCGTACAGAAGTACACCGTCGAATTCCATGATGTGATGCAAATCTTCAATACGTTACCACCCAGTATCGAACCGACAGCAACAGGCCATATTATTGAGCAAATTGAACTGGTAAAGCTTATCCTGCAAAACGGTTACGCCTATGAAGTAAACGGCTCGGTTTATTTTGATGTAGAGAAATACAACCAAACGCAGGATTACGGCATACTCAACGGGCGCAACCTGGAGGATATGATCAATAATACCCGCGACCTGGGCGGACAGGATGAAAAACGGGGCAAGCTCGATTTTGCCCTTTGGATCAAAGCCAAACCTGAACACCTGATGAAGTGGCCGTCGCCCTGGAGCGTCGGGTTCCCGGGCTGGCACCTGGAGTGTTCGGCCATGAGCAACAAATACCTGGGTAAGCAATTTGATATACATGGCGGCGGTATCGACCTGATGCCCACGCATCATACCAACGAAATAGCGCAGAGTGAAGCAGCATGCGGTACCATGCCGGCAAAGTATTGGATACACACCAATATGCTTACGGTGAATGGGCAAAAGATGTCGAAATCATTGGGTAACAGCTTTTTGCCAAACGAACTTTTTACCGGCGGTCATTCTTTATTGAACAAAGGCTATAGCCCTATGACGGTGAAGTTTTTTATGCTGCAGGCACATTATCGCAGCACGCTTGATTTCAGCAACGAGGCAATGGAAGCATCTGAGAAAGGTTTTAAACGGTTAATGAATTCGTTCGCTTTACTGGATAGCCTGCAGGTATCTGCAGCCACCGAAATTGAAATTGCCCCCCTGCTACAGCGCTGCTATGAAGCCATGAACGATGATTTTAACAGCCCTGTGCTGATAGCCGAACTGTTTGAGGCATCACGCATTATCAACTCGGTGAAGGACGGAAAATTAAAAATTGATGCGGCTAATTTGTCACTATTGAAACAGTTGATGCGTCAGTTTACGCTGGATGTGTTGGGGTTGAAAGATGAACAGGCGGCTAATGATGATCTGCCCAATGTGCTGAATATGGTAGTTGAATTGCGAAGCGAAGCCAAGGCAAACAGTGATTATGCAACCTCAGATAAGATAAGAGTCGGCCTGCAAAAAATCGGCTTTCAGTTAAAGGATAGCAAGGACGGCACTACGTGGAGCAAAATATAAATTAAGCCCAAAAAATTGATATTTGTACTTTATGCGCCGAAATGTCGTTTATTGGTGAGGAAAAATACCGATAAAGCCAAACCGTATTAAAAGCGTAGATTTTTTTAAATTGCCGCAAAACCTGAAAACAAGAATGAAACGACCCATATTAGTAGCCGTATTACTTATAAGCTGCCAGGTATTGGCTTTTGCCCAGCAAAAGCCTGCAACAGTGAATGAAGTGATAAGCGCCGAACAGAGTTTTAACAAACTGGTTGAACGTAAGGGGATAAAGGATGCTTTCCTGGCTGTGGCTGATCCCGAAGGCATCGTTTTCAGGCCGCAGGTAGTTAAGATAACCGACTTCTACAATTCGATCGATAAACAGGCCGGTACTTTTATCTGGCAGCCCAAATTTGCCCGTATTTCAGCTAATGGCGACCTGGCATTTACTGCAGGACCTTATGTTTACCAGAATGGAAAAGATGATTCGGATAAGGTATTTGGCGATTATGTATCGGTATGGCATGCCGATGCTGACAATAAATTAAAACTGCTAATTGACCTGGGGATCCAGCATCCTGAGCCGGAAAAAGAAGAACTGACTGACTATAAAGAACCTGATACTTCCAAACACACCGCACCCAGCAAGGATCCTTTTAGTGGCAAAGGCATCATAATGAATACCGATAAAATATTCAATCATGAACTGACCGTTTCGACGCTTGCGTCTTACAAAGAATTTCTGAGCCCCGAAGGGCGTTATTATTTCCCGGGTTTTGAACCGATCACCGGGCCAGACAAAATCATGAAATTCATTGATAACGAGGCCATCAGTATCACCGCAAATACCATCAATGTTGGGCGCTCGACCAGCAACGACCTGGCTTACAGTTACGGCACTGCAAGAATCAAAAAAGGAGCTATCGTAAGCGATTATAACTACGTGCGTATCTGGGAAATTGACGCCAATCACAGGTGGAATATTTTACTGGAGATTTTTTCGTCGGTGGAGCAGTAGTGTTTTGTTATTTGTTAACTGGTTAACTTGTGATTAGTTAATTGGTGTTTACCTTATCATAAAATCATGAGAAGTTTTAAAGATCTTGACGCTTGGAAAAAATCAAGGCAGCTCAGAAATGATATTTCATCATTAGTCAAGAAATTCCCGAAAGAAGAAATGTTTCGACTTGCCGATCAGGTTATACGCTCTTCCCGTTCTATAGGAAATAATATTGCGGAAGGCCACGGCCGTTACCACTACATCGATTCAAGGAAATTTTTTATAAATGCGAGAGGTTCTGCTTCTGAAACGATCGATTATCTTATCGTCGCACTCGATGAAGGTTATATTGATAACTCCGTCTTTGAAAAATTTGAATCAGATTGTGAAACCTGTATGAAACTAATTAACGGATACATTAACTACCTGAAAGAACAGGCCTCCAAAGACCAACCGTGAACAACCGATTAACAAATCACTAATCACTGGTTAACTAATCACAATAACTTCTCAATAATATCGTCAGGTGATAAACCTTCCGCTTCCGCATGGTAGCTTCGGATAATACGATGCCTTAATACAGGTTTTGCTATCGCTTGAACATCCTCGATATCCGGAGAGTATTTACCATTAATAACGGCATGGCATTTGGCCCCGAGAATCAGGAATTGCGAGGCCCTCGGACCTGCGCCCCAGTTCAGCAAACGTTTTACTTCAGCGGAAGCCAGTTCGCTTTTCGGGCGGGTTTTCGACACCAGCTTAACAGCATATTCCAGTACATTGTCGGTAACGGGTATATTTCGCACCAATTGCTGAAAATAAATGATCTGTTCGGCATTCAATACTTTATTTACCTGTTGTACAGCGGTACTGGTGGTGTTTTTTACGATTTGCAGCTCTTCCTTTAACGTAGGATAATCAAGCGATACATTGAACATAAAACGGTCGAGCTGTGCCTCAGGCAGCGGATAAGTACCTTCCTGTTCTATCGGGTTTTGTGTAGCAAGCACAAAAAAGGGTTGCGCCAGTTTATGAGTCGCGCCGGCTACAGTAACTGCTTTTTCCTGCATAGCTTCCAGCAGGGCCGCCTGTGTTTTTGGCGGGGTACGATTTATCTCATCGGCCAGGATGATATTTGAAAAAACCGGGCCGGGTATAAACTTAAAGTTTCTGTCTTCGCCTAATATTTCCGAGCCTATGATATCCGATGGCATCAGGTCGGGCGTAAATTGAATGCGGCTAAAATGCAGATCAAGTACCTGCGAAACTGTTTGCACCAGCAGGGTTTTTGCAAGCCCGGGCACGCCAACCAGCAGGCAATGACCGTTGGAGAAGATGGAAATTAGTACAGATTTAACCACCTCATCCTGCCCGATGATTACTTTACCAATTTCAGAAACAATGTGCTTATAGGCTTCTTTCAGCGCGTCAGCAGCTTCCACTTCCGTGCGGTGTTGCATATTGTCTTAAGGTTTAGTTTGTGCCGAAAGCGGTGTATTTGCCCAGTTTTTTAATTGCGGGCACGCCAGGTATTCAGCGTCAATTTTTATAAAAGTTTCTTTCCTTCTTTTCTCAAACCACTCGCTTATAGTCTTATTGATTTTATAATCAAGTGCATCAGTTTTTATTTTCGGAAAATCTTGTACCAGGTTTGCCTTATGCGCATCTGTTTCAGATTTTAGAAACAATATTTTGTATACCCTTTTACCACTTGATTCGGTAAATATTTGCGGTTTGGATATGCCGCCTACTTTCATTGTATCTACAACTAAAGCAATCTGCGGGTCAAGCTTATCTGTTGGGATAAAGGTGGTTCGTGTCTCAACATTATCTGCATTCAGCATCATACCGCCGTTGTATTTGGTTTCCTTATCATCCGAGTAAACAGAGGCCACGCTGGAGAAAAGAACATTCTTATTTTTTGTCATGAGCAGATAAACGCTATCCGCCCTGGTCTTTGCCCTGTCAAGACTTGCTTGTGTTGTAGCAGGCATGATCAATATATGGCGCACGTGCACCTGCTCGCCACGTCTTTCAATAACCTGTAAAAAGTGGAAACCAAAGTCGGTTTCAAACACGGGCGACATCTCCCCGGCCTTCAATTTAAATGCCCAGGATGCAAATTCTTTCACAAAGGTATTACGGTCTGCAAAACCTAAGTCGCCGCCATCCGGCGCCGACCCTGTATCATTAGAGTAAAGACGAGCCAGTGTTCCAAAATCTTCGCCTTTTTTAACACGGGCAAGCAGTTCTTCGGCTTTTTGCCTGTATATTTCCTTTTCTTCTTTATCCAATTTAGGTTCAAATACTACCTCGCCAACTTCAACTTCTTTATTATAGGTTGGCAGGCTGTCTTTAGGTATTTTTTTGAAGTAATTTTCAACATCCAACGGGGTAACGTTAACCTTCTCGGTTATTTTGCTTCGCATACGGCTGGCTACCATATTCTCTTTGATGTCGTCGCGTATCTCATCCTTATACTGGATAACCGAACGGCCAAGGAAGCCCTCGAGCTTTTCCTGACCGCCAGCCCGGGTTATCATGCTGCGCATGCGGCGGTCAACTTCGTTGTCAACTTCATCATCTTTTACCGTAACGCTATCAATAACGGCCTGTTGTGCCAGCAGCTTTTGTGTGATAAAGCTTTGGGCTATTTCACATTTAATGGCATCATTTGGCTGACCGCCCGATGCCAGGTAATTGGCATACCGTAACTCTATATCCGATTTCAGCACGATGCTGCTGCCAACAACTGCGGCTATTTTATCAAGGGTGCGCGGCTGGGCGCCGGCAATTGATACGGTAAAAATTATACTCAAAAAAATAGCAGTCCCAATCTTTCTCATGTACTTTATGTATGATGCAAATGTGCGAATTTATCGCCACAAGCCTATTAATATTTTGTGCGAATATGCTGATAATGGCTCTAACAATTAACTATTTTTGGTTAAAATTTGTTAAAAGTGAAAGTTGAAGACCCTAATGCCCTGCGTTTTATTCTCCAGGACGAAATTTACCTGCTTGATGAAGACAAAAGTTTGTATTCAGGCGCCCAAAAATCCCAGCCTGAAATACAAACGTCACAACCCGTTTTTAATTACCTCGGGGCAAACAAAAAAAGCTTTCTCATCCTGGTAAGTTATCCTGATCACGAGTTTATTAAAGATGACCACCAGGTTGCGCTTGAAGCTGTATTGGGTCGCATAGGCTATAATCGGGATGATGTCGCCATCTTAAACCTGGCTAAGCATGATGCTAAGCACGCGCAGCTTTTAACTTTCTTTGTGCCAAAGACGCTGGTCATCCTGGGTGAAAGCGCAATACCTCCGGGCATGGTTGATCTAAAGTTCAACGGCATTGAAAAAAGTGAAGGTTTGACCGTATTATACACTTTTAGTTTTGATGAAATGATGGCCAACGTGGATAATAAAAAGACTTTCTGGGAACAAATTAAAAACCTGTAATATGCCCTTAAAATTAGCTTTTGCTACCAATAACCATCATAAACTGGAGGAAGTTGCCGATAAACTCAAAGACAAAATAGAACTATTGACCCTGGACGATATCTGCTGTAATGAAGATATCGAAGAAACGGGTTCGACTTTTGAAGAAAATGCCTCAATAAAAAGCCGGTACATTTTTGAAGAGTACTGCCTCAATTGCTTTGGCGACGATAGCGGTCTGGAAGTTGAAGCATTGAATGGTGAGCCCGGTGTTTACTCCGCACGTTACGCCGGCGAATATGGCAACCACAGCGCCAATATCGACAAATTGCTGCACAAGCTTAACGGCGTTGATAACAGGAAAGCCCGGTTTATAACCGTTATATCATTGATGTGGAACAGCGCGGAGCATTTTTTTGAGGGAACGGTTGAAGGTACTATCCGCCATGAGCGGGCAGGCACGGGCGGCTTCGGGTACGACCCGGTTTTTCAGCCTGACGGCTTTGACATTACTTTTGCCGAAATGACCCTGGAAGAAAAAAACAAGTTGAGTCACCGGGCAAAAGCCGTTGAAAAGTTGGTTGAATTCCTGGATAGTAACATTACTGAACAGATTTAACTACCTGGCTTCTTAACTGCCGAAGTATCCTTGACCTTTTTTATCGTATCAACCGGTTTACCAGGCAACTGCTTTAAAGTGCTGTCTTTTGCCGATTTGATAACCGGCAAATTTAAACTACCTGGTTTTAAAGTGCTTGTATCCTTTGCTGCCTTTATATCCTTTGATTTATCTGCAGGCGCTTTGGATTTAGCAGGCGGTTTATTTTTATCATTTTTCACCGGGGCATTTTTATTCAGCGAGGGTATAATGGCCTCCTTGGAAACAGGCCGTTCTTTAGGCTTCCAGATAAAACCCTTGAGTACTTTGTCATCCTCCGTAAATTTCTCCAGCGGCCCGTAGCGGTGCTCGGGCTTGGCCATAAACACCAGTTTGGTTACTTTGCTATCCTTAAACGTAATATGAATACGGCTGCTAAGCGAGCGCTGCATTTCAGTCACTTTTTTACTCGTACTGTCCCGCGCAAAATAAATCGTCTCCGCATTCCCGTCAACAAACATGGTTTCCAGCTTATCATTATGGAAAAAGCCGCGCATCTTTTTACCCGCAACCTGGTTAAAGTGCACCGAGTCTTCCTTCTCGGTATTCACAATAAATGCATTCGGGAAAAGCTCCATATTATTAAGCTTTTTATCCTTCATTTGCAGGTTAATGGTATCGCCGGATAATTGCGAACCCTGCGTCCATACTATCGGGTTAACATATAACCGGATAGTCGAATCGCTATTGCTGTAAAAAGCCGAATCTGATTTGCCCTGCAAATCAGACTTAAACATTTTTACATGATGAAAAGCACTTAATATACGGATGTGCGAGGTATCGCTCAGTACAACCTTTCGTGTTAAATACACCGAATCCACCTTATTGGCATTTTTGATACTATCCTGCTTACTGAGTTTTTTTGAAGGCAGTATATTTTTATCCGGTTTAGCATTCTTATCGGGCTTGCCATTCTTGTCAGTTTTGCCTTTTTTGTTCGACTTACCAGTATCAGGCTTAGCCGCTCCAAAATAATTACGGTGCAAAAATGTAGTATCAGGTATCCATCGGGGCGGTGAAAGGTCGATGTGCTTTACCGGTTTTTTGTAAACAATAGTCGGCGGTCTTACCGTAGTATCTTTAATACGCGATAGGCGGATTTTTTCCTGCATATCCTTATAGTCCTTGTAGCTAAGCAACTTCGTTTCCAACGTGTCTGATGCGATATAAATCGAGTCATGTTTAATCCTTACCGTATCTTTTTTGTGTATCGACGTGTCTACCGGTAGTTGTGGAATACTCATCTGCTTCTTTTTCTTCGAATTTTTCACCGAAGACGTGTCGCTTTTGAGTTTTGCGGTATTGGTGACGGGCAGTGGCTTATTATCCGCGGCCTTATTCTTAGTTTCAGCCGCTGGCTTGTTATTTTTTGAATTTGTTATCGCTGTGATTTTGCCTGGCGGTGCTTTTGCGGTATCCTTAATGGTCTTTTTAGTGCTATCAACCGCCAATTTTGTTTTACTGGTCAGCGAATCGTTTTTGGACGAGTCGCGCTCTTCGGTAACGATAATGCAGTAAGCATTTTTGGTTACTACGGTACGCTCTTCGTCTTTATAATAGTTACCGATGTCGCCCATCAACTTCATCTTTTGCTCGGTATCATTAAAAACAATATGGTTTACAGCATGGCCAAGGCCCTTTTTCCTGTCGTAAAATAAGCTGTCGCCTTTTAATGATTTCGGTCCCGATTTATAAAGGTTTTTCTTGCCAAAAAATGCCTGTTCGGTAACGGTGTTATAGGTTCCGTTTTCAGTATAAAGGGTATCATTATCCTTAGGCTTCTTTTTGCCATAAATATTGGTCGGCCCGTAAAAATAGGCAATACGCGAACCCGAATTATAACGCATCGTATCCGTAACCACAAAAGCATCAGGCGTGGTCAGGTGTACATCATACCTGAAATAAGAATCGCGGGAATTCGCAAAATAATAACCATTCCTGCTGGTCAATACATTGTCCTTGTTCACCAGCTTGCCGCCGTTAACATAAGTGCCAATGCGCGTTGCGGTGTTATAGGTAAGGTAGTTGGTGGTTAGTGTGGCATCCTTATCCACCATACGCACATTACTGGTGAGGATGGCAATTTTGGTATTGCCGTTATAGTTAAGATTGTCCGAATAAATGTGCAGCGTATCGCCCTGGTTGATGATCACATGCCCATAGCCGTCAAAGGTATTTGCCTTTTGGTTCAAATACGCACTATCAGAACTTAAGATGGAATAATCCTGCTGAAAAACACCATTATAAACCTTCCATAAATCAACACCATTGACCTTTACGCCCTGAACGCTTGAGGATCGTATCAAGTGAATTAATTTATTATTAGCCGGCTGCTGTTGTGCGAAAATGGTGGTTACAACCGCCAGCAAGCAAAAGGTTAACACATATTTAATCACGGCGCAAAATTAGTTTTTTGGTTGGGGTTATTAAATTAATAATTTTGGTGATGCTGCCAATCAAGCGTTTCCTGGATTTTATTGAGCAAAACAAGCTGTTCGGGCCCGCTGACAAAATATTAGCAGCCGTAAGTGGTGGCATGGATTCAGTCCTGATGGCCCGTTTGCTCAAGGCTGCGGGCTTCAGCTTTAGCATCGCCCATTGCAATTTTCAGTTGCGCAGCGACGAAGCTGATGCCGACCACGCCTTTGCTTACAGCCTTGCGTCGGAACTGGATGTACCCTTCTACAGCATTAAATTTGACACCAAAAAATATGCGGCTGAGCATAAAATCTCTATCCAAATGGCGGCGCGCGAACTACGGTATCAATGGTTTCGGGAGATCAGTCAACAAGGTGGCTATGATGCTATTGCATTAGCGCATCACCAAAACGACGCTATCGAAACAATATTGCTTAACCTCACCCGCGGCACCGGCATAGCTGGTATGCATGGCATCCTGCCAAAAAATGGCAACCTGGTACGTCCCCTGCTTTTTTTGACCAGGGACGAGATTGTAGACATTATATATACTGAACAATTCAGCTATGTGGAGGACAGTTCAAATTCATCATCAAAATACGCCCGCAATAAGCTAAGACTGGAGGTTATACCTAAACTAAAAGAACTGAACCCGGCGCTTGAAGATACCTTTGAACATAATTTGAAGCACTTTCGCAGCCTGGAGATTTTACTGGAGCAAAAATTGACTGATCTGCGGAAAAACTTATACGTTTTCCATGGCGATGAGATACATATCCCAATAATCGAAGTAAAAAAACTGAACCCAAAACAACTGTTGCTTTTTGGCCTGTTGCAGGAATATGGGTTTAACGAAACTACTGTTGACGATATCATTTCGGCATTAGACAAACATTCGGGGCGCATATTTGAATCAACAGATTTTATTTTAATACTCGACCGTCAAGAGCTTATTCTTTCAAAAAAACAAAATGAACCGGCAGCAATAAAAATCAACGCAGGCGACCACGAAGCCTATTATGGCCAATTTAAGCTCAATATTCTGTTTGATGATTCGCCGCTGATCATTAAAGATAACCCCTTGTCTGTTTCTATCGATACGGAATTACTTATTTACCCGTTAACGATGCGAAGCTGGCAGCAAAGCGACTATTTTTATCCCCTGGGGATGAAGGTTAAGAAAAAGCTAAGCGATTTTTTTATCGGGCAAAAAGTGCCGCTTCACGAAAAGAAACTGATTCCTTTACTCGTAAACGGCAATGGTGATATCATCTGGATAGGCGGCTACCGCCCGGACAACAGGTATAAAGTGAGTGCTAAGACTAAAAAAGTTGCTATCTTCGAACTGTATAAACTATGAGCGAAAAACCGGTATTTAGTGAGAAACAATACTTAGGCAGGGAATGGATACCCATTACCATACGCCTGGTGCTGGCAATGTTTTGCTTTGCTGCATACACATTCAATTTTTTTACCGATGTAAATGACAAAGCCGACATCCTGGCCATAGCCGGTCTGGGCATTATCTTCATATCGATTATTATGGGGTTTTTCCTGAATTACCGCATTCGGGTGATGAATAAAAGCATATTTATCACTGGGTTATGGACCATGCGCCTTGTAAAAATAGACCTGAGTAGCATTGTAAAAGTTGAAAAAGGTGTTTATAGCCGCTATTTATTCAACAACCCCGTATATAATCTGCACAAACATGGCACCATCCGTTTTTACACTTCGGGCAGGGATGCCATCCATTTAACCGACCGTGACGGGCTGGTTTATATTATTGGCACGCGCCACATCAACGAGTTTTACAGGGCGATACAGGAAGAGATGAAATAGGGATCCCATCTGTTACATTCCGGGCATTTCATACGTAATTTTATTAAAGCTGCGAACGATGAAAGGTAAAGCGCTAAGTATTTTAATACTGGCTTGCACGATGTGGATATCCTGTAAAACCAGTACAACCAGCAAATGCGGGCCCTGCCCCGAGTATGCCCAGGTAGCGCCATTTGTAAACGTCAGGATAGTAGATAAAACTACCGGGGCCGACCTGTTTCTTTCGCCCAATTCTCCTTATAAATTCAGCGACCTCAAGGTAACCGGTTCAGTTAGCGGTGACGCTGTTGATGTAGGCGTAGATAGTAGCCAAAAAGACGACCGCTTTATAAGGATATTAGCGCTGCCATCACAAACCTTTACGCTTAAATTAGCAAGCCTTTCGGCAGACAGTCTTCGTGTTGTTATTAAACAGGACTCGCCTAAATGTTGCCCGATAATGAAAGTCGGCAGTATCACATTGAATACAACGCTAATTTGTGCCCCATGTAGTTATAGCGAGGCGGTCACCATCAGAAAATAAGTCCCCCAACTATCACGTATCTATAATCCTGCTAAAAGTTATACTACTTTTACCGCAAGGATGACTGTTTTTGAAATACAATCGCATATCGAAGAAATAGAACATAATTCTTCACTCTACGAAGAGAAAAGCTTCGATAAACGTATTGAGGTTATCGATTTCCTGGAGTTTCATATTATAGACCAGATTGAATGTCTTCTTCAAAAAACAGAACAGCCAGATGACCTGATTTTGCTGAAATTCCGAGTTGAAAAAGTCAAATCCCAACTGGAAAAAATCGATATTAATCTGTTTCAAAAACTTCGGGCAAATGTCCGGAAAGGTAAATATACAGGGCAAGCGTTCAGGAACCTGGTTAATGAATACGTCGATTTTGATTTAGGTAATAACGCGCACCAGCAAGAAGCCGGTTATGACAACCTTGATATTTTTATCAATGGGCTATTCCTCTTCCAGTCTATGCCCGAGCAGACTAAGGATTTGGAGCCTGAAATGGTATTTTATCAAAAAACGCCAGCCAGGATAGTATTCGAACTTGTAGAGAAGTGCCCATTTACTAAAGATGACGTTTTCTTTGACCTGGGCTCTGGTTTGGGGCAGGTGGCCATGCTGGTAAATCTTCTCGCCGGGATCACCGTCAAAGGTGTGGAGTTTGAGCCTGTTTTTTGCGATTACGCGCAGAATTGCGCTTCGGAACTTAATTTATCCGGTGTGACATTTGTAAACGCCGACGCACGCAACGCCGACTATTCCCAAGGAACAGTGTTTTTTATGTATACACCCTTCGGGGGTGAAATGCTGCAGGAGGTTTTAGAGCTTCTGAGAAAAGAATCGTTACTAAGAAAAATAAAACTCATTACGTATGGCCCTTGTACTGCCGAAGTCGCCTCGCAAAGCTGGTTGAATTTTGCCGTTCCGAAGAATGATAATATTTATAAACTATCTATTTTTAACAGTTTAATGATATAAACAAAAAAGCCTCCAACTTTCGCAATATGACAAAACCTGGTTTTGCTTAATAAGTTTATGTTTACCTTACCCGGGTATTTAAAAAACCCCGGTCTATATTAATCAGGCCAAAGTATTTTTTATGGCATCAATTAAAGACAAGGTTATATGGATAACCGGCGCATCGTCGGGTATTGGCGAAGCGTTGGCTTATGCTACGTCAACTCACGGCGCTAAACTTATCCTGTCAAGCCGGCGTGTAGCCGAGTTGGAACGCGTGAAGAACAATTGCGCTTACCCTGACAATGTGCATACCCTCCCTTTCGATCTTACCGACAGTGCTAATCTTGAAGCAAAAGTACCTGTCGCCATAGCATTATTCGGGCATATCGACATCATGGTACATAATGGCGGCATTTCACAGCGTGCCCTTGTTGCAGAAACCGATATCTCCGTTCATCGCGAAGTGATGGAGCTTAATTATTTCAGCTACATTACTTTGACCAAAGCGCTTTTGCCACATTTTATCGAGCGGCGCTCAGGCTACTTTGTTGTGACCAGCAGCGTTATGGGCAAAATAGGTACGCCAATGCGCGCGGCTTATGCCGCCGCCAAACATGCACTGCATGGTTACTTTGATTGTCTCCGCGCCGAAGTTAACCAGTACGGCATCAAGGTGACAATTCTTACACCCGGTTATATCCACACGCCAATCTCGGTCATATCCGGCGACGGGAGTTTTCTCAACGGCAAACCCGAACAAATCGATGGCGGGTTTTCAGCCGATAGAGCTGCCAAACAAATTATAAAAGCGATTCAAAATGAAGTTTACGAGCCCTATATCGGCAAGTTTTTAGGTGAAGAAAGGCTGGCTCTTTTTGTTAAGCGCTTT
>Ga0207080_1109_pt1 | contig 17453 bp, 17 predicted proteins | sample Alteio_BWMinHeat_58_FD_153532 | JGI IMG/M metagenome (GOLD analysis project Ga0207080, IMG submission 153532) | Enriched cells from forest soil in Barre Woods Harvard Forest LTER site, Petersham, Massachusetts, United States -... | ecosystem: Environmental > Terrestrial > Soil > Temperate forest >...
GGCAGGCTTATGAACGCGGCGTAAAACTAATAGGCGCAACTGCCCATTTCGTGACTGATGAACTGGATGAGGGTCCGATCATTGCGCAGCAGATTATATCAGCCGACCACTCGCACACCGCAGCAGATATGATGCGTGCCGGCAAAGAAATAGAAACCGCCGTATTGGCCAAAGCCCTGCGCCTGGTTTTTGACGACCGGGTTTTTATCTACAGAAATAAAACGGTGGTGCTGGAATAACTCGACCTAAATTTTTATCTTAACATAAAATATACTATATGAAAAAAACCTTATCTCTTGTACTCCTTGTGTTCGCATTTTTTGGCTGTAAGAAAGCTAATACCAATCCGCAGTACGTTCTTAAAGGTACATGGGTATTGTCTTCAATTAATATTAATGGACAAGTTTCGCTTGCAACAGACTATCCGTGCCTGGCAAATAACACGTTGGTATTTGGTTCCGGCAGCAGTGCGACGATGCACTGGAGCTATGCAACAACATGCTGGATCACTCCTGATTATGGCGTGTCATATAACGCAACCGACGGGTTGGTACTTAATTTTGCAAGAAATGGGAATGGTCTTTATCTTCCACCATTAACGACGGCATCGGCAACTTACGGTACAATAGCCAGCGTAAACGGGCAACTGCAAATAGCGTTAAGGGACACTGTTCAAATAAACAACCCATTACCCCAAACAAATTATAATAGCCAGATATATATTAAGCAGTGAAAGCAATTTCATCTTAACTCTATTTGTACAATTTAATGGCTACTTCAAGGATTTTATCGACCGTACCTATTGGTAAATCATTATAGGGATCGATCAACATAATTTTCATCCGGGCGCGGTCCTCCTGTATCAAATCAGGGTGGTCGATTTTACCGCCTTCAACAATTCCAAGGTAAGGCAGCCCATTCTTTTTATGCACCCATAAATAGCAGAACATCCTGCCTTTATAACAAAAGAAAGGCATCCGGTATTTCCAGGCCTCGGTAATGTTGCTGTCGAAATTAAGGATGTGCTGCCGTAAAAATAGCAGGCAGCCCTTCACAGGCTCCGCCTTTTCCAAATAATAATTATCGATATCCCTAAGCACGTTTTATGGATTTTGATAAGCTATAATGATGGTCAGGTCGCCTTTGCCGGTCTGTTTTAAGCCGTGCGAACTACCCCGCCTGGTTAAAATAGCATCGCCTGTTTTGACCGGGAAAGTTTTGCCGTTCATCTGCATTTCGCCGCTACCGCTGATGATATAATAGACCTCATCCTCCTTTTGCAAATGATACCCTACTGCAGAGCCCGGGTGCAATACCCGTTTACGGAAAGTCATTTTGAGATTATCCGCTTTGGAGAAAAAGCTGTAACCGGTTGTGCTGCCGCCGCCATTGTGGGTGCCAGGCTCAGTTTTGGCGATGTCTTTTTCGTGTTCGAGAATGTAGGGCTGTTTTTGATCCTGTGCAAATCCATAAAAGGATAATGCAGAACAGAACACAGTCAGCAATAAGGTTTTATAAATCATACCAACAGTATTTAATCATACAGTTTAACTGCCATTTTTAGGATGCTATCAATCGTCTCCAAGGGCATATCAACAGCCGGATCGATCAGCAATATTTTTATCCGCGAACGCTGCTCAAAAGTTAAGGCAGGATGCTCCACCCATTTGCCATCATTAAAACCGAGATAAGGTATCCCCTTTTTTTGATCGATCCTGAAATAGCAGAACCGGTTTCCTTTATAGCAAAAGAATGGCATATTGAATTTCCATACCTCGGCGATGTCTTTATCAAAATTGAGGATATGATCGCGCAGGTTCAATAAACAGCTTTTCAGCGGTTCGTCTTTTTCGAGGTAAAATTGGGCGACTTGGGGAAGCATACGTCAGACTTAAGGGACCTACCTATACCTATATCCACCTCCGCACCTTCGCTTTATAAGACACGTATGGTTCACCAAATGCTCTTAAAAGATACCGTTCTTCCGGTTTAATTATTCTTTGAGTTACAATTAACACCAAAAGAGGGACCAATATCAGTGTCCACCAATTGCCTGTTAACAAGGTCAATCCTATATAAAGAAGCAATAAGGCAAAATACATTGGGTTGCGTGTTACTGTATAAATTCCAGAGGTTTGTAACGAATTAGCTGGTTTGACAGTTATTATAGTATTTTTTGTTTTGAGAAACTGTAATAATGCGGGGACAGTAAAAATAAGGGATATTGCTACAATGGCTATACCTGCGATCTCAAAAGCAGTACTACGTAAGACAGCCGGGTTTATAGGAATTAGTTTTTGTAGCAGCAGCGAAAATAAAAATACAGCGACATAAAACAATGGAGGGGGAATAACTACACCTGGACTATCGATTGTTGTTTTCATGGCACACTTGTTTCTATAAAGATATATAATAAGCTGACTATCATTAAACAAAAATAGCGATGGTTTTAAAACCCATCGCTATTTTCAAAATTCAAATATCTTTTATTCCATCACCCTAACCTTCAAAAAGCTTGGATGATCCTTGGAGGTATACACCTTATGCGTTTCCTTTTTAAAGTCGGTATCCTTAGCTTTCATAATATCCTCAAACTGCTGCGGGTTGCGGTCAATCAGCGGGAACATGCTGCTTTGCACCTGCACCATTATCCGGTGGCCTTTTTTAAAGGTGTGCAATATATCTTGTAACTCCCAATTAACTGGCGTTACCTGTCCCGGAACAAACGGTTCCGGCTTGCTGATATCATTGCGGTATTTGCCGCGCATTTGCTCGCTGCGTACCATTTGCTGGTAGTTTGACATATACACGCCTTTGGCCGTAAACTGGTTGTTTTTGGTCGAATCAGGGTATACGTCAACCACCTTAACTATCCAGTCGGCATCTGTACCGGTGATAGCAACCTTCAGGTTGGCCCAGATGTTCCCCGCGAGGGTAACATCCTTATCCAGTACATCGGTTTGATAGGTAAGCACATCCGGCCTGCGCGACGCAAAGCGCTGGTCGCCTGTCATGTATTCCCGTTGCATACCCAGGGTGATGTCACTATAAAATGGCACAGGTTTGTTCGGGTCGGATACAAATTCATCATAAGAATCGCTTGCTCCTGTTGGGGCGTCAAATGATAGCTTACCGCCTGGTAAAAGGTAAAGATTTTTATCTTCGGCCTCTTTTGGCGGCCAGGTTTTATAGGTTTTCCATTGATTGGTGCCCGTTTCAAATGCATTAATAGGCTGCAGATCCATATCGGTACCTTTTAGATAATGACTAAAAAAGGCGAACTCAATCTTCTCACGATAGAAAGGCCCGGTAGGCCCGCCAAAATCCACATCACCTAAATGGTCGCCCGGCCCGCGCGACCAGCCACCATGCACCCAGGGGCCCATCGTAAAATAGATAGGCGTATTGGGGTTATTCTTTACCAGTGTTTTATAGGTATTAACCGCACCGTACAAATCCTCGGCATCATACCACCCGCCGGTAACCAAAGTCGGCGTTTTAATATCGTGCAGGTGTGTCAACACGTTCCTCGCCTTCCAGTGCTCGTCGTAATCAGGGTGGTCCATCATTTCGTTCCACAGGCGTATGGTATCTTTATAATACTTGTCGTTGGTGTTTTTTATCGAACCCATATTCAGGTAAAACTCATAGCCATCCGCTGTGCCGAAGTTTAAACGACTACCACTGCGCTGGGTAGGCTTATCATCCTGGCGGTTAGTAAAGCCGGGGTAAAACCCAAAGTTACCCACCAACTGGAAAGCACCATTGTGCCAGCCATCGTCGCGCCATAGATCAGACATCGGTGCCTGCGGCGATGCCGCTGCTAATGCCGGGTGACGGCTCAACAAGGATGTCGTTGTAAAATAGCCGGGATAGGATATGCCCCATACGCCAACTTTTCCGTTGTTATTAGGTATATTTTTGATGAGCCAGTCGATGGTGTCATAAGTATCGGTACCCTCATCCACATCTTTTTTTGTTTTGTGCGACTCTTTTTCGGGCGTCATTTCTTCAAAAATACCTTCGCTCATAAAGCGACCGCGCACATCCTGGTAAACAAAAATGTAGCCATCGTGTAGAAACAATGAAGACGGGCCAAGCGAGCCCTTATAAGCATCCGGTCCGTAGGGGCCAACACTATAAGGTGTACGGTCCATCATAATGGGATACTTTTTTGATTGGTCCTTTGGTACATACACCGAGGTGAATAGCTTTTTGCCGTCGCGCATGGTTACCTGGTATTCGTATTTCTGGTAGTTTGCCTTTACGTAGTCAGCGTCCGAATTATTGGGCTGAGCGTATGAGCAGAAAGCAAATAGAATAAAGAAAAAAGTTAACAGAAGGTTCCTTTTCATTAATTAATTATTGAGCGTTAAAAAGTAAAAGTAGGCAATAAAACAAAAAAGCCCCATGGTGTGGGGCTGTAACAAAGTTATTACTTTTTAAGATCAATCGTTAATGGCTTTAACCCCCGGCAACTCCTTGCCTTCCATATACTCCAGCAAAGCACCGCCGCCGGTTGATACATAGCTTACATCCTCCGTAAGCCCAAATTTGGCAACTGCAGCAGCTGAGTCACCACCGCCAATCAATGAGAAAGCACCATTTTCGGTTGCTTTTACCACAGCATCTGCAATAGCTTTGGTTCCCTGCTCAAATTTTTCCATCTCGAAAACACCCATCGGGCCATTCCATAAAATTGTTTTGGAACTTTCAACAACCTTGCTAAATACTTTGATAGAATCCGGACCGATATCCAACCCCATCCAGCCGTCTTTTATATTATCGTTTTGAGCGGTATCCGTATTGGCATCATTGGAAAAGTTATCTGCAATGATAGAATCGGTTGGCAACAACAGGTTAATGCCCCTGTCTTTTGCTTTTTTGATCAACTCGTTGGCTAAATCCAGTTTATCTTCTTCAACTAATGATTTGCCTATATGGCCACCCTGCGCCTTAGCAAAGGTATAAGCCATACCCCCGCCGATGATGAGGTTATCCACCTTATCCATCAGACGCTCTATCAGTTCAATCTTGTCGGACACTTTAGCGCCGCCCATAATAGCTGTAAATGGTTTTTCGGCATTGTTCAATACCTTTTCGGCATTAGCCAACTCGGCAGCCATCAGGTAACCAAAGCATTTATCATTAGGGAAAAACTGCGCTATGATAGAAGTAGACGCATGCGCCCTATGCGCGGTACCAAAAGCATCGTTGACATAGATATCTCCTAAAGCAGCCAGTTTTTCAGCAAAACCCTTATCGCCCTGCTCTTCTTCCTTATAAAAACGAAGGTTTTCCAATAGCAAAACCTGGCCCGGGGCCAGCGCCTTTGCTTTATCTATAGCCTCCTTGCCAATACAATCATCAGCGAATTCAACCTGCTGGCCTAAAAGGTCCGACAGGTGGGGCACTAAATGTCTTAATGAAAATTTATCTTCGGGTCCTCCTTTCGGCCTGCCCAGGTGCGACATCAGGATCACTGCCCCGCCATCGTTCAAAATTTTTTTGATGGTTGGCAAAGCGGCTGTCATGCGGTTATCATCGGTTATATTAAAATCTTTATCAAGCGGGACGTTAAAGTCGACCCGGATAAGGGCCTTTTTTCCCAAAAATTTGATCTGATCTACTGTTTTCATATGCGTTTAGCGGGGATTTTGTTACGGGCAGCCAAATTCAGCATTTAATTCTAAATTCTGAACGCAAAAATGAAAAAGAATGTCCGGAAGTCCGCATAAGTCAGAAAGTCTGGAAGATGGGTGATTGTTTTACTGTATCTTTAAATAGAGCACCCGGTGAGGGCCGATCACCGGCACTTCAAACTCATCAGAGATAATCTCGAAGCCAAGGCTGATATAGAATTTCAAAGCCGTTTTGCGTGCATTACACCAAAGGTAATTTGCTTTTTGCCCACGTAAGTAAACAATCGCAAAATTGACCAGCTGATTGCCTATTCCTCTTCCTCGATATTCTTCAAGCGTAGCCATACCGCGTAGTTGGTAGCCTTTGCCGGGATATTTTTCATGATTTTGCGGATGAAAAGTGGCTACACATACCAGCTTTTCTTGCCTGAAATAACCTAAATGAAACGCGCCTTCGGATTCATCGCCAGGGAAGCGGCATTGATCTAAGGTTAACTTGCCCCCGCGCAATATATCATTGCGGATGGCTAAGGTATCCTCAACCGGAATAAACCTGATCATGCTTTGCAACATTTATCTTGGCTACAAGGTCGGCCAGGCGGCTGGAGTAACCCATCTCGTTATCGTACCAGCCCACTACCTTCACCAAACCACCTACAACCGAGGTTAGTTTAGCGTCAAATATGCAGCTGTGCGGATTACCCAGTATATCAGTTGACACAATGGGGTCCTCGGTATATTCGAGGATATTTTTCATGGATCCTTTGGCTGCCTTTTTAAACGCCGCATTGATCGCGTCGACGGTAGCGGGTTTTTGCAGACTGCAGGTAAAATCGGTAAGTGAGCCGTTTAACACCGGCACACGGATACCCGCCCCGCCTAATTGACCATCCAAATGAGGGAAAATATGGGTGATGGCTTTTGCTGCGCCCGTTGTAGTTGGGATGATTGATGCTGATGCGGCCCTTGCCCGGCGCAAATCCTTATGCGGAGCGTCGTGCAGGTTTTGATCGCCCGTCATAGAATGTACTGTGGTGATATAGCCATCAATAATGCCCCAGTTTTGGTCCAGTACCTTTACCATAACAGCAACGTTATTGGTGGTGCAGGATGCATTTGATATGATGGGTACGTGCAGGTCGATCTCTACGTCATTAACACCCATTATAATAGATGGTACGTCTTTATCCGGTGATGGAGCCGAAATGATGACCTGTTTAGCTCCAGCTGTCAGATGCTTTTCGGCGCCTGCACGGGATGTGAATTTCCCTGTGGATTCAATCACTAAATCAATATCAAGCTCTTTCCAGGGAAGCTGTTCGGGGTTTCTTTCCGATAATACCTTAACCTGTTTACCATTTACGTACAGGTTTGATTCATCAAAATCAATAGTGCCTTTGAAGCCACCATGAACTGAATCATACTTGAATAAATGGGCCAGAGTTTCGGTGTCCGAAAGATCATTAATGGCCGCAACCTGTACATCCGGATTAGAAATAATGTTCCTTAAAAATATCCTGCCTATACGCCCGAATCCGTTTATTGCTATCCTCATCACACCTGGTTTATGGCGCAAAGTTACAAAAAATAAAAAGGGATGGGTACCGCGCTCAGGGTCGGGGTCAAATTATGACAGACAGTAAACTTTTGTGAGCCGTTTAAACCCCTTTATATAAACAGGTTACGCAATGCCAGGCTCTCGCGTTCTTTGGAGCGCAGGAAGAAAGTAATTGTCCAGTTAAAAAGCAGGCAAACAGCAAGGATCAATCCAAGTAAAATAGAATTGCCATAATCTCTGAACCATAATACCATACCAATACAGCCTACATTCAAACTTGCTAATATTAGAGTAGTTTGCAGGTGAGTGAAACCAAGCCTTAACATGCGGTGATGAATATGATTGCGGTCAGCTGTAAATGGAGATACACCGGTAGCTATACGCATGACAAACACACGCAAGGTATCGAAAATAGGGCCTATCAAAATAGCTACAGCAAGAGCCGGTGCCGAGAAAACTTCGGGACTTTTTACGCTTGTAAACTTGTTTAGCTCAATAAATCTTATGGCCATTACTACCGATATTAGACCTATGAGGAGTGAGCCGGTGTCGCCCATAAATATTTTTGCCGGGGTAAGATTGAATTTCAAAAATCCGAATATAGCGCCCACCATAGCCAACGAAACAGCAGCTAGCTCATACTGGTGTATGTAGATAAACAGGGCGGCAAAACTGCCATTTGCTACAATACCGGTCGTAGCGGCAAGGCCGTCGATACCATCAATGAGGTTGAATGCATTAACTACAAGTATGATAGTAAGTATAGATAATGCAACGCTAGGCCAGTATGGCAAATCGTGAATACCAAATACGCCGTACATACTGGTTAAACGAATTTTACCAGCCAATACCAGGATGGATGCAACTATAAACTGTATGAAAAATTTTGTACGTGAATTTACCCCGGATAAGTCATCCTTCAACCCCATTGCAAACAGGATTATACAGGCCGTAAGCAAATAATTTATAGGCAGCGACATGTCAGTCATGCTGAACAGAAGTGACGTAATCGTAAAGCTTACAAAAATTGCGATTCCGCCTAACCTCGGGATGCCGTGATCGTGTTGTTTTCTGAAATGTCCAAGGTCATCGTACAAGTGACGTGCACGGGCAACATGGAGAATTGAAGGGATAGCGAGTAACGTAATCAGTATCGATGAGAGAACTATAACTACGTAATACACTAAGTGGTTTGAATGTAAGAGTTCTGTCATCGGCTATAATTTTGAGGGGCCTATTATACCTTTAATCAGGCAGCGAAAATAATAATAATTTTTCATATTTGTTAAAAAAATTGCATTATTTTTCGTAACGGTTTAAATATCACGGTTATAAATGGAAATAATATATCATTATTCCGCATTGCTTTTAAATCATAAAGCAATGCTTTTACGCGGTTGTTTAAACTTTTGTTACTTACTCCACCAATAAACATTTTTATCAATACTTTGTTTAGGTAAAATACATTTGCTTTATAAGCATGTATAAACCTTAGCATGAGCTCGTAGTCGGCAGCGCTGCCATAGTCCAGCTTGTACCCGCCCAGCTTTTCAAATAACTCTTTTTTGCAGTAAAATGTGGGGTGCGGGGGCATCCATCCCCAATTAAACATCCCGCTTCTGTATCCTCCTGAACGCCATTTACGTACGACTTTCTCGTTAGGGTCGATAAAGTCTAAGTCGCCATATAATATATGTACGTTTTGTTGTGCAAAAGAGTTTGCAACATCGTTCAAAATATCATTATCGGCCAAATAATCATCCGCATTAAGTGTGCCAATTATATCGCCGTCGGCCAAACTAATACCCTTATTCATAGCATCATAAATACCGTTATCGGGCTCTGATATAAATACGTTAATATTATCGCGGTATTTTTCTATGATTTTTATTGTTCCGTCTGTTGAACCCCCATCGATAACGATATGTTGTACGTTGTTGAATTTCTGCCTCACTACCGAATCAAGGCAACGGTCTATGGTATTTTGGGCATTATATACCACAGTGATAAGAGAAATTTTTAAATTTTGCATTTCAGGGAAAATACATTTTTAATACGCACAAAATATGTAATTTTGAAACTGCTGCGCAATATAAACAAATATGCAGTGCCATTTGCTATGCGATTTTATACCGCCCTAATTATAACCCTATTACTTTTCGTTGCATTTACTTTCCCGTCTTGTTCTTATAAGCAGCAACAAGTGCTTTTTCAACTGCCGGCTTCAGCTGCCGACAGCGCCCGCTATAACCAGGCAGGCAGCGGCAGCGGGACAAGCGACTATCATATCAAATCGCAGGACATATTACAGATAAGAAATTTGCAAAACAGCAAATATATTGTTGATGAGGCACCTTCGGGAACAACCGGTGGGTCGACGATGGGTGGAGGAAGCAATACCGGCGGCGGCACTTCAGCAGGCGAAGGGCAAACTTACCAGGTTGAAGATGACGGAACTGTTGCTTTGCCACTCATAGGTCATATCCAGGTAGCGGGCCTGACCAGGGCCGAAGCCGCAAAAAAAGTAGAAGAGTTGTATCGTCAAAATGTATTGGTAAACCCTATAATTGACCTCAAAATCGTAAACCTGAAAGTGACCATTTTGGGTGAGATCAGAACGCCGGGAAACTACCCCCTGGTAAAAGACAAAACCAATTTGGTAGAGATGATCGGCCAGGCAGGCGGGCTCACTGAAAAGGCAAACGAAAAAACAATTAAAATTATCCGGGGTGACCCCAAAAACCCTTTGGTTGCAGAAATTGACTTGAGTAAAATACAAACGCTTGCAGACCCCAGGCTAATACTGCAGAACAATGATATTATATATATTGCACAAAATAAACGTGCGATAAAAGGTGATCAATTGCAGAATGTTACTACTACGTTACAGCCAGGATTGATTATACTTAATACGGCGCTGATCATTTACACGCTTATTCACCGTTAAATGCAAGAAACTGACAGAATAGCAAGAAAACTACCTAACCAGGAAATTGACTATTATAAAATCGTCAAAATATTACTGAGCCGATGGTATTGGATAGCTGCCTCGGTTGTTATCTGCCTGCTTATATCCTACGCCTACTTGTGGGTAACTCCTAAAACTTATGCAACATCGTCTACCTTAAAGATCGAAGAAAAAAAGTCAGAATTCTCGGACCTCGTGGGGGTAATTAATAACAACGACAGAGGCCCGTCAAAAATTCAGAGTGAAATATTTGTACTGCAAAGTCGTACGCTCATATTAAATGCTGTCAAAGACCTCGATTACCGGGTAAGTTTTTTTATTTCAGGGAGGGTACGCACCAGTGAGGTTTATCCGCAAAGGTTGCTTGATGTTCAATTTCTAAAATTCGATAGTCTTAACTTCTTTCGCGACTTAATCACTTTTAAGCCCATAACCCGCAATACTTTCGATCTTAGCTATAAAATAAACGGGCAACCGAATCATAAAGTTTGTTCGTATGATAGTCCTATTACAATCGCCAATACTTCATTCAGTATCAAAAGCCCCGGGGATATTCCAAAGAGCACGATCTACATGTTCAAATTCAATATACCAGAGGATTTTGTTGGCCGTGTAAAAGGGGGGCTTCACACCAGTGAGCTCGTAAAAAATTCGAATATTATATCTCTTCAGGAAACCGACTCCAATCCGCAATTTGCCGCTGATATCCTGAATGCGATCATGCGCGAATACCTGAATTACGACAGGAACCAAAAAACGCTTTCGGCGACGCTGATGATCAAGTTTATTGATGACCAGCTCGAATCACTTTCCAACGAGGTGAAGGGCTCCGAAAAATCTATTGAAAAATTCAAGCAGGGCGCAAAAATCATGAACGTCACTGCTTCCGCGGATCTTGAATTGGGTACACTGAAGGACCTGGAATCGCAGCGTTCCATATTAAAAATACAATTAATAGCTATTGACCAGCTTAAAGAGCAGATAGCAGAAGAAAAAGACAACGTTAGCCTGAACCTGAACCTTGAGGGGGTAATTGACCCTTTACTTTCGGGGTTGATCGTACAGATGAACAACCTGCTGGTTGAAAAAAACACTTTACTAAAAACATATAACAGTAATTCGGAAGCTATCAGGGGTATAAACCAGCAGATACTGCAAATAAAAAATGCCGCACTAAATAATATCGAAGCCACAAGTGCGCGCATTAATAAAAACATAAGTTATCTCGACGAACAGGTGGATAAGGTAAATCAAAAGATATCAACTTTACCTGCGGCTGAACGCGACCTGATCGGCTTACAGCGCGATTTCGAAATCAACGATAAAGTTTATTCATTCCTGTCTGAGAAAAGATTAGATGCACAGATAAGCCGCTCGGCAATAGTAGCCGGGGCTTCCATTATAGAACCCGCGCAGGCCAATTTCAGCCCGGTTTCGCCGGATGAACACACCATACACCGCACCGCTCTCATTATCGGGTTTGCAATAGGACTCGGTATGATTATTCTTATCCGGATACTCAACCCCTACATTTATGATAAGGAAACGGTAGAGAGCCTTACGTCGATACCTATATTGGGGGTAATAAGGAAATTTCCGGACGAGATAGATGAGGATAACACCCAGATATTGGCAGTAAGCCGGCCAAAATCCGTCTTCGCCGAATCGGTACGCTCGGTGCGCACCAACCTGAATTTTGTTGCCTCTGAGAAATCAAGTAAAATAATATGCATCACTTCGGAAGTGGCCGGCGAGGGGAAATCATTTATAGCGGTTAACCTGTCAAGCACGCTGTCATTAATTGATAAAAAAATAATCCTGATAGCGGCCGACTTGCGCCGCTCGAGGTTACATAAAACCTTTCATATGCCTAATGACAAGGGGTTAAGTAACTATCTGGCCAATCAATGTGAGGTAGACGATGTCATCAGGAAAACTAGTATGCCAAGTCTCGACCTGATGCTGTCGGGCCCGGTACCTCCAAATCCATCAGAACTGCTGCACAGCAACAGGATGAAGGTACTAATAGACGACTTAAAAACCCGTTATGATGTTATCATGATCGACACAGCGCCTGTTGGCCTGGTTTCAGATTCTATCCCGCTTATCCGTATGAGCGATATTAATATTTTTGTGATCCGTTCAGGTAAATCAAAATTCTATGCGGCTACTGTTCCGCAGCGTATTGCCAACGAATATCATTTGGATAATACGGTGATCATATTAAATGCCTTTGCTGAAGATTTGCTGCATTCGCGCTATTATACCACCAAATTCACCAATGAATATTCCGGCGGGCATTACTACTATTATTCTGACTATAGCGGTTACGAAGGTTCAGATTATTACGTAGATAAAAAGGTATACAAGTGGTGGGATTACAGGCGGTGGTTTAATAAATGAGTACAAAAACAAAGGTAGCTACATACAAATGGTACCCGGTTTACACACATCCCCGAGCCGAGAAAAAGGCCTGCCTGGCCCTGGCAAATAAAGGCATTGAAACCTACCTGCCCCTCAGGCGGCAACTCAAGCTTTGGAGTGATAGGAAAAAATGGGTTGAAGAACCTTTTATCAAATCCTACTTATTTGTCCACATTGCCGAACACGACCAAACCGAAGTATTGATGACCAGGGGCGTAGCCCGCTTCATTTATTTCGGCGGCAAAATTGCTTCGATGCCCGAGCGCCAGCTGGATGATCTTAAACTATTGATGGCCAGCTCTATGGAGCTTGAAGTAACCGAGGAGAACCTGGTTCCGGGCGAAAAAATCATCATTAAAGCTGGCCCATTAAAGGGAATGACCGGGGAGATTATATCGTACCGGTCGCAAAAGCAATTGGCACTGCGCCTGGAAAGCCTTGGCTGCTCCATTATAATCCATGCAGCAGCCTCATTGATAGGCAGATTTTAACATTCCATATCACTATGTGAATAAGTTTTATATAAGTTAAATGGCATTTTTTAACTTAATTTAATGCCGTTATAATTAAAAGTCCGGCATTTTGAATTAAATTTTAAAATGCTGTAAATTAATAAGTTATGCTTCGTTCGTGTGACTTACGAGGCGAAGCTGTGAATATACCCCTATCATGTGCCGTATTGCAGGAATAATTTCCAACCAGTTAAAAACTGAAGAAATTCGGGAAAAAGTGAATATCATGTGCTATGCACTCGAGCATGGCGGCCCTGATGACCAGGGTATTTATTGCAACGAAAGTGCTTCTCTGGTTTTTGGGCACCGAAGGCTGTCTATAATTGACCTGAGCCAAAACGGGCATCAGCCTATGGCCGACGTGCAAAAAAAGGTATGGATAACGTTTAATGGCGAGATTTACAATTATCTTGCTCTCAAAGAACAGCTATTATCTTTAGGAGCAAAATTTAATTCGAATACAGATACAGAGGTCATTATACAAGCCTACCTGTATTGGGGAATGGCGTCGTTTTCTAAACTCAGGGGCATTTTTGCCTTCGCGCTGTATGATACCCAAAAGACCCTCACTTACCTGGTGCGCGACAGTTCGGGTGTAAAGCCCCTTTATTACTGTGCCGATGGCGGTCAGTTAACCTTTGCATCAGAGGTAAGGGCCTTAAAAAAATCGGGGATGGCAACTGAGCCTGACAATACATGGAAAGTGCGATTCCTGGCTTACGGGCACATTCCCGAGCCTTATACAACACTTAAAAATGTGTACAGCTTACCCAAAGGAGAATTCCTGTGCTGGCACCATAAAAGTAACACGTATGAAATACATTCATACCATGTGGCACACCGTGACAAGATTATCACCGACACGGAAGAGGCCAGGGAAGAAGTACGTAACGCATTAACATTTGCTGTTGACCGCCAATTGATGGCCGATGCGCCAATCGGTGTATTCCTTAGTGGTGGGATTGATTCGAGTTTATTGACCTTGCTTGCCAATCAGCAAAAACATGCGCAGTTAAAAACTATCTCTATTTACTTTAATGAAAAGGCATACGACGAGCGAATGTATCAAACGCTGATCCTTAAAGAAATAGAGGGCGAAAAATTTGCGCACCTGGTACGGAAGCAGGATTTTGAAGAGTTTCTGCCGCAAATAATTGAGGATATGGACATGCCAACCACCGACGGCATTAACACCTGGTTTATAAGCAAGTATGCCCACGATGACGGCCTAAAAGCTGTTCTGTCCGGCGTGGGCGCGGATGAACTTTTTGGTGGGTATCCATCTTTTAACCGGATAAAATATCTTAAAACGATGCGCCGGTTTCCGCCGATAACATTCTCTGCTGCAAAATACTTTACGTCCGATCGTTATAAAAAGATATCATTTTTAACCTATAATCACCCCCTTGCAGATTATCTTTTACTTCGGGGTCTCTACACACCCAGCGATATAGCTGAGATACTCGACATAGATTTAACTGAAGTTGAAGATATTTTATTCAACAATAAGCAATTGCCTTATATTAGCAATTACAACGAAGAGGATGCAGCCTGGTTTGAAATAAACCTGTATATGCAGAACCAGTTGTTGCGTGATACAGATGTGATGGGTATGAGTCACGGGTTGGAGGTGCGCGTTCCATTCCTGGATGAAGATTTCAAACGTTTAGCCGGAAATATTTCCCCTGCGGTGAGGTTTGATGAGAATCAACCAAAAAAATTACTGATTGACAGTTTTACAGATATCTTGCCGAGGGCTATCTGGGACAGATCGAAAATGGGTTTTACTTTTCCGTTGCAACAATGGATGAGGGAACATGATGAAATAAACGACGAAAACCTTTATCATGGCAGGGCGAAAAAAATCGTAAAGGATTTTAAGAACAACAACATGCACTGGTCAAAAATATTTGCGCTTTACCAAATTCAGATGAATGCCTAAAAGAATAGTCCTGCTTACTTTACGGACTTTTAGCACTACCGGCGGCATTCAAAAAATGACGCGTACACTTGCCTATGTTTTATTCCATATTGCCAAACAAAAAGAATGGGAGTTTAATCTGTGGTCGGTTTACGATTCGAGGTATGATCTAATGGATAAATATCTTTCTGCCGAAAATTTCACAGGTTTTGGTCGTAACAAAATAAAAATAGGGCTAAAAACATTAGATAAATCTTTCAGTTCGGATATTGTTATCTTAACCCATGTTAACCTTGCTTTGTTCGGACTGGTAATTAAAATACTCAACCCAAAATGCAAGGTATGGCTGATAGCCCACGGCATTGAGGTATGGCGGCCCTTAAATTTTGTTAAAAGAATATTTGTAAAACGGTACTGCGACAAAATTATATGCGTGAGCAGTTTTACCAAAAAGCAAATGATCCGCTGGCATCAATCGGATCCTGATAAGTGCATTATATTAAACAATGCTTTAGATCCTTTTATGAACCTGCCGGTCGATTTTTCAAAACCAGAATATTTACTAAACAGGTATAGCTTGGCTCCTTCAGATAAGATCATTTTTACATTGACTCGCCTGGCTTCATCAGAACAATATAAAGGATATGAACAGGTAATAAAAGCCGTAGGCCACCTAAAGCTTAAGTTTCCTGAAATTAAATACATACTTTCCGGTCAATATGACACAGCTGAAGAAATGCGCATAAGGGAACTAATCACATCTTGCGGGGTAGAAGAACAGGTTATACTGACTGGATTTCTACCGGAAAAAGAGCTTGCTGATTACTTCCTGCTGGCCGACTTGTTCGTATTGCCAAGCAAAAAAGAAGGCTTTGGTATCGTATTTATCGAAGCGCTGGCCTGTGGCCTGCCGGTTATTTGCGGCAATGCCGACGGCAGTATTGACGCAATAAGGAATGGAGAATTAGGTACGGCCATTAATGTCGACGACCCGGATGGACTTGAAAAAGCCATTGTTAAATACCTGGAAAAACCATTAACCGTACAAACACGTAAAGAACTTCAAAGCAAGTGCCTGCTTTATTTTAATGAGTTGGATTATATGAATAATATGTTAGAGCTTATAGACAATGGGTAACATGCCGGACCAAGACTGGGATATCGAAATAACGCCCCACAATAGTCTGTTCGATTTAAAACTAAGAGACACCTGGCATTACCGCGACCTGCTTTTTTTATTGGTGCGACGGGATTTCGTTTCCTTCTACAAACAGACCATCCTGGGCCCGGTATGGTTTTTTATCCAGCCTGCTATAACTATTCTTATATTCACGCTTGTATTCAGCAACCTGGCCAAAATCTCAACCGACGGCGTTCCACCACCTTTATTTTATTTGGCCGGGACTATTATATGGAATTACTTTTCGGAATGTCTCACTAAAACGTCTACTGTTTTTAAGGACAATTCGGCAATGTTAGGCAAGGTATATTTCCCCCGGCTAATTATGCCGCTAAGTATCATATTCTCTAACCTTATCCGGTTTGCCGTACAGTTTGTGTTGTTTATTATATTGCTGCTTTATTACTATTTTTTCAGGGGCGCGCCCATCCACCTGACAATTTACATAGTCCTTTTCCCGCTGCTTATCCTGCAGATCGCAGCGCTTGGCCTTGGTTTGGGTATGATGGTCTCTGCTGTAACAACCAAATATCGCGACCTGGCATTTGTGGTTACCTTCGGCGTACCTTTGCTCATGTACACTACTACAGTGATCTTCCCATTGTCGACGGCAGTTGCCAAATACCCCGCCTATAGCTGGCTGATAAAATTCAACCCGGTTACAGCTATTATTGAAACTTTCAGGTATGGGTTTATGGGCAACGGGATGTTCAGTTGGGGGCTGTTGGGCTATAGCGCAGGGGTAACATTTATTATTTTATTAGTGGGCATTGTTGTATTTAATAAGGTTGAAAAAACATTTGTTGACACAGTTTAATAAAGCCCTCTCCTTTGGAGAGGATTTAGGTGAGGCATGGCAAAGGCAATTGAAGTAAAACATCTTTCCAAAGCATACCAGTTAGGTGATTTTGGTACGGGAACGGTATCGCGTGACCTGGAACGGTTTTGGGCGCGCTTACGTGGTAAGGAAGATCCATTTTTGAGAATTGGCGAGGTGAATGATCGTACCAAAAAAGGCGGAAGCGATATTGTTTGGAGTCTGAACGATTTGAATTTCGAAATTGAGCAGGGTGATGCTGTAGGCGTTATCGGCCGGAATGGCGCGGGTAAAAGCACTTTGCTGAAAATATTGAGCAGGGTGACCTCCCCTACTGCTGGTTCGATTAAGATCAAGGGACGTATAGCCAGTTTGCTTGAAGTAGGGACAGGCTTTCACCCCGAATTAACGGGGCGCGAAAATGTTTACCT
>Ga0207080_1110_pt1 | contig 17074 bp, 12 predicted proteins | sample Alteio_BWMinHeat_58_FD_153532 | JGI IMG/M metagenome (GOLD analysis project Ga0207080, IMG submission 153532) | Enriched cells from forest soil in Barre Woods Harvard Forest LTER site, Petersham, Massachusetts, United States -... | ecosystem: Environmental > Terrestrial > Soil > Temperate forest >...
TATTTTTAAGTTTGGAAATATCCGCTTCCAGATGCATGACCTGATCGGGCCGGTAAGGCACATCGCCAAAACCCAGCGGAAGCGATGGATTAATGAGGTTACGAATAGTTTCCACTGTTTTACGAAGTGGAGGAGCAGAGCCGCTGCCAAGGTTAAATATGCCTTCGGCTTTGGGGGTGAGCAACACTTCGGCAAACGCTTCTGCTGCATCGGCTACATACATAAAATCCCATTTCTGTTCACACTTAGTTAGCGCTGGTTTGCGGCCTGCGCATAATTCAGCGATCATGTAAGGTATCAGCCATGAGGGGTGATTTTCGGGGCCATAGGTGGAAAACACCCGCAGATGGGCAAAACGGACGGCGTGTTCAGCGCATATCTGCTGGGCCATAGTGCAGGCAGCGACCTTAGCGTGGCCATAGAGCGTGGTGGGCGACGTCGGGTCTGCTTCACTGATACGCCGGTTGAGTGGCCCATATTCCGCTTGCGAACCGGCACTGATGAAATGTTTAACGCCCGACGTTGCCGCTATATCGGCAAACCTGACGGTCGCAGGAACATTATCCGCCTGAGCCGGATCATTGCGAGCGCTGTTTGCCACTCCTGCCCATGCCAGATGCAATACGGCTTCCGGCTTAAAATCCACAAAAGCCTGTTTATAACTATCAGTAGATGCCAGATCTCCATGAATAACGTGTAAATCATCGGCATATTTTATCAGGCGTGAAGGCACTGCATTATCACGCACCAGAATGGCAATGTCGAGCCCGCGTCCAAGCAAAGCTTTAGTCACATAGCTTCCCAGAAAACCACTGGCACCCGTTACTACGCAACGCATCACATTTTGCCTTTCATATCAGAGCGCATCTTTCACTAATTGAACAGCCTGCGCAAGCCTTTCCCGTGATGATGGGCGGCCCGGAGTATCGGCATAGCCGAAACGATGGCGATGCACCAGCTTTGCCAGGGTCACGCGCAGGAAATAAAGTGCGAAAGGCAGGGAAAATTCCGATGCCCCACTATCTGCTATGCCATAGCCGTCAAGAAATGCTTGCCAGCGCCGCGCAGGATGAAAGCTTGCCCAGAACGCCACATCATAAAGCGGGTCGCCGGCAAGTGTATCTTCCCAGTCCACCACAGCGCTTACCCGCATGCCATCCATGAACAGATTATGATTCCCCGGATCTCCATGCAGCATGCACACAGGGCGCGCAGCCAATAGCCGCATTGACTTTGCGAACCAGTCATTAATTTGCAGAGCCGCATTATTTTCAAGCAATCCGATCGTCAGGCAGGACTGCACATGCTGATCAAGATTTGTCGTGATGTATTCATACCAGCCCGCATGCACACCACGTGGGGCGGTATTGCCTTTTTTTAGCCATTCAACATCCAGAAGCCCGCCACCGCTCGCCGGAATCTGGTGCCACTGGCGCATGGCCGCGCCGATTGCAGCGAGCCGTACACTATCATCCATTGCCTTATCACCAAGCGCGGTGAGGGTAATGCCTTGGGCAATGTCCGTAACCAAAAATTCAAAGGGCGCATGCTCTTTAGTCAGGTCCAGCGCATGAATTGTAAGAGAAGGTAATCCTAAAGATGCAAGTTGATGCTGCGCATATAATTCAAGACGCCCCCCCTCATCGCACTCAAAAATTCCTGGGGTCGTACTGCGTGCGATGAGCTGTTCGCCGGAATGTAACACGACATGATGAATTAAATGAAACGTGCCTTGCGTACTGGCTGGTGTCACTTCTTTTACCGGCGCACCCAGTAAGCCCTCTACGACCTTTACCAGTTGCTTGCACCTCTTCAGCGCTTCCCCATGGATTGTTTTACGCAGGCCCTGTAGAACCGAATCGCTGACGGGAATATCTGTTTTTAGATAAAAAATCCCACGACGATTGGCAGACGTGTCAGAAAATCCTGTTCGCCGCTGCGTCACGCCGCCTGTTTGGAATTCAACATCCCATCATAGCCGAGCAGCGGCAAGATAACGCCGCTGATGCTGGCGATTTCCTTCTTTTGCTCAGGCGAAAGCTCGTTCATAGTGGCGATATTCACCTCGCTGGTGGGGATACGCACGGTACCCCACGGATAGACCTGCTCCATTTTCTTTCCATTCCATGACGGGTAGAGCAACGCATCGCTGGTTCCTATCCCAAGTTTTTTGGCTAGTTCGCCCATGGTTTTTTTAGGATCGGCGACGAGGTCTTCAAAGCGCAGGATGTGGTAGCGACCGGGAAAACGTTTTGCAAACACCAGTGAATGATGCTGCAGCATCGCCCATGTCCATGTATAACGCTGCAGGGAGAGTGGATACGGACGCTTGATGGTATCAGCATAACCGGACCAGGGATTGCGAACCACATGCAATACATGACCGTTTGGAAAATCATTTAAAATCATTTCAGCGTCGAACCCGATGACCGGGCTATAGCCGACATAGGCGTTTTCCTTGCCGCTGCGGTTGACATTTTTCCACGCCTTAAACGTCGATTCGAAAAATGCTGCTACAATATTCGCGCGGGTGCGCGGCTTGTTCTTCATAATATCGCAGAAAATAGCCTTGCGTTCCTTGTCGTCGGCGACGAAATCAGCATCGCGGAATTTACTGACATGGCGCGAACGGGTGCAGGTTTTCCATTCTTCGTCAAAAAACAATTCAAAATCCTCCGCTGGCGAACCGGTCAGGGGAAATTCAGGGTAGCGGTATTTGAGCGGATACAGGGACGACATATAATCCTGCACGCGGGAATTCCCAAGTTGCGATTCAAAGGGGTAGACGTACAATTCCGGATGCCCGTCTAAAAATCGGTGGGTGGTATTTCCGCCGTTCTCGTACATGGCGGAGACCATGATGAGCTTCATAGGATTTGTCGTCATGATTTTTTCCTTATTTATTAATAGAGTTATAGATATACTCATGCGCGGTTGCTCTTTCAAACATTTTCTGTAGCAGTAAACTGCCATTGCAAAGAATGGCCGCAAAATATATGCTCCACCGACATCTTTAAATCTTCAGAAAAGTATATTATGGCACTGACAACTTTGATGATACGCAGGGATGCCAAGCCAAAAACCAAGGCTTATAAGCTGGAGGACGAGGATGGTATGTACCTTCTGGTCGAGCCGGACGGCTCACTTAACTGGCGTCTGAAGTATCATTATGCAGGTAAAAATAAAGAGCTGGAGTTAGGCGCTTACCCTGAAATTTCTTTAAGTGATGCCCGCAAAAAGCGGAGCAACGCCCATCGGTTGATTACTCAGGGCATAGATCCAAAAGTCAAAAAGAAATCCGTTACCAGCAAGCCGAAAAAAAACGTCAATGCGAAGCCAGATGTCAAAGACAATATGGACGTTAAGCAGAACCAGATGGATGAGGGAACACAGCTTTCTCTTATCGCTTATCGGTTAAATCAAACAAAGATGCCACTGGTTACCGCTTACACCAATCGCGAATGGATGGATCAGACAGCGAATCGATTCGCTTATCGCTGTATGCCGATGCTTATCGCCAACCAGGCGGGCTGGATGGTCCTGAGCGGGCATGATATAGGCGTTATATGGGATGGCAGGCAAACGAACGAAGGCCTGAAAATAAAATGCCTCAGCGGTGATATGCCTTGCCCCGCGCTCAGTGTCTTTGGTTCAGGGATAATCACCTTTACACTTCCCTATCTTTTCCGCACTCCCCCCGGCTACAATCTTCTGGCTCAGGGACCACCCAACTGGCCGAAAGACGGCGTTTCTCCATTAGCCGGAATAGTAGAGACGGACTGGTCGGAAGCCACCTTTACCATGAACTGGAAGATAACCCGGCCCCATCATACCATCACGTTCGAAAAAGGCGACCCGATCTGCATGATCACTCCGCAGCGACGTTTTGAAGTTGAAAGATTCCGCCCAGAGATTCGCGATATTACTTCCGATCCTGTGCTCCATGCCGATTATCTGCAATGGGCCGATAGCCGCCGGAAATTTAATAGTGACTTAAAGAAAAATGACCCCGACGCTCGCAAAAAAGGGTGGCAGAAACATTACGCTCAGGGCAAAACGGTATCTGAGAAACGTAGCGACGTCCACCAGAGCAAATTGAATTTGCATGAGTTCTCAGACATGACTAAAGCACCGGAGTCCAAAAAATAAGTTTATATAATGGGTATAATTGGGCCAGTATTGCAGTGCGTGATGCCTAGCTCAGTATTAAAAATATTGGGGCAAACACCAAGTATAGTTAAGATACAAAAAGTACTAAGAATTTTATTCCCAGCAATACCATCGCACTAATTGCAGCGAGAGAGATCATACCGGCTATCAATGCATATTCGGGAACTGTCGTGCCATCTTCTTCTATTACAAAGCGAATTAAAGTTTTCATATGGCTATTCTCCGACCCGTTAGAATGATGAAGTAACAGAGCTATCTTTCGATTCTAACGAAATAATGATAAATATTTATTAATAATTAATCATATTTACATAAAATTTTAGCAATTATCGGAAACCATTAATTATTTCTTTATTTCAATGCATTAGAAGCAATCCCCCACCACACGCCAAAAGAGGAGCGCAGCAACGGGACTCACGAGGGCGAGCGACCAGAGGCTGCTAATAGCAGAAAATCAGTTAGTGTATAACTGATGCATCCGCATGAAGGGTAATACTGGGTGTGGGGGAGATAGTGTAATAGCCTACAGCCATCGGAATGGTCAACATGACCACCAAGCCAAACAGCATCCACAGGCCGCCATAATTTTTCTCAGATTTCATACGCTTCTCCATTAGGTTAAGAGGAGTAAGCGCCCTGCAACTTATTGGGACCGTTAATGATCCTTCTATTTTTTTACTGCGCCTTATCGGCGCAGTTATTAAAAGGCAGTATAGGTGCTAACTGGCTTCCAGTCAATTGGTTGTTGGAAAGGGCTATGTTATGAAAAGTGGTCACGCTCACCAGAACTGGTACGGCGCGAACCACGTGCCCCCGTAGAGTGGGTTGAAAACGCTGCCAGCGCCATCGTTTCGACGGAATCCCTATCGGCATTCGTCAAGCGATCATCGGCTTTAAGCTGGTTTAAATCCTGCGCCACATCGCTACCGACCAGAGGTGTGCGGTCACAGCATTACTCCAACGCTTAAGTAATGTACCAAGGCCGAGCTGTGCGCCACTGCCTTCTTTAAGCTGGCTATGGCGTTCTGTCAGCGCCCTCATGAAATTCTCCCGTGCTTCACCTTCTAATAGGACTGCAGGCCTGCCCATAAATTATCCTTTCTATCAAATATGATCCTTATTAATAATTATTATCACAAAAGGGGTAACAAAGCCAATCCTACCGCCTTGGTGGATTCTTCCATGTACTGATCTTGATTTTTGGCTTTGGCGCTGCCGCAGCTGGCGCACTTTTGCTGGGCTTGGACAGCTTCTCCGGTTTTTTTGGATGGGTAGCTGGCTTTGGCTTGGAGGCAGATGGGGACGCGTTTTTTTTCGCAGGGGTTTTAGCAGAATCGGGATGATCATCCTCCTGCCCTGTATATCTTCGATAACCTCCGATCACAATCAGCACAGCAAAGGCCAGTACAGCCCCGGGAACCAGTCCGCCATACAGCACCGCGCCAAGTATCGCAACGGCAGTAACTGCATAGGTAAGTTTTGAATGGGACATGGGATTTTATAGCAGCGCTATAGACACAACGAAAGCCAAAATGAATTACCGCCTAAGCGGGAATGACGTTGAATAGGTTTTCTGGATCGCAGACGTGGATCCCGGCCGGAGTTTACCCCGACGAAGGGGCCGGGATAACGGGAATATAAAAATTAATCGGACCGCCCCAACCGAGGAAGTTAGAATTATAGCTTCATAACTTCCATTATTTCTTTAATTGGTAAAAATTCTTCAAAAAAAGTTTTAAAAGCAGAGTTTAATTTTCTTATCCAAACTTCACTTGCTTCAGCTTCAAGAAAATCAAGTGTTTTGGAAGATAATGGCTCTTCTTGAAAATGAAAAACTGAATTTCGAAACCTTCTGAGTAAATCAACATACTTACCCTCAGCAAGAAGTTGATCTATTTTATTATCATTTAAATTTAGTTGCTTATAACCTTCAATCACTACATAGAGCAATGAATACCAAACAGATAAAGAGAGAAAATATGAATGGTTTAGTGCTAAAGCTTTAATATCTTCTATGAGCGGTTTAAGTCCTTCCTTAGATTTCCTGCCCTCCTTCATACGTTCATTAATGCTATCAGCTATAAGCCAGTGCATATGAAGGACATGAATGTTATATTCATCTTTTGAAATTTGCATTGTATATGCTAAACCATTTAATTATTGGAGTAAAACTGCATTTATGTGAGACGAATGCGAAGGGAATTTTTGCGCAGAACCGTAAGCATAGCAGCGCTATGTGCGGATTCGAGCACAAAAAATCACAAGCAAGTCGTCCACAGAAATCAGTTTAAACGCAAAAAAGCCGGTTTATAAGGCTTGGCAACGACATACTCTCCCATACCTTAAGGCATAGTACCATCTGCGCAAAGGGGTTTCACGGTCGTGTTCGGAATGGGAACGGGTGGGTCCCACCTTGCTATAATCACCAAGCCATATAAACCGGCTTTTTTGCCGATTAATAGAGCGAGATAGGTTTTTCTGGACTTTGAATTTTTATATTTAGTTGGTGTATGTGTCGAATTGCCGTGTTGGCAAAGCGGCTGCTTTGCACTGCACGTCATGATTCAGACTCAATGAAATTCAGGTTTTATGCCGTAGGGCATAACGCCTGTTTCAACGCTTAATAAATAAGCCAATCGGATTATTAGTACCAGTTAGCTGAAGGCATTACTGCCCTTACACACCTGGCCTATCAACGTGGTAGTCTACCACGATCCTAATAGGGAATACTAGTTTTGAGGTGGGTTTCCCGCTTAGATGCTTTCAGCGGTTATCCCTTCCATACATAGCTACCCTGCGTATGCTCCTGGCGGAACAACAGGTACACCAGTGGTATGTCCATCCCGGTCCTCTCGTACTAAGGACAGATCCTCTCAATATTCCTACACCCACGGCAGATAGGGACCGAACTGTCTCACGACGTTCTAAACCCAGCTCACGTACCACTTTAATCGGCGAACAGCCGAACCCTTGGGACCTTCTCCAGCCCCAGGATGTGATGAGCCGACATCGAGGTGCCAAACGACCTCGTCGATATGGACTCTTGGAGGTCATCAGCCTGTTATCCCCGGCGTACCTTTTATCCGTTGAGCGATGGCCCTTCCACATGGAAACCACCGGATCACTATGACCGACTTTCGTCTCTGCTCGTCTTGTGGGACTCGCAGTCAGGCAAGCTTATGCCATTGCACTCTAAAGGCTGATTTCCGACCAGCCTGAGCTTACCATCGCGCGCCTCCGTTACTCTTTAGGAGGCGACCGCCCCAGTCAAACTGCCTACCATGCATGGTCCCAAACCCGGATTACGAGTTGTGGTTAGACATCAGGAAACAACAGGGTGGTATTTCAAGGGTGACTCCCCCACAGCTGGCGCCGCGGCTTCATAGTCTCCCACCTATCCTACACAATTATTTCTTAATGCCAGTGCAAAGTTACAGTAAAGGTGCACGGGGTCTTTCCGTCTAACCGCGGGAACTCCGCATCTTCACGGAGAATTCAATTTCACTGAGTCGATGCTGGAGACACCGGGGATGTCGTTACGCCATTCGTGCGGGTCGGAACTTACCCGACAAGGAATTTCGCTCAAATGTGTTACAACTGGTGCCTCACTTTTTAGTGATGCCAATTGGGTCAGGCATTTCTGCTGACCTCTGCATATCGCTATGCAGTTCGGACTATATCTTAACATGTACACTGTCATGTTCTTAGCGTGTAGTCTCTGAGGATTCCATCATGATTTAACTCATGATGGCCTTTCCTGCTGATTATCTGCACCTGACGGATTGTCACTTATTTTACAATAAGTACCGCAGGATACTCAGACCTTCCAGCATATAGCTAAGTTTTACTAAGGCTAGCATATTACTATCTTTCGATAATAGGCGTTTAACCTTAGGACCGTTATAGTTACGGCCGCCGTTTACTGGGGCTTCAATTCAATGCTTGCACATCTCCTTTTAACCTTCCAGCACCGGGCAGGCGTCAGACCGTATACATCCGCTTATCGCGTTTGCACAGCCCTGTGTTTTTAATAAACAGTCGCAACCCCCTGGTTTGTGTCCCCCAACCATAGTTGCCTACAGTTGGGGCATGCTTCTCCCGAAGTTACGCATGCAAGTTGCCTAGTTCCTTCAGCATCGTTCTCTCAAGCGCCTTGGTATACTCTACCTGACCACCTGTGTCGGTTTCGGGTACGGACTATAATGTGGGAGCTATTTCCTGGAACCCTCCTCCCCGCCCCAGCAATCCAATAAGCTGGAACAAAGATTCGAATCCGTCACTACCCACAGGCCCACGAATATTAACGTGGTTTCCATCGACTACGCTTTTCAGCCTCGTCTTAGGGACCGGCTAACCCTGCTCAGATTAACTTGACGCAGGAACCCTTGGTCATTCGGCGAAAGTGTTTCTCACACTTTTGGTCGTTACTCATGTCAGCATTCTCACTTCCGATACCTCCACCATTCCTTGCCGGACTGGCTTCACAGGCTTACGGAACGCTCCGCTACCACTTAATTAATCGAAATTATTTAAGTCCACATCTTCGGCGGGGGGCTTGATCCCCGTTACATTTTTGGCGCAGAATAACTATTAGACCAGTGAGCTGTTACGCTTTCTTTAAAGGATGGCTGCTTCTAAGCCAACCTCCTGGCTGTTATGGTCGTTCCACATCCTTTCAAACTTAGCCTCCACTTCGGGGCCTTAGATGGTGGTCTGGGTTGTTTCCCTCTCGACAATGAACGTTAGCATCCACTGTCTGACTGCCAGATAGTACTCCCGGGTATTCGGAGTTTGGTTAGGTTTGGTAGGTCTTTGGGACCCCCTAGCCCATCCAGTGCTCTACCCCCCGGGGTATTCATCTGACGCTATACCTAAATATATTTCGCGGAGAACCAGCTATTTCCCAGTTTGATTGGCCTTTCACCCCTAGCCACAGTTCATCCCCGACCTTTTCAACGGGCGTGGGTTCGATCCTCCAGTGAGTGTTACCTCACCTTCAATCTGACCATGGCTAGATCACTAGGTTTCGGGTCTAATACGTCGAACTAAAGCGCCCTATTCAGACTTGCTTTCGCTACGCCTACAGCTATCGCCTTAAGCTTGCTCGACACATTAAGTCGCTGACCCATTATACAAGAGGTACACAGTCACCCCCTTACGGGGGCTCCTATTGCTTGTATGCATCCGGTTTCAGGTCTATTTCACTCCCCTTGCCGGGGTGCTTTTCACCTTTCCCTCACGGTACTAGTTCACTATCGGTCGGTAAGGAGTACTTAGGCTTAGAGCGTGGTCGCCCTATATTCAGACAGGATTGCACGTGTCCCGCCTTACTCGAGGATCTAAAAGCTTTTTACCTATACGGGGCTATCACCCACTATGGCTGCCGTTTCCAAGGCATTCTAGTTTTTACTTTTAGACCACTGGCCTAGTCCCTGTTCGCTCGTCACTACTAAGGGAGTCTCTGTGATTTCCTTTCCTCCAGGTACTTAGATATTTCAGTTCCCTGGGTTCGCTTCTTACACCTATGTATTCAGTGCAAGATCCTCATACGAGGGGGTTTCCCCATTCGGACATCTCCGGATCAAAGTTTATTCGCAACTCCCCGGAGCTTTTCGCAGCGTATCACGTCCTTCATCGCCTCTTACCGCCAAGGCATCCACCAGATGCACTTAACATACTTATTTATCAATTTATTGTTTTGAACGATGTCTGAATCATGAACGTACAGAGCAAAGAAGCTCCTAAAGAATCCCTCCCGCGAAGGTTCGGATTCTCATACGTCAACTAAACAATTCAAACAAATACATCGACTCAACTATTTATTGGCTAGATCAGAGGGGGTATAGGTAACTTACGTTAGCTATCGCATACTCATCATATGCTCTCTTCTCATAGCCGCTTAAATAGCAAAGCCAGAAAAACCTATTCACAATATCAAACCGCAAAACAAGGTAGCCGCCACTTTTTTAACAACAAATTATGGCCGCATTTCCTTGTTCAAAACCACTTCTTTTGATGAAGGGATGAGACGTATACTACCGGCAAAAGAGTCTGTCAACACCCATTGCATAATTATTTTATGCTTTTTTTATTATTGTGTGTTTGCCTAGTATTTCTGCCGGTTACAGAAGCATCGCCATCATGGAACAGGCGGGGATGGCGGGACATAATTTGATATATCCCCCGACTCCCCATAAATCAGTGGGCCAGACCGCTTTCTTCTTAGGATAACCCAGCAAATCTATAAGTAGTATAGTAGGACAAGGCGTAGCAAAGACAAGATTACACTGATTGCTTACAGACGTCTCTACTATATAAAACAAGCTTTTAGGCCATTTTTGCTAGGATGAGAGCCAATTACAGCTTTACCATCGGCAAAATGACTCCAATGCGATGAAATCATCGTTTGACCAGTCTCGGGCATGAATCACAAGGCATGGGAATATTGTCTGGACGATAAAAGTGATTTCTCTCTTCCTTTGCTTTTTTTTTGAAATAGGCTATAAGTGTAGATCCACGCTGATTCAATGCCTTAGCGTCACGTGGGCAAAAAAGGGGCCAAAATTATTACTGATTTTAATAAATTGGCAACCTTCACTTAACGTATTGTTCAACGTTTTATGGCGATAATGACTATAGATACCGAGATAACCAAACCCAAGGGTAATACTGTAATAAGTAATACCAGTGAGGGCGGTGGTGGGGAAGTGCAGGAAGTCAAAAAAGACAGCCTGCTACTAGCGGAACCGGAGGTGAAAACCAAACGGCCTCCCTTCTTCAAGGTGGTGTTGCTGAATGACGATTATACGCCGATGGATTTTGTGACCTTTGTCTTAAAAGATATCTTTCACAAAAATCACGAGGAAGCAGTCAGCATCATGCTTGAAATCCACAACCGGGGAGCGGGAATATGCGGGGTCTATACGCGGGATGTAGCGGAAACCAAGGCGGAACTGGTAATAACCATATCACGCCGTAATGAGTATCCACTCCAATGCCGCGTTGAGAAAGTTTAAGTTAAAAACGTACAAAAACGCTAAGTTTAACGGGGGTGTCCACCATGTTGTCAAAGAACCTGGAGATTAGTCTGCACCGCGCTTTGGCCCTTGCCAAAAAGTATCGCCATGAATACGCCACTCTCGAACACTTGCTTTATGCCCTGACTGATGACCCGGATGCGTCCGCAGTTATGCGTGGATGCGGCATCAGCCTGCCCGACATAAAAAAACATTTGTCTGAATTCCTTGAAAACGAGCTGACCTCGCTGGTGGTCGAAGAGCTTGAAGAATCGCGCCCCACCGCTGGTTTCCAGCGTGTCATTCACCGCGCCGCCATCCATGTGCAATCGGCTGGCAAGAGTGAAGTAACAGGTGCCAATGTACTGGTAGCACTGTTTTCCGAACGCGACAGCCACGCCGTATTTTTCCTGCAGGAGCAGGAATTGTCACGTCTCGACGTCGTCAATTACATTTCACATGGCATCGTCAAATATGGCGACAATCAGAAGATTGCCGAATGGAAACGCGAACTCGATACCGAAGAATCGGAATCACTCGAACGCCCTCAGGTTACCAAGGACAAAGAAAAGGCCTCCGACGCGCTGTCACAGTATTGCGTGAATCTCAATAAAAAGGCCGAAGCCGGTAAGACGGACATCCTGGTCGGCCGCGAAGAAGAAGTCGAGCGCACCATCCAGATCCTTGCCCGCCGCACCAAGAACAACCCCCTCTATGTCGGTGAAGCCGGTGTCGGTAAAACCGCCATTGCTGAAGGACTGGCTCTGCGTATCATTCGCGGTGAAGTGCCAAACGTATTGCGTAATGCCGTCATTTTCTCGCTTGATATGGGATCGCTCCTCGCCGGAACGCGCTATCGTGGCGATTTCGAAGAACGCATGAAAGCCGTTATCAAGGAAATCGAAAAGATTCCCGGTGCAATATTATTCATCGACGAAATCCATACCATTATCGGCGCCGGTTCCACTTCCGGTGGTGCGCTTGATGCCTGTAATCTCCTGAAGCCAGCGCTCGCCCGCGGTGGTTTCCGCTGCATTGGTTCGACCACGTACAAGGAATATAAAAACAGCATCGAAAAAGACCGTGCGCTCGCCCGTCGCTTCCAGAAAGTCGATGTGGTGGAACCGACCATCGAAAATTCGATCAAGATTCTGCGCGGCCTGAAACCCTATTACGAAGAACATCATCAGGTACGTTATACCAACGGCGCCATTAAAGCGGCAGTTGAACTGGCAGCGCGCTATATTCCTGATCGCAAGCTCCCTGATAAGGCCATCGACGTGATGGACGAAGCAGGTGCAGCGCAGATGCTGATACCGGAAGGGCGCCGCAAGAAAACCATCACCCAAAAAGAAATTGAAGACATCGTCGCCAAGATTGCCCGTATGCCTTCTAAAACCATCTCCATGGATGATGCCGAAGTACTCAGGAATCTTGAGAAGAACCTCAAGCTGGTGGTCTTTGGTCAGAATGCGGCCATCGAAGCACTCGCTGCCGCCATCAAAATGTCCCGTGCCGGACTGCGCGAAGAAGAAAAACCAATCGGCAATTACCTTTTTACCGGCCCGACCGGTGTGGGTAAGACAGAAGTGGCACAACAGCTGGCTGTGCAGATGGGCATGGAACTGGTGCGTTTTGATATGACTGAATATATGGAAAAGCACGCTGTATCCCGTTTAATTGGTGCGCCTCCGGGTTATGTTGGCTTCGATCAGGGTGGCCTGATGACCGATGCCGTCGATAAAAACCCCTACTGCGTCATTTTGCTCGACGAAATAGAAAAAGCGCACCCGGATGTCTATAATATCCTGTTGCAGGTAATGGATTATGGCCGCCTGACCGATAATAACGGCAAGGATGTCAATTTCCGCAACGCCATTATCATCATGACCAGCAATGCCGGCAGTGCCGATACGGCCCGCGCCCCCGTAGGATTCATGAAGGTAGACCGCGCCGGTGAAGATAAGGAAGCCATCAACCGCGCCTTTACCCCGGAATTCCGCAACCGTCTCGATGCTATTATCGGTTTCGAGCACCTGACACCGGAAGTTGTGGCACACGTTGCCAACAAATTCATCTTCCGCCTGGAATCGCAGCTGGCTGATCGTAATGTCACCATACAACTCGATGATAAAGCCCGTCGCTGGCTGGTAGATCGTGGCTATGACCGTGCCAATGGCGCACGGCCGATGGCACGCCTTATCGCCGAGAAGATCAAGAAAACACTGGCTGATGAAGTTCTTTTTGGCAAGTTATGCAAGGGCGGCACCGTTAAAGTGTCGGTTGAGAATAGCGAACTAAGCTTCCATTACAGCAAGGTTTTAGGTGTTGGACGACAGGCGAACTCCGAGACGGATGAAGAGCTGGTGAATTAGCCAGATAATAATTCCTATCAATTGAAAACAGGAGCAAATCATGTCTAAAGAAACAGACAGGCTGGTCGCAGAATTAAAAGAAAAAAAAGACGACATGCCCATGGCTCTCATGATGATGACGGGACGCAAAGAGCTCTTGAACCCATTACGGGAATTAACCCAGGAATTAGATGCTACTGATTCAGATGGAGACAGGGTAGCAATGCTGACGAGCCAGCTATTACAATCCTTATCCCGGTTTTTACCGGCAGATGAGAATTCACGCACATCGGCAGATGAAACGGCCGGTCCATTACTGATGGATAACATACTTAGGAATGCCGTACAGGGTTCCGGCGCTCAAATCGAATTACCTGAGTATTCGGGTAAAACCATCAAGCGCATCAAGAAGAGCGCCCATGCACATCATGGCGGCGCCTGGAAAGTGGCGTATGCCGATTTCGTAACGGCGATGATGGCATTCTTCCTTTTGCTCTGGCTCCTGAGTGTTACGACGCAGGATAAACGAAAAGCTATCGCCGATTATTTCACCCCCACTATCGGTATCAAGGACTCCAAGGGAATTGGTGTCAATGGTGGTAGAAGTCCGTCATCGCAGAAGGGAAAATCCAGTAACGACTTGGTGGCGCCTGGAATCATCATTGGTCAAGTACAGCAAGGACCTGTTCCTAAAGATCCCGAAGATGCCAAAAAACCTGATCCTGAAGCTGAATCAAGCTCTACCGGTAAGGATGATAAGCAGGATAAAAAAGATAGTAAGGACAGTCAGGATAATCAGGATAGCGAACAATTTAATTTGGCGGAGAAGGAAATCAAGCAGGCAATGGAGACTGATCAGGAATTGAATAAACTCAAGAATAATATACAGGTGGAGCAAACACCGGAGGGACTGAAGATAGATTTAATAGACGATCCAAAAAAACCTATGTTTGCAGCCGGTGGGGCGACTCTCTCAGACGCGGGTAAAAAAGCCATTGACTCCATGGCAAATATTATCGCGAAAACAACTAACCAGATAGCGATTATAGGACATACCGATGCGGCTGGCCCCACCGCTAACCCGCGCTATACCAACTGGGAATTATCTGCCGATCGTGCAAATGCAGCACGCCGTGCACTTGCAACCACACAACTGGAATCAGATCGTGTTGTCAAAATCATTGGGCTGGCTGATCGCGAACTTTTGGTAAAGGATGACCCTTCCAATCCACGAAACCGTCGTGTAACCGTGATATTATTGCGTGGGTCGTATTCTCGCGATCCCAATTCGGTTGCGCCAGCCAGCCGTGCCATTCTTTCGGTGGGAGATGCCAAGTTAAAAGAGAAGGAGCCGGAAGCGCCGCCGCCAGCTCCACCTGTTGCGGCAGGGCCTCCTAAGCCATCCATTTTTGACCAGTCCACGCCGGGGCAACCGAAGCCAGCGGCGGAGTAGTGGATACTATGCGGTTTCCAAAAAAAATCAGTATTCTTTTCTGGCTGATATCCGGGGGGTGTTTCCCGGTATATGCGGAAATGCTTACCTATAGCAGCGGAACCGGCTTCTTTGTCACCAGGGATGGTTATATCGTGACCAATAACCATGTCGTGCAGCATTGTGCCAATATCAGCGTATCTGGCGCCGTGCCACTATCCAATGCTAAACTGGTATCAAGCGATGTCGGGTATGATCTGGCTTTGCTCAAGACCGATGTGTTGGCGATGGATGAAGCTAAACTCAGCAGTATAAAGCAGCCATTGCGCGCTAATGACCCTGTCGTTGTGGTGGGCTATCCCGGGCAATCATGGCAGACGGGGCATGCCCAGATGCGCGAAGCGACAATCATCAAAACCAAAGGTCCGCGTGGTGAAGAAAAATGGCTGGAATTCAGCGATTCCCTGGCGCAGGGGAATAGTGGCGGACCGCTACTGGATAGTGCTGGAAATGTTGTCGGCGTCGTGGCGGCAAAAGGCCGATTGGTCAATTATAACGAAGTGGCCGCTCTTGAAGAAACAGTTGAAAAATTTGATCTGGCCATCAGCCTGCCGGTGATCCGCCAGTTTCTCGCTAATAATGGCGTGCTTTACCGGGAAGCTGATTCAGGGATATACCTATCGGCAGATCGCATTACCGACGATGCGCGCCGTTTTGTCGTCAATGTGCGCTGCCAGGTGAAGTGATCAGGTTCCGTTAGATGGGACTATTTTCTGCCAGTGCCGCCGGGAATTATTTTCTGCGCCATACTTGCCAGTGGATCGGTCAGTTGAGGAGGAACCCCAGTCAATGATGTCTGGATAACTGTCCTTGGTAAATTCGCAAGCTGATCCTGCGCTACTTTTACGGCGCTATCTAAAGCGCTATCCGTAATGTTTTTCAGTGGATTGGCTTTGTCAATTTCAGCCGCTTCCGCCGGGGCATTATTTACGATGCTATCCACAATTGCTTTCCTCTCATCAGCGGAGAGCTTCGTATATTCTGCAGCTATCTTGTCATCGAGCGTTTTGATGGCATCTTCTTTTGCTTTGGGATCGGTCGCTTTTGCAATCTTAACTTTTATGTCTGCTATGGTTGTTGAGAACCAGCCCTTTGCTTTTTTATCGGATATATCTTTGGTTACTGCCTGCACCATTTCCAAGTGTTCTACTTTTGCTTCAGCCGCGTTGTAGTTGGTTACGACCATTGGAAGCAACTCTTTCACCATCTTTTTCTCAGCAGCGACAGTTTCGGGTTTTCCTTCGATTTTTGTTGCATCAATCTTTTTTACTAATGCGTCATAGGCTTTTTTTTCCGCCTCTTCAGCCGTTTTAAGGAGGGCGAGTTGCCCCGGCTTCAGTTTTTTTAATAGCTCTGTTTCATTCAGCTCTTTCGTCGCCGGAAGCCCGGCATTCAACCGTATTTCTACCGTATTTTTATTAGCAATCATGAACGGTTCAAGGTCTTTGGAATAAGGTTTCAAAACCTCCTGTATATCGCTTACTGATTGGGGGGACTGACTGTCAGGGGGGAGTGTTTTGGCAAGCCCTGCACCAAGCATATCGGCAATTTTTTCAGCTGGCGTTAGTTTCTTAGGGGGCGTTGGTTGCGTTGTTTTAGGGCTATCCGTTGCCATTATCATGCTCCTTCAGAGGAAATTATATTATCACAAGTACCAGTATATACTTGATATTGTGCAATGGTGTTACATTTTTGTGAAAGTGAAAATGACGGAATGCTTTAGTTGAACTTTCGTCAGCAATCAATTGTTATTTAAAAGAAAAATATCTTCACCTGTCTGAGGTGGCAGCGTTGGGCGGGCGTAGCTGAAGTTGCGGAATTACGGTTATGCCGCGTACGGCGTTATCTTGCTTTGGCGGCGATTGGGTTTTGCCTGGCTTCTGCTTTGGCGGTTTCAAATTTAGCTGCAATGGAATCTTTCATTGCCATATCAGGGGTTGCGCCAATTACATTGCTAATAATCCAATTCTTTGATGGGTCTTTAATGGCACGGCTTATCGCCTCGTTTGCCAATGCGTCCATATCCACACCTGGCGTATGGA
>Ga0207080_1111_pt1 | contig 16966 bp, 11 predicted proteins | sample Alteio_BWMinHeat_58_FD_153532 | JGI IMG/M metagenome (GOLD analysis project Ga0207080, IMG submission 153532) | Enriched cells from forest soil in Barre Woods Harvard Forest LTER site, Petersham, Massachusetts, United States -... | ecosystem: Environmental > Terrestrial > Soil > Temperate forest >...
GAGTTCCATCCCGATCTGAAGATGGCTACGGTTGCGCATATCCAGCAGAAAGGCCAGAATCCTGCCATAGACAGCTATTCAGCATTCCGCGATAACGATCAGTCAGCCCTGACTGGCCTCGCCGATTACCTCAAATCACAAGGCGTCACTGAACTGGACGTTTGCGGCCTAGCTACCGATTACTGCGTGAAATTTTCCGCGCTTGATGCTAAGGAAATGCTGCCGGGTATAAAAGTCCGTTTCATTGAAGATGCCAGCCGCGGTATTTCACCGGCAGGTGTCGAACAGGCGAAAGCGGAAATGCTTGCAGCCGGCATTGAAACTGTGCAGTCGAAAGATATTGTAAAACCCGGCAAAGAAACCAGCGGCAACCTGCGCGCCACGGGTCCGGAACCAAAACAGGTCAGGGGTTGATATGCCAGCTTTCGCACAAAATCTTTCTACTGCCCGCAATGACAACCTGTATCTGGTTAATGGCGGAAGCGATTATACCGATCAGCCCGCATGGTATTTCATCCGGGTGGAAAATGTAAAAGTAAGAGCGTTCTTTCGCGCCGTTGAAGCAGGCAATATCAAGCTGGAAGATTTCGGCGAGATCGTGGAATCGGGTTATGGCGAAGAACCGCCGGATGCGATTATAGCTTCTATGAGAGCAAATTACGGCTTCGTGGCGTAAAGCAATGCTCAATATTTACCATGGCACCTCATCGTCACCCAGCTTCTGTTGCCGATGCTGCATATAGATGCGCAGATAAGGCAGACCATTTGTTCACCGATACCAGCAAAGCAATGGCCTGGCTAACGATTAAGTATTAGCTTTGTTATGGCCTGCTTCATTGACAAGATTTCTTAAAAGTAATAATTTTATTCAATTGTTTACCTGAGTTTAGCGGCCGTGAATTTGATCTGCAGCTACATACACCGGGAGATAAATAACCTAATAGCCACTTATATTAAATGTCCGAAAAGGAGAGACTGTGACAACCAACACTACGTTACGTAATGCTTTAGTAATAGGTGCAATGACAGTTGCTGTAGCTGGCTTTACTTCTTCTGTACAGGCAGACGATGCTACGGCAAAAGAGAAATGCTATAGTGTGGTAAAAGCTGGTAAGAATGACTGTAAGAGTGGTACGCACAAATGTACTGGTCATGCTACCAAAGACGGGGAAGGTTTTGTTATGGTGCCAAAAGGCCTTTGTGAAAAGCTGGTGGGCGGCTCTCTTTCTCCAACAAAATAAACGTACTACGCGACTACTATAAAGGATAGCGTTTGCAGCCCATTCAAAAAGATTTGGTTGGTATCGGCCTGCGTAGTGTGCACTATAAAGCATTGCTTGATGAACAGCCTTCTATTGGTTGGCTTGAGGTACACCCCGAAAATTATTTTTGTGGTGGTGCACATACCTATTATCTTGAGAAGGCGCGGGAACGCTATCCTCTATCGTTTCATGCTGTTGGGCTATCTCTTGGATCATCGGAACAGGTAAGTCGGGATCACCTGCAAAAACTGAAGATGCTTGCTGACAGGTTTGAACCAATACGTATCTCTGATCATGCATCATGGAGCGCCAGTGGCAATGCACACCTCAACGATCTGTTGCCATTCCCCTATAATCAGGAAAGTATAGATGTGTTGTGCCGTAATATTACCATTACCCAGGAAGCGCTTGGACATATTATATTACTGGAGAATCCATCAACGTATCTGAGCTTTTTCGAATCAACCATGAGCGAGCCTGCATTTTTGGTCGAAGTTGCACGCCGCAGCGGTTGTGGCTTATTACTCGACGTAAACAATATTTATGTGCAGGCCCATAATCATGGCAGCGACGCATACCTCTATCTCGATTCCATACCGCGCGATCTTGTGGGAGAAATACATCTCGCCGGCCATATACGCCGCCAATTCAACCATGGTTCGTTGCTTGTAGACACGCATAACCAGTGTGTGTGTGATGAGGTGTGGGATCTTTACATTGCTGCCATTCAACGTTTCGGTGCTGTCCCTACTTTAATCGAATGGGATAAAGACATTCCAGCGCTTTGCGTATTAGTAGGAGAAGCAGAGAAAGCAGAAGCTATTTTAAAACAGGAGCGGAATCATGAAGCTGCATGAATTGCAACATAACTTCATGAACGCCATAGTTGATAATAGCCCTGACTTACTTATACCCAGAATCAAAATCTGTGGTAACGTATCGCCAGCGGAACGATTAAGTGTTTATCGTAATAATATTATAGGCCACCTTGTGGATGCACTGTCTGATACATTCAGTGCAACACGTAAGCTTGTCGGCGATGATTTTTTCAGGAGCATGGTAAAGCAATTTATTCCAGGCAACATGCCAACTGAGGCGGATATCAATAGATATGGAGCTTATTTGCCATCATTCATCAGGCAATACGCCCCTGCACAATCATTACCTTATCTTGCGGATATGGCGTACTTTGAGTGGTTGTGGAACGAATCATTTCTCGCAGAAGATGATGCTGCACTGGCACCAGAAGAAATTGCAATGCTCTCACCGCAACAATACCCATCTATGCATTTTCGTTTACGGACATCGACCAGGTTGATGCATGCAGGTTACCCCGTTGACAAGCTATGGCACTTTTGTGAGGCAAATGGACAGGGTGATGCGCCGGATATCAATATGGGAGATGTGTTTTTATTATTGATGCGTCCAGAGCTGGAATTGATTACACTGCGCCTGACCCGAGCTGAATATCTGTTGTTACAATGTCTTTCGTGCGGCAATACATTTGAGGTTTCAGTCGGCCATGCATTACAGGAAGACGAGTATTTTGACATCGCTGCATTTGTTACCAAACATTTTGAACTGAAAACATTCCAAGCTGGATTAATCCAAGATCAATAATTGAGTCAGAATATGTCAAGAATATTGCTTAATTCACTGGTGATTATGAGCGCGATAGGTGCCGCTGTACTTGCTGTCAGTAAAACGGTCGATTTCTCTGCCCTGAAGGACAGTAGCGAAAAACGCGAACGATGCTATGGAGTGGTGAGGGCAGGGAAAAACGATTGTGGTACGTCTACACACGCATGTGCCGCGCAATCCGAGGTTGATGGCAATCCAGAGAGCTGGATAATGGTGCCAAAAGGTTTATGCGACAAGCTCATTTCTGGCGTTCGAAGATCAAATGAAGGGTAGTTGCTATGACACAACAAAATATTTTACCCGCCCGCGTTGAAGCGACCATTGCTAAACAGCAGTACAAAAGCGAGTTATTGGTTGCATGCGCCCAACTCTTCATAGTGGCTCTGCTTTCAATACTTTATATAGTCGCTCCCAGCGAAAACACCCCTGATGCGCCAATCATGGCGGCCCCACTCGGCCTGTCACTGTTTGCCATATTGGTTTTTCTCAGGCTTTATTTTGCTTTAACCCAGCAATTAAAATCTTGGTTTATCGGCCTTTCCACCATCGCAGAGATGGTTGTGCTTATGGGAACCATCTGGGCCTATCATATCCAGTTTGAGCAACCTGCCATGATCTATCTCAAGCATACAGCCTTGCTTTATGTTTTTACCCTGATTGCGTTACGTACATTGCGTTTTCAAGCCATATGGGTCGTGTTTTCCGGAATAACCGCAGTCATATGCTGGCTGATACTCGTTGGTTATGCACTATATACTGCTGGCGACAATTCCGTGACATGGGATTATGTTACATACGCTACCACGGGCCAGATTTTTCTCCGTAGCGAGTTCGATAAGATTCTGTCGATAGTAATCGTAACCGGCATTTTGGCGGTTACCCTGTTCCGGGGCCGCCGCATTCTGATAAACTCCGTTTCACAAACTCAGGCTACAGCGGATCTTTCTCTATTTTTTGATACTGACGTGGCAAAACGTATCACGGGTGATCATCAGGGAGTTATGGTTGGTCAGGGTGAGTTACGACATGCTGTCATATTGTTTACAGACATGCGTGGCTTTACTATCGCTGCTGCCACCATGTCACCGAGTGAACTGATTGCCTTACTAGGTGAATACCAGCATTTGCTTGTGCCGATTATCCAGCAACATGGTGGCAATATCGATAAATTTCTTGGCGATGGTATTCTGGCTAGCTTTGGTGCGGTGAACCCATCTGCCACGTATGCTGCGGATGGATTTAAGGCCGTGGATGCAATAATGAAAGCCGTTGAAGGTTGGGAGGGGGCGCGGAAAAAAGCAGGATTAATAGCGCCAGGTGTAGGTGCGGGCCTTGCTGTTGGGGAGGTTATATTCGGTGTGATTGGTGACGATAAACGACTTGAATATACGGTTATCGGAGACGCTGTAAATCTTGCTGCCAAGCTGGAAAAACATAATAAGGTGGAGCAGTCAAAGGCTCTTAGCACAATGGATGCCTTAAACACTGCTATCAATCAAGGATACAAAAGCGCGACCACGGAAATGCGGGCACAACGCAATGTATCTGGCGTAACAGTCCCCATAGACCTTGTGGTATGGATATAAAATAGATATGGCGTTACCGATTGATAAATTACTAAATACCCACAATGGCCGCGATTTCATCCAGCTCATTACGGCTGAATACTGGTTTGTAACAGATAGTAAATATTACCGGCCCATTTCGCCCTTTTCCTTAGGCAGTTTTTTGGCAAGTTCTTCTATCAGCACCCGCGACTGCACAGGAAGGTTTTCATCCCTAGCGGCTCCCCTCTGAGCAAAATGGGTGCTCTCAAAACATGGAAGTTCAAATTTACCGGTTTTTAGCGCCTTGCCTTCAGGATAATAGGTAATGGCTACTGAATTGGTTTTATCACCTTCCCGGGCCAAGAACCGGACTTGTTGCTTATACGGTTCATCTATAGTCAGAAAAGTAATTTTTTTACCATCTTTTACAATGGCACGAGGGTTGTCTTTTTCTGTTTCCTGTAACTCTATACTAACACCCTTGGCGAAAATCACTCCCTCTTTATCCTCAAAAAGATAAGTTTTTTTCTCATTTCCCGAAATGGTAACTTTGTCGATTTTATTTTTATCTACCCAGAAGAACATATCGCATATTTTATCTCTTTCCTTTACATCTGTTACCACCTGCTCTGTAACCTTTCCCAGCTGCGGTACAGGTGCCATATTTTCGATATCGAGCAGGTTGTTCTTCCAAAGTTCATTGATATCATACATCGCATGCATGAGTTCCTTGACCTTGGTATCCTCACTCTTGCTGACACGTGGTGCTTCCGCAGGGGGGATAGCCATCCCATAATCACCCGTACCTATGAGAGTTGCTAAACCAGCAGCCGAACTTGTCATAAAACGACGCATAAAATATCTCCAAAAATCTATTATTAATAATTATTAGGCTTTAGGTATCACCTTAACAGGTGAAAAGCATGTCTTAAAATTACGATATAAATGAAGCCGCCGTTTTATCCCCGCGTTTTTGTCGGATTTATGGCTTCACGCGCCATGACCGTTGTTTGAAAATTTAATTGTTTACGCCGGTGCAGTGGAATTTCTTCGTTTTTCATTTGTTCGGCGCGAGACTGCCTGTTAGCAGGATCCGCATTTCCATCACGCTCTTTTTGATTGATAGCTTTAATGGCATCCGCCGCATTTTTCTTGAGTTCTTGCGAATTCTCATTCTTGTCGTCCACTATAGACTGTAAAACCGGAATAGCTGCTTTTGCCCCTTTCCCTATGTTCCCAAGGGTTTTAACAAAGGCCAGTTTGATATTTGAACCTTCATTCGGATTACCCAGTGCGCCGATCAAATCAGGCACGGCATCTTTCGCCTTCGGGCCAAACTTATACAGCGCGTCAGCCGACTCCTGCCTCACAAAGGGGTATTCATCCTGAAGCGCGCCGCTCAATCCAGCCACAATTTCTTTCTCCGGGCCAATGCTCCCGAAAGTTTTGACAACTGCGGCCCTTACATATTGATCAGAATTAACATCATTAAGAGTGCCCATTAATTCAGGTGTTGCGGCTTTACCGCCTGCGGCAAACTTACCAAGCGCTTCAATGATCTTGAGCTTTACACTTTTATCTTGATTCGGGTCCTCCAATGACTTTCTAAACACAGACACAACCTTTTTTTCCGGTCCCATCCGCTCCATGGCTTCAGCAAGCTTCCCGCCTACCCATCCCTCATGATTATTGGCCAGAAGTGCAGCTCCTATTGCATCAACTGATGATTTTGCTTTATCGCCATAGTGGGACAGTGCATAGGCGGCACTGAACCTTACTTCGCGTACCTGATCATCGAGGGCCTTGGTCACTTTGGCCACAATATCTGCATTCGGCTCTACGTTCCTCAGAACGTAGGCGGCATAGTCGCGTACTTTAACATCGGCTTCTGTCTTGGGATCGATAGCCTTTAGCAATGCCGGCACAACGTCCTGAACGGCTGCCCCACCATCTTGCAATGCCAGAACGGCAGCCTGTCTGACAGGAGCGTCTTTATCCGCAAGCGCACTGCCCAATCCAGCCACAACCTCTTTTTCCTTTGGTCCTATCATTCTCAGAGCCGCAATAGCCGCTGCTCGGACTACAGCGGAATCATCCTCCCTGACCGACTTTAGTAATCCAGCTATCGCTGTCTTACCGTGTTGGCCATACTGAGCTAGTGTATCAGCGGCCGCAGTTCTTACAGCTACAGGGACATCTTTATTATTGAGTTCCTCAAGCAATCCAGCCACAACCGTTTCTGCTTCTAACTTTATGTTTCCCAGAGCTTTAGCTGCTGCCGTTCTTGCATTTGGAGTGGAAGCCTTATCCTTAACAATATTCAGCAATGCATCCGTTGCTGCCTTAGTCACGTCCGAACCGAATGAACCTAGCGCATCAGCGGCATCCGCTTTCACATTGTTATCACTATCCTTAAGCGCAGCAGTCAATCCCGTCAAAACCCCTTTGTCCTTTGCTGTCGCTGTATACCGCAAAGCTTTGGCAGCGGCTTGTCGCAACAATGGATTGGCATCCTCAAGATTGACTAATAGCTCAGGCACCGCTTCCTTTGCACGTGGGCCAAGCCAACCAAACGAATCAACAAGAAAAATCTTTCTGTCTGGTGTCTGATCCTTATCCTTGTGCGCTTTCATCAAAGCAGGCATCACCCCCGGTACCGCTGGCCCGATATCCCTCAGGGCTAAAATAGCGGCGATTTGTAATTTTGCATGATCCTCTTTTGATAATTCCGGGTTACTCTTTTCCGTCAGTATTACATCCAGCAGGGGTATCGTCTCTTTAAGCGAAGCCCTGGTCTGGTCAGCCTGCGCCTTGTGCTGGGCACTCTGTCCAAACTCATGTTCAAATTCGGAAGACTCACCACCGCCACGACGCGCCTCCAATTGGGTAGCTTCTGTTCCAAACTCGCCAAAACGTTTTACAGCATTCAGTTGACCATGGGTTCGGTTATTAAGTTTATTAAGAACGTCCTCTATACGTCTCATTCTTTCAAGGTCGTTGTTCAGCTTGGGATTTTTTAAGGCAGCCCTGAGTTCCTCTCCCGCCTGATTGCCGATGGCTATAAGATCTTTGTGGGCCTGCTCGCGTGTAGGGTAGTGATCATCCCCCAAATCCTTGATGGCTTTCGTGACCTCATGTTCATTCTTAGGCGCCCGGCTTTTTTTCTTGCGCTCGGTTTCCAATGTCTCAATGGCTTGTTTAACTTCCTTCCGTGTCGCTGCCTCGATATCAGCAATTTCCTTTTCAAGAGCAGCTTGGGCATCAGCTATTGCCTTATCTTGATCAATCTTAGGATCGGGGTCTTTAGCCACCATAGGAGCGGGGTCTTTAGCAGCCTTAGGAACTGGCCTGATGGGGGCGGCCGTGGTTCCGCCTGCGGCCAGAAGAGCAGCAGCGGCGGCTGTCATGAGGCCAGTGGTGACTGGGGATAATCCTCTTTTTTTTGATTCTTTGTCCATAGCAGTCCCCCGTTTATAATTACATAACGCCCATAACTAATACCAAGTTTACGGGCAGGAATTTATTAAGTTTAGATTACAGTTGATATTAATGTAGTATTACAGATGGTTGACATCTAATCGCTGATGCCGGATGCATTGCGGCAAAGGTGACCAATTCTAAAAATTGTAACTAAACCAATTATAGATGCAGGACACGTGCATCAAGATTTTGGTAGTGTTTTTCCACCTTTTGATCCGTATCAAGCGATATGGAAATTTTTAAACAGATAAGAAGGCTGGTTTACGATGGCCATTTTCAATGTGGCTTATAATTATCTCACTACATCTTAGTTATCTGGGGACAAAGAGTGGGGGTAACGAACACTAAGTAATTGATTGGCAGCTTGCATTTAATTTATATGAAATATATTTTATATTCAATTGGATATCATAAAAATAAACAAAAATACAAATAGCGAATATAATGAAATTTTTATTTATAAATTGTAAATATTTATCTTTTGTGGCATTGCTAAATTAATCTTTATTTAATGTAGCTTGTAATGCGGCTTTTAATGCCGCTTTAAAGATAGGGGAGTTATGAGCGATAAGACGGATGCAAACGATACAAATAAAAAACCCAACCATCTGGATGATTTGCTATTTAGCGACAATGCCGGCCAGTATTATCAGGGGGTGGCAGCCGGTTATATTCATGAGTTTCTTAAAGCGACACCAATCAACAGCAAGCTAGCCTATGTAATTTGCCATGCGGTTGAAGATGACAGAATAAATCAGATGTCAGAGTTCAGCCGACAATTCCCGGCAGGGAAAGCCGCTTTTCTGGCGCTTAAAGCTGAGGTAGACGAACAAAAAGCCCCGCTTATTGAAAAGCAGCAATCGCTCAGCCGCCAGATACAGACTCTTAAAGGCAAAAAAAATGCCGCAGAAGATAATAAGGGAAAACTAGCCAAATTAGTACTGGAATCGGCTAAGATTGCTAAACAAATAGCTAAAATTATCGACCCGGTATACAAACCGCGCTATCCTGAGATTAACCAGAAAGGGAATCCGGCTGACCGGTCATGGGCGGTCGATCCGGAAGACTGGGCCCGTATAAGCCAGTTTTTTGCTGAAGAATCGAAGAAATTTTCCGACGCAGAACCTGAAAATTATATAAAAAATCTTGGAATGATCAGTAAAGAACTTGGGCTGAGCCAGGATGAAATCAAGATATTGACCTTTCTGGCCGCCGGTGAAGTGGGGGGACCCCTCAATGAATTTATTGGTTTTCTTCAACCAGACAATCAACGCCAGTATAATGGGATAATAGCGAGGATGCTTGGAATGGACGCGGAGAAGGTGTCCGCTTTATTCCGCCCGGAATCCCACCTGATGCAGTATGGTTTGATTAGTCATGCCACCGATGATGATTACGATGATTTTGGCTCCCGAACACGTAGGAAAATCGATGGATTGCCGCATATCACCAACTACTTTGGTAGCGTACTCTCCGAACCCGACATCACCCCGGCGCAGATCAAAGAAAAACTCACCGGGCATAATATTACCACCGATTTGGATTGGGAGAAGGACTTTGGCGGCCTTGGAGTTGATGGCCAGAGAACCGTACAGTTATTGGAACGGGCTATAGAACAAAGAAAAAATGGAAGCTCAGTGTCCGGGCCTACCATCTTTTTTCATGGCGAACCCGACACTGGCAAGACAACAGCCGTGGCTGCGTTGATACAACATCTAAAGAAAAAAGATCCGGAAATTGAAATCAGGGTCATCGGGGAGCGTGGCGGCACTGAAACCGGTGAAGATGGGGACGCAAACCCCGCTCAAACCAAGGAACTTACACCAAAGGATCGAATTTCGCAGATCAAGATGGCGCTTGCCCTCGGTGGAAAAAATCACAAAACACTTTTCCTGGTGGAAGAGCCTAACTTCCTGCCTAGGACGAGCCATGCCGATGGCAGGGATGATGCTGTTGATCGTGTCGTTATTCAACGGCTTTTTGAGAATCATGGTGCATCCGCTTTGTTTTTCACCACGAACCATTACCCAGAAATTCATCCCGCCGTTCGCCGCCGCATCAGCCAAGCCATTGAATTTAAAACTCCGAATGCGGAAAGAAGAAAAGAAATATTGGTTGGGTTATGCGAAAAAAATAAAATTGAAATGAGCGAAGCTGACATAAACAGGCTCACTTCTACCTACGTAATATCAGCTGGAAAATGGTCATCAGCTGTAGCAAAAGCAGTCATTACTGCCAAACCCGGTGAGGTTACCAGTGAGGTTGAATACTGGATCCAGAACCAGGCGAAAAGGGACTATGGCAGCGTCAGCGCCATTAAGTCCCCGCATAAAAGGCCTGAACATGGCTATGATCTGAAACTGCTGAACGCGGTTAATCCCACCATCAAGCTGGACGAGTTATTCGAACGGGTAAAAAGCCTACCTGCCGGGGAGCAGCGTTTCCGCATATTGCTGGAAGGGTGGTCCGGAACGGGTAAGAGCGAATTTGTCTGGCACCTTGCCGACATGATGGGAAAAGAAGTCATTGCTGCCAAGGCTTCCGATATCCTCGACAAATATGTCGGCGAGTCAGAGAAGAATATTGCGGCTTATTTCGAAGCAGCGCAGGAGCGGGGCGCCATATTGCTGATCGATGAGGTGGATAGTGTTTTATTGAATCGCAAGGGTGCTGAGAAGAGCTGGGAAGTGTCGCTGGTCAACCAGTTCCTGACCAGCCTCGATCAATACGAAGGCATGGTGGCCTGCACGACCAATAATTTTGACATGATTGATCCGGCGGCCAAAAGACGGTTTAATAATTTTATAATGGGATTTGATTTTTTAACCCAGGAACAAAATGCCTATGCCTTCAAAAAATTCTTCAAAATGGATATGCCTGCAGATTATACACCTCCCGAAAACCTGACGCCGTCTGATTATGCTACCGTCTACGATCAGGCAAAATTCATGGGCCGTCTGCAGGATGCAACGTTTCTGACCGGTCAGCTGGATGACAGCAGCAAGGCGAAACCAAAAGAGGATAAACCGAGAAATGCGGAACCGCCAGTATTCGGATTCCGGCACAAAATCGCCAGTAGAGGCAGGGGGCAGGAAAATGCAAAGGCTCTAGCCGATCACTTGGATTCAAGCGGCAAAGAAAAATCAGAAGAGGACGAACCGAGGAATGCGGAGCCATCAGCATTCGGGTTCCGACAAAGAGTCAGCACCGGCAGGGAATAAAAGCAATCCTTACTTTCAATATGGCAGAATAGACAGCATCATCTCATAACATCTCAGCAAAGTGAGGGACGATTTTTCAGTACGAAAGGTCATGCGGGGGGCTGATAGGGGTTTTATTATAGAGAAGGTGTGCGCTCACGCATGATGCAAGTTCAACAAAAAAGACGAGAACATAATGAGTGATTTTTTAAATCCTCTCAATCCTGATGCTGATGACATACCTTCCAATTTTTATCCAGCACTACAAAAAAGTTGGTCAAAAGAATCTTGCTGGGTTCCTGTGCAATCGCTATGGCAGGAAAACAATCCCTCTTTAGGCAATTGCTTTGTTTCGGTTTTAGCGCTGTGGGCAGCAACAGATTTCAAGGGTGAGGTAGTGCCTGTTTTAGCAAAACAGCCTGGAAAAGATAATCAGGATTGGCATTTTCTTATCCGATTTGGTGATGTGGATGTTGATCTAACGCGGCAACAATTTTTATCAGGCACAGAAATAAAAACGCTAAATAAAAGTGACCCAATGTACGACATGCTTGTAAAAGGATCGGTTTTTGATGCCACCGAAAATAGAAGCCTAAGAGTACGATTAAGACTATTACTGCAAAACCTAAATGAGAATGGTTACACTATACCAAGGTCTGCGGATGAAATTATAAATAGGCTTGAACAGAAATTTACTGCTTTACGTACTACACCACCTGAGCGTGGCTTGTAGTTTATGATGCTTGTGCCCAACGGCACATTATCTTGATTTTTGGTGCACATCTCTGGACTGGTAATCCGGAGGCAAATGAGAGGGTACACTCTCACAGTTGATTTTTCTTTCTATTGGCACATGGATGATGAGATAGGCCCGCATGACCGGTTCGCCGTTTAACGCCAATCTATTCGTAACATCGGGTAGTTTTCCAAAGCTGAATCGCAGCCTCTCTTCTTCAGGGCAATGGTTCATATTTTTCAACGTTTTTTGCAGTATTTCCAGATCTGGCACAGAATGATGTGCCCGCGTAGGAGGCGTTGGCCATATGAGGACCGTAGCGCCACCCGGCTTGGTTAATTGCACAGCGGAGCGAATGGCCGCTTCATGCTCTTCCGGTTTTAGTTCCTGAAGCGTGGCTGAAGAAAACACCACATCATACTGTTCATTGCGTGCGAAAATTTTTTTTAAGTCCGGCCATGTATCATGAACATATTCGATATTGGGATTTGAAGCATTTTTCTGTGACCATTCGAGCAGATTTTCAGACGCATCGACAGCAACGACAGGAACATGAAATATGTCTGTGAATATTTTCGTGGCATCTACTCCTGTGCCTTCGCCGATGCACAGCACCTTTGGTTCCCGACCAATTGCCCTTGCCTCCATGATTGCTTTTTCGATGTCAGGCAATACGGGGGCATTAGTTTCGGCGCGCCCGAAACTTAACCAGCGTCGGTTTAAATCGGCAGCGTCTTCACGATTGTAAAATGCAATTGATTCAGAATTCGGCATATCAATTTTCTCCAGTGGTTGGCGGATAATATGCTTTTGTGTTGTTTTACACCATCCCAATAAAATGTGGGCAGAGGTGGGGGTAATTGAAAATCAAGATTTGAAATTATGTCTTATAAAACAATATATTGGGTTGTTTTGGTAAATCGTAGTTAATGGCTATTTATTTTTTATGAATCAAATGGTTATCGTTAATCCCCCGGATTGTAATCTTGAGCCCTATTAGATAAGCTAAATATCACAAATAGTTAACAAAAATTACAGGCTTTGCCAGTTACACTAGGGGAGCAACGTAAGGATGGCTTTTTCCTCTATGCCCGCACCTAACAAGGATTACGACAAATTGGTATTCGACAGCCTGCCGGATTATTTCCGCGAGCAGCAGCGCCTGCTTCCTCCGGATCATCCTGCTGCAAAATTTTTTGAACGAAATGCCCACCGCATAGCCGCCCGCGTCTTCGGCCCCGACTATAACCCCTCGCAAGTAAGCTTCCTTCTTTCTGCTGATACTGATCCTAATGGATGGGTCATGCAGGTAGACAATAAACCCGTCATTGCCCTCTCGCGTGGTCTGATCGAGCTGGCAGAAAGTGAAGACGAAATCGCCGCCGTCATTGCCCACGAATTGGGACATGATTACGTGCAGAAAAAACTCGGCCACCATGTAGTAAGCAAAGGTGAGGAAGGATTCGCCGACGTCAACGCCGTGTTTATGCTGCGCCGTGGCGGCTACCGGCAAGACGCCATGCGCACTTTGCTCGCAAAGCTGCCCGAAGAAGCCATGAGCACCTTTGCCACTCTCACCGACCCTCACCCTCAACGCGATATGAGAATCCGCCTGTGCGAGAACGCAGAGAAATTCCTTAATTTCGATGCACTGGAAGGTCAGGGCCCGCAGCACGTGGCTGCCACACCTTGCCCAGAAGAACTGCTAAAAGAAATGCCCACCTTACAACACCAACGCGACATTGCCAAAACGCTTGAGCAACGCGGTTTCAGAACCGCCGCCGCCGCCGACCAAATCAATATGCTTGCCGACCTCGTCCAATCCCGTCTCGGCGGATATCAGGACAAAGGCTACGCCTACCGTATCGACGACATCAACGACGCCATGGCCAAAGTAAAAATGGACTGGGACGACCCCGTCCAGGACAAAGCCTTCGCGCGGCTGATCGATGCCATTGTAGGTTTGTCCAGCTCATGGTCGCCGACACGTCTATATGCAGCGGCACAGAAAATGTGGATTGGCGAAAAACTCGAACACACAGTTACTTATAAAAATGGTAAAACGGAACGTCGGCCTCTCTACATTCCACTGGGCAACCTCACGGAACTCAGTACCGCCATGCAGTCCTTCATTGACGCAAGCACTCAAGAAGAAGCGATTGCTGCCGCCAAGCACTTAAACCCGCTGGCCCAGAAATATTTCAATAAAGACATGGTACACAGTCTGCACCTGCCGGAATTCCCCATTCCCGACCTCACAGATGTCACAAAAACCATTAACAACGCACCCAATAAGGAAAAAACTCAGCTGGCCATGTCTATGGCTGTAACGGCACCATGGGAAAAACACGTTCAATGGGCCATCACTGACGGCATGGGAGCTAATGCTCCTAAACTCCTCGATGCCAGTGAATGGGAAAAAAAATTCAAAGCCCGCCTTAACAACTCTCACATACCGAGTTTTGCTTTCAGTGCCGAACGCTGGCAAAAAAAAGAAAATGCCGGCCAAATCGCACAAGCACTACGCCACCTTCTCATTATTGATGATCGGCTTGAATCACTGGTCTATGATGAGAAAATCCACAACAGCTGCCCACGCGGCCATTTTTTCGCCCGCTCAGGCGCTGACCTCCACAAGCGTTTCGAGCAGGCGCCGGATGGACGTCTGCTTGGCGTCAAGGACAGCCTACACCATAACGATCACCGCACCGCCCCCACCCTGGCCGCCAAAACTGCCGAAGCCCAACAAATACTCTCTTCAGACAAATGGAAGCAGGACATGGAAAAGGCGCAGCTCAAGCGCACCTCCAACTATGATCCCTACTATGCCATCGAATATGAGGATTGGGGGCAAACACGCGAGCTGGATTATTTTGAAAAATACCGTCCTCAGCTTACCCCCATTATTATTAAAAGCCATGAGCAGGGAACTGCCACCGGCACAGAATTTGCTGAGGCCTTCTGCGATCATTTACGCGAACTGCTGAAAAACGATCCCAATGGAAAATACAAGGAATTCGCTCAGCATTTCTTCAGCGGCGAAGTGCCTGCCCTTTTCCGCAAATCTGTAGAGCAAGCTGCATTTGAGGAAAATGGCCGTTCATACCACGGTGATTTCGATACCTACAAAGAAAGTTATGCCCTGCCTGCAGACCATCCCTTCGTAAAATTCGTCGCTGAAAATCCCGGCAACGCGCTCGAAACCGGACAGCAATTGGCTACGTTACAATACGCACAGTATTATATCCCGCAATCTGACCTTGAAAAAAAATACCCCGGCAACCCCTCTGAATCGCCATACAGCCGCGCGTCCTATCGCGACTGCTGGATAATAAACCCAGAAAAAAGCGTCGCCTTACCCTCGATTAAATCCTTTGCCGACCTTGCACAATTAAAGCCCGTGTCTGCACGTGAAGGAGAAACGGTATCCGACGGCACATTGCCTAAGTATAATAACTCACGATTTTACAAAGATGCCCTGCGCTACCAGCTCACTCAGTTCCTGAAAAAAGATAAAACAGGGCCGCGTACACAGGAAGAGATGGATAATCTCGTTCGCCTCTACCCACTGGGCGAAAAAATTCCCCACCCGGAATTCCGCCAGCTTATCGCCACCCATGCCGAACGCTTCATTAAACACGAGCTCTCTCAGGATTTAACTGCCAAACAACTGGTGGATAATTACCGGAAATATAAGAAACTCGATAGTTATCTTTCTTATGGGGTGCATCAGGTGTTTGATGCCAACCCCACCCTGAAGCGTCCCTACGAAGAAGCAATCATGCATGCTATCGCAGCATTGCCCGATGCCAGCGAGCGCATGGAACTAAGCTGGTCGCTCATTAAGCGCGGCAAGCTCGAAAATCCTGATTTCCGCGAATTCATCGTTAACACCTATGCTGATGCCAAAGCTACGCAACTGGGCCTGGAAAACGAAAGCACCCGCAAAGATATAAAGAAAGCCATCGACGATATCGTATATGAAACCAAGGGTGACGTCCGCTCAATGCTGCTGTCCCGATTGGCCGATGGTGTGCAGACCCAAAAAGAACTGAGTGGCGATATTCAGCAAAAAATTAACGATGGCGCACTGAGTCAGGTCGTAAACAGCTATTTCAAAGAAGCTTTGGGCGAAGCCGCGCTGGATTATTTTAGCCGTGACGACAAACTGCGCGCTGCTACGCTTACCTATTTGCGCAGCCCCGCCACCGATGAAAACATCACCAACTTCCAGAGGGCTATCACCGATTTTCGCAATCGCAGGGGTAATGAACAAAGCGTGCGGATCGGATTCAAAATAGGCGAGCAAGGCATGAATGAAAGCCAGCGCTATGAGCAGGTGAAATCCATGCATGAGAATTTCTGGGCCCTACCTTTCGGAGGTCGCCAGCTTGCCATAGAAAAAATGCTGTTTCCCGTGCACCAGTCCACGCAGCAAGCCTTCGACGCCAACATGCGCTACGCCATGGATCAGGCGTTCCCCGCAAAAACCAAGGATAGCAACACAGGCCGTGAAATCATCACCTCCTTCCTGCAAGTAAGCGATCCAGCCGAAAAACGCTTGCTGCTTTCTGCCATGCTCGTAGGCGCCGAGCCGGAAGCCGGGGTTAAAAAGGTTATGAATCTCGGCAAAACGCTGCGCCAGCTCAAAGCATTTGGCCCAGCCGGGGACAAATTGCTTCAGGCCATACACAGCCATCCGAGTACTCCAGATAACATCCGCAACGAAATCTCCGACAGCAAATCCGATTCGCAATATGTTCCGCGCTGGAAATTATTTGAGTGGCTAGAAAAATTCGGACCCGACAGCATCCCCGCCAATTCCAAAACCGTGCGGGTTGGAAAACGTCTCGGTGTTGGAGCATATGGAGCAACCGTCGAACTGGAAAAAGAAGACGGCACCCGTACCGCCTGCACACTGCTCAAACCTTCCGCGGACAAGCTTGCCGAAGTCATGTTCGACAAATTCGGCCAGGCATCCGAAGTGCTTCTGGAAAAACGCCCCAGCATGGGGCCAGTGAGGGAAATGCTTGGACAGGCAGGCAAAATGTCCAAGGTCGAAACCGATATGTCTCTGGCCGAAGAACAGGCCCGTATCGC
>Ga0207080_1112_pt1 | contig 16885 bp, 16 predicted proteins | sample Alteio_BWMinHeat_58_FD_153532 | JGI IMG/M metagenome (GOLD analysis project Ga0207080, IMG submission 153532) | Enriched cells from forest soil in Barre Woods Harvard Forest LTER site, Petersham, Massachusetts, United States -... | ecosystem: Environmental > Terrestrial > Soil > Temperate forest >...
ATGCCTTTGCGGTATCTTATTTTACGCCATTGGTTATGCGTTTATGTTTAGTTCAGGTAATGGATTTATAGGTTACCATTGGTTTTTCCTCCAGGGAACTCCAGACCTGTATCCTGGTCAGGGTGTACCTGTGATTGCACACTGGATATTCCAGTATGCTTTTGCTGATACCTGCTCTACTGTAGTTTCGGGCGCAATGATTGGCCGTACCGGCTTTCGTGGTGATATCCTTTACAGTATAGGTATTACCGGTTTCATCTATCCTATCATTGGCCACTGGGCCTGGGGACCTGATGGCTGGTTAGCCTTAATGGGTTCTAAAGGTAATTTCTTTGAATCATTAGGTCAGGGCTTCCGCGATTTCGCAGGCTCTACCGTAGTACATACTATTGGTGGTATGGCCTCGCTCGCAGGAGCGGTCGTCTTAGGGCCACGGATAGGACGAATTTTTGCCCGAGACGGCGGCGGTATGCCACCGGGACATAATTTACCTATGGCTGCTGTCGGCGGGTTTATACTTTGGTTTGGCTGGTATGGTTTTAACCCAGGCAGTTCACTGTCAGCAATGGATGCTATCGGCATAGGCCGTATTGCAACAAATACCACACTCGCTGCGTGCGGCGGCGGATTTACCGCTATGCTTGCGGGCTTATGGTGGGGATCGACTAAAGGGAAATTTGATTTAGGCTTTACCGTAAATGGTTTCCTTGCAGGTTTGGTTGCTATTACCTGCCCTTGCTACTGGGTTAGCCCGCTGGGTGCAACTATCTTAGGTGGTGTAGCTGGTTTCGTAGTATTCGGTGGTGTTAAAATACTTGAATACCTGCGTATAGATGATCCGATCGGCGCTGTTCCGGTACATGGATTCGCAGGTATCTGGGGAACGCTCTCATTAGGCTTATTTGCAACAGGCGAATTTGGTATTACCGGCCCATATGGTGCTGATAATACTGCACCAAACCTGGTAAAAGGTTTATTCTATGGCGGCGACTTCAGTGTTTTAAAAGCACAAGCTATAGGCACGTTCACTATTGCAATTGCCGTATTCAGCGTAACCTGGATTATGATGAAACTTATCATGTTCCTTCCTCATCCATGGAAACTGCGTGTTGAAGCAAGTGGTGAAACCGGACCAGGTGGTTTGGATATGTTCGACCACGGAGCTGAAGCTTACGACTATGAAGATGGTGGTGATGTGAGCCTGAAAGGTCTTTTTGAAACTTCTAAAGTTCCGGCCTAATCTGGTCTACATAATATTTTCCTGCACGGTTGGTAATCTTAACCAATAACCTCTTAAACCAACCGTGCATGTTTTTAATACTCCTGCACGGTTGGTGATTTGTTTATCGATAACCTCTTAAGCACTAACCGTGCGGGATTTTAAATACCCTGTCAAATCTTTTAAAAAAAACATTCAGGCATTGTTTTGATGCCGCATGGGGATTTTATGTTTTAATTTGCCGAATTCGTTCGACTTTACTATGGATAATCAAACTATTTAATAATCAATCAAACAACTCAAACTATTAATCATGAAAAAAGTACTTTTACTCTTATCTCTATTTATCATTGCCATTCTTTCTGCCAATGCAGCTACTATGCCGGTTGATACCGGCAAGGTAGGAACGGGCGCTGACCCCAAAGATCCGCCATTAATTTTTTCAGGTTCGGTGGACACTTATTGGAAATATGATTTTTCTGGCCACGGCAATATTCCTACCAGCTTTGCATCAGACCAAAACTCGGTTTCAATCGGCATGGTTGACCTGGGTGTGAAAAAGAAAGTTGGTAAAGCAGCCTTCGTAGGCGAATTGTCATTTGGTCCGAGAAGCGACCAATCTATCCCAACTTCAGGCTATCATATTCAAAACCTGTATGTTTCTTATGACGTTACCGACAAGTTTAACCTGTCTGCAGGTTACATGTCTACGTTTATCGGTTACGAAGTAATTTCTCCGACAGGGAACTTTAACTATTCTACGTCGTACCTGTTCACCAACGGTCCGTTCCAGAATGCAGGCTTCAAAGCCACTTATGCCTTCTCGGATAAAGTGAGCCTGATGGCCGGTATATTCAACAACTACTGGAACACTTATACTTCGTTCAGAACCGTTGGAAATACGACCACATCAGGTGATGTATCTACTTTCGGTGCACAGTTGACCGTAACACCTGCAAAAGGCTGGACAGCTTACCTGAATGTAGCTACCGGTTCATATTCAGGAACAGAATTTGACCTGACAACTGCCTATCAAATTACAGACGCCTTTAAACTGGGTTTGAATGCAGCAACCTTTTCAGCACCAAACAGTGGCGGTGGTTTTGATGGCGTTGCCCTGTACCCCCAGTTAGCAGTATCTAAAGTAGTTACTTTAGGTTTAAGAGGTGAGTATTTTGAATATAAATCAGTGGGTACAACTCCATCATCAAATGTTACAGGTTTAACCGCTACTGCGAACATCAAAGCAGGAGCCATCACGTTAATCCCTGAAATTAGGTTTGATAACAAGAGCAGTGCGTTCCCAATTGGTTTCGTTGATAGCAATGGTGCTTCAACCAACAGCGCTACCCAGTTCCTGATAGCTGCAGTATACGCCTTCTAAGAAGTACCCTAATTAATTTCATAAGCCGCTCTTCATATATCGGGGAGCGGCTTTATATTTATACCATGAAACGTTTTTTTCTCCCTGTTATCTGCATGCTATTGATTCAGACCGTATATGGTCAAAAGAGTTTGCTGGCGCTTGACGAACACGATAAATATATTTACTACCAGGTTGTTAGTCAACCGGGCGCGTCAGCAGATAGCCTGGATAAAAAAGCGCTTGGTTTTGTGAAGGAATCGCTTCCAAAAAGTAGCGTGAAAACAACTGGAGATACAACAATAATTCTGAAAGATCGCTTTGTCACCTACAGTGTACTTGCTTTCGCGAAACATGAGAGTGGTGAAATAAAATTTACGTTAACGATTGAGTGCAAAAACGACAAATACAGGTATTGGCTAACCGATTTTGTTTTTATTCCTTATGAAAAAAACCGTTACGGTGTTTTTGTACCTTCCAACGGTGTTGAAATACCCATTGAAAAATCATCATCCCATGTTGATAAAAAAGAAGCAGAAGGTTACCTGGACCAAACGGGCGCTTTTTGTAAACAATTGGGCGACCAACTAAAATCCTATATGCTTGCTGACCACCCCACTAACAAAAAAACGGAGCAGCAGCCGGTAGTTAAAAAAGTTGTGACCGATAAGTGGTAAAAAAATAACCTCAAATTCTCCTTTGTAAACAAGCCTTTAAACGCAGAAGAATAGAGTGTATGGATAACACTTTACAGTTGAAATTTTAATTATTTTGATTTTGTACAATATTTAATATTGTATAATCGTTATATATCAAAATTAAATTTCAAGAAAATGTTATCACAAAAATCCGATTTATACAGGTCCGAGTGGCTCGAACTTGTATTCGACGATCGTAACAAAGCTTACGGCGCCTATGACCTGAGGAAGAATTATGACAACACCTTGCTCAAAGCATTGGGTTTTACAGTTTTGCCGGTCGTATTCTTATTCCTGCTTAGTAGCTTTATCATGACACGTAAAGCCATTCCGGCACCCGTGCCTATGGTTCCTGTTGTAATTAATGCTGATCCTACAGTTACAAAGCCGCCAGTTACTCCGCCCAAACCACGGGTTGAGCCACCTGTGCAACATGCCAGTGTAAAATTTCCACCTCCTACTCCTGTACAGGATAACCTTGCTCAAAAGATGCCGGCTATAGAGGAAATGACACACGCTACTATCGGACAAGTGAACGCTCAAGGTGCTGATGGTGGCAATTTAGATATCCCGGTGAATACCGGTACCGGGACAGCAGCGACCGAAGATAAGAGCATCCACGAGATCAACTCAATAGAAGTAATGCCAACATTCCCGGGAGGTGAGGCAGCATGGGCTAAATTTCTTCAGAAAAATCTACATTATCCGGGCCAGGCGTTGGATGCAGGTATCAGTGGCAAAGTTTATATAAGCTTTGTGGTTGAAAAGGATGGCCATTTATCCAACATAACTGTCGATCGTACTCCGGGCTATGGCCTTGACGAAGAAGCTATCCGCGTGTTAAAATTGGTTCCGCCATGGAAGCCGGGTATTCAAAATGGACAAGCCGTGCGCGTGAGGTACAGCATGCCGTTCAATTTCCAGATACCATCATCCGACTAATCAGCGCATATCTTAACTTTTATATCTATAGCGGTGGGTTTTATACCCATCGCTTTTATTTTACCCGCTTTTAGCTTTCTGCTTTCAGCTCTTTTTCCTAATTTTGGCCATCCTTTCAACAAACGATAATTGCCTTGGAGACCCTGGAATTAACCACCACCGAAACAGCCAAAGATTTAGGTTTACTGCCCGAAGAATTTGAACGAATAAAAGAAATATTGGGCCGCGTGCCTAACTTTACCGAGCTTTCTATTTTCTCGGTAATGTGGAGCGAACATTGCTCCTATAAAAACTCAATTACCTGGCTTAAAACTTTACCCAAAGACGGTCCGCGTATGCTGGCGAAGGCCGGCGAAGAAAATGCCGGGCTGGTTGATTTAGGCGACGGAATCGGATGTGCATTCAAAATAGAATCTCATAACCACCCCTCAGCTTTAGAGCCTTATCAGGGCGCTGCTACAGGTGTAGGCGGTATAAACCGCGATATATTTACGATGGGTGCAAGACCGATCGCACAGCTAAACTCATTGCGATTTGGCGATTTGAGCCTTGACCGCACTAAATGGCTGATTAAAGGTGTTGTAAAAGGCATCGGCGATTACGGTAATGCTTTTGGCATCCCAACTGTTGGCGGTGAATTGTTTTTTGACGAATGTTACAACGTAAACCCGCTGGTAAATGCCATGTCAGCCGGTATAGTTAAGGCCGGTGAAACGGTTTCTGCTACATCTTATGGCGTGGGCAACCCGGTTTATATCGTAGGGTCAGCAACAGGCAAAGATGGTATACATGGTGCGGCTTTTGCATCAAAAGATATAACCGAAGATTCGGTAAACGATTTACCTGCCGTTCAGGTAGGCGACCCTTTCCAGGAAAAATTATTACTTGAAGCCACGCTTGAAGTTATAAAAACAGGCGCCGTTGTAGGTATGCAGGATATGGGCGCTGCAGGGATTATATGCTCCAACTCCGAAATGTCGGCCAAGGGCGAACACGGTATGGTTATTTACCTGGATAAAGTACCTACGCGCCAGGAAAATATGAAGCCTTTTGAGATACTGCTTTCTGAATCACAGGAACGTATGCTCATCGTGGTACATAAAGGCCGCGAAAAAGAGGTTGAAGATATTTTTGACAAGTGGGATTTAAATTGTGCCATTATAGGTGAAGTAACGGATACCAAACGCTTACTTTATTATATGCATGGCGAGCTGGTAGCTGACGTTCCGGCTGATGACCTGGTTTTGGGTGGAGGTGCACCTGTTTATAAACGCGAATATCGCGAGCCTGCTTATTTCCAAAAAAATCAACAATTTAAAATAGCTGATGTAAAAGAACCAGCTGATTTGAAAGATGTGGCAGAACACCTTATATCGCATCCTAATATCGCATCCAAGCGTTGGGTAACCAAGCAATACGATTCGATGGTTGGTACATCGACCATGACGACTAACCGTCCTTGCGACGCCGCTGTAGTGGGTGTGAAAGGGACAGATAAAGCAATCGTGCTAACCGTAGACTGCAATTCGCGCTATGTATATGCTGACCCGCAAAAGGGTTGTGCAATCGCCGTAGCCGAAGCTGCACGTAACATTACTTGTGCCGGCGGCGAGCCTGTAGCAATTACCAATTGCCTCAATTTCGGCAATCCATACAAACCTGAAGTTTACTGGCAGTTTGTTAATGCCATCAAAGGTATGGGAGAGGCATGTACCAAGTTTGAAACTCCCGTTACCGGTGGCAATGTGAGTTTTTATAACCAGTCGTCCGATGAAGGGCCGGTATTTCCGACTCCAACAATAGGCATGCTGGGGGTGATGGACGATATTTCAACCATTATGACTTCTGACTTCAAAAACCCGGGCGATTTGGTTTATTTGATCGGTGAATCGGTTAACGATATTGCTTCTTCGCAATATTTGGCGTCTTACCATAAAATATCGGCAGCGCCGGCACCATATTTTGATTTGGACAAAGAATATGCCATGCACCAGGTGATCAAACAACTGATCAAACACCAGGTGATACAATCGGCACATGACGTATCTGACGGCGGCTTATTTATTACTTTGGTTGAATCGGCCATGCCAAACGGGTTCGGTTTCGAAATAGATTCTGATAATTCGATACGCAAGGATGCTTTCCTGTTTGGTGAGGCACAAGGTAGGGTAGTGGTCAGTATTTCGCCCGAAGAACAGGAACGTTTTATTGAACTGATGGCTACCAGTGAAGTTGAATTTAGCCTTTTGGGTTCTGTTAGCGACGGTTATCTGCATATTGATGAGGAATCATTCGGCCATATTACCGATATCAAATTGGTTTATGACAATGTGCTGCATGCTATCTTAGGCGAATAAATGCTCAAACTTAACCGCGTACATCATATCGCTATCATTTGCTCGGATTATCAAAGATCCAAACAGTTTTACTGTGATGTGCTCGGTTTAAAGATAGTTCGTGAGGTTTTCAGGACGGAAAGGAACTCTTACAAGCTTGATCTTGAAGTAAATGGCTTATATCAGATCGAACTTTTCTCATTTCCCAATCCTCCTGCAAGACCAAGTCAACCCGAAGCATGCGGACTCCGGCATTTAGCCTTTGAGGTTGACAATATAGGCGAAGCTGTTTCGGCGATTTTAAATCATGGTGTTGTTGTAGAGCCAATAAGAATTGATGAATACACCGGTAAAAGGTTTACTTTTTTTGCAGACCCAGACGGCTTACCTATAGAGTTTTATGAGATTTGAGCTATGCCCGGCATATTCAAATTCAAACAGTTCAATGTTGATCAAACCGGCTGCGCCATGAAAATCAATACGGATGGCGTATTGCTGGGTACTTTGGTAGATGCCGGCAATCCTTCAAGTATCCTGGATATTGGTACCGGAACGGGTGTTATTGCTTTAATGCTGGCGCAAAGGTTTATATCGGCTATGATTGATGCTGTCGAAATCGACAAGTCTGCCGCACAAACGGCGAAGAAAAATTTTAGCAATTCTCCATTTGCCGGGAAACTTAATATTTACCCGACAGGCTTTGAAGATTTTTTCGATACAAATCCGGACAAACGGTATGACCTCATTATATCCAATCCGCCTTTTTATATCAACTCGTTAAAATCGCCCCATGCAAACAAAGAGCTTGCAAAACACACAGATATTGCTTTTTTTGAACGATTGATAAAGTCCGTAGCTCAGCATTTGACTCCGCAGGGAACTTTTTGGCTGATACTACCCATTGATATCGTGCAGTTGATATCGGCGCTTGCCGCTGATAATGGCCTGTTTCCGCAAAAGACAATTAACATACAATCATTTCCTCATTCAGACTCGCACAGGCTTATTGTTCGGTTTGGATTTAATAGAGTATCAACGGAAATAGCTAAATTGTCGATTTATAAGACAGAGAATAACTATTCTGACGAATATAAAAAGCTGCTGCAACCTTATTTTATCGCTTTTTGATATGAAGACTTTGTCTATTATTTTGACAATTATCTTACTTTTTCTGTTAATTAATTCCGTGAAAGTGCTTTATGTCCATTATGAATTTTTTAAAGCCTTTATTGGAAATCCAGTTTATTTTTGGCCTTTGGAAAAAGGTTATATTGTTAGACTAATTGTGATGATTGTGGTATTTCCAACCTCTGTTTTTCTGCATCTCAAAAAACAATATAAAATAAACAGCTTAATCGCCGGCTCCATAATTGCTATTTATTTATTGATCCCCTTTGAACTTTTTTAATGATTAGAATTGGTTTGATTTCCGACACCCACGGTTTCCTCGATGACGCGGTTTTCAAGCATTTTGAAAATTGCGACGAGATATGGCACGCCGGTGATTTTGGTACAATAGAACTAGCTGATAAACTTTCAGCCTTTAAACCCCTGCGCGGAGTTTATGGGAATATTGATGGGAAAGATGTAAGAATTACCTATCCGGAACACCTCCGGTTTAATTGTGAAGGCGTTGATGTATGGATGACGCATATCGGAGGTTATCCCGACCATTATAACCCGTCAATACGACATGAAATTTACACTAACCCACCCAAATTATTCATTTGCGGGCACTCGCATATCCTTAAAGTTATTTACGATAAAAAAATCAGTTGTTTACACTTAAACCCCGGTGCAGCAGGGAAACAAGGCTGGCATAAATTACGTACAATGCTTAGATTTTGCATTTCTGAGGAAAAAATCCATACCTTAGAGGCCATAGAATTGCAAAAATAATATGTATTTAATACACTAAGTATATGAAGATAGCTAAAACTTTAGGCCAATTTATTATTGAAAAGCAAGCGGACTTTCCGTACGCTAAGGGTGAACTTTCAAGACTGTTAAGAGACATAGGAATAGCGTCGAAAATTGTAAACCGTGAAGTAAATAAAGCAGGTCTTGCAGATATACTCGGTGAAAACGGAACGACCAATGTACAGGGTGAGGGCCAAAAGAAACTGGATGTATATGCCAACGAGCAATTCATCTCGGCACTAAAACACGGCGGCGAATGTTGTATTGTAGCTTCAGAAGAAAATGATGACTATATCCATTTGGATACAGACGTTTCCAAAGATGCTAAATACATTGTAGCCATTGACCCGCTGGACGGTTCATCAAATATCGACGTGAATGTTGGTATAGGCACCATATTTTCAATATACCGTCGTAAATCGGTAAAAGGCCGGGCTGCCATCCAGGACGTATTACAAAAAGGTACAGAACAAGTCGCAGCTGGTTATGTAATCTATGGCTCATCAACTATGCTGGTTTATACTACCGGCAAAGGGGTTAACGGATTTACGCTCGACCCATCAATCGGCGAGTTTTGTTTGTCACACCCGGATATGAAAATTCCTAAAGACGGTGTGATCTACTCCATCAACGAAGGTTATTATGTACACTTCCCGGATGGTGTTAAGAAATACATCAAATTCTGCCAGGTAGAGGACGAGAAAACCAAACGGCCTTATACCTCTCGCTATATTGGCTCTATGGTAGCCGATATTCATCGCAACCTGATCAAAGGTGGCATATTTATATATCCTATAACAGCAAGTGCCCCTAAAGGAAAGTTGCGCCTGGTTTATGAGTGCAACCCGATGGCATTTATTATTGAACAGGCGGGCGGCAAAGCCAGCAATGGTTACGAGCGCATCCTTGACCTGGAAGTAAACGAGTTGCACCAGCGCTCAGCTATTTTCATAGGTTCAGAGAATATGGTGAAGCAAGCTGAAGAAATGATGGCTTGTTTTTCACCGCAGGTAACCAAGCGAAGTTTTGAGGGGTTGGTCGGAATTCAGTAACTCTACAGCAAGTTAAGTTTAGCCGATTCCATTTCAAAAACGGAGTCTATCAATAAATTCTTTTGTTTGCCGGCGGCTACGGCAAGTTCGTCGCAACGTTCGTTTTCCGGGTGACCGGCATGGCCGCGAACCCAGATGAACTTTATATTGTGCAACTTGCTTACCTCAAGGTAGCGAAGCCACAGGTCTTTGTTTTTCTTGCCTGCAAAGCCCTTTTTTACCCATCCCTGCAGCCAGCGTTTTTCGATAGAATCAATTACGTATTTCGAATCGGAATAGATGGTAACGTCCTCCTTTAGATTTTTCAGTGCCTCGAGTCCCTTAATTACAGCCAGTAGCTCCATCCGGTTATTGGTGGTTTTCCGGAAGCCTTCTGAAAGCTCCTTGTAATGTTTTCCCGAACGGAGAATAACTCCATATCCGCCTGGCCCCGGGTTACCGCTTGATGCGCCATCAGTAAATATCTCAATCATTTGGTTGGTTCATAGATCATAGTTGATGGTTCATAGCAACAGCCGTTCCAATTGGCCAAAAATAAAAAATATTAAAGGCTATGAACTATGAACCATTAACTATTTGCTAAGAAATCTTCTTCACTTTTAACCGCAATGAGTTACCGATAACCACCACATCGGAAAAAGCCATAGCCAAAGCGCCTATCATCGGACTCAGGAAACCAAACGCTGCGATTGGAATAGCTATAATGTTATAGGCAAACGCCCAAAATAGATTCTGTTTGATAGTGATCAGGGTGTGTTTACTTATTTGCAGGAATTTAACCAGCGAATAAAGGTCTGTATTCAGTAATATTACCTTGGCAGATTGTATAGCCACCTGGCTCGAATCATTCATCGAAACACCAACATCGGCCTGGGTAAGGGCAGGGGCATCATTAATGCCGTCGCCAACCATGATGGTTTTGCCTTTTTTACGATAAGTGTCAATTATAGTTAACTTTTCTGCAGGCATCTTATCGCCATGCACCTCATCGATGCCGATAGATAGAGCCACTTTTTCACAGCGACTTTGCTTATCGCCGCTAAGTAAAACCGGTATGATGCCCATACTTTTCAAGGTGCTGATTAAGGATGCAGCCTGGGGTTTTATTTCGTCGTCAATCTCAATCTGCGCAAGCAACGATTGGTTTTTATATAGGGATACATTGAAATGCACATCTTTGTCGGTGTTTTTTGATGCACCCAGGAAGTAGTGGTTACCCTCCACATCCTCAGCACGCATACCCAGGCCCTTTTCTTCGGTCACAGAGCGTAAGATGGTTTTTTGTTGTGGCAGGCCTTTCAAACCATTCACCAACGAACGGGCGATTGGATGATTCGAGCGCTCTTCAATGGCGGTAATGATGCCACGAACGTATTCTATATCAGCTTCCTTTTCAATCTTGATATTATTTACGCTGAATTTACCGGTAGTCAATGTGCCGGTTTTATCAAAAACAATATACTTGGCGTTGGTAACGGTTTCGACGGTGTCGCCCCCTTTAATTAGTATCCCATTTTTTGCCGCCCGGCCAAGCCCTACCATAACAGCGGTAGGTGTGGCTAATCCCATGGCGCAAGGGCAGGAGATAACCAGAACTGCTATGGCATTCATCAAAGCATGCTGTAGACCGATATGCCCTGCAAAGTATCCAATAGTAAAAGTGGTTAGGGCAATTAATATAACCGCCGGTACAAATATGGCTGCAACCTGGTCGCCGGTTTTTTGTATGGGTGGTTTGGCAGCCTGCGCCTTTTTCATCAGTTCGATGATTTGCGAAAGCACCGTATTGGAACCTACTTTGGTCGCAAGCATAGTAATATTGCCGTGCTCCACAATGGTACCACCAATCAACTTATCATATTTACCTTTTTCGACGGGGATACTTTCTCCGGTAAGCATGGATTCATTAACAGAAGCATTTCCGGATAATACATCACCATCAACAGGTATTTTGTCGCCGGTGTTTACTTGCAAAGTATCACCCGGGCGTACTTCTTTGGCGCTGATAACTTCAATCTCACCATTAACAATACGATTGGCACTAACCTGCTGAATTTTTACTAAATCCTTTACTGCCGAAGTGGTTTGGGTAACCGAACGCTTCTCAAACAAATTACCCAATAACACCAGGGTGATGATGGTGGCGCAAGTTTCATAAAACTGGTAGTTCATACCCAAACCTTGTATGGTGCCAATCAAACTATAAATAAAGGCCGACGATGAACCTATAAATATCAGCACATCCATATTAGGAACGCCGCCTTTTAGCGAACTCCATGCGCTCTTGCCAAAATGCAGGCAGCCTACGATGAAAACCGGCAGGCAAAGTATCAGCTGCACAACAGGCATGTGTAAAAAATGCCAGGGCAATAACATGGCTGAAAGCAGCGGAATAGTAAAAATGGCGCAGAAAATGAGCTTATTCTCTATTTTATCATAGAACTTTTCGTGATGGGTAGCCAGGTCCTCAACTACTTTATAACCTAAACCTTCAATGCTTTTGATAACGTCACCAACGGTGTTAGTATCTTCAGTGGTAAATTTCACTTCTTCAGATGCAAAATCTACAGAGATATCATGAAACCCTTTTTTCTCCAGCAACCTGTGCACCGAGATGGCGCAATTGTTGCAATGCATCCCGGTCACGTTCAATTCTATTAACTGCTCAGCCATAGCTACAAAGGTCAGCAATAATTACGCTGTGCGGTAAATTTAACCGTAAGGCGAATGTAATATTAAAAAATTCCTTGACTTTAGAGGGTATTTTTTTACATTTGCACACTCCAAACGGTAGATGTAGCTCAGTTGGTTAGAGCATCGGTTTGTGGTACCGAGGGTCGTGGGTTCGAGCCCCATCATTTACCCGATTTTTTTTTTCGCCTCTCAAGAAATTGAGGGGCGTTTTTTGTTTTCTCCCAAATTGAACCCTGTTTAACCCCGGTTGCGCCCTGTTCTATCCCGGTTGAGCCCGGTTCCGACCGTGTTCAGCCCGCTTCCGACCCGGTTTAGCCGTGTTGTTTTGATGTAAATTGTTTATTATAAGAACGTTATGCGATATTTCCGGATTTTTTTAAAAATACTTTTTTATCCCTTTTATCCGGAAGCACAAACTATACAATATACAAAATTTTGACGGGATATTCAAATATTTCCCTGGTAACCTCCCTTTCGCGGAAGCATCTTTGCTCGTATATTGCATCCAGGAATGAAACGCATCCACTCCATCGACATTATTCGCGGCCTCATCATGGTTATCATGACGCTCGACCATTCGCGCGACTTTCTCCATTACCCGGGGTCCTCACCACTGAACATGCAGACCACAACCGTCATCCTGTTTTTCACCCGCTGGATCACGCATTTCTGCGCGCCCACGTTTGTTTTCCTCAGCGGTGTATCAGCGTTCCTGGCAGGGCAGCGCCGGACAAAAAAGGAACTCATCAGCTTCCTCCTCAAAAGAGGGGCCTGGCTCATCCTGTCCGACGTGCTCATCATCAGCTTCCTGTTTAGCTTCGACCTGCAGTATCATATACTCGTGCTCGAAGTGCTGTGGGCCATCGGGGCCGGCATGATCATCCTGGCGCTGCTCATCCGCGCGCCGCGGGCCGTCATCGCTGCCATAGCATTAATCATCCTGTTCGGTCACAATGTATTGGATTACCTGCCGCCTCCCGGAAACGGACCAGGAGGTACCTTACAAACGGTTTTTCTGAGCGCCGTTGGGTCGATCATACCAATAAACGCAACCCGGGCGATTGCCGAATTATACGCCGTCATCCCCTGGACCGGTGCACTGCTGCTGGGCTACGTTTTTGGCAAACTGTATCAAACCGGGGCCGACCCTATAAAACGACAAAAAGTATTATTGATTTGCGGTTTTTCGGTCATCTGCCTGTTTATCCTGCTGCGGCTGGTCAACCACTACGGCGACCCAAATCCCTGGTCTGTGCAGCGGAATGCGGCGCATACTTTATTGTCATTTCTCAACGCAACCAAACAACCGCCTTCGCTGCTCTTTTTCGCTATGACGCTGGGGCCCGTCATGGTACTGCTCGCATTGGCCGAAAAGTTCAATAACCGGCTAACCGCTTTTTTCGAGATCTATGGCAATGTACCCTATTTCTATTTTATCGGGCATTTATGCCTGCTCAGGCTCATTAATATTTTATTGATCGCGTTAAAGGGCCTTCCGTTTAAATCCGATGGAAATCCGCTGGTGTGGCAGGCGCAGGGCTTTGGCTTCCCCTTATGGGCCGTCTATCTTTTCTGGCTGTTCGTGGTGGCTACATTTTATTTCCCCTGCAAATGGTATGGCAATTATAAACGTACGCACGGCGGGTGGTGGCTGTCTTATGTGTAACAGCGACCTGTTAATAGTTGCCTATTCAATATCGAACACTGAATAACGAATGTCGAATAATGAAGTAAACTTCGGCGTTCGATATTCAAAATTCGTTATTCGATATTATTTTTTGCCCGCCCTCGTTGATCGAATTACCATTCACTTAGTCGTTACCATCCCCGGCGGAGCATTTTCCACCCCAGCAGGCTCCCATAATTCTATCTTATTGCCCTCCGGGTCCATCAGGTGCACAAAATTGCCGCCGCTTGTCCTTTGCACGCTGTCGACCGGCAGTATACCCCCGGCTTTCATTTGGGACAAAAGCGCATCCAGCCCTTCCACACGATAATTGATCATGAATTGCTTTTCAGATGGCTCAAAGTATTTACTAGTTTCCCTAAATGGCGCCCAACTGGTAAAAGCCTTTTTGGTGCTGTCCATGCCCTGGCGCCATTCAAAAGTCGATCCGTATGCACTCATACGAATGCCCAGGTTCTTGCTGTACCAGGCTTTCAGCGCGGCAGGGTCCTTGGCCTTAAAGAAAATACCGCCGATGCCCGTCACCCGCGGACCGCTATTAACCGGCCTGGTTACCCTGCTGAAACCATAGCCCAACAAAAAGGCCGCACAAAGCAGGCCCATTAGCGTAAACTTTTTCATAGTATGAGGTTTAACCTAAAGATAAGAAAAATTAAACCCGGTTCGCAAGAAAAAACAGGGGCGTCTGGCTCTCTCCTGCATCATCCGCCTCGTTTTTTAAATTGATCAGAAAATCGTATTTTTGGTTATTGACTATGAATGAAAAATATTAAAGATGAATTACAACGTATCATTCTCGGACATGAACCGGCTGGCGAGGCAAGCCAACTCAAAAAAATCCAATGTTTCCTTAGATCAAATGCGGAAACAAGCCTCGCAATTAAAAAACAGCAGCGATTCAAAAGTGAAGAAACAGCAGCACTCTTAACGTTCGCCGGGCAGGGGGATATTATCTACGCGCCGGCAATCCGCGAAAGTGATTTCATTAGTGAAGGTGCAGAGCAAAAAGTCTATCGGTATGACGGCTCGCACGTCATCAAAACTAATTCGGGTGTCTTTTATGAATGCTGGCTCGACTACTTCAACAGCCTGCTGATTCACAATTATTTCTTTCCGACAACCGCATATACGTTTTTGGGTTTCAAAATAATTGACGGTAATCTGAATGCCGTGGTGATGCAAGAGTTTATAGTAATTTCCGAACCGACTGATCTTACTGCGGTAAAAGTGTTCCTGGAATACAACAATTTTCGCAACAACAGGAATAACGATTACTTTAATAGCGAGTTGGGCCTGATCCTTGAAGACCTGCACGGTGAGAATGTACTTTCCGCTGACGGGGTCCTTTTCTTTATTGACACCGTTTTTTACTTAACAACCAGTTTTTACACAGTGTGAATTTTAGTGTTTTCCACCAATACCCATCACGCGTATAGAACCAGGAGCCAAAACAAATCTTGCCTCTTGGCTCTTGATTCTTGCCTCTTGCTTAAGCCCCAACGGTACCTGTCATCACTTCCCCGGCCTTCTTTCCGCCTTCGTTGGTGTTGTCACCAACGAACTACGATGCTTGAAATGCCGGAATGGAAACGAAATCACTTTGCTTGTTGGTGACGACACCAAGGGTATTAAAATTAAAAAAACCGCCACTATAATAGTTTATAAATACAAATTATATCGCTTTCAGGATGATTTATCAATTGTTCATTCTTAATTGATTTTCGTCGAGTTTTATTGAAGATATTCAATTGGTCAAGATACTTATCAAGCCATTTTTCCTGTGTTTGCATCTCTTTTTTTGAAAAATAGCGTTCCGTTTCTGAAAATAATAGTCTCTCAAAACCAGATGGAATGAATAAGCTATCCAAATCAGCCAACGTAAAATAATGCTTGAAATACTCATTGTTTTCCGGATTACTCGGATCATTAGCGTAATATTTATCTGAGTGAACCCAGACATATACAAATGATCCTGAAACCAAATTTAGCTTTAATTGGTCTATTACCTCCTGACATTGTACCAAATTAAAGAAGTGCAAAATATTCGCCAAAAAAACTACAGAATAGGTTTCTAAAGGCAAATTGTCACTTAGCAAAGTGAGATTAAGTAATTCAATATTTAACTTAGCGGTGGGCAGAGCATCTAATCTGTTTTTTAATAAGTCAAGTTGATATTGGTCGTTATCAATGCCTATCAACTTCCTATTTATACTAATATAATCTAAGAGAAAAGTTGTTTGACCACAACCTATATCGACAATGGCACCATCAATAAATTCGTTTTCATAATCCCTTAAATGATTACGCAATCCCCTGATTAAGTCATCAGTTGTGAAAGTTTCGGAGTAGGCCTCCCAATATAGGCGCATCTGAATATCCATATATGCTATAATTTCAAAATCAAATTACAAATTCTTAATGTGTAATCCAATTTGGGCAGTAAATGGTTTAACATTTGCCTCGACAGGGTTAATAATCGTCTCTTTGATATGGCAGATTATTACTCAAGAATTTTTGAAAAACTGCCTATTTCAATCAATTCCTCCACAAAACGGTTCGGATTCTGCTCCGTCATTGACCTGATTTTTTTCGCCTCTCAAGAAATTGAAGTGCTTTTTTGTTTAGGATGGTGCGCCCATAACGTTACACTTCAAAAAATGGTTTTTAGATATCGGTTCAATAAATTTGCGAAGTAGTGCAAATTTGCATTATATTGCAAAATAATAGCGGGGATGCTTTTTATATTCGGTGCGGGCGTAGGGTCAATCGCAGTTGCAATGAACACTCACAGCGTGCACGTACAAAATATGGCCGGTAAACATATCATGTCGTCACTATATGTCAGGGCTGTAGCTGCCGTCAATAGGGGTTGTTTACCATGTTAAATCTATTCGTAATGTACAATGAATATGCTTAAAGAGGAACGTTTTGAAATCATTTTAAAAGAATTGCGGGCTGCGAATCAAGTCACATT
>Ga0207080_1113_pt1 | contig 16661 bp, 15 predicted proteins | sample Alteio_BWMinHeat_58_FD_153532 | JGI IMG/M metagenome (GOLD analysis project Ga0207080, IMG submission 153532) | Enriched cells from forest soil in Barre Woods Harvard Forest LTER site, Petersham, Massachusetts, United States -... | ecosystem: Environmental > Terrestrial > Soil > Temperate forest >...
GAGGTGATGGGGCCCTAAATCTTTTGCGTAGCCTTTTCAAGCCATGCCTTGGTCTCTGGATCGAGGTGTGGCTCGAGCACCTTAAGAACGCGGGCATTATAGGTATTCACCCACTCCTTTTCAGAATCCGTCATCAACTTAAGCTCTATTAGATTTCGATCGAGGGGCACGAGAGTTAGGGTTTCAAAACCATAAAATCCTTTAACATCAGGAAGCTCAACCACACGGATAATGCTTTCAATGCGAATACCGTATTCGCCTTCCTTGTAATATCCCGGCTCGTTAGAAAGAATCATCCCTGGCATTAAAGGAACCCCTGCGCCATACCTTCTTGAAATTCCTTGAGGCCCTTCATGAACATTGAGGTAACTTCCCACGCCATGCCCTGTCCCGTGCTCATAATCAAGCCCTAATTGCCATAAAAACTGACGTGCAAGAATATCAAGCTCTTGACCTGTTGTACCTTTAGGAAAAATGGCTTGAGCCACTGCAATGTATCCTTTGAGAACCCGGGTGTAGCGATCTTTTTGTTCCATGGTCGGTTTACCCAGAACATACGTGACAGTAACGTCCGTCGTCCCTGTCAAATACTGACCGCCTGAATCAACTAAATATATCCCATCACTCTTTAAGGGAAGGGCAGATTCAGGACTGACTCGATAGTGAATGATCGCTCCATGAGGGCCAAATGCGGATATAGGGAAAAAGCTTAAGTCCTTAAAATGTTTACCTTGTGTGCGAAAGGAATTTAGCTTTTCAGCTGCCGAAAGCTCTGTCGTCTCACCCTTCAAGGGCTGAGCTGAAAGCCAGGCAAAAAACCGACATAAGGCTAAGCCATCTTGAATGTGTGTATCAATAGCTCCTTTAATTTCAGCCTCATTCTTTAATGCTTTAGGAAGCACGCAAGGGTCAGGAACGCGTTTCACCTCAACTCCGGCTTCTTCAAGAGCGTGAACGAGGATGACAGGTGTCGTATTGGGGTCGATCTGACAATCGCCTTTAAGAAGCTTGAGATGAGTGCAGACTTGAGCAATATCAATCGCCCGCCCCTTCCCCATGGTTATGTAATTATAAATGTCCCCATCAATTTTATCGAGATTAACAAATAGATCGTAAGAGCCATCTTTCTTAAGCAAACAGAAACTCTGAACAATAGGATTATAAGGCACATCAGTCCCACGGATATTTAAAAGCCAGGCGATCGAATCACTCGCGGTTATCAGAACATGATCCGCATCAAAAGCTTCTGAAATCCGCTTCCGCTTACTGTCGCCACTTTCTCCTGCAAATTCAAGGGGATGAGGGACGATAAAATCAGAAGAAGGTTTCGGTCTATCTGTCCATAGAACATCAATCGGATTGCTATTTAAGGGAATCAAAAGACAATCATACGGCTTGAGTTGGGTTTCTGTAAAAAGCCAAGGGTCATAGCCTACTTTTTCATCTGAATTCAGAGTTTCGGAAACCCACGCTGAAGGTCTCTTTTGCGAGATATTATAGTGTTCATATACCTCTGGAACTTCTGCTTTGGCTTGAAGTGTGTATCTCGCATCCGTAAAAAAGGCGGCCTTATCTTTTGTAACAACGGCAAATCCGGCACTTCCTGTAAAGCCAGTCAACCATTTTAAGCGATCTGCTGACTCTGAAATAAATTCGCCTTGAAATTCATCACTGCGAGGAATGAGAAAGGCGGTAAGTCCTTCTTTTGCCATCCATTCACGTAGGGCTTTTAACTTATCCATTGTTTTCTTTCCTCATGATCAAGGTTGACCAATCCCCAATAAACAACTGCTCAACAAGTTTAGCGCCCACGCTCCGGTAGGCATCAATCACATCTTCAGCTTGACGATTCAACAACCCGGCAAGAATGATGTATCCTCCTGGCTCTAAGGCTTGGACAGCTTGGCTTGCCATCTGGCAAAGGGGGCCTGCCAATATATTGGCAGTAATGACATCATATTGGCATTGCTTAACCTCAGCAAATCCCTCACTGACCTGCGCCTTAATGAGGGACTCAAGATGATTCAGTTTTGCGTTCTCTACGGCAACTCTCACTGCCTCAGGGTCATTATCACAAGCACATACCGGAACTTTCCAAAGGGATGCCATCGCAAGCGCAAGAATCCCTGAGCCACACCCCATATCAAGGGGCCGCGCAAAAGATCCTTCTTCGGCGAGCAAAGAAAGGGCCATAAGACATCCTTCCGTCGATTCATGTTGCCCTGATCCAAAGGCCGTCGCCGCATCAATCTGTATGGGAATGAGGCCATCAGGTACTGTTTCCTCAACATGTGACCCATAGATATAAAACCGACCGATTGTAAGGGGCGGAAAATCTCGATATACGGAGGCCACCCAATCTTCTTGGGGCAAAGGTCCCATCGATAGAGAGGGAGACTCTAACCCATTGTTTTCAAAGAAATTTCTAACCTTTTGATTTAAAAGAGATTCTTCCGTAGGGCAATAGACGACCTGAAGCGCCCATCTGTCCTGAGCCGTTTCATACCATGAAACAGATAGAGCATCTTCCTCTAGCAACAATGATAATTCTTCTGCCCTTTCAAAAGGAACAGGACATTCCAGCTGACATAAATTCATTCCGAACTCTCCACAAAACTCTTCATTACTTTTTTAATCCCTGAATGATCAAAATCAATCTCAAGCTTATCTCCCTCAATCCCCGTCACGCGCCCATAACCAAATTTGATATGAAAGATCCGTTGATTCACCTGGAAATCTCTCTCTTCTGATGAACGCATTGGCATACCTCGGGACTCTATCTTTGGAACACGAGGCGTTGGTGCTTTATAGGAATGAGAATGGCCCATATTTGTCCGTTCCGTATGTTGGCTCGGAAGCTCTTCAACAAAGCGAGAAGGAACACTCGATTGCCATTGATTATGCACGCGCCGGTTTGCGGCAAAGGTTATAAACGCCCTCTCCCTCGCCCGGGTAATACCTACGTAAGCCAGTCTCCGTTCTTCTTCAAGTCCGCCTTCTTTAAGGGAGCGCGGATGGGGAAAAAGCCCCTCCTCCCAGCCAGCAAGAAAGACCGAGTTAAACTCAAGTCCCTTCGCACTATGAAGCGTCATAATGCTCACCATCTCAGACCCATGAGAATTTGCATTTTCCATCACAAGACTCACGTGATCGAGGAACGCCGGCAAGCTTTCAAACTCATCAATAGCATTGACGAATTCCTTCAAGTTTTCAAGACGGCCTGGCGCTTCCGGCGTCTTGTCTTGTTGCCACATTTTCGTATACCCAGACTCATCCAAAATAATGCGAGCCACCTCTCCATGAGGCAGCGTCTCAAGCTGTTTCCGCCACCGTCCAATATCCAAAAGAAGCCCTTGGAGCGCCGTCTTCGCCTTCCCCCGAATCTCATCCGTTTCCATCAGCCGTAGTGTGGCTTCTGTCAGAGAAATCTCTTCCATTCGTCCATATTGGTGAAGGGTTTGCAGCGTACTAGTTCCAATGCCACGTTTCGGAGTATTCACAATCCGCTCAAAAGCAAGGCTATCATTAGGCTGATTTACAATGCGCATATAGGCAAGCGCATCCCTGATTTCGAGGCGTTCATAGAACCGCGGACCTCCAATAACCTTATAAGGAACACCGATCGTTATAAACCGGTCTTCAAACTCACGGGTTTGAAAGCCTGCCCTGACAAGGATGGCCATTTCATTGAGAGATTCTCCCTTACGGTGCAAAGCCTCAATCTCTTCTCCCACAAAGCGAGCTTCCTCCTCACCGTCCCACACACCCCGCAGCCGAACCTTTTCACCCCCCGTTTGAGCGGTCCACAACGTCTTTCCAAACCGACTGGCATTCTGGGCGATCAGCACAGAGGCGGCACCTAGAATATGAGCATTTGAGCGATAATTCTGCTCTAAGCGAATGATAATGGCTCCCGGGAAATCCTTCTCAAAACGAAGGATATTGCCGACCTCAGCCCCCCGCCAGCCGTATATGGATTGGTCATCATCCCCCACACAACAAATGTTACCAGATCCTTGAGCGAGTAAACGGAGCCATAGGTATTGAGCGACGTTGGTATCTTGATATTCATCCACCATAATATAACGAAACTGGGTCGTATATTGGGCCAGGATATCACTATTTTCCGTAAAGAGCTTGAGACAAAGAAGAATAAGATCCCCAAAATCCACCGCATTCAAAATCCGAAGGCGCTCTTGATATTGGGGGTAAATATGATAGGCAACCTTTTCAAAATCTGAAGCGGGCTTTGAAACTTTTTCTGGGGTCTGCGCTCGATCCTTCCACCGGCTTATGATCGATCCAATCGTACGCGGCGGATACTTCTTTTCATCAATCTCTTCCGCTTTAATGATTTGCTTAATCAAACGAACCTGATCATCCCCATCCAGGATTGTAAAGGAGCTCTGAAGCCCCAAAAGCTCGGCATGACGCCTTAAAATTCGCACACAAATCGAGTGAAATGTCCCGAGCCACAAACCATCCGCAGGACCGCCAATCAGCTTTGCAATACGCTCCCTCATTTCATGGGCCGCTTTGTTCGTAAACGTCACAGCAAGAACCTGAGACGGCCAAGCTTTATGGCTTAACAGAATCGCTGCAAGGCGCGTGGTGAGAACCCGTGTCTTACCCGTCCCCGCCCCGGCCAGCACCAAAAGGGGCCCCTCCGTAATGGAGACAGCCTCGCTCTGCGCGGGGTTCAACGAATTAAACTGCTCCAAAAACCCCGGATTCGTTATTTCTTGACCAGTCGTGGACATATCTTTTTGCTGCGTGAGTGTCATATGAGGGCTTATACCATGGGTATGCGCGTGGGGGAAGTCAGTAATCAGAGAGCATCTTCTCACTCGATCGAGCCATCCTCAATAAAAGTTCCTTATCATCCTCAGTGAGGCCACCGCTCATGTTTAAGAGCCTGATTTTATAGATATAAAGAAATGTTCGCAGATAAGCTGCTTTATCAATCTCAACCGAAGTTAATTGAAATACTTCCCCGTAGAGATCCTTCATGATCTGATAGATCTCTTCAAAAGGCGCCTGTCTTGACTGTGCCATGATAAGTTTACATTCATGATGCGCTGCAACGCCTGCATCAAACCGCAAAGTCGTTTGCTTTTTCACTTCCTCATAAGCGGCCTTTAAGTGCGGAATCATCGCAGCATCAGAACCCCTCTGTTCAAGCTCAACAATAGCCTTGATGTACTGTTCTTCAATAGCTTTGGGGTTTTGGGCTCCATAAAAGTAGGCCATTTCCTTTTCAAACTCTAGCATTTCTGGAGAGTCTGCTTGTGTAAATGCCACTTGCGCCTGCTTCAAAACCTCCAACATCTCACCATGAAGATTCTCTGGCGTAATTTGAGACAATAAAAGCTCTAAGTTATCTTTTTGCATGATGCTGCTCCTCATCTATACATTGAAGATACTTTTGAAAAATCTCAAGATATTTATTTCTTCACTTTTTTCTTATTCAGTCCTCTTCACAAACCTCGCAAAACCCTTTACTCTCTCAAAAAACGAACAAAGAAGGAACGCACCATGACATTTCAACTCCCTGCCCTCCCCTACAAAGAAGATGCGCTTGAGCCCCATATTTCAGCTCGTACCATGAGCTTTCATTACGGCAAGCATCATCAGGCTTATGTTACCAATCTCAACACTCTTATCCAAGAAACGGACCTTGAGCGCAAAAGTCTTGAAGACATCATTCTTGCGACTGCTGGGAAAGCTGATAAAGCTGGCATTTTCAACAATGCCGCCCAAGTGTGGAACCATACTTTTTACTGGCATTCGATGACCCCTGGAGGTGGCGGTGCACCTAAAGGTCTATTGGCCGCCAAAATTGAGAAGGACTTTGGAAGTTTTGACGAATTTGCAAAGACCTTCAAGCAAGCTGGCGTCGGTCAATTTGGAAGCGGCTGGGCATGGCTTGTGCTCGACAAAGATGGCACATTGAAAGTCACCAAAACACCAAACGCTGACCTTCCCCTTGCTCACGGCCAGAAAGCCCTACTCACCTGCGATGTGTGGGAACATGCCTATTATCTAGATTATCAGAACAGGCGTCCTGACTATATCGATATATTTTTGAAGAACCTTGTAAACTGGGACTTCGCTCAAAAGAATTTGGCGTCTTAGTTTTATATTGACGAATAGTGCGGTCTCGCTATGATACCGCATCCGTTGCCCCTGTGGCGGAATTGGTAGACGCGGCAGACTCAAAATCTGTTATCCAAAAGATGTGGGAGTTCGAGTCTCCCCGGGGGCACCAAGGAAAACAATAGATTAGAAAATCTAATCCATAAACAGGTCGATAAACCACTCCGCAAATCCATTGTCAAACCATGGATGGATCTACAAAACCTCTGATGATCTTTCATCAGAGTCGATGACTGGGTCTTCAAAAAGGACTATCCCAAAGCAAGGACGTTTCGGACGAGGTTGGTGAATTTTTGACTTAATTAATTATTAATTTCTTTTAGCTAAAATAATTCTATATACGCAGGAAGAAGTTATGAAAAAAAAGACCATAAACATAGCGCTTCAGGGCGGAGGCACTCATCTTGCTTTTTCCTGGGGGGTCATCGACTATCTGCTTGAAGATGGACGTTTTGCTATTGAAGGTCTAAGTGGGACGAGTGCTGGGGGACTTACTTGCGCTGCACTCGCGCAAGGGCTTGAGAAGAATGGCTTACAGGGTGGAAGAGAGGAACTTGCGGCCTTTTGGGAAATGGTTGTAGAGCAAGGAGCCCTTTTGGGGCTCGCGCCAAGTTATATTGATAGAATGTTTGGCCTGTATGGGATGGATTATTCACTGCCTCTTTCTATCGTAAATACGTTACTTTTTGCTGGATTTCTGCCTTTCCCTTGGAGTCCATTTGGATTAAATAATTTCAAAAAGTTACTTAACAATTTTTTTGATTTTGAAAAGCTATCCCAAAATAAAGAAATTAAGTTATTTCTTACGGCGACGAATGTTTTAAATTCAAAGTTAAAAATCTTTACAGGAGAAGAGCTTACGGTTGAAGCCTTCATGGCTTCGGCCTGTGTTCCTCACTATTCCCAAACAGTAGAAATAAAGGGCGAATTTTATTGGGACGGGGGGTATATCGGCAATCCCTCTTTATTTCCTTTAATTTATAACTGTGATAGTCCTGACATCCTTGTCATTCTTGTTGTACCCTATCAAATAAATACACTCCCCTCTACTGTAAAGAACATCAATTGGCGCATGCACGACCTTTTTCTCACGAATACGCTTGTAAGAGAAATGAGAGCCATTGAATTCGTTACAAATTTAATAAATCAGCAAACAAGAGATAACTCAAAGTCAAAGAAGGTAAATGTACATGTTATTGAAGATAATCAGTTTTTTGCGGATCTTGATCCCTCAAGTCGATTGAATACAGATGAGAATTTCCTGAAAATTCTTTATGAGAGAGGACGTGCTGTTGCTGCAATATGGGTTGAGAAAAATTATGATAATATTGGCAAACGCTCTACATTTGATGTGAAAGAAACATTCGTATAATAAGCTACTTTCAGCCATTATTTTTCTCTGATTTATCTCAATGTTATTAAAGCGGAGAAGTGATTAAAAATTCTTTAAGCTCGAGTCATATGGCTAAAAAAATTATTTGGGTCTCTTTAGTTTTCGTTAAGGAATTTATGAGACACTTTTCACAATATGAAATTTACAGAGAAAGAAAAATTGATGACAAAAGTAGCCTTGGTCACCGGTGGAACGCGAGGAATAGGAGCCGCGATTTCTAAAAAACTTAAATCGGCCGGCTATACAGTAGCTGCTGTTTATCAGGGAAATGATAAGGCGGCTGAGTCTTTTCAAAAGCACACAGATATTCCTATTTATAAATGGGACGTAAGTGATTTTAATTCCTGCAAGGAAGGTATTGCTCGCGTCACCAAAGACCTTGGAAACATTGATATTCTTGTGAATAATGCTGGGATTACCCGCGATGGAGTCCTTCATAAAATGAATCATAACAATTGGGAAGAAGTTCTTCGCACAAATCTATTCTCATGTTTTAATATGTGCCGCGAGGTGCTTGAGCCTATGCGAACCAAGGGTTTTGGCCGCATTATTAATATTAGCTCCATCAATGGGCAAAAAGGTCAGTTCGGCCAAACAAACTATTCAGCGGCAAAAGCAGGAATTATTGGTCTTACCAAAGCTCTTGCTCAAGAAAGTGCTCTCAAAGGAATTACAGTCAATGCCATAGCGCCAGGCTATATCAACACAGAAATGACGCAAGATATGTCCGAACCCGTGTTGGCAAAGATCACAGAACAGATTCCAATGAATCGTCTTGGAAACCCAAATGAGGTTGCAAATACTGTTCTTTTCCTTGCGTCTGATGACGCTTCATTTATCACCGGGATAACACTTTCAATTAATGGTGGTCATTATCTTGGATGATTTAACAAAAAGTAGAGAAACGAAAAAAGGAGATAACCATGGCTAACGATACAAACTTACCGCCCTTTATGAAGAAAGGGTTCGACTCATTCAAAGACTTCAAGTACCCAGGACTCAATATGGAAGTGTTTCTAGAGGGTTACCAAAGAAATATAGAATTGATAAGTGCAACAATGAAAATTGCAACAGAGACGACGGAATCTTTGATGGAACTCCAAAATAAATATATTCAGAAAGCTTTTGAGCAATGGAATGAAGAAATAAAATATAGCATGTCAAAAGCTCCTCTTGATGAAAAGACTTCTCACCAAACAGAAGTTGCTAAGTCCACAGTTGATGACGCGATTAAACATGCACAAGACGTGAGCTCTATTCTTGTAAAGACGAATGAGAAAATAGTTGAATCCGTTCAAACACGTTTTAAAGAAGGACAAGAAGAGGTTAAAGATTTGGTAAAGACTGAGAAGAAAACGGATAAGTAGGTTTTTCGTAGGTGTTCGGAACATTCTTTGCCCTACTTTTGGTGGGATGTTCGTTGTAAATATGTAACAAGCTTCCATAATTTACAGACGATCGCTGTAGTTAATGATTTACAAAAATACCTTTTTCCTTAAAGATCTTACAAAGAGATCAATAATAAAAAGGTTCAAAATGAAGAGCATATACTTAAAAAAGCTTATTACAGCAACGTGTTTATCAACCATTTTTTCCGTAGCTGCACTCGACCAAGCCAAAGCGACACTGCCTCAAGTATTTTGGACTCAAGCTTGGACAAACCCTGCGAGCATGAGCACGGTCGAAAAGTTTAGTGCCTCTATAGGTGGCAGATATCTTGGTGGAACTTTAAAATTTAAGGGCACAAATGGTGGGGTAACAGGAACGTCAAAAAGTGACATCAAAATTCTAGCGCCAAATGGCCAGATTATGTATCGTATCCATCCCTCTTGGGTTATTGGGCTTGATATAAGCACTATTGGAGCTGCGTATGAAAATTTTAAGTCTGGTAACTTGGCTGGAACCAAATCAACAATAAACATCGTAGACTATAGTCCAAAGATTAGCTACGAAATAACAGACAAATTAGCCTTGGGTATTGGTATTGATTTAGCGCAAACCTATAATTACAATATTAACTTTCCTACACCTGCTGGTGAAATGAGAAACAAAGCCAAGGGATTTGGTGTCGGCTGGAACACAGGATTTTTATATAAGATTCAACCAACTTCATTGTTTTACGGAAGTTACCACTCAAAGATAACACATTCTGCAAAAAACAAAAGTAGTCTGCCTGGCGCTCCAACGACTCACGGAAGAATGACAAATCTTCTGCCCAATACCTGGCAATTAGAGTTTGTTCAAATTTTTTCAAAAAATTGGTTGGTGGGCTTAAAAGGTCGATATGAACAGTGGGATATATTTAAAAATCTAGTTATTACAGATTCCGCTTTCGGTAATGATATTGTGGTCCCCATCAGGTATAAGAATACATGGGATGCTACAATTTATACGCGCTATCAATTTGCATGCCAATGGGCAGGTTTAATTGCAGGTGCATTTTACTCAAACCCTTACAAACATAAGGTCAACAGAGGGGTTGGGTTACCTATTGATTCAGAATGGGCTTATAGGGCAGCTATTCAATATATGCCAACCAAGCAAACTGTGATCGAGGTCGCTTATGTTGGGGGCGTATCTAATCCAAAGTTTAACAATCCAACTACCATTGGTAAAATGAAGATTGTACTAAATGCTGTTGACGTAAAATTGACATACAAATTTTAAACATAATATAAAATGGAGAAAGAAATGAATAAATTAGTTTTAACAATCGTAGTTCTTTTAGCGAGCATGAATTTCGTTCGTGCAGAGACCGTTGAAGTTGAAGGAAAGCTGATTCCGATTAATACGAATCAGGAACCTTCAGCTGAAGCTAAAAAGCTTAGTGAAATTACAGCTGAGACACAACCTCAGAAGAATTAACGTTGAATCGTCATGCTACGCCATTCCTCTCAATGAACTTAAATTGGTAACCTATTGAAATCACACAAAAGTCGTCATTGCGAGGAATGGCGTAGCCATGACGCGGCAATCCATCTTAGTCAAAGAAAGAAAGATGGATTGCTTCGCTTCGCTCGCAATGACGAGACCTAGGGATCGTAGGGTGCGTAGTAAGTTCATTACAAAATTCTCCACCCCCTTCAGGGTGGTTTAATGCTCGCAATGACGACTGTGCATGAATTATTTCTCATTTAAAAATGCAATGGCTGAGCTTGTCAGAACGTAGGCAGCCGTTGGCAGGATATCATCATCAAAATTGTAATCTGGGGCGTGGGGTGAGGGTTTGTTATGACCTATCCCGACGAAGAAAAAGCATCCAGGGATTTTCTCCAGATAGAACGAAAAATCTTCGGAACCGATGACGGGATGCTCTAATAAATACACTTTTTCCGGTGCTACGATTTCTCTTGCGCTCTTTAAGACGATGTCTACCCCTTTTTGAGCATTGACTGTTGACGGGTAGCCGACCTCGCTAAATTTGATAGTACCTTTAGAATCAACAGAATTGCAGCAATTTTCAACTATGGCGGTTATCTTTTGTTTTAAACTCTCTCGCGTTGTTGGGGACACGGTACGGAGAGTCCCTAATAGCACAGCAGTATCAGGAACGACGTTGTTTACAGTTCCCGCGTGAAATGCGCCTATATTAATAAGTGCCGCATCCGTGGGGTTTTTTTGGCTTATTAATGTTAACAAGTTCTGGATAATGTTAGCCCCATCTATAATGGGATTGTGCGTTAAATGCGGCCAGGCAGCATGACCACCCTTCCCTTGAATTTGAATCTCAAAAGAGTCTGAGCTGGCTAGCAAAGGTCCCAATCGAGTAACCACATCACCTTTTGGAATGGGCATGTTATGGTAGCCAAATATAGCGTCAACCTTTGGATTTTCGAGAACGCCTGCCTCGATCAGGACCTTAGCACCAGCGCCTCCTTCTTCTGCCGGTTGAAAGATAAACTTCACACGACCTTGAAATTTGTCCGTGTTCTGCCCCAACACTTTTGCAGCCATGAGCACTGTAGCCATATGCCCATCATGGCCGCAGGCGTGCATCATGCCCTCATGTTGAGATTTATATTCAATGGTGTTTTTTTCACATATAGGAAGGGCATCCATATCCGCTCTGATAGCTACAGTTTTTCCGGGCTTTCCCGAATCTAATAGGGCTACGATGCCTGTTGTCCCGCCAAAGTCAGTTTGCACTGTGTAGCCGATATCCCGAAGATATCCCGCTATATAAGCAGCTGTTTTCACCTCTTTAAATTTGATTTCTGGAATTTGATGGAGATCATGACGAATCTTAGCAAACTCAGGTTGTGAGGCTTTGAAAGCAGAATAGAGTTCGTTGTTTTCTTTAGAATTCATCGCTACCTCCTTCCTTATTGCATATGCCAGCCATGACTGACGATAAGGGATTGACCCGTTAAAGCATTTGATTCAAATGAGGCAAACAGTAATGCAATGTCCGCAACGTCAGCCGTCGTTGTGAATTCACCGTCTACAGTTTCTTTAAGCATCACTTTTTTGACGACGTCCTCTTCTGAAATGCCTAACGTTTTAGCCTGCTGAGGAATTTGCTTTTCAACAAGGGGAGTTCTTACAAACCCTGGGCAAATCACATTCGCGCGCACATTGTGTTGAGCCCCTTCCTTAGCAACAACTTCGCATAATCCAATCAACCCATGCTTCGCTGTCACGTAGGGTGCTTTAAGCATGGAGGCTTCCTTTGAATGAACGGAGCCCATGTAAATAATGCTTCCCCCTTTTCCCCTCTCATACATGTTCTTAAGGCATGCTCTTGTCGTCAGAAACGCCCCATCAAGATGAATTGCTAGTAATTTCTTCCATTCATGAAAGGGCAAATCTTCAAGGGGGGATATGAATTGTGTTCCCGCATTGCTAACGAGAATATCGATACCTCCATAGGCCGAAATAACTTTTGCAACCCCTAACCCAACTTGTTCTTCATTCGTAACGTCCATCCCAACTGCCATGGCTTCATATTTCTTATCAAGAAGTTCTTTAGCCACATCATTAGCCTTATTTGCATCTAGATCAGCAATAACAACCTTTGCCCCTTCACTCGCAAATCTTTCAGCAATGGCCTTGCCAATGCCACTGGCTGATCCGGTTATAAATGCGACCTTATTTTTTAAGCGCAAGGGATTTCTCCTTTATGTTTGAATCATTCCGTAGCCAATCTTTAACGATGCTGATTTGCTGAAGCGGCATTAACGAGGGAGCATGACCACAGTTGGGAATTGAGGCCACTTGTGTGTCTGGCTTTATTTCAAGCATTCTATTGACTGTATCAAGTGATAAGAGATCTGACTTTTCCCCATGCAAAATATATGTGGGGCATTTAATTAACGTCCATAAAGGCTCTAAGTTTATATCTTCTTCAGGCCCCTTAGAAAACTCCTGCACAATAGCGGGATCATACCTATATTGATACGTCCCTTCCTTGGTTTTTTTTGAAATTGTGCTCAAACATGTAATCCCAGTGCTCAGGCTTAACGATTCCGAAAGTTCCAAGTTTACTCCTTAGGTTTGCCATTGCATCTTCTGGGTTTGAAAATTCATAATTCTCAGCAGAATAAATCTTCAATATTCTTTGAACGGCAGTGTAAGGGATGATAGTGCCCACATCGTTAAGAATGAGTTTTTTAATGGGAGTCTTTGGTTGTGATGCGAGAATCATGCCAATGATTCCCCCCATGGATGTTCCCAGCCAGTAAAGGTTTTTAGCATTAAGGCGTGCAAGTAAGGTGACCATGTCGTTGACATATTGGACAGTCGTATAGACGGAAGGAGCTCCAATATAATCGCTGTCTCCTCGACCAATCACATCTGGGCAAATAACCCGTATGTCCTCTTGAAGCCCCCAAGCGAGGTAATCAAAGTCATTCGAATTACGACCAAAACCATGGACACAGACCAAAACGTTCGGATTATTCTTATCCCCCCATTCACGATAGATCATCTTGTGAAAGCCAAGAGGACTTATCCCTTGAACAAACTCTTTTTTTGGATCTATGTTGGTCTTTACTATTTCTGTCATTTCTTCACTTATTATCTTCCTTTTAAATCCTTGTTGCATGGTATAATTTTTATCATGCGTTCTGTTAAATAATCATTAATCCCTTAGCCTTTATCGCTCCTCCACATGGGAAGAGAGGATCCTAACGGAGTGAGGGGGATCTCCCAATCTCCTTTTGTTTCACTCATTTGAATCACGGGTTTGAAGTGTTTGATGTCACCATAGGCTGTCTTTGAAACAGTAAAGAAGGGTTCAAGATCATCGGGTATTTTTCCTGAAGCCTCTTTACCCTCTCTATGACCATAACTTTCCACCAACATCCCTGATCGAACAAGGGAAACCTCAACTGTGTACGATCCACCCTCAGTTGCCCGTCGATAGAGTGCGGTAAGGATACCTAAAGAACACAGATAGCCTGTTAGATAATCACATACTGCCGCTGGTAAAAGTTGGGGATTCTCGAGAGAGCTATGTCCTGCCATCAATCCTGACACGGCTTGGCCTATTTGTTCAAACCCTTTATACGTTGCCCAAGGTCCCTCTGTACCAAAACAGCTTACGGTTACATAAATGGCTTTTGGGTTAATGCGATGAATATCTTCTGGTCCAAACCCCAATTCTTTAAATTTTCCAGGAGTATAGCCTTGCACAAAAACGTCCGCATCTTTAATGAGATCGATTAAGGTATTACGGTCAACCTCCTTTGCTAAGTCAAGAAAGGTATTTGTTTTTCCGAAACTCGTATCTATGACAAAGGGAAGGAATTCATATACTCGGGGTCCCGAAATATGTAAGACTTCTGCCCCTTGTTCTGCTAAAGAACGTGTTGAGACGGGAGCAGCTAGAAGATGGGTAAAATCAATGACTTTGATCCCTGTCAGAGGTCTACCTTCTTTCAGAAACGGCACGGGTGCTGTATTTTCTTTTTTTTCAATGAGGATAGGTGGAATTTTAGATAGGACTTTTCCTTGAGGGTGATTTTTCCACTCCTCGGAGGTTCTAACAATTGTCCCACAAAGATTTCTTTTATTAATTTGGTATTCTAAATCTTCAGCTTCCCACTGAATGATAGCGGTACTCAGTGCACGCTCATTGTTGGGACAGTTGAATAAATCTAACAGACCGTCACGCAAAGGGGGATAAACACCATCTATAAAGATATGTCTGTTATCGCGCGTTTTATAGGTACTCATGATGGGATAATTAGGCCAAACACGATGACGATCAGGAAAAATTACCGGATGATCATTCTGGTACAATAGAGCAAAGCTTAAATAAGAGAGGCTTGAATGCACATAATCGATTTTAATTTTCTGTCGGTTACCAGTCTTTAACTCCCAAATATCGTTTATGAGAGTTCCATTCGCCATATAGCAAGCTGCCAAAGTATCATCTATATGAAAAGATGTTGCACTCACAGGAGTTACATTCACAACATCAATTTCCCCTGAGGGAGCTTCGGGACGATTCACGTATTTCATCAGGTCTTTGTAAATATCAATAAACATATCTAAGATACCTCCTATTATTAATTATATTACACTAATATTTATATATAGTTAACTATTTCATTCATTTATCCAACATTGTTGTTATGCCATCCCAATTTTGGGGTGGATATTGAAGAAAAGCTTCGCAACGGTCTTTAAAGAGTTGGGTGACAGAGTCATCGGGACGGGTCAATAAACAATCGATAAATCCCTTTTGGGCTTCTTTGAAATCTCCTTTTTTATAAAGCTCAAAGGCCTTTTCGAACTCTAAAACGTATTCGTCAGTTTTTTGTTTCTCTTCAGTTGAAGAAACAGGTAGCACCTCATAAACCCCCATAGCTTTTGTTTTGCCTTTAACACGTATGTTGTCGATTATTCTGATACTATACAAGGTTGCGTCTTTAAGATCATTAAGGGTGCTATCGCTGATCAGAAACTGAGTGCCGTATATTTTATTGAGGCCTTCAATGCGGGAAGCAGCATTGACCATATCGCTGACAACACTGGCTTCAATGCGCTCTTCTTCACCAAGGGCACAGAGCATGGCGGCGCCAGTATTAACACCTATTCCCATGAAGATACTCTGGAAGCCTGCTTTGTTTATTTCCTTGTTGAAGAGTGGCAACACTTTTTGCATCTCAAGAGCTGCCTGTACGGCGTCTTGTGTCTCTATAGGAAACAAGGCAAGGATACCATCGCCTAAAACTCGATTAACAAAGCCATTATTTTTGCGAATAATCGGGGCCATGTACTTGAGATAGGTATTTAAAATGTAAGTCAACGATTCAGGTTCAAGGGATTCAGCAAGAGTTGTAAAGTTTCTCAAATCAGCGAACAAAGCCGATAGGTCTACCTTTGTGTTATCCCCTATTTGGACTTCTTCTATGTTTTGTCGATTGAGGAGTTGTAGAAACTTCTTAGGGACGAACCGTTCTGTTGCATGATAGAGCTGTTGCGTATGTTCAAAGTACCTGGCGTTTTCAACAGATATGGCGATTTGGGTTGATAATGCTTGTAAAAGCTGCACTCTGTCGGTAGTGAAAGCTTGGGTTGTTAAATTGTTCTCCAGATATAATACCGCTATGACTTTGTTATCACGGGTGATGGGAAGACATAGAGCGGACTTGGGTTTGTGCTCTAGAACATAAGGGAGTTTGAAGTACCTTTCATCCTTCATCATATCACCTATAACTTCAGGAGAAACGGAGCGAATGGTGTATGTAATCAACCCTTCTGGCAAGTCACTGTTTTCGGACAAGATCGTCGGGACCGTATCAACCTTAAGCTCATTGTCCTTCATTTCTGCTTGGGCTTCTATAAACCATTGTTCCCCCTGCAAGCCTATAAAAGCACCTTTCTCAGCTCCTGCAGATTCGATTACAACGCGTAAAATTCGTGGCAACAGTTTGTCCAGCTGAATCTCGCTAGAGATGGCGTGATTAGCCTTAATCATCGTTAATAGGTCAAGGTCTCCTGTCATCATTACAGTTGTAAATCCGGCATGTGAGAGTTCTTGATCATAAGAAATTTTCTTCTGGATCAGCAAATTGGCATACTTCTTTTTGAGAGCTGTTACCTTCAGATTGCATCCCCATTGCTGGAAATAATAGATAGCTTCTTGGAAATAATATCCAGCCAC
>Ga0207080_1114_pt1 | contig 16581 bp, 16 predicted proteins | sample Alteio_BWMinHeat_58_FD_153532 | JGI IMG/M metagenome (GOLD analysis project Ga0207080, IMG submission 153532) | Enriched cells from forest soil in Barre Woods Harvard Forest LTER site, Petersham, Massachusetts, United States -... | ecosystem: Environmental > Terrestrial > Soil > Temperate forest >...
ATGGCTCCAGGTTAAAATCAACTTCAGAACTCTGTTGCTGGTACTGCTGTGCCCGCAAGGCCTTTTCCAGGCCGGGTGCAAAGCGTTCGATATGCCCGTAAACCGTGGTGAAGCCATTGGGATGGGTGATATAAATAGCATTACCAAAACCACCGAACTGAACCCGCAAACGTGATACATAACCATCCTGCGCTGCATGAACGGGATAGCCCGTTTGGTTGTTGGTTTTGAAATCAAGCCCGGAGTGAAAATGGTTTGGCCGCAACTCGCCGAACGACCCGGCGGTGCTTGGCGGCAGATCGAGCGGGTACCGGAAGAAATTCTTTGGGTATTGCTTGGTTTGGACAATATCCTGTGAAAAGCCGGTCATAACCAGGCTCAAACAGGTTGCAAGCAGGATAAAACGGGACTTTATCATGCTCATTTAACGTAGAAATCGAGCATTTTGTCACCTTCCAAATAGGCTTCCAGGTGGTCGCCGATGGCTACTTTTCCTACACCCTCGGGTGTGCCGGTAAAAATAAGGTCGCCCTTTTTAAGGGTAATATACCGGGATACAAAAGCTATGATGCGTTCAAATGAGAATAAAAGGTCCTTAGTATTGCCGTGCTGGCGGGTTTCACCATTGATATCAAGCTTAAAATCAAGCTGATACAAATTGTTGAATTTTGATTTCGGTACAAAATTACTTACCGGCGCCGATCCGTCAAATGCCTTGGCTAATTCCCAGGGTGCCTCCTACTTTGGGCACGATATGCGTTTATCATTTAGATGGTGAGCCTTTCAGCGAGAAAACACCGCGCCAGTTTTTTGGCGTTGCCGGAGCCGCCGGGCATTACCACATGATGAAGCCCCAGGTTATCAATGTAAGCGGCGAAACCGGCTTCGGCATTACCGCTACAGACATGAACAGCACCTCGTTCAATCATAATGGCATTTACTCCATCGAACTTAAGGTTGACGGGCAAACGGTTTATACTTTTGCGGTGGAACGCTTTGCTTTCGACCAAACGCATGCCATCAATGCTTATATCGATTACCCCACTTTCCTAAGTTCGCACAGGTTTATTCAAAAATGTTTTATACTGCCCGGCAGCAAAATATCGCTGTACCCGCAATCCATTAATCGTGGTGTGGTCAACTTTACAGATGATGCCATGCACGATGTTGAGTACATGGTAAAAGACATCGCCGGAAATACGGCATCGCTGAAAATCAAAGTAAAATCAAGCCCGGCAAAAGTTACGCCTGCTGTGACACCGCCTAATACGACGCTGTTTCATTACGACAAGCAAAACGAATTCAGCAACGATAAAGTGAAAGTGATCGTCACACCCGGCAACCTCTACGATGATATCTATTTTACTTATTCAACCCTGCCGGAGAAAAAGGGCGCCTACTCTGAAATACATCGCATACACAACCGGTTTACGCCAATTAATGATACCATCCAGCTGTGGATAAAACCGGATAATACAATAGGCAATCTCACTGCAAAGGCTGTAATTGTAAATACGGATGGCATTTGTGAACCCAGCACCTATGAGGATGGCTACGTCAAAGCAAGCGCCCGCACTTTCGGCGATTATTATATTAAGGTGGATACCGTGCCCCCGTTTATACACCCCATCAATATCAGGGAGGGTATTAATATGGCTAAAATGCAGCGCATTGCTTTAAAAATCGGGGACAATATGTCGGGTATCAAAAGCTATTCGGGCAAAATTGACGGCAAATGGGTATTAATGGATTGGGATTATAAAACCCGGGTATTGAGCTATAAATTTGATAATACAATTACGCACGGTAAACATATCTTTGAATTAACAGTTACTGATAATAAGGACAATATCTCACGTTTCAAGGCAAACTTTTCAAAATAACATGACAGAACTAAAAGAAGGCGATAAGGCGCCCGGGTTTACGGCTAAGGACCAGGATGGCAACACGGTTTCGCTTTCAGATTTTAAAGGAAAAAATGTGATCCTATACTTTTACCCCCAGGATGACACCCCTACCTGCACCAAAGAAGCCTGTAACTATCGCGACAATTACCAATCGCTTTTAAGCAAAGGTTTTGCAGTGATTGGTGTAAGTTTTGATACCGAGAAATCGCACAAAAAGTTCATCAAAAAATACAACCTGCCGTTCCCGCTGATAGCCGATACAGACAAGAAGATCATAGAAGATTATGGGGTTTGGGGCGAAAAGACAACTTTTGGCAGAACCTATATGGGCACCTTCCGCACAACTTTTGTTATCGATAAAAAAGGGATGATAACCCACGTAATTCGTAAGGTTGAAAGTGGAAAGGCATCGCAACAGGTATTAGATTTGTTACAATAATGAATTTATGCCTATTTTCGCGGTAATACGGATAAACAATAAACCATAATAAATGTCGGTACAGGTTGAAGATTCAGAGATATTACGCAAGTTCCAGGACGAAAAAACCCGGAACGAGGCGTTCAATCTGCTGTTGAAAAAATATCAGCAAAAGCTATACTGGCACATCCGGCGCATGGTGATAGACCATGATGATGCGGATGATATTGTACAGGATACATTTATCAAAATATGGAAAAACCTTCCAGGCTTCCGTAACGATGCGCAGTTATACACCTGGATGTACCGGATCGCGACGAATGAGTGCATCACCTTCCTGAACAAGAAAAAGCAGAAAAACAATATCCCTTTGGATGATGTGGCTTACGAATTAGCCGATACACTGGCCGATTCCAGTTATTTTAATGGCGACCAGGCCCAGGCAAAATTGCAACAGGCTATTTTAACATTGCCCGAAAAACAGCGGCTGGTTTTCAATATGAAGTACTATGATGATATGAAATATGAAGAGATGTCGGACGTGCTGGGCACAAGTGTAGGCGCGTTAAAAGCATCTTTTCACCTGGCAGTAAAAAAGATTGAGACTTATTTAACAACAAGGGATTAAAAATTTAAATTTATATTAAACCATTGGACAGTAATTTCATCTATATAACGATATGAACAGCGATAGAGGAAATAGGGAATGGATAAATGATTATATGTCACTCAAACAGGTTAACCCAAATAACCCGTTTACAGTGCCTGAAGGCTATTTTGATAGCCTCAATGAGATTATCTTGTCCAAAATCAGGCTGGAAGAATTAAAAAATAATTCGACGGGATTTACTGTGCCCGAAAATTATTTTGATGAACTGGCCGGTAATATCCAGGCCAGGATAAATTTAGAAGAAGCTTTAGATAAGGAAACTACAGGTTTTACAGTACCCGAAAATTATTTTGATGAACTGGCCAGTAATATTCAGTCCAGGATAAATTTGGAGGAGGCTTTAGATAAAGAAGCCACCGGTTTTGAAGTGCCGGAGGGTTATTTCGATAACCTGCAGCAACAAATTCAAAGCCGCATCTTTGTCGAAGAGGCTTTAACCGCCCAACCCGAAGGCTTTAGTGTCCCTGAGAATTACTTTGATAACCTTACTGCCAATATACTGGATAAAACAAGCCTGCAGGAAAAAGTACAGCGCCACGGCGTTGTTAGGAAACTGTTTGCTACCGCTGCATTTAAATATGCTACTGCCGCCTGTCTTGTAATTGCTGTAGGCGGAACCATACTCTTAAGTCAAAACCCGACTACCCCCCAGGAGGCTCACAATAAGTCATTTTTACATCAGTCATTGTCAGTTATCCCGGTTGAGGACATTCAAAATTATTTACAGTCGCACCTGGATGTGTCCGACACCCATACACTGATGGATGAAAGCAAACAAGTCGATGCCGAAAACTTAAGTAATGATTTGCAAAGCGCTTTAGATTCCACCAGTCAGTAATATGTATAAATTGGCCCGAAATATTTTCACTTTACTGCTGCTGCTGGGTTTTGGCTATACAAGCTTTGGACAGTTACGCCCTGTTCGCCCGGTTTTTCGCCGCCCGCCCAATTTTGAAGAAAGGGTGATCAGGCGCCAGAATAAGATTGAGCAGGTACGGGAAGTTTATATCAGCCGGCGGCTTAAATTGACATCCGAAGAATCAGAGAAATTTTGGCCAATATATCGCCGGTACCAGGATGCCCTGACGGCAGTAAAGGAAAAACAACAAAAAAATAGTTCAAAAGCTGATGGCGCCGACCAGGTTAATAATGAGCTGTTTTATGAAAGTGAAATTGTAAAAGTAAGGCAATTTTATACCAATGAGTTTTTAAAGATACTGCCACCCGAAAAAGTCAGTGAGCTGCTTAAGGCCGAAAAGGAATTCAGGGATGAGCTGATCAAACAGCTCCGCGAACGCCCTAAGCCGGTTACTACAACTACGCCTACGACGACTACTCCCACTAATTAATGTCCACTAATTAATGTCGAATTTCGAATGTTCAATTTCGAAATTGTAAAATTAAATTCGAAATTGAACATTCGAAATTGAACATCCAGGTCATGCTAACCCTCCGCCAGCTTTTTTTAGCCAACAATGCACAAACCACCGATTTCCCCTTATTGCTGGAATTTGAGCGCGCCGAAGGGGTTTATATGTATGATAAGCAGGGCAAAGCTTACCTGGACCTGATATCCGGCATCGGTGTAAGCAACCTGGGGCACAGCAATCCTCACGTTATTAATGCCATCAAGGAACAGGTAGACAAATACATGCACCTGATGGTCTATGGCGAGTACGTACAAACACCCCAGGTACGGTTTGCCGAAAAACTGGTGTCATTGCTTCCCGCGAATTTAAGCTCGGTATATTTTGTAAACTCCGGTGCCGAGGCCGTTGAAGGGGCTTTGAAATTAGCTAAAAGGTATACCGGCCATAGCCAAATCATTGCCTGCCACAATTCCTATCACGGCAGTACGCATGGCGCTTTAAGTGTAATGGGCAACGAAGAATATAAACAGGCCTACCGCCCGTTATTGCCGGGAATTAATTTTATACGATTTGATCATATCGGCGATTTACAGATGATTACCGAAGAAACTGCCTGTGTGATCATCGAAACCGTGCAGGGTGAGGCAGGAATTCGCGTACCGGATAAAGCATACATGCAGGCACTCCGGAAACACTGTACCGAAACCGGAACGCTTTTGATATTGGATGAAATACAGGCTGCTTTGGGCCGCACCGGGAAATTATTCGCATTTGAGCATTTTGACATCGTACCTGATATTCTGTTAATGGCAAAGGCCCTGGGCGGCGGCATGCCGGTTGGCGCTTTTATCTCGTCGAATAAGATCATGGGTGCGCTTAAAGAAAATCCTATCCTGGGCCACATCACAACCTTTGGCGGGCACCCTGTTTGTTGTGCAGCCGGGCTGGCTGCACTTGAAGTGTTACTCAACGAAAATCTTACAGAAGCCGTCGAAGCTAAATCGGCCCTGTTTTATAAACTGTTAGTTCATCCTGCTATAAAGGAAATACGCGGCAAAGGCTTAATGCTGGCCATTGAGCTTGAAAGCTTTGAATTCAACAAAAAAGTAATAGACCGGTGTATCGAAAACGGCGTGGTGGTGGATTGGTTCCTGCATTGCAGCAACTCCATGCGTATCGCGCCGCCATTGATTATTACCGAAGGTGAGATCAGGAAAGCTTGTGAGGTAATTTTGGAAGCTATTAATTATTATCAAACAGCCTAAACAAATAAAGAGAGTAAAACCCCCTTTATTTATTAACTATTAACTGATCTTAAATGCCGAAATAAAGAACAATGTGATCACAATCTTCGGTCATTTGAACTGACCGCAAAGGTATCTTGTCCTATTTTAAGTTTATGTTATGATTAGGTGATGAATACCTTAATGTTATGCCTTCTTATCAAAACTGATACATTCCTTCAGTTCCTTCTCAGTATAGGCCAAATTATATTGTTTCAGCACATCATCCGGCACGCCGTTCCAGTGATTAACTGTGTTGCCTATATATCCTACATCCTTCACCCCTATTTCGGAAGTGTAAAAGCCAGTCGCCGTCAGGTTGCGCATCAGGTTGAAAAATGAAACCCCTTGCCGCATTTCCGGCTTTGCTTTTTTGGGCCAGGCTATCTCATCAACCATTTCCATTTGCTGGGTATGGCTACAATCCTTAAAAGCCTTTTCGTAACGCGTAAGGCATTGCATATCCAGCCAGCGTAAACCGCCCTTCATAGGGGTTTGGTGTTCGGGCATGTCCTTCACAATAAACTCTATAAAATCGGGCACCTTAGCATCTGATGCGCTGCCGCTTATATCATCTTTCGGGATAATAATATCGCCCAATATGGTAATTGTAGCCATTTCGTTAGCCGTAAAAAATTTTGGCGCATCCAGCAACTGTTTATCAGCTAACCTCTCTTCCGGCATCCTTTCAGGCTGGTCGGGAGTTTTGGTCGCAGCATCCTTATTCTCAGTAGTTGCTTCTTTTGCCGGTTGTTTGCAGGCATCCAGCAATACCGAAGTGGATATACCACCTACTACCAAAGCCTTTAGCGAATCTCTTCTATTCATGATAAACAGGATTAAATATTTTGTTTCTTCATTTCGTCAACAATATACTCTGATGCACGCATTGATAGCGCCAGTATCGTCCAGGTAATATTTTTATCCCCCTGCGATACAAACTGACCGCCATCCACACAAAACAGGTTTTTCACGTCATGCGCCTGGCTGTATTTGTTCAGCGGCGCCCTTTTAGGGTCGTTACCCATGCGCACCGTACCTGCCTCGTGAATGATGTTACCCGGGTTATGAAGCCCGTAATTATTATGCGGCCCGTCATCGCCACCCCAGGTTATGGTAGCGCCCATGCTGTGCAGAATTTCTTTAAAAGTTTCCTTCATGTGCTTTGCCTGCTTCACCTCGTAGTCACTCCATTTGGTATTGAAACGCAAAACAGGTATGCCATATTTGTCCACCACATCCGGGTCAATTTCGCAATAGCTATCCTCGCGGGCAATGCCCTCACCACGTCCCGCCATACCGACGTGTGCCCCAAAGAAATAACGGTAATCCTCTTTCAGCGACGCGCCGTAACCGCCGGCTTCTTTTTGCTTGCCTTTTATTTTATAGGTACCATTCAAATTCTCAATTCCCCAGTTAAAGCCATATAATGGCATACCAAAGCCCCCGCCGTATTCGATATGGTAACCACGCGGGAAATCAAGCTTTTTATTATCCAGCCACCATGGCGTATAAACGTGCATCCCGCCTACACCATCCTCATTATACCGTTTGCGGTCGAACAATTCAGGTATGATCCCACCCATATCTGCCCCGGTCGAATCATGCAAATACTTCCCTACAATACCGCTCGAGTTTGCAATGCCATTAGGGAACCTGGTCGATTTGGAATTCAGCATTAACCGTGCACTTTCGCAAGCGCTGGCGGCCAGTATCACCGTGCGCCCAAAAACCTGGTATTCCTGCATATCCAGTTTATTTACGTAGGATACGCCGGTGGCAAGCCCATCTTTATTGGTCAGCACCTCGCGTGCCATCGCGTTTACTACCAGGTCAACATTTCCCGTCTCAATAGCAGGTTTTACCAATACGGATGAGGAGGAAAAGTCGCCATATACTTTACAGCTTCGTCCGCACTGCGCACAAAAGAAGCACGCCTCGCGGCTGTTATTTATCTTTTTAGTAAGAATGGACAAGCGCGATGGTATTACCGGTATGTTGATATGCTGTCCGGCACGCTTCACAAAAAGCTCGTGTAATCGTGGTTTTGGCGGCGGTAGAAAGATACCGTCAGGGTCGTTGTACAATCCTTCATTCGTACCAAAAACGCCTATCAGTTTATCTATTTTATCGTAGTATGGCTTAATATCATCATAGGTTATCGGCCAGTTATCGCCCAAACCGTCAATGCTTTTTCTTCTAAAATCATCCGGACCAAAGCGCAGCGATATCCTGCCCCAATGATTGGTACGGCCACCTACCATCCTGGCGCGCCACCATTCCCAATTGCTGCCATTTTTTTGCGTATAAGGCTCACCGTCGATATCCCATCCCCAATAACAACCGTCAAAATCCCCAAACGGCCTGAACTTGGTACTGGCCCCCCGGCGTGGTGAGTCCCACGGATTTTTTAGTTGCGATGAGTTTTCGCGCGGGTCGAAATTCGGGCCCGCTTCCAGCAAACAAACTTTTAATCCGGCATTAGCCAAAACATAGGCAGCCATACCCCCTCCCGCACCTGAACCGACAATAATGGCATCGTATTTTTTGGTTTGCTTTTTAATCTGGATATCGTCCATAAGAATAGATTTTAGATAGTATAGTAGCTTATAATGTGGTTAGCACAAATCTACATTTTGATTTCCTTTTTCAAAATCGAGCGGCAATATCTATTGTATATAATTTGTTACCAAAAAGGTCAAATCATACTGTTGCGCTTCACCAGGTAAGCCTTCAGGATATGGTTATAACCGTCATGGATATTGGCATCCACCAGGTCGATATGGTATTGTGCGCATTTCAGTTCCAGTTGGTGGCGATAGTTGTCCAAATTAGCTTTGTATGCTTCGCGTATTTTGCTGGGATGCACTTTTAGTTCTGATCCAGTTTCCATATCGATAAAATGATGCGGGCGGTTATCAAAATCAAAATCAAGCTCCTTCTGCCGGTCGTTCACATTAAATATCACCACCTCATGCTTGTTATATTTCAAATGCTGAATGGCGGCAAACAATGCATTTAGTTTTTCCTCAGTATAGCCATTCTCCAGCATATCGCTGAAAATGATGATCATCGAGCGTTTATGGATTTCCTCAGCCACATGATGCAAAACCCCGGTAATATCGGTAGTAGAGTTTACCTTAGGTTCATTGTATGCCTTTTCCAATTGCGCATATAAATAAAAGAGATGCGCCGAAGTTGAGCGGGCCTGGCTGATGTGGTCTATCTTATCCGAAAACAGGCACAAACCAAATGCATCCCTTTGTTTTTTGAACAGGTACATCAACGAAGCAATAGCGTAAACCGAAAATTGCAGTTTGTTCATTCCCTTATCGGGAAAATTCATTGAGGACGAGGTATCCAGCAGCAGGTAGCAGCGCAGGTTGGTTTCCTCTTCAAATTGCTTGATAAACAGCTTATCGGTACGGGCAAACAGCTTCCAGTCGATATTTTTTACCGACTCACCATTGTTGTAAAGCCGATGCTCCGCAAACTCCACCGAAAAACCATGAAAGGGGCTTTGGTGCAGCCCGGTTATAAAACCCTCTACAACCTGGCGGGCCAGCAATTCAAGATTGTCTAACTGGCGTATTTGTTGTTCATCATTAAGCCTGGGCATGTTTACTAATGTAGAAGAAGGGATTTTAGTTTCCAAATAAAAAACTGTTTAAACCTGCATTTATTATGCAAAAGTCCATAAAACAAAAAGCCCGCTCCGGGTATTCTCCGAAACGGGCTTTTAATATAGTTGATTGATATATTATGCTATTTGTTTGTCCAGTTTTCCAGCCAATACTGACTTTGGCACTGCACCAATTTGTTTGTCAACGATCTCGCCTTTATTGAAGAACAATAAAGCAGGGATGTTACGGATACCGTATTTCATCGATATACCAGGATTGTTATCCACGTTTACTTTGCCTACCACAGCTCTGCCGCTGTATTCTTTGGATATATCTTCAACCACAGGGCCAACCATGCGACATGGGCCGCACCATTCTGCCCAAAAGTCAACTAACACCGGTTTATCTGATTTAAGGACTAATTCCTCAAAGTTTGCATCAGTTATTTCTAAAGCCATTTTTCTTTTTCCTTTTTAAATTTCGTTTACAAATATATACTATTCAAATAGCTTGCCACAACTGTCAACCTGACAATGTGACAATACGATTATCCAGGCCCCATAGCATAACTTTCGGGTGACAATAAATGTAAACGATTTGCCTTATTGAAGAGAAAATTACTTATTAACATGGGCCATTTATTAACAATCAAATGTACTGTTACTTAAGGTCCGTTCCTGAATTCAACAGCTTTTACCTTGATATACTGGATAATATCATAATCGCTTGTCTTTTGCACCCAGTCGGCGGTCGGGTAATATTTATCCATGAACGTATTTAGCGAATCCCCTTTTAATCCCGTTATACGGTTAACCAGGCCCTTATTAAACCGGGTGGCTATATAATCGCCTTGTTCATCCCGCAGTAGTTCTTTTTTGAGCTTGTAGGTTGGGTCGTTTTTCTTATTAACCGCATTGAATAAGGTTATCAGATCAATGCTCACAAAAGCAAATGGAACATTCGAAGGATTGCCGGTAAAGGCATCAGTTACTTTAGGCGGTTTATAATTGAATACCTGCGCATAGTCCTTCCGGAGACTGATAGAATCCTTTTTATGGTTACGCCCGGCGCGGATGACCACATCTCGCAGCATGATAGAAATTGGCTTGAGCCGGATGATAATATTGCTTTTAGCCAAATCCTTTACCGGGAACAGGTATATTTTATAACCCATGGCAAATACTTTAATGGTATCCCCTGTCCCGGAAACGGGGATACTAAACTCGCCGTTGGTGTTGCTTGAAGTTTGGTGGCCAGAATGGGTGACAATGGTAGCTGCAACAGGCTTATTAGTAGTATCGCCCAGCACCCTGCCGATAATTACTTGCGCTTTGGCGCTAATAAATCCGAAAAGGAAAAGGAGGACTAAATACTGCTTTTTGAGCTGCATAGCCTAAAGTTAAGGCATCAATTACTTATGGGCTAACGCTTTAACATTATTTAACGGTTGGACACCTTGGTTTTGCGGCCAAGCTATAGAGGCTTTCTATACTTCTTAACAGGATTGCGGCTGGTGTGATATATGGCAGCGATATATAACAAATCTTTATTTATGGTATAAACAATTACATAAGGGAAAACTTCTGTTCTGCTTTCTCTGTAGCGACCTTTCTTTTGGGAATAAGCCTCTGGATTTTTATTGATTTGTTCTAATTGTGTGAATACGGCTGCTTTGAATCGCTGCCCCAACCCTGGTGTTTGCTGTTCATACCAATTACAAGCGTCCAAATATTCTTTTTCCGCTTCCGGGTGTATTATAACCGTGTAACTCACTACCGGAATATTAGAATTTGGATTTCATCTCTTCCATTGTTACGCCTTTAACCTTGCCGCTTTCCAATTCTCCTATTCGGCGGTCAAGTTCTGCAACAAAATCTTTATCCTTCCAAAGGTCCAGCTTTTCTATTATCTCATCCTCAACCATCGTATAGATGGCCTGAACTTTCTTATCATCCGCAAAGCGGATATATTCAAATAATCTCTCCCGTATTGTTGCTGTGCTCATATTATCAAATTTACAATAATGAAATAGAATTGACAACTTTTGAGAGTTGTCGATCCTTAATACGGCTTAATACCAATGTAACAAAATTAACTGTAAAAAAACTTTTTTACCAAAACGTCGTAAAACTGTCGCACATACAGGGAATAAATGAAAAAAATATTGGTTCTAATTTGGCTTATGCTTCTTTTTTCTGCTGTGGGGGCATTGTTTTGGTATAACGAATGGGTGTACCATTTACCTACCCCTGTTCCCGAAAACTACAAACCCGTCAGCCAGGGTAAGCTTATTAAACTAAACGGGCCGTTAGATGCAGATCATAGCAAACCTCTTTTTCTGCATTTTTTTAATCCTGATTGTCCCTGTTCACGTTTTAATATCACAAATTTCAAATCGCTTGTAAAGCGGTATGGTAGCCAGGTTGATTTCGTAATTGTCGTAATGAACAATAAACGCTATACTGCTAACGAGATACAAAATAAGTTTGATTTAAATGTGCCTGTTTTGTTTGATGCATCTATAGCTGCATCCTGCGGTGTTTATTCTACTCCGCAAGCCGTATTGCTTGATACTGAACACAAGTTATATTATAGAGGAAATTATAACAGCAGCCGTTATTGCACAGACGAAAAAACCAGCTATGCGAAAATAGCTATAGTGGGTCTGCTGCATAATCATACCAAAATAAAATTCAATCAACTGGCATTAAGAGCCTACGGCTGCCGGTTACCAAATTGCAACCAATAGTAAAAGAAAACCTTGATGGATAGTGAGTTTATAACAAGCGGGGACCAGGCCCTTGCATTCAAATTTGAAGTAAAAAAAAGATCAGACAGGCTAATGAATTATTTTCTGATCGGCTTTTTCTTTGTCGGATTGGCGCTGGCATTTTTTTATGATACCTGGCTGATAGCGATTGGTGTAGGAGGTCTTTCGCTGCTGGCCTATTATTCTGTAAAGATAGCCTTACCTGGTTCCAACTTATATCAATATGTGTTAAGCGCTGTATTAGGTATTTTCATGGCCCAGTTTATTTACCAGATGCACGGGCTGTTTGAAATGCACTTTTTTGCTTTCATTGGCAGTGCTATACTGATTACTTACCAAAAATGGAAGCTTCAAATCCCGCTAACGGTGGTAGTGGTGATTCATCACGCTTCATTAGGGTATTTCCAGGACATCGGCTTTTCAAATGTTTATTTTACACAACTGGACTATTTTACCCTTCAAACTTTTATAATTCATGTCCTGCTGGCGGCCCTGGTGTTTTTTATCTGCGGATTGTGGGCCTACCAATTAAAAAAATACAACGAAATGCATATCCTTCAAACCATAAAAATGTCGGAACTGTTAAAAGAAGCAGAGCTTTCTATCTACCGGAAAAAAAGCGCTGAAGCACTTGAAAAGCAGAATCAAAAACTAAGGGAAATATCGTGGTTGCAATCACATGTTATCAGGGCCCCACTTGCAAAGATCACAGGGCTTATTCCGCTTATTAATGACGTAAAAGAAGACAAACTTGAGAGGGAAAAGATGCTGGCTTTCCTTTTATCGTCGGCAAATGAACTGGATGAGGTGATTGGTGACATAACAGAAAAAACACGCGTTGCCGATTTGTAAACTCCCCTGATTTTTTGCGTAAATATTATTTAGCGTAAAGATAAGCGCATATTACTTCAGCATCGGCTCCACGTGCGTCAGACTCTGTATCTCCGCGAGTAAATCATCGCTTGGATTTACCTTGAAGGTTTTAGACGGCAGCTCAATTAGTATGGATTCTTCCATGTCCTTTACCAAAAACCGCAGGGTGCAGTTTTTTACCGGATATTTCTGGTTGTTTGATTCTACAATCTGCTCCAGCGTATCCATCAGGCTGTTATTCAGCGAATTAAGTTCGAGACATACCGTCATAGATTTGGCCAGTTTATCCCGAACTTCAGTTAACAGGCCCATTGAGGCTATGCGCAAATCCCAGTTGTCTTTTTGTTTGAATTTCTCTTCGATGTTCCCTTTTATCTGCAAAAAATAACCGTCAACTATCATGTTCCTGAATTTGACATAATCATCACCAAACAGGGCAAATTCGTACGAATCGAAATAATCTTCCAGTACAAAGGTGCCAAACGGTTTACCTGTCTTCGTCATTTTATGCTGAACGTTGGATACCAGGCCGCCAACACTCAGGTCGCCCTTTTTACGCAATTCGGCAAAAGCCGCCTTTACATCATCACCACCCTCACCCGAACGGGCTTTTTGCATAATTTTAAGGTCGGAAACGGTAGTATTACAATACCGGTTCAGCTCCAATTTATAATTATCTAAGGGGTGACCGGTCAAATAAATGCCAATCACATCCTTTTCATACTTCAGTTTTTCTATCAGCGGCCATTCCTCAGCCTCCGGCATGGGAGGTTCAGGAATATATGAAGCTACCGAACCACCGAATAATGATGATTGCGTGCTGCTTTGTGTATTCTGATAATCGTTGGCGTATTTGCTCAGGCGCTCTACTCCCGTCAGCAAGCCGTTCTCGGTTTTGGCAAAAAACTGGGCACGGTTATATCCAAACTCGTCAAAGGCTCCGCTGTAAACTAAATTTTCGTAGGATTTTCGGTTCACTGAGCGCACATTTGACCGCCGCGCAAAATCATATACCGATTGGTATGGTCCGTTGGCAATGCGTTCCTCAATAATGCTTTCTATTGCTTTTTCACCCACGCCTTTGATCCCCGTCATACCAAAACGAATCTCGCCTTTTTTATTTACAGCAAATGCCATATCCGATTCATTAATATCCGGCCCCAGCACAGGTACACCCATGCGGCGGCATTCCTCCATAAAGAAGGAAATTTTTTCGATGCTATTCTGATTATTCAATACCGCGGCCATGTACTCAGCCGGGTAATGTGCCTTTAAATAGGCAGTTTGATATGCCACAAAGGCATAACAAGTCGAATGCGATTTATTAAACGCGTACTGTGCAAATGCTTTCCAGTCGTTCCAGATTTTGGTCAGTTTATCTTTGGCGTGGCCCTTTGCGGTGGCGCCGTCCATAAACTGGGCTTCCATTTTGTTCAGCACCTCTATCTGCTTTTTACCCATTGCCTTACGCAGCACATCGGCATCGCCTTTGCTGAATCCGGCCAATTTTTGCGATAAAAGCATCACCTGTTCCTGGTAAACGGTAATACCATAGGTTTCGCCCAGGTATTCCTCCATATCAGCCAAATCAAAAGTGATTGGCTCATATCCATGCTTACGTTTGATAAAGTTGGGGATATACTCCATCGGGCCCGGGCGGTAAAGGGCATTCATGGCGATCAGGTCCTCAAACTTATCCGGCTTTAACTCGCGCAGGTACATTTGCATACCGTCACTTTCAAACTGGAATGTGCCGTTGGTATCACCACGCTGGTAGAGTTCAAAAGTTGCCTGGTCCTCAAGCGAAATGGTATCTATATCAATCTCAACACCGTGGTTTTGCTTGATTAATCGCAGTGCATCCTTAATAATAGTAAGCGTTTTCAACCCCAGGAAGTCCATCTTGATAACCCCGGCATCCTCAATCACGCGCCCGTCAAACTGGGTAACCAACAGGTCGGAATCTTTTGCTGTCGCAACCGGAACAATATCTGTCAAATCATAAGGCGCGATAATAATGCCCGCAGCATGTACACCTGTATTTCGTACCGAACCTTCCAGCTTTTCAGCCTCGCGAAGTACTGTACCCTTAAGGCCCTCGTCTTTATAAATAGCTTGCAGCTCAGGCACCTGGTCGATAGCGCCGCGGAGGGTAATACCCAAAGTTTCGGGCACTAACTTTTTAAGGGCAGTAACATCCGACAAGGGCATATCCAGCACCCGGCCCACATCCTGTATACTGGTACGGGCAGCCATGGAGCCATAGGTGATAATTTGCGCCACCTGGTTGCGACCGTATTTATCAACTACGTAATCGATAACTTTCTGCCGCCCGGCATCGTCAAAGTCCGTATCAATATCGGGCATCGACTTACGGTCGGGGTTCAAAAATCTTTCGAAAAGCAGGTTATATTTGATCGGGTCGATATTGGTGATACCTATACAATAAGCCACCACCGAACCCGCTGCCGAACCACGGCCGGGCCCGATAAACACGCCCATATCGCGTCCGGCTTTTATAAAGTCGGCTACGATGAGAAAGTAGCCCGCAAAACCCATTGTCCGGACAGTAAATAGTTCGAAATTGATGCGTTCCTCAACTTCGGGGCTAATATCTTTATAACGTTCCTTTGCACCTAAAAAAGTAAGGTGCTTTAAATACTCCCATTGGTTAAGCGTATCGGCGTCTGGTGTATTATGTATTTTAAATTCTTCGGGGATGACAAAGTTTGGCAGCAGGATATCACGCTTTAATTTCAGCACTTCCACCTTGTCTACTATCTCGTTGGTATTATCTAAGGACTCTGGCAGGTCGCTGAACAGCTTGCCCATTTCGGCCTGGGTTTTAAAATAAAACTGGTCGTTCGGGAAGCCAAAACGGTATCCTTTCCCACCCTCTTCATCGGTAGCAATTGGCGTGCTTTGCATGTCGCCGGTGTTCACGCAAAGCAAAATATCGTGCGCGTTCGAGTCCTGCTGATCCACATAGTGCGAATCATTGGAGCAGATCACTTTTACATTATACTTTTTGGCATACTTTAGCAGCACCGCATTAACAGTATTCTGCTCGGGGATATCATGGCGTTGTAGTTCTATGTAATAATCTTCGCCAAACAGGTCTAACCACCATTTAAATTCGTCTTCAGCCTCTGCCTCGCTTTTCCTTAAAATCGCCTGGGGAACCGATGCGCCAATGCAACATGTAGTGGCTATTAACCCTTTATGATACTTTAATACCAGTTCCTTATCTATGCGTGGCCATTTGCTGTACATCCCTTCGATATACCCCAGCGAACAGAGTTTGACGAGGTTTTTATACCCTTCCGGGTTCTTAGCCAGTAAAAGCTGGTGGCAACGGACGTCTTTCTTTTCTTTAGTGAATTGCTTCTTATGGCGATCTTCCACCACATAAAATTCGCAGCCAACTATCGGTTTAATGTTATGCTTACCTGCCTCTGCCACAAACTTAAATACCCCAAACATATTACCGTGGTCGGTAATAGCAAGCGCCTTCATCCCATCCGCAGCGGCCTTTTTATATAGCTTGGATATATCGGCGGCACCGTCGAGTAATGAGAACTGGGTATGTACGTGTAAGTGCGAAAAATCTGGCATGTCTAATCTGGATCAACTTTTTCCGGAGAACACAAATTTATCAAAAAACAAG
>Ga0207080_1116_pt1 | contig 16432 bp, 18 predicted proteins | sample Alteio_BWMinHeat_58_FD_153532 | JGI IMG/M metagenome (GOLD analysis project Ga0207080, IMG submission 153532) | Enriched cells from forest soil in Barre Woods Harvard Forest LTER site, Petersham, Massachusetts, United States -... | ecosystem: Environmental > Terrestrial > Soil > Temperate forest >...
ACTTTCAAGAGCTTCTGTAACAATTGTATTTAAATTTATATCACGTTCTAAAGCAGTTAGGGTCGCCTTTCGGTGAAGATCACTACTGAGACGCACATTAAAAGTTCCTTTAAATGGTTTTTCTGGCTGAACGTCTTCCTCACGACAATCTTGTAGATAATCATCAACAGCTTCTTCAAAAGCTTTGCGGATAGAAAGAACGTCAACCCCTTCATAAGTGATAAGGCTTCTAATATATTCAAGTTTCCCGTAAAACACCTTGTCATCATCACTGTAGTGGACGGATCCATAGTAATTTTTATATTCCATCATATCTTTCATATATGTCCCTCTTTTTCTAATATTTCATAAATAAATTCAATTTGGTACTTTTTAAGTACTTTTTTTGGATGAGGTTGGTGAAGGTTAAATTTTGAACCACCAGTATGAATAAATTTCCGACGAGAACCACTTGTTTTACCTTGTTTCGTTTGTCGATAACCAAATAATGCCACCAACGACACCAGCTCATCCCATGTAAAATCTTTTGGTTTCCTATAAAACCTTTCAATTAGCTTTTCTCCTCGCGTCATATTTACCTCCCTTATTATACACAATTACGAAGAAGTTGCAACTAAATTTAGTTGCGCAGTGAAAATAGATTTAATCAATGACCTACGTTAAGCATCAAAACTGCAAGGGCCGTGGATCTTCTGTATAGGTATTATAAAGACGCGTGTCTGCTTCAACAATGTAGGGGTCCTCTGTTATGTGAGCGGTCAGGAAAATCACGAGTTCTGTCACGCGACGATCATCGTCTTTTCCCTTCACAAATTCACCAAGGATTGGAATGGTATCGATCCCTGGAACAGAGGCTGTCTTGTAACTCGCGCAATCTTCCATAAGGCCACCCATCACAACGACTTGGCCGGACTTAAGCTTGAGGACTGAGTCGAGTTCCCGCACTTGAACAACAGGCACAGTTGACTTTACTTTTTGCTTTGACTTGATGGCTACAGCAGGGTCCTCAACTTCCTTTTGAACACGAGAAATCGTGGGCCTTAGGATCATTGTAATCTCACCCGTTTGTAAGTTAACCGAGGGCTGGACGACCATCACAAGACCTATGGGAACTGTCATTGCATCGCTTGAAATATTCTCAATATCTGGCCTTCCGTCCGTTTGGAAATAGCGCTCAAACTCGAGGTGAAAGAACACCTCATTTGTTGCAACCTTAAGCATGGCGGGCTGGTTGTTCATAACGGTTAATCGAGGATTTGAGAGGGTTCGCACTGTTCCAAATTTCTTGACGAGTTTTAGGACGGACGCGAAATTCTCATGATCGACGGCAAAGGTAAAGACATCACTTTTCTGAAGAAATTCTTTATGAAGATGACGTGCTGCAACGAGTGATCCCATGGGAGCTGAAAGGTGAATATTCTCTCCAAGCTGGCTCCAATTGATGCCGCTTTTAAATTCATTATCGAGCACCACTTCAATGATTTTTGCTTCGATAATCACCTGGGTTGACGTCGCTTCCTTCAATTTTTTAAAGTAATCTGCAATTTGGTTTTGTTGACGAGCATTCCCGTAAACAGTCACAAGGCCACCTTGTTTATGAAGAGAATAATATTGAGGCCCCTTTGGCTTGTCGGGCATTAATATCATCTTCAGATTTTGTTCAAGCTCTACCCAAAAGTCCATTACCGTATTGCCTGAAAGGATACTATTGGAGCCATTCTCTGCTCGACTTTGATTTTCAAGCGGCGAGAACACATCGGTTGAAACGGAGATGCGGTTTTCACTTTTTCGTGTATGGCTTAAGAACTGGACATTGTAGGTGATAAGGTATGGTTCATCAGGTTCAACAAGGATTCGATTCCCCTGAATTTGAAAGCGAAGGTTCAGCAGGGCGCAGACATCCTTCAGCACATCCATAAAAGGAACTTTACTCGCTGTATAGAAAATCCCCCCTGTCTCATTCTTAAGTCGAGGACTTTGAACCATGCCCACACCCGTTTGACGGCTCAATTCCAGCAAGACTTGCTTGAGGGGCGTCCCCTCATGAAGAGTGACCGTTACTGACTTCTTCATCTCTAACGTAAGGAGGGGGGATTGCGTCGCGGGGAGTGCGGGGGCGCGAAATATCTGATGAATCTTTTTTTCAACTGGCGGCCTTGAGAGTTCGTTATAGTCCTCTTCTTGAAGTTTAAGTTCTGTATCATGATATCCTCGATGATCAAGGATATCGCAAGCATTGAGGTGACTCGAAAACCACACAATGAAAAGCCATTTTTGTAAATTCATCCCTTCCTCCCTTTTCATGAGAGTGTAAATGAGATGAAGTAGATGTTTCAATCGAAAAAGTTGGGTATCTCTTATTTTTTCCCGGAAATGAGTTCCAAAAAGTACTCAGCGAGTATGGATCCTTTTTCTGACTCAGCCATAAGGATTCCGACGCCCTTTTTCTCGTCTTTCTCAGCTCCTAGCCCTCTTATATACATAATCCCTAGGAAAGCAGTTGCATTATCATCACCCAAATCGGCAGCTTTCTGAAACAATGTCAGAGCCTTCTTCTGATCTTCAGGTTTATCAGATTCAGATATATAATATGTTCCCAGGGCCGTTAAAGAATCCTTATCCCCTTGATTCGCGGCTTTTTCCCACCACTCAATCGCGCGTTTATCATCTCTCTTAACGCCAATACCTTTATAAAAGCGTTGCCCTAGCGTCTTTTGAGCATAAAGATTGCCTTTTTCTGCAGCAGAGAGGGTAAACTCCAAACTATTCTTGTATTGATGATTTGGGTTCCATCCAGCTTCTTTGAGGAAACCAATGAACTCTTGGGCTGGAGGATACCCCTGAGCCGCACTCTTTTCCATCAACTGTGCCGCTTTTTTCATATCTTCAGTAACACCGCGCCCAACGAAATACATATTTCCAAGATGAAACTCTGCTTCGGCATACCCTTGCGAAGCTGCTTTTGCATAAAGATCAAATGCCTTTTTATCATCTTTTGCAACACCCGCACCCTCCTCATAATGTAAGGCGAGGTTGAGTTGTCCTGGCGCAAAACCTTGGGCCGCAGATTTTCTATGTTCTTCAAAGGCAATCCATTTCCCTTCAGAAAAGGCGGATTGCGAGAATATATTTCCCATAATATTTTGAAAGGATGGGTCTCCCTTAATCGCATTCGCTTCAATAGCCTTTACAACATTAGGAAACTTCTTGAGTTGGTTACGCATGAGGAGAACATAAGCGTATTGGTAGTCTTTCTGTGCCTTTTCATCAATTTTGTTCCAACTTCCAATATTCACCTTTCTTAAATAAGCATCTGAAAAATTAGCCCAATGATATCTTTTAACAACTTCTAATTGTGCTGACTCATCTCCTTGATTTGCTTGATTAATGAGAGCCTCTAGTTCTTGAGGTGAAATTGCCGTCAACGTGGGAGGTTTCGGAACAGTTGTACTTTGTTGAGGGGAAGAGGCAGCCTGAACACATGCAGAACCAAGACATGTCCCACCAATCAATAAACAAAAAAGAGAAAACAATGATTTTTTCTTAAAGTGTGAAGTAAGGAGCATTTATAAAACCTTGATTAGAATTAATGAGCATATACCTATCATTTTGTCTAGAATACGTCAAGTGAAGACAGATATTACTTCAAGCTCTGGACTCCCACTTTATCTTTAATGAGGAGAAGAGCTCTTACTTTCAACAGGAGGGTTTTTCTTAACTTCCTCCTGAGCTTGTTGTTTCTCCTTTAATACCTTTTCTATCAGTTTGAGCCTCACCGGAATAACATCAATAAGCCCCTTACCTGGCACACGATTTTCTCCAGCAAATGGATAGGCCAAAACGAAGGCTAAAGTTAAGTTAAACGCCAGGAGAAAACTGACCATCAATATTGACATGATATGGTTTATTTTGTTCTTCGTGTCATTAACTGAAATTGAATAAACAATAAAAATGGCTCCGATGATTAAAAGAACCTTGACCCCAAAGGGCAAGATTGTTTCGATAGCTTGAATTCTTTTGGATCTATTTTCTACAACATTCCCTATTTCTTTATAAATAGAGTCGTAAGCTAGCTTTTCCAAAGGACTTTCCGGTTGTATTGAACGCATGCTATCAGTAACATCATGAATTGATTTCCAAGCCATAGGTGCACTTTCTCCCCATTTCATGGCCTCCCATTCTTCATTTTTCACGATGGTGATATAGTCCTTTAAACCTTTAATAAGTTTAAGTTGGTCGTCTGGCTTTAGCAACTGTACGTCATTGATAATAAGACTAAAATTGGCTGCCTCAGCTGCAGTTACATTCGTAGCTGCCGTATAATTTTGCCATAAAATAGCAATAGAAAATCCAAGTAAAAATCCATAGCTTGTTCCCATGACTCCAAATGCGGGAGACATCTCAGTCGTAAGAAATTTAGGAAAAAACCGTCTTACAACAAAAAAAGAGGCGAGAGATATTGAAGAGAGCCCTGTCATTATAAACAAAAGCAGCATCCAAGAGGGATACATATTAAGCAAATAGAGCATCTAAATTCCTTTCTCTTATCTCTAAAAGGGTGGCAACTGAATTTACCATAACCTCAAAAGCTAAAAAAAGTGTAAAAAAATCATAATTCTTTTCAATCCGAGAAATTTTCTCGTTTTTAAAAAGTGTTCACGAAATATTAATAAAAATGAGCGATAATTGGATTATAGGAAGAATACAAAAACATTGCTAACGATGAAGAAAGACAAAATTTTGAGGATTCGTATGTTTAATAAATTATTTCAAATACTTATATTTACTGCCTATGTGTGCGCTGGAATACTAGGAGCTAACGCAAGCGAATGTTCAGATAAATGTGTTAAAGAACTAGAATCATGTCTAGACTCATCTCGTACGTCTACGTCTTGCACAAATGAGGCCCGTCAATGTCAAACAAAGTGTACGGGAAACGTCCTTAAATTTTAACCTTTTCCTTCTTGAATATTCTCCTTTCATCCTTTATATTCCTTCAAAATTAAACGGGGATTTAATTCCCTTCTTTTAGCATTGGAACACATCATGGCGGCTTCAAATTCAGTTATTTCCTTACGTTCTTGGATTGTCCTTGGCGGGGTAGCAATCCTTTTGTTTCTTATGAACATCGATTATACAGCTGTTAACTTAACACTTGTTCCGATTTCTGAGGAAATTAACGCCGATTTGAACAGTCTCCAATGGCTGCTCAGTGGTTACGTCCTCGTTTGGGCAGCGTTTGTGATACCCGCTGGACGTGTTGCAGATATATACGGCAAACGAAATACACTCATAGGTGGCCTTCTTCTCTTCATGGTAGGATCTTGTCTCACAGGGATTGGGCAATCTATTGAAATGCTTATTTTTGGACGTTTGCTTCAAGGCTTTGGTGCAGCCGTTTTTACAGCCCCCGCATGGGCTAGCATTTTCACAATAGCTCCCCCAGAAAAGCAAGGGTTAGTCATGGGATTTATTTTAACAGCTTGTGGGCTTGGCCTCGCGACAGGACCAACGCTTGCTGGAATTATTATTGCCGAAATCAGCTGGCGCTGGATATTCTATATCAACATTCCTCTTGGAATTATCATTATTACCATCCTAGCTCTTTATTCACCCATAGAAAAACTGCCTGAGATAAAGCAAAAAATTGATTACTTAGGCGCCTTAATTTTAGCGTCTGGGTTATCCCTGTTCGTTTATGCTTTAAACGAAGTGGAAGTCCAAGGCATAAAGAGCTGGCAAGTCTGTGGTGGTATGCTTATAGGTGCTTTGATTGTTGTAACTTTCATCCTACGCGACCGCACAAAAACACTAAAGATGTGTCCTCCTGAACTTTTCAAAAATAGGGCTTTCATGGGCGCAACGATCGGTGAATTCTTTATGGCCGTTAACTTCTCACTCATCCTCGTGATGATGAGTCTTTATTTGCAAAATACCTTAAGGTATTCAAGCTACGAATCAGGTCTCATTTTTCTTTCCATGACAATTAGCATGGGTGCTCTCTCTCCCATTGGTGGAAAATTAATTGATTCATTTGGGGTCAAAGGACCCATGGTTTTTGGATCTCTTTGCACTGCCGTTGGCTTAGGATTTTTGGCTTGTCTTGGAACCAATACAACTCTTCCCTATCTGATTATTTCTATGTTTCTTGTAGGAACGGGGCTTGGAACTTATTTTACAGCTTGTAGTACAGCCATGATGCGTTCTGTTCCCCAAGAAGACCTGAATGTCGGATCGGGCGTTTTTACGATGTTCATGATGCTTGGAAACACGTTCAGTGTTATTCTTTCAACAAGCTTTGTTGTTCTTTTTGGACGAACGCACCTGTTAGGAAGTATTGCTACCCATGGAATGACTTTAACATCAGAACAACACGATGATCTGACCAGCATTATTTCTAAAGTTGAGCATTCTGCTTCGCAACTTAAAGATTTTGCTCCTGATCAGGTTCCTCAGCTTTTAAGTTGGATTGATGAAGCTTTCGTTTATGGCCTCAATGTGAACATGATGATAGGATGCGTGTGCGCCCTTATCGCAACAGGACTCACGCTATGGGGTATAGGATCCGTTAAGGCCACATCAGGTGAGGTTAAAGCGCATATCGGCGTATAAGTTCTTAGCGATGGTGTGGAACTTGAGCCTGTTGAAAGTTCGCAGCGCCGCCATAATATCCACCGATCAAGTTCATATTCATTCCTGGTTGGTAGTCTGAATCAGTTGTGGCGTCCATTGCACACCCGCTCAAACTTCCCGCAAGAAGACCTATAACGATGAGTAAAGTGATATTCTTCATTTTCATCTCCGCTAAACGTGCACGCCCCATTATGGGGCATGCACTTTAAGAATTAATGGTGACCGTGTCCGCCACCATGTCCGCCGCCGGCGTGACCGTGTCCACCACCGCCATGTCCGCCACTCCAGCCATGACCGCCGCCACCATGGTGATGGCCTCCCCAGCCTCCACCGCCGCCGTACCAACCGCCACCGTACCAGCCAGGTCCGCCACTATTCCAGAAACTTAGGTCAACATCTGGACCGCCACCGTAATAGTAGCCATCATCATAGACGGCACAGCCTGAAATTCCTGCACCCATTAAACCGATTATGAGCAGTAAAGATATCTTCTTCATTTTTTCCTCCCAAGTTAATTTATGTCTTCATTTCTTTATTCGGCTTTATGCTATCATAAAACAATTAATGACTCATTAAGATCGATCCTCATATTGGGCGGAATCAAATAAGCCCTGGAATTAGAGATGGAGGCGGGGCCACCTCATGAAAATTTGTGAGGTGCCTTCACCTCTCCCCTTGTGGGAGAGGTCGCCCTTTAGGGCGGGTGAGGGGTAGGCCGTATGCAGTGTTCTTTGACATTCCTTTAAAGTCATATATCCCCCTCACCCGCCGCTGCGCGTCGACCTCTCCCACGCAGGGGAGAGGTGAAGGACTTCGGTCCTTAAGAAAGAATATACGATTTTCATGAGGTGACCCTGGAGATGGAGGCGTATTTAATTGAACTTATTTCGATTTCATGTTAGCTCTCAAAACATGATTACAGCAAAGAAAGAGTCTATGTTACAGCGTATTTATAATTGGATCTTGGGTTTTGCAACTCATCCTTATGCTCTTTGGATACTGGCAGCGGTTTCTTTTGCGGAAAGTTCCTTTTTCCCCATCCCCCCTGATCCCCTGTATATCGCGATGTTGCTTGCACGCCGAGATAAAACGTGGCAATTGGCAGCCATATGCACAATTTCATCCGTGACAGGAGGCTGGTTAGGGTACGCCATTGGTTATGGACTTTATGAATCTCTAGGGCAGTTCATTGTGCAAACCTACGGCCTCCAGGCTTCTTTTGATCGTTTTCAAGATAGTTTTAATGAATGGGGCTTTTGGATTGTCGCTTTGAAGGGACTCACACCAATCCCTTATAAGGTTGTCACCATCGCTTGTGGATTCACCGGACTCGATTTTACTACATTTACATTTGCATCACTCATTGCTCGAGGATTCCGCTTCTTTACGGTTGCGCTTCTGTTCTGGTACTTTGGACCCCCGATAAAAGCGTACATTGACAAGAACCTCACCTTTGTCACGCTTGCTTCTCTTGGCGTTCTCATTAGTGGGTTTGCAATCATTTACGCAATAGGGTAAACTGTCTTTAAAAATAACAGCGGGTAGGAGAGTTTATGATTAAGGAAATGTTTGGTCTATCGCCAAAGCGTCTCTTGGGGTGGATTGTTGGCATCTGTGTATTTGTCGTCTCTTCAGCCTATATTATGGAACACCAATTTGGGGTCCTCTCTTGTAAATTGTGTGTCTATGAAAGGCTCGTATTTGTCGCAGCAGGAATCATTGCTTTCATGGCATTTCTTCTGTTCCCTCCAAAATCACAGAGTCTATTTATATTTATCATCGGACTTCTATTCTTATGCGGTGGGATTCTCGCCCTTTATCATGTGGGAATTCAAAACCATCTCATCAGCTTGCCTGAGTTTTGTAACACACAAGATTTTGGCAAATTAACTTCTGTGGAAGCCCTCAAAGAAGCTCTTCTTCAGACCCCCTTTGTAAGGTGTGATCAAGTCACATTTAGTTTTCTGGGACTTTCTCTCGCAGGCTATAATGCTATTCTTTCCTTCTTTCTCACCGGGATGTGTTGGGGATGGATGAAGTTTCATGTCATGGAGAAATCTCTCAAACGATGAGGAGTCTCCCCGGACAGCATTCAGTGAAGAAACAAATTCACTCTATGCTCAGGGTCAATTTAGCGGGCGAGTATGGGGCGAAGCGGATTTATGAGGGGCAAATAGCCGTCTTAAAAAACACCCCCTCAGCGCCCCTTTTAGAGCATATGAGGGATCAAGAACTCACCCATCTGAATGCCTTTGAAAATTTAGTGATTGAGAATCATGTTCGTCCCACCGTTCTTCAACCGCTCTGGCATGTAGCAGGATATGCCTTAGGCGCCGCAACGGCTCTATTAGGTGAAAAGGCAGCGATGGCTTGCACAGCCGCTGTTGAGGAAGTGATCGATCAGCATTATGAAAAACAGCTCACAACTTTAGGAGATAGCCATCCAGAGTTGAGTCAGCTAATCACCGTCTGTCAGCAAGAAGAGCGCGAGCATCGGGATTTAGCCTTTGAACAGGGCGCAAGGGAGGCCCCTGCTTATCCCCTTCTTACAGGGTCCATTAAGGTCGCCTCCCGCCTTGCCATTTGGTTGTCTGAGAAGGTTTAACTCTTCACCTCTCCCCTTCGTGGGAGAGGTCGACGCGCAGCGGCGGGTGAGGGGGATCAATAATAACGTCTTTCAATTTATGTCGTCCCCCCTCACCCGCCTTTCAGGCGACCTCTCCCACGAAGGGGAGAGGTGATGGTGCCACGTGCTAAGACAACCCTTGTAAAATACCCGTCACCACATTACATTTCAAGTAACATCATCATAAGGAGAACTAAATCATGAGCGTACTCGTTGGAAAAGAAGCCCCTAATTTCAAAGCAAAATGTGTCTTCACAAATAAATGCGAGGATATCGAACTTAAGGATTACAAAGGAAAATACGTCATCCTGTTCTTTTATCCGCTCGATTTCACCTTTGTGTGCCCAACCGAGCTCCATGCCTTTCAAGAGCGCCTGAAGGATTTCGGTGCGAATGACTGTGTGCTTTTGGGTTGTAGCGTTGACAGCCACTTCTCCCACCTGGCTTGGCTTGACACACCGATTGAAAAGGGAGGGATCAAAGGAATTACCTACGGTCTTGTCTCCGACTTAGGCGGTCACATCGCGACACAATACGATGTCTTGAATCCAGATGGCGTTGCCTATCGTGGACTCTTCCTGATCGATCAAAAAGGAATTGTTCGCCATCAAGTCGTAAACGACCTGCCGTTGGGGCGAAACGTTGATGAAGCACTCCGGATGCTTCTCGCCCTTCAACACACTGAAAAGCATGGGGAAGTTTGCCCTGCCAATTGGAATAAGGGCAAAACAGCTATTTCCACAACGACAGAGAGCGTTGCTGAGTATCTGAAGGCTGTGAACGGGTAAGAACCAGACTCGTCATTGCGAGGAGCCAAAGGCGACGAAGCAATCCATTTTAATAAAAGAAAGATGGATTGCCGCGCGGCTTTGCCGCTCGCAATGACGAGCGTGGGGTTACCCTCCTCCTAAATTAGGAGCAGGGGAAAAAGAGGGGGCTGTTTGAACTTGTTTTCTTCGATACAAAAGACATTACATTCCTTCGGAATGAGTTTGTTGCCCTGGATCCCCGCGTTCGCGAGGATGACGCAGCGGTTAATAGGAGGGATGCTTTTATTTACATCCCCAGCCTTTGCATCCACGGCTCTTCCGGGGAGTGAGCTGAGTCTGTTGTGGGTGATTCCGTTTGGGGGGGATGTTGCTGTCCCTTGCCTTGCTGCCGTTGTTTGCGCTTCATTTTTGGGAGAATCATTATGGGAAAGTGGCCACCTCGTGGTCAGCCCTTGTGATTGTCGCCCTTGTTCTTATGTTCGGGCTTTCTGTAGCCTCAACTGAAATTGCGGGGACTTTCTTTCATCATTACCTTCCCTTTGTTATTATGATTGGATCGCTGTATACCATCTCAGGGGGCATACGAATTGAGGTGGCGTCACATGCGACCCCTCTTGTGAATACAAGCATTCTTGCCATTGGAACGCTTCTTGCGGGGTGGATTGGGACGACGGGGGCGTCGATGCTGTTGATTCGTCCCCTCCTCCACATCAATCGAGATCGGAAATCCCGCGTTCATCATATGATCTTCTTTATTTTCCTGGTGGCTAATATTGGGGGGGCCTTAACGCCCTTAGGAGATCCGCCTCTTTTTATTGGGTTTTTGAATGGGGTCAGTTTCTTCTGGACTTTGGAAAACCTGGCGTTTGAGATGGTTATGATCTCGGTTCCCTTGCTCTTTATATTTTATGGAATGGATTCTTATTTTGTCAGGAAGGAAGGTCTCACCTTTCATCGTAGTCGGCCAAAAATCAGGGTGAAAGGAAAGCTCAATGGACTGCTTTTCCTCGGTGTGATTGGGCTTGTTCTGTTAAGTGGACTTTGGAAACCGAATCTTGGGTTATCTTTTGAAATTCAGAATGTTGTGAGGGACCTGGGGCTTATCTTACTGGCTTGTGTCTCGTTCTTTTTCACGCCATATGCCATTCATAAAGCCAATCATTTCTCATGGGAGCCCTTGAGAGAAGTTGCAAAACTCTTCTTCGGTATTTTCATGACAGTGATCCCTGTCCTTGCAATCCTTGATGCTGGTCTAAATGGTGCACTGGCGCCGCTTGTGGGTCTCGTTTCTCATAATGGGGTCCCTCAAAATGGGATGTATTTTTGGCTTTCAGGGGGTCTCTCCTCAATCTTAGATAATGCACCAACGTATCTGGTGTTCTTCCATATGGCCGGGGGAGATGCGTCTCAGCTCATGACAACCTTTGCCAAGACGTTGGAGGCGATCTCTTTAGGGGCGGTCTTCATGGGAGCCATGACGTATATTGGGAATGCGCCCAACTTTATGGTGAAAGCGATTGCGGAAGGTCAAAAGGTCCCTATGCCGAGTTTCTTTGGGTATATCCTTTGGTCGGGGGGGATACTGCTGCCTTTGTTTATTATTTTGTCGTTGATTAGGTATTGACCCCTCACCCGCCGCTACGCGTCGACCTCTCCCACAAGGGGCGAGGTAAAAAAAACACCACCCCGAAGGGTGGTGCTCTCATTAAGCTATAAAGTGCTTATTAGTCCAAAACTGTGATTGCAACACGGTTTTGTTGGAATGCCCAAGCGCTGCCGTCTTGTTCAACGACTGGTTGGTTCTTACCGTAGCTAACAATTTTGATACGTGCTGGATTTACACCCAATGCAACGAGTTGTTGCATAGCTGCATTCCCACGACGCTCACCCAAAGCCAAGTTGTACTCAACTGATCCACGCTTGTCACAGTGACCATTGATGGTTACAGCGAAGTGTGAGTGTTGGCCGAGCCAAGCAGCTTGACGTTGTAATGTTGCCATTCCGTCTGGACGAACATCTGAACGATCGAAATCGAAGAATACGCGGTCGCCCACATTTTCTACGAAGTCAGCAACTGTACCAGTTGCACATGGTGTTGAGTCAACAGGAACGATTCCTGATCCTTGACCACATGTGTCTACACATTCGTCAGTTGTTGATCCGCAAGCCGCAAGAGCTAAAGCACTCGCTGCGAGAAGAGTTGTCATATATAAACGCATTTCTTTTTTTCTCCTTTTTTTGGTTTTCGCTCGCCCACTATAATGGGTAAACTTTAAAAAAACATTAACTTTTTAATCTTTTTTTGATGTCCTTTGCTCTATACTGCATGGCCTAGTCAATAATGACACCCTGCCGACACTATACCTTTATTTTAGCAAAGTATCAAGACCTACCATGTAGGGTAAGTTGCCTCACCAGGGGTCTTTAATTTTCTCTTGTTAAACCCTACGATATCGACACTTTCAAGTCCCGCTTTACTCTGTGCGGTATCCTGGCAAGTATAAATAATTTCTCGACCATTAGGTGACCATGACGGTCCTTCAAGAAGATATCCAGAAGCGATCAGACGCTCGCCCGATCCATCGGGACGCATAACACCTATATAAAATCCTCCATCTTGCTTCGTAAAAGCAATCAAGTCTCCTCGGGGTGACCAAACAGGATTATGATACCAACCTTTTCCAAAGCTAATGCGTGTGCCTCCGCCTCCCCCTGCATCTGAAATATAAAGTTGGGGTTTGCCGCCTCTGTCAGAGCTGTACACAATCTGCTTTCCCTCAGGATCATAGCAGGGAGAAACGTCAATCGCACCTGAAGACGTTGTCAAACGGGTGAGCTTCTTTGAACCCAAATCCATTCTGTAAAGAGAGGTCACGCCGCCCTCAGCAACGCTCAACACCAAGTGACTTCCATCGGGTGAAAACCTTGGTGTCATTTTAAGACCTTTAATGGCCCCTAGAGATTCGGAGTGGCCTTTTGCAAGGTCAAATATATGCAGGTTCGGGGCTTTGTTGTTCTTTCCAAAGTCAAGATAGGCAATTTTTGTTCGATCCGGTGAAAAACGTGGCGTTAAAACCATACTGTTTCCCGCGGAGAGGTACGCATGGTTCTCTCCATCCTGATCCATGATCGCAAGTCTATACTTACGGTGACCCTTGAGTTCCCTACCACTTTCAGCAATATAAACGATTTTTGTATCGAAATAGCCCTTATCCCCTGTCATGCGTTCATAGATCGCATCTGCAACTTGGTGAGCAACGCGACGCCAGTTACTGGCATCCGTCCCTAAGGAAAGGCCTGTCAATTGGGATTCTGTAAAGACGTCAAACAGGCGAAAGTCAACTTGAACCTGAGACCCACTACGCTTCAAGAGTCCACCAACAAGGGCTTCCGCATTGATTAACTTCCAGTCTGGAAAGCGTGGATTGGACATGACATCACGGGCTGATTGAATATGCGCATTCGGATCCACAATTTTAAAAAGACCACAGCTTTGCAAGTCATTCATAATGACCTTTGTGATATCTTGTCCAAGTTGTGCAAGTTGAGGATCCCCGCCACCATCAAAAGGAGTGATGGCAATCGGCACAGGCTTGAATGTTCCCTCCGTCACATCGATGCGAAGTTCAGCTTTTGCGTGATAAGCAAAGCACATAAGCATTAATAAAGCTGCGAGTATTTTTTTCATGATGAACAGTCCTTCTCTAACAAATCGAGAAGAGGTTACGATGTTTTAAAGCGAAAGACAAGAAAATCTGATGAAATCACTTCTATTGAGTTTTGCTGTCTCTTATTTTCCGCCAATTGGAGTGATTCTTCTCATGCTCCTCAAGGGTTGTCGCGAAGACATGGCCGCCTGAACCGTCTGCAACGAAGTATACGTAGGGAACCTCTGCGGGCGTTGCTACGGCTTTCAAACAAGCTCGGCCTGGGTTTGCTATGGGTGTTGGAGGAAGGCCTTGTATAAGGTAAGTGTTGTAAGGCGTTTCCTTCTTAAGATCACTGAGAGACAATTCCTTCCCCCCCTCTCTCTGCAGACCATAGAGAACTGTTGGGTCGGCTTGTAGCGGCATGTTTTGTTTGAGGCGGTTTAAGAAGACGGCAGCAACGATGGGTCGCTCAGGCGCGAGACGTGTTTCTTTTTCGATGATTGAGGCGAGGATGAGAAGTTCATCTGGTGATTTAAGGGGATGATCGGGTGCACGTTTTGCCCACGCGTCAGCAAGGGCCTCTGACATGGCTTTCTGAAGACGTGCCATGATCTTCTTCCGGTCCGTTCCTCGAGGAAAATAATAGGTCTCTGGGAGAAGGCGTCCTTCAGGGGGAACCTCACTTACACCTGTGAAGCGTACGTCCTGGAGGAGCTTTTGAGTGAATTGGTGACTCGTTTCTCCTTCAATAACCGTAAGAGGATGTAGAATGACCTCTCCTGACTTGAGGATGTGAATGAGTTGAGCTGGTGTAACGTTTGCCGGAATGAAATATTCTCCTGCTTTCAGATCACGCCAAGAAATTGTCCCATAGAGTGTGGTTTTGAAAAGAAAGGGGAAATCTAATACATTTTGAGCAGAGAGTGTGGTTGCAATATCCGAAAGAGAGGACCCTTTTTCAATAAGAACAACAGCTTGAGGGTTTTTCTGAGGATGCTGAAACCAAAATGCAATGGTTACTAATAAAATTGAGAGTAGTGAGAGAATACTAATTAGAATTAAGAGAAGAATTTTTTTCTGATTACTGATCACTGAACACTGATTACTGTTTTAAACCTTCGCCATCACCAATGAAGCATTCGTCCCGCCAAATCCAAAGGAGTTGGACATGACATACTTCACTTTCTTCTCTTTGGCTTTATGGGGAATGAGGTCAATCTTATCACAGCCTTCAGAAGGATTCTCCAAGTTTAATGTTGGGGGCAAGATTCCATCTCGCAACGCAAGGATTGAGAATATGGCTTCAACACCGCCCGCAGCCCCTAGCAAATGGCCAATGGCTGACTTTGTGGAGGACATGCTCAGGCCTGATGTTTTCCCTTCAAACAAGCGATTGACGGCGTTCAGCTCAATCATATCCCCGAGAGGTGTTGATGTCCCGTGAGCATTCACATATCCAATGTCTTCTGGGTTAAGGCCGGCTCTGCGCAAGGCATTGCGCATCGAACGGAAGCCTCCATTGCCATCTTCGGCAGGAGCTGTAATGTGATGCGCGTCTCCGGAAAGACCATATCCCACAATTTCAGCATAAATCTTTGCGCCGCGCTTTTTCGCGTGCTCGTATTCTTCCAAAACGACGATACCGGCGCCTTCACCAATCACAAAGCCATCACGGCCTTGATCCCAAGGTCTTGAGGCTTTCGTCGGTGTGTCGTTAAAATTCGTTGAGAGGGCGCGTAAGGCTCCAAAGCCGGCGACCCCAATTTCACAGACGGAGGCTTCGGCACCTCCGGCAAGCATAACGTCCGCATCACCCCATTGAATGAGTCGAGCCGCGTCACCAATCGCATGGGCTCCGGAAGAACACGCGGTAACAACCGCATGATTTGGGCCTTTAAAGCCATGACGAATGGAAACCTGTCCGGAGACAAGATTGATTAAGCAAGAGGGAATAAAGAAAGGACTGATTTTGCGGGGACCTTCTTCGCGTAAAGTCACGGAAGCTTCGTAAATGCGAGGAAGTCCACCCACGCCAGAGCCAATCATGACACCTGTCATTTCTTTTTGCTCTTCGGTTTCTGCAACCCATCCTGAATCTTTTAGGGCTTCTTCAGCCGCCGCAATTCCATAGATAATGAAATCATCCATTCTGCGGCGTTCTTTAGCGGGGATATAGTCCTCAAAATTAAATTGGCCTGACTCAGTCCCCTGGGGAACGAGACCAGCAATTTTAGAGGTCAAGGCATCGGTGTTAAAAGTGTCTATACGTCGAATTCCTGACTCACTTCGAATAAGTCTATCCCAGGTGGCTTTCACACCATTCCCTAATGGGGTAACAAGACCTAATCCAGTTACAACAACTCGACGCATAGGATCCACTCTATTAACCTAGTTATTTAGAAGCGCGTTCGGATACGTAATCAATCGCGTTTTTCACGGTCATAATTTTTTCCGCGGCGTCATCTGGAATTTCACAACCGAATTCCTCTTCAAAAGCCATGACAAGCTCAACAGTATCTAAACTGTCTGCGCCCAAATCATCGATAAAACTTGCGTTTTCTGTGACTGTGTCCTCATCAACACCTAAATGTTCTACGACGATCTTCTTTACACGTGCAGCAACGTCACTCATGTAATCTCTTTCCTTACGTTGTTGACAATACAAAACAATAATTCCACCGAGGCATTACCACTGATGAGAATTATTCTTTAACTATGGTTTGCTAGCACACTCTTTTACATTTGACTAGCAA
>Ga0207080_1058_pt1 | contig 16356 bp, 11 predicted proteins | sample Alteio_BWMinHeat_58_FD_153532 | JGI IMG/M metagenome (GOLD analysis project Ga0207080, IMG submission 153532) | Enriched cells from forest soil in Barre Woods Harvard Forest LTER site, Petersham, Massachusetts, United States -... | ecosystem: Environmental > Terrestrial > Soil > Temperate forest >...
AGAAAGAATGGAAGGTTGAGGCTATCGAGGAGACACATGATTAGTCATCTAACTCTAAGGTTTGCCGAAGAAAAAGACCTTCCAGAAATTAACGAGGAACCATTGCCCCCAATACGCTTAAACAATCCTGTTATCTATATGAAGATCGTGTAAGTTTTGGATATGAACGTCTCCATCGGGAAAATGAGCAACAATATCTAGCTCTCCCCCGAGGGCTACAATGTATTTTCTGAGGCTACTTATGTACATATCTGTTCTATTTTCCAGGCGCGCAAGTGCTGCTTGCTTTATGTGAAGTGTCTCAGCTAAATCAACTTGAGTGAGAGACATAGCTTTTCTGACTTCAGCAAGAGCCATCTCCCCACGAAGTTGTCTTACCTTCTTTTGAACGTTCTTCTTTGAACGCGCAGACATTCCTTCCTTTAGTTTATCAAACGAATGATGACCGCTCATAATAACCTCTCTTTCTTTAGCTCTGCGAGATGATCCTTGTAGAGCTTTTCTGCAATGGGAACATACTTGTTATACCACAATTTGTTCCCTCTTTTATTTCCGCCAATCAAGAGTATTGCAACTCTTCTTGGGTCAAATGCGTATAAAACCCGAAGTGGATTTGACTTGCTCTGAACCCTTAACTCCCGCATGTGAGAGAAACGTGATCCTTCGATCCCACTTGAGAACGGAAAAGGAAGCTCAGGTCCTTTTTCTTCAAGAAGAGTGATAATCGCAGCAGTATCTTCCTGCTCCTTTTCACTCAGCGTTTTCCACCAAGATCCGAATTCATCGGTATATTCTACGGTCCACTTCATAAGACTATAATATTACATATCTGTAATATGTCAAGAAAAAAATTACTCACAGTAAATGCGCATTTTTTATAAAAAACTTTCAAAGTTTTTTTGTATTTCTATTGAAAATCGGTTATGGACTACTTATGTTAATTATAACTCATCTCATGGGGGGTTGAGTAATTACATGTAAACCCTTACATTATTATTGGGTATTAATTTATTTTAAAAGGAAATGTTATGACACAAACGCTAAACAAGAGAATAGTTATTGCTGCAGCCCTCGCCGTTGGTTTTATCTCCCAACCCTTACTTGCTTCTGGGAAGAAAGGTGAGATACCAACTGATGAGTCACCAAAGCAGACAAGATTAAAATGTCCTGAAGTAAAAAAATCTGAGGGGCAAGGTATGAGTGTTAGGTATGGTTTTGGTATACGCTATATGAATGGTCGCTATGAAACCTATGCTAAACCTGAGGTGCATATGGATGTGGTTGTTGCTCAGAAAGAAAAACCTGTAAGTTCTCCTAACCTAGATGAAGTAGACTAAGTAAAACTACACCCAAAGGAATTTGAGGTTTGTCTCCGAGAAATCGGGGATAATCCTTAAAAGGGCGAAGGATATATTTATGTCTCCAGGTTCGATTACAGCTGTCAGTTTGACACTTGAAAAAGACAAAATAACTCTTATATAATTGTTATATGGCTGTTATTAACATATATTATAAGCATTTACAAAGGATTGTTTTTATGAATATTACTTCGCGTACCAAGGTTTTTCTGATGATTGCAGCAGTTGTTACCCTATTTTGGGTTCAGGGCGCTTCTGCCGGCTTGGTAGATCCTACCTGGATTCCCATCACTCAAAAGCCAACGGCTGTCGGCATTCCCCCGCGATTTCAAAAGCTTACTGAAGATGACGCTCACTCCTTATTGAGTTATGAGCATCGATTATTACAAAGATCTTACTGGAAAGCAGACACTGGTAAATTTTCTGCTCTAGATGTAACCGGTTTTCGCGGTGAGCCAAATCCTTTTTTTTGTTTGACTGTCTCAAATCATATGGAAAACGACATTTATGTTTACCATTTTCTACAACATTGCAACACTGCTCGCGTGAAGAAAGATTTTTTCAGTTCAGTGGAAAACAGTCTGATTAAAAGAGCAGAGGAAGGGTGCCCCACAGCTCAATATACACTGGGCCGCTTATATGAAGACGGGTATTGTGATTCCTATGACAGAGACCAAAAAAGTGATGAAAAGGCAATGGAATGGTATGAAAAGGCCGCCCAAAATGGCCACGGCGATGCTCAGTTTCTCCTTGGTCAGCTCTATGCTGGTCGTGGAGTTATCCAAGATGACGAGCAAGCTGCTAAATGGATTTCAATGGCCGCTGAACAAGGGCATGTAGAAGCACAGTTTTCACTCGCGAAAGTTTATGAACAAGGCAAAGGTATTCCCCAAAATTTAGAAAAGGCAGCCTACTGGTTCTATAGTGCAGCTGAGCAAGATCACCTTGAAGCACGCTTATGCCTTGCAAATGCTTTCAAACTTGGAAGGGGAGTACCCCAAAGCTATGAGAATGCAGCGAAGTGCTATCAAATTGCTGCTAATCAAGGTCATATTGAAGCCGAATACCTTCTGGGAAAAGCCTTTGAGCTGGGCCAGGGTGTCCCTCAAAGTTATGAAGAAGCTGTAAAATGTTATAAAGGTGGAGCCCGTAAAGATCACAATGAGGCGACCTATGCTTTAGGGATGGCTTATGAATTAGGCCAGGGCGTGCCGCAAAATGCGGAACAGGCAATGGAAGAGTTTCGTCATGCAGCTAATAAAGGACATGCTGATTCTTTGTACAAAATGGGACTGTATTATTCTTTCCCAGGTAGATCTGTTGAATTTGCCATAAAATACATGGCATTCGCAGCCAATAAAGGACATAAAGAGGCTCGGCTTTACATCGAGAGTATCTTTTCTCAACATGGCGATGTTGTTCAGGAAATGGCTTGGAAACGCACTGTAGCCGAACAAGGTGATCCAGGTTATCAATTCGAATTGGGACAAGCCTTTCTGGTAGGGAAAGGCGTGACAATAGACCCGAAAGCTGCAATTGAATGGTTTAAGAAAGCTGCTGAGCAGGGTCATCCGGGAGCGATATTTTCTCTGGGTACTGGTTACTGGACAGGTTTTTGCCTGACTCAAGATCTAGATGAAGGCATGAAGTGTTTTCGAAGTTCTGCCAAACTAGGGCATCAGCCTGCAAAAGAGAGGCTAGCCTTTCTTTTTAAACCTCAGGAAAATGCGCCCACAGAAAAGGGATCATTCAAAGAAATGATCCAAGAAGTAGAAGTAACAATGGATAAATTGTTAACGCGCCATAAAGCGATAAGACAAGTCCTAGGATCTCAAGTCCATAACATCGATATCGATTCAATAGCTAATTCCTTGTTGGCGCAGGGCTACGAGAAGGTCTTAGAGGCTGAGGAAGAGGTTTCTGAATTCTTTAAGATATTGAAGGAAGCAAAACCTGGATTTATGGTAACGTGTGTCCACCCTTGGTGGGGACTGTCTAATGAACAGAGTGTATCAAAGGCTAACCTGCCTCTGATGGAGTTTGATGACGGATATTTGACTTGGGGCCGGGATAATATGCTTCTTAGAGGAAAATTAAAATCCATTGGGGACAAATTCGACATAGCTCGTGGTCATATGACGATGCTTAAGGGGCTATTAGAAAATCCGGATGTAATCCCTGCCTCTTTGGGCATAGTGAAGGCTAAAGAGATTAATGAGCTTGAAAAGGATTGCGCTGAATTAGTCAATATTCGTAATGGCATAAACAATCTCGTTACGAGGGGTGTTGGCCGCCGGAATTGGGAATTTCAACAAGAGTTTCCCTTTTAATGATAATTCCTTGTAAATACTCGTATTCAACATCTTGAGGCTTTACACTATTATATGTTTTTATTGTAGTTTTTTCCTATGCTACAGAAAAGCATTTTGCTGACCCCTATGATGTGGTATTATCTCCCCAATTAAAAAGGGAGATAATTTCTATGAAACTAAAACTCATATTAAGTACATGTCTTGTGGCAATAAGCTGCTGTAGTGCAGCGGTTGCAGAGTTAAAATGCCCAACAGCTGCAGATGTCCAAGATGGAAAGTTCGAAGGATGGACCGTTCTATCAAAATCAAATAAATACCCACGCGGGCATTTGGATTTCCCTAAAGGTCTCAAGGCAGACAATGCTTGGATCGGGGCTCACGGCAGTGATACGAGCTATGCGATTCAATGTGTGTATCAAAACGCTGAAGGTGGAAAAGTCGTCTTAGGAAAACGTGTTGAAAAAGATGGAAAGGTAGTAACAGGGGATGAGGCTATGAAAGTGTACACCTTTAGAGTTCCTGTTAAACCAAGTGCAAATGGTGGGTATAAATGTAAGGCCAATCTTCACCCCGTCTTCCCGGCGGACTGTGACATGGTGGATGTGGTCCAACATCATAAATAAGAAAAGTAAAAATATGCATAAACATTGTTCAAGATCAATCACATAACGACAAAGACCCCTATATTGATCTTGCTGAAGTTGCTTTTTTTATTGTAGAGGTGAGGATCAGGAACAAGCGCTTTTAACGCTCTATCTGTGGCATAATCCAAGTCATGCTGAGACAGGTAAATTTCGATTGATGAAAAGAATTGCCTTTCTTTTTTATGCTGTTGAGTTTTTGCGCCAAATTGCCTCCTGAAACTTGGGAAACAAAGCGAGAGCGAGCCTCCTTCGTGGCCTACATGAGAAAACTTGGTGAAGGCAGGGTAAGTTTAGAAAATCCTATGGAAGCTAACCATGGAGTTGATTATGCTGAAAGAGGCGATGGAGCCTTAAGCAGTCTAATCAAGAAGTAAATTGCCAAGCAGCAGAGTTTACTGCAAGATCTAATAGCTTAGATGTTTAGATGCTGTTCAACTAAAAAAACGATCAAGGAAGGGAAAAACTTTATGAGACCCGACTTTTTCTATTTTGCTCCCCATATGCTCCCCCGGACTATTTTTCCACTTTGGCCTACTCTAAAAACCACAGGAAAACCCTGGTGCCGAAGAGGTGAATCGAACACCCGACCTACTGATTACGAAACAGCCACGCACCTATATTCGTTCCCCCTGTTATTCCCTCAATATATCAAGTAAATGCATGGGTTGCAAGACTTTTCTATCTTCTGGTTATTTCTGGTTATTTCCCGTTAAATCTGGTTGAATCTGATTATTTTGGTGGAAATGTGGTGGAAATTTTTCTAGTCATAAGGTTCGCTCTGTGGTATAGATTTTTATGATCTAAGAAGAATGAGGGGGAGTTATGCCTAAAATTACAAAGCGGTTTGTCGAATCGATCAAGCCTGACACCGAGAAGACTTTAAAGTTCTGGGATAGCAAGCTCAAGGGATTTGGCCTTCTTGTCTTACCAAGCGGTCGCAGAACCTATTGTGTGAAGTATCGTAACGCAAACCGCATTCAAAAGCATGTGAAGATTGGCATCCATGGGCAGATTAACACTGAGAAAGCCCGCTCGCTTGCAAAACAGCACCTTGGTGAAATAACCACTGGAGAAGACCCGGCGGCAAAGAAGAAAGAAAACAAAGCTCGTCCTCTCATGAGAGAGCTTGCTCAAGATTATTTGAATCGGCATGCAACTCGGAAGCGCGAGAAGAGTATTAAGGAAGACAAAAGATTTTTGGAAAGATTTATATTGCCCGAATTTGGAAATCAGCACGTTAAGGATATTTCAAGGCGGGCTATAGAAAGTCTACATCTTCAACTTGGAAAGACCCCCACCCAAGCCAACCGAGTGGTTGCTCTCCTCTCTAAAATGTTCAATCTTGCAATCTCTTGGGGATGGAGAGAGGATAATCCAACTAAGGGAATTGCTAAATACCAAGAAGAAAAGAGGGATCGTTGGCTCAGTCAGGAAGAGCTGGATCGCCTATGGGACGTTTTAGACCAGCACCCCACTCATATTACCGCATACTTTATCAAGTTTCTCCTTCTTACAGGTGCAAGAAGCGGGGAGACTTTGTCCGCCACGTGGGATCAATTTGATCTGGAGAAAGGGGTTTGGACGAAGCCCTCTCATCTGACAAAGCAGAATAAGAAGGAACACCTTCCTTTGTCCGGGAAAGCCTTGGAAGTGCTTGAAGCTATGAAGGCCTTAAATCCTCACTCTAAGTACCTTTTTCCTGGTCGCGTTGAAGGACAACATATGAAAGAGCCTAAGAGGTTTTGGGGACGTGTTTTAAAAGAGGCAGGCATTGAAGATTTTCGCATCCATGATCTGCGCCATACCCATGCCTCACATCTGGTTTCAAGTGGATTAAGCTTGAGCATCGTCGGAAAGTTGCTCGGTCATACACAAGCCTCCACAACCCAACGTTACGCGCACTTGGCCGATACGCCTTTGAGAGAAGCCGCTGATTTGTTTGGGAGTAAGGTTGGGGGGAAGAAGAGGGTTGTTTAGTGGGTGTGTATCAAAGCATCCTTTGCTGGCCAGCATTGATTTTTCATTTTTTGTACATTGAAACAATGATAATACTCTAAAAAAGGGTAAATTTAATGTTTCACTATTGCGCTTAAGGAATTAATGCTATATTCTAACATTGAAAATGCACTCATATAGAGAAATTTAAGTGGTGCACTGTACATCTATGAGGCAAAATTGAGACCAACGGAAACCTTAAGACTCATCGCTCAGGCTTCAGGAGACATCTTCACAGTTTCTGAAGTCGCAATTGTACTTGGAATATCCCAAGAAGATGCATCCAAGTCCTTATCCAGATGGGCTCATCAGGGGTTAGTTATTCGTCTTCGCCAAGGACTTTACTCCCTCTTCTCTTTGGATTCAATGAATCCTGAGCAGCCCTTAGAGAATATGTGGATTCTTGTGCCTAAAATCTTTGATCCCGGTTATGTAGGAGGTTGGTCTGCTGCAGAATACTGGGACTTTACAGAACAAATATTTAGAGACATCTGTGTGTTTACTGAAAAAGAGAATCCTCCCAAAAAGCAAGAGGTTTTGGGTATTCGCTATAGTGTCTCACATGTTTCGCATAAGGCTAACTTTGGTACAGAAATTGTTTGGATAAAAAGCAAACAAGTGCATGTCTCCGATCCCCATAAAACAATCATAGACATGCTGAACAACCCCATACATGGAGGCGGGATTCAGCATACAATTGATTGTGTCAAAGAATACATAAAGAGCAAACACTTCAATCCCCTTCGCCTGATTATGTATGCTAAAAAGATGGGGAATGGTGCCATATTTAAACGGATGGGTTATCTTTCCGAACACATCCTCGGGAAGGAGCATGAGTTGACTCTTATTGGAAGAGAAGAGATAACCAAAGGGGCTTCTTATATGGATCCTGCAAATAAGGAAGGCAAATTTGTGCGAAGGTGGAATTTATATGTACCTGATCATCTGCAGATTTAGGAGGATACAATGATAAAGAAACAAGAAATTTTGAATGAGGCGGGAAATTTAAAGTTATCACCCAATATCGTCGAAAAAGACTATGTTCTTGGCTGGATTCTGTGGGGCATCTCTCAAAATAAAGACCTTTTTGAGGATTGGGTTTTTAAAGGTGGGACTTGCCTTAAAAAATGTTACTTCGATTCCTACAGAATGTCTGAGGACCTCGACTTCACCTTGAGAAAGCCTGAGCATCTAAATGCGGAATTCCTGACTAATATTTTTACGCAAATCAGCAAGCAGGTTTACAGAGCCTCAGGTATCATTATTCCAGAAGACCGTCTTGATTTCGAGTTTTATACAAATCCAAGAGGAGTTATAAGTTGTCTAGGGAAGTTGTATTATAGTGGCCCCATTGCGCCTACATCTCCAAAGCAAACGCCTCGGATAAAGCTGGACCTCTCAGCAGACGAAATTGTTGTTGAACCGTCTGCTATTAAACTTGTAGAGCATAGATACTCAGATCTTCCGTCTGGAAAAATTTTTATCCCCAGCTATTCGTACGTTGAAATTTTTGCTGAAAAAATCAGGGCATTATCAGATCGAACCCGACCAAGAGACTTGTATGATGTCATTCACTTTTTAAGAAGACCAGAATCAGCTCAATTAGCTGAAGAAGTTAAGAGGGTCCTAAAGGTGAAGTGTAATTTTAAGGATCTTCCTTTTCCTTCATACAATTCCATTGAACCCTTGAAAAACTTTTGCGCGTCAGGCTGGAAAGACCAGCTTTCCCATCAACTTCCTGTTCTTCCCAGTTTTGAGTCTTTCTGGGAAGACTTAAGTTTGTTCTTTGAGTGGTTGGAGCACCCTGAGAAAAGGGTAAAAAAGTTACCTGAGATCTCTATGAGTAAGAAAGAAACCATTGTTACTGATGTTTACAACAAAAATCTCGAGCCTTCCAAGACCAACCTTTTAACATCCCTGCAATTTGCTTCTTCAAATCGTCTTTGTGCTGAGGTCACCTACATGGGAATCAATCGAAAAAAAGAAATTTATACCGTTGAACCATACTCATTGCGGGAATCGAATGAAGAAGGTCTCATCCTATATTGTATAAACCATTTAAATGGGGATTTAATGAAGTTTTCTGTCAAAAACTTATTGAAAACAACTGTGGTAGAGACTCATTTTGTGCCCTCATTTCAAATAGACTTTCTCCCAAATTGTCAATTTCAGGCAATAATTTCAAGCAGTTAGGGTCTAGGAAGTTTACGAGATACGGCTTAACCATAACCTAATTTAGATATTTTTTTGGGACTTAGTAAAGGCCGGCGTGCATGAGGGTTTTATTGACTAAATTTTGCGGCGGTTTGCGGCGGCCGCCGCAAAGTCAAGTCGATGGGAATTATTGATATCCGTGGCCGTGCAAATATAGCTGTATGTTTTCTTACAAGAGAATACCATGACTGAGGACAACTTCGGCCAAACTTCGGCCAAACTCCGGCAAACCTATGACCATAAACTCTATTGTAAGTAAACTATAAAAAAACACTTACACATGATTTATCTTCCTTGAAAAAACTGGGTGCTTTGAAAGCAACTAGAAGAACCCGCAATTTTTTTGGGCGAGAGTGACACACAGATCCCCTACAAAGTAATTCAGGGATGGGTGTGGAACTCAATATTAGGGTTAGGTCCCTCAAAACCCCAACAAAACTAACGAATTAAATAAAGATTGAAAAAATATTGAAAATAGTTCAATTAAATACTTGACTTCTATATATATATATATAGTAACCTGATAATAGCGAAGAAGATTCTTTAGTCTTCTCATTAAAGAACCTCCTTCTAAGTTTTATCTTAATTGGTTATGGAGGTTGTTTCATGAGATCCGATTTAAATTCTCAAAACGAAGATCAAAATAATAACCAGCATGACCCAGAGGGTGATCATCATGATCACGGGAGGTTTAATATGAGTGTTCTAGGTAACCCAAACAATCTACCAACCATCACGGAAGGCGATTATACGTTATCGCCCTTCTTCACAGGCCCATTAACGATCACCAATCTTTCAGGAGGGGTGTTTACGGTTTATGGCGATTATCAAGACATTAACTTTGTTCTGACGGGGAATACGTACTCCACATCAGGAACGTTTAATGATCTTATTAATAACGTGAGTATCACGCTAGGGGGCAATCACATCATCCTTGGGAATGGTGTGAATACAATCTATGGCACGTTACGTGATATCAACATGTCCGATACTGGTGGAACGGCTCTGGGACTTGGCACAACAGGCGTTACGGTTAATACCCTTATCGAGAACACAAATATCGACCTCACAGGTGGAGGTGTTGGAAATACCATAACAGCTGGGAATGGCGTTAATACAGTTTACGGTGATATGCGTAATTACACAATTACCGTAGGAGGTGCAACAGCAATCTCGGATCCAAGCTTTAACACATCTCCAAACACTCAAGCCATTACTGAAATCTTAAACTTAAACTTTACGGTAGGGGATAATCACATCACGTTGGGAAATGGCACAAATACAGTATTTGGGGATATGCGCTCTCTAAATATGAACTCAGGTCCTGCAAATGCGGATGGTTTCAATGCATTAGCTGTTACGGATTATGCAAATCCTCAGTACGGGATTTTGACCACCGATCTAGGCAGTACTAGACCGCCTGTCCCAGCGATTATTCCTAATAATTATCATTTTAATTCTGATGTCATTACTGTTGGAAACGGAGTTAATGTCATTTATGGGCACCTACAGAATCTAAACGTTGCCCTCACAAGCGGATCGTCTACGTCCCCAGGAACCTTTGCGACAACTCCTGGTTCAGGATATGATCCCTCGTCTTTTTTCTCAATAAATAACGTCCCTTATTCTGATCCGAGTTTGATGTGGGTTGCCGGTTCTGTCGCTCAAAATACCATTGCCTTTGAGAACATCATCATGAACGCTAATACCATAACGGCTGGGAGTGGTGTGAATACAATTTTTGGGGATTTCCAAACTCTTCAAATGTCATTCGTTGCTGGAACGTCGACAGGGACTTTCCCTGGAACGCCATTTAGTGGGTTGAACACGCTAGATTTCACTGTACCTTTCAATAATACCAGATTTAGTACAAATCTCATAGCAATGGATGGAAATACGATACAAGCTGGCTTGAACTCAAGTAGTACCAACACCATTTATGGAACTGGCCAAGATTTCATCGTGAACGCCACTGGTGGGGTCAACAACCAAGGTATGCAGATGCATACAGGACTCATTTTTGACGTTATCGTCATGGGAGGAACAGGTACGTATGATTTTACGGCTCAAACCTTCACAACGACGGTTACAGGCAATACAATCCATACAGGAAATGGTGTAAACACGATTTTTGGTGATATGCGTGATTTTATTTCTAATACCATAGGGGGAACACAAAATGGAGAAAATACGTTAAGTTTGTCTTTTCCGAATGAAGGCCCGGGTGTTAATAACTCTGAGCTAGACATGGGCTTTAATCATATTTCTATTGGGAACGGGGTTAATGTTATCTATGGAAGTATGCGCGACATAAGCGTATCGAATTCAGGAGGAATTATTGAAAATATCCCCAGTGGGGGAACAGATGAAGAATTCAATGACTTTTTTGTGAGGAATACCATCTCGATGGGCCATGATGTCATAACAGCTGGTTTAACGGGAAGTAGCAACAATACCATTTACGGTGATATGCGGGATCTCACATTTTCTGGCACGGGTGGTACAGGAATTAATATAGCTCTTGATAGTCTTGTTCTTACCGATGCAGATATAGGCCGCAATATACTTAACATGGGCAGCAATAGCATCACGTCGGGCTCAGGAGTTAATACGATTTATGGTGATTTACATGACTTGACACTCTCTGCTGTAGGTGGTTCCAATTCATCTTCAGCAGCATTCGGTGCTGGCGGGGGTGGAGTTTTTATCTTTTTTGATAGATTCTTCATGGGAAATAACTCTATTACGGCAGGAATGGCAGGTTCAAGCGTGAACACCGTTTATGGGGAAGGACACAATTTCAGCTTTTCAGTTGTTGGAGGAGTGGCTTCAGAGGGACAATGCGCTTTTAACCAGATCCTCTTCGATAGATTTTTTATGGGAAATAACACGATCACCACGGGCGATGGAACTTCGATCGTGTATGGTGATGTTCAGTCCTTAAGTTGGTCTATTAAGGGAGGAACAGCCGATGGGCTTGGATCCTATGCTCAAGGCCAGGATTTAAACGACCGGGTAGTAATGGGTGGTAACACAATAACCGTTGGGAATGGTAATGATACCCTTTATGGAAATGCCCAGAGTCTCTCCCTCTCTGTTCAAGGGGGAACTGTGACGAATGGAGGAGATTTGTTTATACCTTCTTTAGGCGTTACAAATCTGACAGATGCCTCTGCCCACATGATCAATGCATCTATTACGATGAACGGGAATCATCTTTATGGTGGTGCAGGAATGGATACGCTTTATGCACATGTGAGAGACCTCACCTTTACAGCCACAGCCGGGACGGTTACATCAGGAACTGGGGATGTTAGTGCATCATTTTCGGGAGACATTAACTATACGGATGGGAATGCCAACGGTAACAACCCTGATACAGGAAGTACGATTATTTTCGGAGGGAGTACGCTAGATGGAGGTGCAGGTAATGACACCCTTATTGGGAGTGATGCGCTGAATCTTTCAGGGCTTGGAAACTTCTTAAAAGGCTTAAATACGATCCAATGGGGTGACAATACACTGACAGGTGGCACAGGGGCAGATAAGTTTGAGTTTTCCCTAGCATCTCTTCATCCTAACAATCCTAGCGATACTCATCTCGAGAATCAAGGCCATGCCACGATTACTGACTTTAGCACAAGTCAAGGAGATAAGCTGGTCTTCAAGGTTGCAGCAGGCGTCACGCTCGCACAAATCAATGCGGACACGGTCTTTGACACTTCACATAATGTAGGGGGAGGAGCAGCCAATGATACTGTGGCCACCTTCCATGATGGCAGCAGTATCACTCTCTATGACGTGAATATTGCAGCCTTCAGTGCAGCAAATACGGTATTGGTGCATTAATCGCAGATCGCATCTATCCTCATTCTGATAGGTGCGATGTCAGCGTAAGCGTACTCCCCTCATGTTTACAACCTTCAAACAAAACCAAGCAAAGCCTGATGAGGATCAGGGGCTTTTGCTTTTGGGGGCAAAACACGTTTCCCTACTTCGGATGAATATTTGTCTATTTACAGCGACAGCTCCTTTTAGTCATATGTGGACATTCGATTAAAAGTCCATCAAAATCCCCAACAAAACTAACAACTTAAGTAAAGATTGAAAACATATTGAAAAGAAGTGAAATAATTACTTGACTTATATATATATATATAGTAACCTGAAACTAGAGAAGAAGATTCTTTAGTCTTCTACAAAGAACCTCCTTCTGGTTATTAACTTAATAGGGTGTGGAGGTTGTTTGATGAGCTCCGATTTTAATTCTCAAAACGAAGATCAAAACAATAACCATGACCCGGAAAATGATCATCATGATCATGGGAGGTTTAATATGAGTGTTCTAGGAAATCCAAACAATTTACCAACCATAACGGAAGGCGACTATACGTTATCGCCATTCTTCACTGGTCCAGTCACAATTACCAATCTCTCAGGTGCCGGGTTTACGGTATATGGCGATTATCAGGACATTAACTTTCTTCTGACAGGTAATACATACTCTACCTCAGGAACGTTTAATGACCTTATCAACCATGTGAGTATCACCTTAGGTGGCAATCACATCACCCTCGGGAGCGGTGTAAATACGATCTATGGCACGATTCGCGACCTCAATATGACCGATACTGGAGGCACAGCTCTTGGTCTTGGCACCACAGGTGTTACGGTTAATACGCTTATTGAAAATACAAACATAGATCTCACTGGTGGTGGATTGGGTAATACAATTACAGCAGGGAATGGAGTAAATACAGTCTATGGCGATATGCGCGATTACACCCTAACAGCGGGCAGTGCAACAGCCATATCTGATCCAACATTTAATTCCTCGCCCAATACTGTCGCGTTCACGGAAATTCTTAATCTTAATTTTACAGTCGGAGGCAACCATATCAATTTAGGAAATGGGGTGAATACAGTTTACGGGGATATGAGATCCATAAACTTTGTTGCCCCAGGTTCGACAACTATAGGATACAACAGTGTCGCCGCTTCTGGTCCTGGAGATACTTTTGACTTTAACTATAGTTTCCATTTTGGAGTACCGCTTCCTAGCCAATTAAACCATTTCAATTTCAATGGAAACACGATCACTGTTGGTAACGGTGTGAACGTTGTGTATGGGCATTTGCAAACAGTTACTTTCTCAGTGACAGGTGCATTCTCAAGTTCCCCCGGCTCCTTACCTACCCTTCCAAGTGGGCCTGGGTGGTTTGCTTCAACTTTACCAAGTTACACAGCATCCACAGGAAATGTGGTTGCAGGCGCCAGTGAACAAAGTCAGGTTGCCAACGAAATCCTTACGATGGGAATGAGTAATATTACCGCAGGAGTTGGTGTCAATACGATTTTTGGCGACTTTCAGAATTTTCAATCAAAATCTGTTGGGGGAACAATTAATGGTGTTCCAACAGGCGTTCCGCTTGTTTCAACAGATATATTACCTTACCAAATTGATAGTGAGGACGTGAATACCATCTCGTTGGCTGGAAATATAATCACTGCTGGGTTAATGGGATCAAGTGTGAATACGATATATGGAAATACTCAGGACTTTAATTTTAACTCCAGTTTTCAAGGTAAAGATATCCAAGGAAGCGATCATGGGAGTCCCGTTGGAGCTCTTGACACTTTCAACATGGGGGGAAATCAGATTACCACCGGTAATGGAGTGAATACGATCTATGGAAGTATGCGTGATTATACGGCATTAAGTACGGGCGGTGTATTCGATGGCGCAAACCTTTCCACAAATGTAACCAGTACTTTTGGGCACCCCATTCAAGATAGTTTTACGTCAACGGATACCCTTACAATGCTTGGAAACAATATTTCAGTTGGGAGTGGAATAAATTTAATTTACGGAGATATGCGCGATCTTACTTTTATAGCCATTGGGGGAACAGGTATAAATCAAGTTGATAATAGTTTTGATACAAACGTAGAACATCAAGACATATACACTATATCTTTTGGTCCGAATGTTATAACGGCGCTCTCGGGTGTGAATACAGTTTATGGAGATATGCGTGACCTGACCTTTTCGGATATAGGAGGGCAATCACAAAATGTCTCGATTGGAAGTGGTTATCTTGATCAATCATTTATAGCATCGAATTTTATTACAATGGGTTTAAATACCATAACTGTAGGTTCAGGCGTAAATACGATTGATGGCAACTTCCGTGATCTGACATATTCTGTCACTGGAGGAAATAACGATTCTGTACCTTCACTGACTGCTTTTGCGACCTCTAATGCTGCGAATACAGTCATCATGGGAAACGGTTCTACAATGGACAACACGATCACTGCTGGTGTAACAGGCTCCTCGAGCGTGAATGTCATCAGCGGTAACGGGGAAGATGTGGTCTTTTCCGCAGTTGGAGGAACCGCCACAGGAGGACTTGCTGCTGTAAACGCAATTGCTTTCGATAGCATAATCATGGGAGACAACCATATTACTATAAACGGTGGGGGCACATCGACTATTTATGGGAATGTGCAGACAATGTCTTGGTCAGCTGTAGGGGGGCAAGCAGACGGGCTTGGTTCTTATGCAGAAGCTCAACTAAATAATAATTTCGTCCAAATGGGAGGAAATGTGATCACTGATAACGGCAATGGGTCTGATACGATTTATGGAGATGCCCAGACGATCTCTCTTTCCGTTCAAGGCGGGGCGGCGACTCATGTCGGACCATTGACCTATTTCAACTCTGGTACGGGTATGTCAGTTACGACACCAACGGATGCTGCAGCCTATATGACTAATAATCTGATCACTCTAGGTGGCAACACGATCCATGGTGGAACAGGAAATGATGTCATCTATGCCAGCTTGCAGAACCTAAGCTTCAGTGCACATGCAGGAAGTGGAACAGGGGCAGGGGCTTATTTCTCAGGTCAGATCAATTATGCTGATGGAGGATTGGTCAACGTAGGAACCCCCAGCAATCCTTTCATTGTTCCAACCGCCACCCCTGATTCCGGAAACATCATTACCTTCCATAATGATACGGTTGTAGGCGGCTCAGGAAATGACACGATCATTGGGAGTGATGCGCTGAATCTAAGTGGGTTAAGTGCCTTTCTTGCAGCAAATCCTTTGCCTGGCAATGGGCCTAACGTTAATGAGATCCTATGGGGTGACAATACACTGACGGGCGGTACTGGGGCTGATAAGTTTGAGTTTTCTCTCGCGTCTCTTCATGCTAACGATACTCATCTCGAGAATCAAGGCCATGCCACGATCACTGATTTTAATACTGGTCAGGGTGATAAGCTGGTCTTCAAGGTCGCTGCAGGCGTCACGCTCGCACAAATCAATGCGGACACGGTCTTTGACACTTCACATAATGTAGGGGGAGGAGCAGCCAATGATACTGTGGCCACCTTCCATGATGGCAGCAGTATCACTCTCTATGACGTGAATATTGCAGCCTTCAGTGCAGCAAATACGGTATTGGTGCATTAATCGCAGATCGCATCTATCCTCATTCTGATAGGTGCGATGTCAGCGTAAGCGTACTCCCCTCATGTTTACAACCTTCAAACAAAACCAAGCAAAGCCTGATGAGGATCAGGGGCTTTTGCTTTTGGGGGCAAAACACGTTTCCCTACTTCGGATGAATATTTGTCTATTTACAGCGACAGCTCCTTTTAGTCATATGTGGACATTCGATTAAAAGTCCATCAAAATCCCCAACAAAACTAACAACTTAAGTAAAGATTGAAAACATATTGAAAAGAAGTGAAATAATTACTTGACTTATATATATATATATAGTAACCTGAAACTAGAGAAGAAGATTCTTTAGTCTTCTA
>Ga0207080_1115_pt1 | contig 16352 bp, 22 predicted proteins | sample Alteio_BWMinHeat_58_FD_153532 | JGI IMG/M metagenome (GOLD analysis project Ga0207080, IMG submission 153532) | Enriched cells from forest soil in Barre Woods Harvard Forest LTER site, Petersham, Massachusetts, United States -... | ecosystem: Environmental > Terrestrial > Soil > Temperate forest >...
GTTAAAACCAAATTCATTAGTGATTAAATATAACATATATTTTTGTGGTTGATATATTTTCTCTGCTTCCAGGCCAAAGCTTAGATCACTATTTTGTAATACAATTATTTTTTTCATGGTGTTATCCCGTGAATATTTTTTTGCTCTGAGACAACAGAGTTTGTCATTGATTGTAAGCTTTGAATGGATTTGCTGGGATTAGCATTTCTTGTTTCGAATCCAACAATTCCATGCCACTTAGAGTTTATGATGGTTCTTACTATGTTTTGATAGTTCATGTTTCCGTCTTCCAGTTTTAGATGTTGATCTGTTTTTCCGTCATTATTGCTCATTGATATGCCGGCAATATGAGGGTGAAAGTTAGTAAAAAAATCTTCTGCAGGATATGGTGCATTAATATTGGCATGACCAAAATCTAAAAATAGTGATATTTTTATTTTTTCTAGGATGTATGAAAATTCATCTATTGTGGTTCCAATATAGTGAAATGGTTTATAATTTGGATAATTTGAAAGATTCTCTAGCCAAAGTTCAACATTTTTTAACTTGGCGTATTCTTGAAGGATTTCTAGGCTGTTTATAAGATTGTTTAATGCCAGTTTTTTTACTGAAACAATTTTTCGTGGCTCAATTACAGCACTTCCATGAATGATGAGCGGGCATTTAAATTTTTCACAAATATCTATTTCTTTTTTAATATAATCAATGGCGCATAAACGCAAGATCTCTACATCTGAGGAGAGAGGTACTTTAAAATTACCGTGGAATATGGGTTTGACGTTATGTGTTTGAATTGCTGCTAATAAATTTTCAATTCTTTCATCATTCCATTTATCAATAAAATCTGAATGGATACTGCCATCAACATACCAATAATCATATTTATGATTGGCTGCGTAAATTAAACCTTCTTCCGCTTGTAAATATGACTGTAATGCGAATCCATCAACAAAATTAATTGAACTGTTCGGCATAAATTGTAACTCCTTTCCTTAAAAGAAATAAAATATGGGGGAGCAGATTTATTTTTTAAATTCTCCTCTTGATTGCACGACAATTCCCAAAAACTTGTATTTTCCTTCTAGCTGTGTAATTTTGAAATCAGCATTAAGGGGTTTCAAATAAATATTTTGACCATCAAATAAAATCTGCCTAAAAATAGCCTGTTTTTGTTCATCAATATGTACAATTGCATAATCTCGATCTTCTGGCTGTAAAGCCGGATCAATAATTAAAACAGTATCTTCAGGGAACAAAGGCCGCATGGCTGTGTCTTTGACTTTGAGTGCATAAGCATCTGGGCCTACATCTGCATCTGTTACTAAATACTCTAATTCAGGAAATTTTTCTTTATTACCCGGCCACCCAACAGCATCTTCCCATGAGAGTAGCGGTGCTTTACTCCAGCCAAATTTTGTCTTTATGTGCGTGCCAGGTAGTCGATTTTTGGGTAGTGGTTCATCACCGATAAGTTGGCTGATGGAAACGGCAAAATAGTTGGCTATCGCGCTTAATGTGCCTACTTTGGGGTCGCCAGTTTCACTTGAAAGGATGCGATAGACCACAGGCTGTCCAATGCCAGTACGGCGAGCTAATTCAGATGTGGTTAAGTCTTGTTCGTCCATCAACTGGCGGAGAATGTAGGCAAGTTTTTTCATGTAAATCATTACACTAATCGAAAATTTCGACGAATTATATCACAAGTAACATTTTTTGCAATCAGATATGAATAAAAATAATTTTAAATATGTGTTGACACATAAAATATATTTTGATAATGTGTGTTTAAGAAAATAAGAGTGATACCAAATGATGATTTAAATAACAAGAGAAATAAAAGGCGAGAGTTTAAGAAAGCGCTAACCAGGGCGGCAACCCTGGTTAGCCGATACAACAAGGTAGTGGCTATAGCAAGCGTTTCCTCATCACAATGTTATCACATTGTCGCTGAGTGTAAATAAAAGCCGCTGTCTCCTGATGAAATTTTAATGATCTGGAGAGATAAATATGTCTGGTGCATTTCAAGAAGTATCTTCAAAAAAGCTTACTGCTAGCCAGGAGCTTTTAAATAAAATTATCGCAGTACGTGGAAATTCACTTCAAAAGATTTCGGAAGAAACAAAAATTCCTTTATCAACACTTCGTCATATTAAATCTGGTGTGACTAAAACGCCAAAGGTCCCTACATTTCAGAAAATATTCGGATTTTGTGTTCAGATTGGTCAGAAAATGGCATTAAGAGGAGATTAAAGATGATGATTCAACTTTATGTGGTTGGCGATAAATTTAAAAATTTTTCAGAAAATCCAAAAGTAATTTCTATTTCAGCACTTGAGTTGCTTGTAAATAGTTTCGAACAAAATACAAAAACTGACGAAGAGTATTTGATTTATGTTGGGCAGGGAATCAATGCAGATAGATTGGAAAATATAAATGCCAAAATTTCAAAAATGAAAATAGAAAATATTATACAGCTTAAAACACCAGGACATTATGAAAAGGCCAATAGCGCTTTAACACATAAGCATAAAATCGAAAATATTATGATTTCTGATCCTGTTCGACAGGATGCTGATCACTATTTGTCAATATTAATGCTGGATGATAATTGTGCAGAAATGAGTGATCACGTCACTGGACAGCATATTCAAGGGATGGTTTTGGTAGAAGCTGCGCGACAAATGACTTTGGCTGTGACAGAAAAATACTTTCTTGACGATAATAGCCGACGAAAAATTGATTTCGTTACAAATAATCTTAAGACAGATTTTAATAATTTTGTTTTCCCCATTGATGTAAAAATAGATTATGAAATCAAAAAAATACGTGGCGTAATGGGCAATCAACGTTTTGATATTGTAGCAAAATTTATTCAAAACAAAAAAACCTGTGCTGAAGTCAGTTACGGATTTTCTATTTTTAGCAATGGGTTTATCAGAGAAAAAGAAAAAGAGCAGGCGCTCATCAATCTTGATGAATGCTTTGCATATTAATAAACATTATTTCCGATAGATTTTAACTTTTGATAGGATGAGTAAAGTGGAAAAAGATAAAGAAGTGGAAGTTTTGATTGTAGGTGCAGGGCCGACAGGGCTGACATTGGCAAATACATTAATGTTGCATGGAATTTCATGCAGGATTATCGATAAACGAAGTGTGTTATCAGCTTTGCCCAGAGCAATTAATATTGGTGGCCCTACTTTAGAAATAATGAAAAAATTTGGCATATTGTCCAAATTACTTGAGCAAGGATTAAAAATAGAAACGCTAACACTCTACTGGCAAGGAAAGCGTTTGTCGAATTTTAAAACAAAATATTTTAAAGGTGAATATCCATATATATTTCATCTTGAGCAAAGCTATCTTGAAAAATATCTGACTAGCGCTTCAAACGAAGTGGGAATAATAATTGAGAAAGGAATTGAGTTGGAGTCTGTTCAACAAGAAAAAAATAGAGTTAATGTTAAGCTTAAAAAATTTGATGGTAGTATTGAATATAAAAATTATTCCTATGTTGTAGGTTGTGATGGCGGGCAGAGCAGAGTGAGAGAATTACTGGATATTCCTTCGCAGCATAAAGATTATGGCGTTTATTTTGTATTGGCAGATGTTAAATTAAAAAGAGGTTTAAATGTTGGACTACATTATTTTTTAACACCAGAAGGTTATTTTATTCTGGCGCCTCTTTCTGAAACCAGATGTCGTTTAATTGCATCATTCAACGGAAACTATCCTGGACAAGAATCTTTGAAAATTAATAAAGAATATTTGGAAAACCTTTTCAAGAAACGCAGCAATAATTCTATTGAAATAGCTGAAATATCCTGGTCAGCGAGTGCGCCCTTTTATCATCGATTAGCGCATAAAGCAAAAAGCGGTCGCGTATTTTTGGCAGGAGATGCGTTGCATCAATTCAGTCCTGTGGGTGGAACAAACATGAATACGGGCATTCAAGATGCTTTTGATCTGGCTGAACGTTTAGCAGATTCAATAAAAAATAAAGCCGCATCAGATGCTCTTGGGTTTTATGAATCAACCAGATTAAGTGTTGCACAGAAAATATTAAAAATTACTGAAAATGCAACACATTTAATAACACAAGATTTAAAAATTCCTGAATTAGAGAAAAAATTTCTCCCGCAAATGTGTAATCGAAAATTTATACGAGAAAAATTTCCTGCATTGTTTTCGGGCTATGCCTTTTCAAATGAATGTACAGATGTCGTTAATTTTTAATTGAATGGAGATAAACATGATATCGGAAGGGTTAAAAAAGCAAATTTCAGTATTTTTAACATTTGTTATTTTTATTGATTTTATGGGTGTAGCGACTGTAGTGACTTTATTTCCGCACTTGTTATTAAGCGCAAATGGAATGTTTTCGAATGCAATAACTGAAGGAAACAAGCTAATTCTAATGGGTATTTTTCTAGCTATTTACCCTTTAGGTCAATTTTTTGGTGCTTCAGCTTTAGGAAAGTTATCAGATTATTACGGACGTAAAAAAATCCTTATTATTACACTAGTGGGAACATTTGTAGGATTTTTGGGGTCGGCGATATCAGTTGAGATAAGTTCCGCAGCGTTATTATTTGTTAGCCGTCTACTTGCGGGTCTTTCGGCAGGAAATGTTTCTGTTGCCCAAGCCAGTCTTCTTGACATCAGTACTGCTGAAACAAAAAGTCGTTATGTTTCATACGGACAAATGGCGATGGGGTCAGCTTATATTGTTGGGCCTGTTATTGGAGCCTGGTTATCGCAATCAACAGTTGTGAGTTGGTTTAATGAAAGCACACCTTTCTGGTTTTTCAGCGCTATTTTAATAGTTCTGCTCATTATAACGTTTACAACATATCAAGAGACTCAGATGGCACCAAAAAGAGAAAAAATTAATCTCCTACAAGGATTCCAACAAATTTATCAAGCACTAGGTGATAAGAAATTAAATAAAGCATTTCTTGTCTGGTTGGTCTTTGTCAGTGGTTGGTGGTTATTCGAATCTTTCATGCCGACTTTTCTTTTGCAAAATTTTCATTTTACGACAGTACAAATTGGAAATTTACTGGCTTTCAATGGTGCATTATATGCGGCTTTTCAATACTTGATTGTTCAAAAAGTGGCAAAAAAAATGTCTCCTGTGACTATGGCGCGTATCTCCATTGGAATTGCAGGCATAGCAATAATATCCATTGGAATAGCGCACAATACTTTTCAGCTGTATATGGGAATGATCGCATTTGTTCTGACAATGGGCTTTAGCATCCCCGGAATTATAACGCATATTGCTAATATGGCGGGAGATAAAGATCAAGGACAAGCCATGGGAATGGTTAATTCAATTCAAGCATTTGCAACCGTCCTGGTTATGCTGCTTGGTGGCTATATTAATTCTATTAATAGTCATTTAAGTGTCATTGCAGGAGGTGCAGTGGTGATATTAAGTTGGTTGATTTTTATCGCCTACTTTAGCATCAAAAAAATGACCAATCATGCTTTAGATATCACTAATACAGCAATTTGAAGATGGAATTTAATGGGAGAATATGAGTATGCAAAAAAAACCTGAATATTATGCTTTTTTTGATGTTGATGGAACATTGCTAAAAGGTAAGCCCATGTTAAGTTTTTTGAACTTTTATTACCGCTCGCGTTTTAAGCGCTTTCCAAAATTCGGAGAAATTAAATTTAAACAGTTTATAACTATGAGCTTTATTTTAAATAAATTTGGTGTTCCAAGAGAAGTGCTTAATCGGCTGTATTACAAATGTTATAAAAATCAATCAGCATGGTGGCTTAAAAATATAGGTAAGCAATGGTTTACTGCATGTGTTGAGCAAATGCCCAATAGCTATCATCCTAATATAGTGTTAGAGCTGATTAAGCATCAAAAAAATGGTGCAGAGATTGTTTTTGTTTCTGGATCATTTCCTGCATGTTTGGAGCCTATTGCAAATAAATTCAATGTTAAAACGATTTTAGCAACAACAATGAAAATTAAAGGTGATTATTACACTGGGGAGATACAGAACATTCAGACAATTGGACAAGGGAAGGTTCAAGCAATCAAAAATTTTCTAAAAAAAGAAAATTACGATGATCTTGAAAGATGTTATGCCTATGGAGATCACCATAGTGATTTTCCAATGTTATCTTTAGTTGGGCATCCGCGCGTTGTTGCTGGAGATACTGCAGTAGAAAATCATGCTAAAGAAATGCGCTGGAATATTATTCAGCCAATGTAAATTTTATTTTTTTAATTGACAATTTGGGGAAGTGTTATGCGTGAAAAAGTACATCAAATTATTATAGATTCAATTGTGTCACTGAATGAATCTTTAGAATTTAAAGTGCCCATTGAAGAGGGCGAAGGTTGTCAGCTTTATGGTAAATCAGGAGTTTTGGATTCGCTCTCTCTCGTTTCACTTGTGGTTGTTGTTGAGGAAAGATTAGAAGAAGCTTTTGACACGACTATTATATTAGCAAGTGATAAAGCGCTATCGCAAAAGCGTAGTCCTTTCGCAACAATAGGTAGTTTAGTTGATCAAGCCACTGCATTACTGGAGGAAAATAATCATGTCAAATAAACCAGTTACATTAATTACGGGGACGCGTAAAGGAATCGGCAAGTATTTAGCTGAGCATTATGTAAAAAATGGGCATCATGTTATCGGCTGTAGCCGTTCTGCGGCAGATTGGGAATTGCCCCATTACACTCATATCGAAGCGGATGTCAGTGATGAGAAAGCTGTAAAAATATTGTTTCGTCACATCAGAGAAAATTATGGATATTTAGATAATCTTATTAATAATGCAGGAATAGCATCAATGAATCACTTTATGCTGACACCTACTTCAGCAGTCGAAAACATTTTGAAAACAAATGTGATTGGGACATTCCTATTTTCGCGTGAAGCTGCAAAATTAATGGTAAAAAAGAAGTATGGCCGTATTATTAATTTTACGACTGTCGCAACACCTCTTAAATTGGCCGGTGAAGCTATTTATGCGGCTTCTAAAGCTGCTATCTATTCTATGACAGAAGTATTAGCCCGTGAACTTGCTGAATATAATATTACTGTGAATGCCATTGGACCGACACCTATTGAAACTGATCTTATTCGCTCCGTACCTGCAGAGAAAATGCAACAACTGATTGCAAGGCAGGCTATTCGTCGGCTGGGTACATTTGAAGATGTGTCAAATGTCATAGATTTCTATTTGCGAAAAGAAAGCGATTTTATTACGGGTCAGAATTTATATTTAGGTGGCATATGAATCCATTATATCAGCTTAAAAAAATTATTGATGAATGCTCATCAAATGATGCGATTATTTATAAAAATAAAAGCTATAGTTATTTTTGGCTTAAAGAGCGTATCTCATACTGGGAAAACTGTTTAAAGCAAGAATCAGTGGAGATGGGCAGTATAATTGTTTTATTGCTCGATTTTTCTCCTGATGCGATTGCATTGTTTATTGCACTCCTGAATCACAATTGTATCCTTGTGCCGTTAGCGCCAGGGGCACAAGTCCATAAAGAAGAATGTTTGGAATTAACGGAAGCGCAATATATTGCTGAGATTGATTCAAAATATGAAATAAAAATGACGCGGCATTCAGATCAGCTATCACAAAATAAATATTGGGAAAAACTAAGAGAGCTTTCTCATCCTGGTTTAGTGCTTTTTTCTTCAGGGTCAACGGGTAAAAGCAAAGCTGTGGTTCATGATGTTTTTCCATTATTAAACAAATTTGTTTTGCCCAAAAAACAGAAAAGGGTGATTGGATTTTTATTGTTTGATCATATCGGTGGTTTAAATACTTTATTTTATACATTGTTTAATGCCGGTTGTTTTATTGCTGTTGATGATCGGCGTCCAGAATCAATATGCACTTTGATAGAAAAACATAGGGTAAACGCATTAACAACGACCCCCACATTTTTGAATTTATTCATTTTAAGTCAGGCTTATGAACGGCATGATCTCTCAAGTTTGCAGATCATAAATTATGGAACAGAAATAATGCCTGATACAACTTTGCGTAAACTATATGAGTTATTTCCTGGTATTCGATTTTCTCAAGCCTACGGTCTTTCAGAGGTAGGTGTTTTACCAGTTCGTTCTGAAAATTCAAATTCTTTGTGGTTAAAAATTGATCAGTCACAATGCGGTTATCGTGTTGTCGATGGACTATTAGAAATAAAAACTGATTCATCAATGCTGGGATATTTGAATGCGCCAAATCCATTTACTGAAGATGGTTGGTTTAAAACAGGTGATGCAATTGAAGAGCGAGGCGAATATTTTAGAATTTTAGGCAGAAAATCTGAGCTTATCAATGTTGGAGGCGAAAAAGTTTATCCTGCTGAAGTTGAGAATGTGGTCAAACAACTAGAAGGTGTTGTAGAGGTAGTAGTAAGCAGTTTGCCGCATCCTATCATTGGAAATGTGATCACGGCAAAAATTAAATTGGCTGATATTGAGTCATTAACAAATTTCCGTAGTCGGTTATTTGCTTTTTGCAGGGATAAATTAGCCCCTTATAAAATCCCCAGAAAAATTAGTTTTACAGAAAATTCACTTTATAATTATCGGTTTAAAAAATCCCGAATGACCGAGTTTTAGTTAAGGAGAAAACCCATGGAGAATTCCTATTTAGTCAATGAAGAAAATTTTATTAATCAATTATCTAAGATTTTAGAAATTGAAAGAAAATCGATTGATCTTGATTCATGTTTAAGCGAATATATGACGTGGGATTCATTGGCGATTATTTCATCAATTGCCTATATTGATCAACATTTTGGTGTGACTATTCAAGGTAAAGAAATTGAAGCATGCAAGTCAATAAATGTATTGCTACAACTTATTAAAAGTAAATTGTAATTCAAGGTATTAAAGTTATGCAAACAAATATTGCTGGATTAAGAGTCACTGGAATAGCCGCAGCATTGCCACAAAATAGGCTAGACTTATTAAGTTTATCAACACAGTTTGGTGAAGCTGAAGTACGAAGAATTATAGCGGGCACAGGTATTCATGCCATTCGTGTGGCAAGACATAAGCAAAGGGCATCTGACTTATGTGCTGCAGCTGCAATACAGCTGTTTTCTTCTCTGAATATTTCTCCTGATAGCATAGACGGGATAATTTTTGTATCACAAACATCCGATGCTGCTTTGCCAGCAACCAGTGTCATTTTACAGGACAGATTATCTTTGCCAACAACTTCTGTTGCCTTTGATATTAATTATGGGTGCTCTGGTTATATTTATGGTTTGTACCAGGCTGCAATGTTGTTGATTGCAGGGGGTTGTTCCAGAGTATTGCTTTGCGTGGGTGATGTTATTACCCCTATATTGGATCCAGAAGATCGTGCCGTGCGTATGGTTTTTGGTGATGCTGGCAGTGCAACCCTTATTGAGAAAGGAGAGGATACATTTTCCTTTATTTTACGCAGTGATGGTTCAGGTGCAGAGTCATTGCACGCAGGGTGGCATCCTACTGATTATAATGGCATTGTAAATAAGTCAAATTATCTTAGCATGGATGGCAGCGCCATCATGGAATTTGCCCTGCGAGAAGTGCCTCTTTGTGTTCAAGAGACATTAAATTTACAAGGATGGGATAAATCATCTCTCGATGTTTGCATACTGCATCAAGCCAATCAATTCATGCTGAATTATTTAAGAAAAAAAATGGATATTCCCAAAGAACTTGTTCCTATTGCTTTATCTGAAATAGGCAATACGGGATCAGCTTCTATACCCTTAACGTTATCACTAAAGCATGAAGAGTTACGAAGTAAATCTACCCTGAACCGTTCAATTTTGTGCGGATTTGGTGTAGGGCTCTCATGGGGAGCAGTAGGGCTTAACCTTTCCAAAACAAGTTTGATTCCAGTCATAGATGTTGTTTAGTTTTTAACTATAGAGGAGAGCAAGATGTATTTATTAAATGTGAGTTTTAGTCAAAATCCAGCCCAGGTTGAACCGCAAAAAGAAGCACATGGGGCATGGGTTAAAAAATATTTTGATGAGGGAATATTTCTTTTGGCAGGGCCTAAAAAAAGCGGATTGGGCGGCGCAATTTTAGTTAAATCAATGGATAAATCTCAATTAATGAAAATCTTGTCCGAGGATTCATATGTTATAGCAGATGTAGCTGATTATCAGATTGTTGATTTCGATGCGAAGTTGTCCGCTAAAGGGCTTGAAAGTTTAATCAATAGTTAAATATTAAAAAGCGGCAATGTGAGTAAACTTTGTCGCTTTTCTAAAGAGATAAAAGGAAATTACCATGAATCATCGTAATTTTGAAATTGATAGGCTTAGAGCCTTTGCGGTATTAATGACAATTTATATTCACTATAGCCGAGTTTTTTTCCCTTGGTCAATATCGCCCAATTATCATCATGGCACTACTGTATTAAATATATGGAATAATTCCTGGACTGGTGTTGATTTGTTTTTGGTTATTTCAGGGTTTGTGATTTCTAAAACAATAACATCAAATATTGATATTTTAAGATCAAATAGCAATAGTTTGGCTGGGTTTATAAAGTTATTTTATATCAAAAGATTTTACAGGATATATCCTGTGGCGTGGTCAGTCTTTTTGTTTGTTATTATAGCAAGCATTCTTTTTAATAAAGGTGGATATTTTGTCACTCTTGAAAATAATATAGAAGCAGGGATAGCAATATTTACCTATACTTTTAATTATTATTTTGCTGGTGGTTTATACCATGGATTTACTTTATCCCCTTTTTGGAGTTTGTCGCTCGAAGAGCAGTTTTATTTATTGCTGCCAATTTTTCTTATATTAGTTAAGTCAACACGACAGAGAGTGATAATTTTATTAATATTGTTGTCCGCAATTACATTTATTATTCGCCCTTTAACACATGGTGACCAGTTAATTTTTTATACCCAAACACGGTGTGATGGATTGATTTATGGATGTCTTATATATTATTTAACACAACAGACATGGTTTGATGAAATAAAAATTAAAGCACATTCATTCAGCCAATTTTCAAAAAGTTGCGTTGTTTTAGTGTTAATTATGGCATTAAGCAGTGTTACAGCTATTGGATTTTCAAACAATATTGTTATTCCATTAGCGTGTATGCTGGCCTCATTGCTTGTCATTATTGCAGCTTCTGAAGCCAATGTCATCAGTTTTCCGCAGCCAATAGAGAAAACATTAGATTATTTGGGTTCGCGCTCTTACAGCTTATATCTTGTTCATTTTCCCATGTTTTCACTGACGCAAGAGATTATTTATCGAATTTCAAAAGCCGAGCAGGTCGTGATTGGGCCAGGATTGGAAATTTACTACACTTTGCTAGCATTTTCGTTAATATTTATTGTTTCAGAAATATCATATCGATTTATTGAAAAGCCATTAATGGAAAAAGGTCGAAAAATTGCACAAAGTATTCATTCAAAAAATAAAGAAAAAGTTGATCAAAAAATTTATATAAAAACTCTAGAAGAAGCTGCTTAACTTAAAAATTATTTATTTTATTAACTGAGGAGGATGTTACTATGCCATTTATCAATATTCGTGATGTTAGTTATTATTATGAATTTGAAAACCAGAAAACTGAAACTATTGTTCTCATTAGCGGATTAAAAGCGGATCATACAAGTTGGGCTACGATAGTACCTGAATTAAGTAAGCAGTATAACGTATTAACAATAGATAATAGAGGAATTGGTCAAACAAAAGACAATAGAAAAAGTTTTGAAATTGATGATTTAGCTGATGATATTCTTGAAATTATTTATGAGCTAAAAATTGATAGACCACATATCGTAGGCCATTCAATGGGGGGAGCAATAGCACAATCATTGGCTTATAAATATCCTGACAAAATTGCTTCAGCAACTTTTTGTAATACTTTTATTAAATTTAATCAAGAGGCTGCGAAATTTTTTTCTGAAGATGTGGAAAAGCTCTATGCTAATGGAAAAAGTCAGGGAGAAATTATGGAGGCTATCATCCCTTGGGTTTTTGATGAATCATTTATAAATCCGGAACTTGTTGCATTAATTAAAAAAATGAGTGATGAAAACCTTTATCCTCAATCTATGGAAGATTATCGTCGCCAGTGTGATGCGCTTTGTAAATTTGATTCAGCAAGATGGATTTCTTTGTTACAGGTACCTACATTAGTTATTGGTTCCAGTGAGGATAAAACAGCGACTCTGGAGGAGTCAAAACTTCTTCATCAATCAATACCTAAATCTGAGCTTAAACTATTAAAAGGTGGTCATGCAAGTGCTGTTGAGCAAACGATGCCGCTTCTGGATGCGCTATTAAGTTTTTGTAATGCACAGAATCTCATATATAAAAAAGTTTCATTAAAGTGATTAAAATTTAGGAATCGCTAACCAGGGCGGCAACCCTGGTTAGCTGATACAACGAGGTGGTGGCTATTATAGCAAGCATTTCTCATCGCAATGTTATCGTATTGTCGTTGAGCGTAAATAACAGCCATTGTCTCCTGATGAAATTTTAATGATCTGGAGAAAAGAATTATGTTTGGGGCATTTCAAGAAGTATCTTCTGCTGGAGCCTATTGTTTTACAGGAAAAACATGTTCTATGTCTGTTTCTTCAAAAATAAAAAAACTTACTGTCAGTCAAGAACTTTTGAATGAAATTATTGCAGTAGAAAGCTGCTCGCTTAAAAAAATTTCGGAAGAAACTAAAATCCCTTTGGCAACATTGTGCAATATTAAATCAGGGGTTACTAGAAGTCCCCGGTTTTCTACATTTCAGAAAATTTTCAGATTATATTGCCGGATTTGTTGCTAACACATTTATTTAGTTAGAAAAATTGCTTATTCATATGTAAATAAAATTGGGCAATAATTAGACTGTCAATAAATGGCTAACTAAGATTACTGCTTTGGTTAGCAATATAATATGGTAGTTACCGGATAATATATACAGATCCATTGCGGGATATATATTACCACTACTAATACGAATATCGGAATAAAACTTGAAAAAAATTATTAATATTTTTTGTACATTGATAAAAAGAAAAATTTTAATTTCTTTATCAAGAATATCTATATTTCAAAAATACGTTTTACTCTATGGTTGTCTAACCATCTGTCTAACTCATCTTTCATATATCGCACTGTACGCCCAATTTTTGAAAATTCAGGGCCACGTGTTCTATTTTTACGAACACCATTCATTCTATCCGCTCTCAAGAATGATACGCTCATCGAAATGTATTCAGCAGCTTCTTTTTCAGTCATGCCTCGTTTTTCCATTTTGCCACTGTAAACCCCCCATTTTTAGTACAGTGAATTAGTAGAATAACTGTATTTCTGACCCACCCCCAAAAACAGTACAGCCTATAAGTAGAAAAAATCAGCTTGTGCAGGGGTTAGATTTTTTTGCAAACTCGACAGGCGTTTGATAATTTAACGCGCTGTGCGGTCTCAAATAATTATAATCCTGTCTCCAATTTTCAGCTTTTATTTTGGCATCTTCCAATGATAAAAATCAGTGAACATTTGAACATTCATCTCGAAAACTGCCATTGAATGACTCAATATAAGCATTATCCGTAGGTTTTCCAGGACGTGAAAAGGCCAACGCTACCTTGTATTCATACGCCCATTTATCCAATGCTTTCGAAATAAATTCACTCCCGTTATCTAAAAATATTTGTTTTGGCAAATCTCTTTCTCTCATTAATTTATTCATCACATTCACAACGTTTTCTCCTCTAAATTGTTGACCCACTTCAATTGCTAGACACTCACGACTATAAATATCCATAACAGTTAAAAAACGAAATCGTGTCCCATTAAAAAGTTGGTCGCTAACAAAATCCATACTCCAGCATTGATTAATACCTTGTGCTGGAAGACGAACAGTACGTAACGAACTGCTTTTATGCCGCCTAGGCTTTCGATAGCGTAAATTCAACCCTTCTAGACGATATAGGCGGTAAGTACGTTTGTGATTGATATGCCAACCCTCTCGTCTTAACAAAACGTGAATTCGCTCGTAACCATAACGAACACGCGTATATGCAAGCTCTTTTATACGTGAACGTAAAGGAGTTTGATCATAGCGACAACTAATATAGCGGTGCACAGTGCGACTTAAACATAAAACACGACAAGCCCTTGCTTCTCCAACGTTCCATGCCTGCTGTAAATTTATCACATGCTTTCTTTTATCAGCAGGCCTTAAAGCTTTTTTTTCGATACATCCTGTAACATGGCTTTATCTAATGATAAATCCGCAACAAGCTGTTTTAGCTTCCGGTTCTCCTCTTCTAATTGCCTTAAGCGTCTTAACTCACTTACGCCTAATCCGCCATACTTTTTCTTCCACTGATAAAATGTCGCCTGACCAATGCCCATTTTGCGACAAATTTCTTCAATAGCTGTTCCTGTTTCTGCTTGATGAAGCGCAAAAGAAATCTGTTCTTCACTAAAACGTGACTTCTTCATACCGGTAGCCTCCTAAAAATTAAGATACCTGCTTAAACTGGAATTTTCTATTTCTCAGATGACCTATTTAAAGGGGGGAGGTCAACGCATTTTTTCTGCGATAATTTCTTCTATTGGATAACAGGCAATTTTGCAATCCAGTATTTCGCTATAACCATGCAAAATCGGTTTGTGCTCTGGCGGTAGAATAACAAGCTCATCATATGTAATTTCAATCTTAATTCGGCAAAGTGGGGTAGGGTGCCAGGGAAATTTTATTAATATTACAAATGCCTCTTGTCCTTGAGGATGAGGAGCACGCTCTGAATTTCGTTTTAGTTGAACCTCAAATGGGCCGTATTGCGTTAAAAGATTTTTTGATATTGCTATAGCATCAACCAAAGCATTTTCAAGAGCCTGTTTTTTGGGCGCATCTAATACAGAAAAATCTAAATCTTCAGAAAATCTATAATTGCCAAAAATATTTTTTTAAGCGCAGTGCCACCTTTAAATATTAAGGAATCACATAATTTTGGTTGCTTTGAAATACCTGCCAATATATAACTTAATGCATAATCTTTTTCAATGACGTGCTGCGCAGCATTTTTATTTTTAACTTCATCCTGTATTTTCATTTGTAATGTTTTCATGAATATCTGCCTGATAAGTTATTTTGAATTTTCCAGCGATGATCCCGAGAACCTCTGACTGGCATTGATGAATCAAGCAGACAATAATAGTTGGCAGGAATTTTTAACAAAGGATTAAGATATTTAGCAGGAACATTAAAATGTTCGAGCGACCACCCTACTCGTTTAATAAGTGATTGTTCACCATAGCGGATGGCATATTCAATAAATTTTTTAATATCTATACTGGGTATTGCAGCTTCCAAAATCCCCAATATTTCACCCATACCCCCAAACATTTTCGAAAAAATAAAGCCATCCAATAAAGTACGCTCTTTGTCTGTGATGGGAATACGAAAATATTCATCCATCCAAATTTCTTCAATTCCGTAAAAATATTTTTTCTGGATAGTTATGTATTCGTAACGTAGCCCATTAATTTCCCAGGCATGTTTTTTATTTTTTGAAATTATTGAAGCCTGAGCTCTCATGCTCGGCGTGATTACTTTGCTTGGTGTTACTGCAGTAATAATTTGCGGTACTTGTTCTATTAATCCATGGTGCTGCATGGCAGACCAGTGACTGATAGCTGAAGGCTGAATGAGGTGTGTTGCAATAGCAAAAGGGTGTACGTGAATTTTACCGGGCAATGAACCAGTGCTGGCATATAGCCCACGACGTAATCTTAGCGCCCAGCCCTTAATGGCCAGATTTGAAAGAATTTTATTCAGCTGGGAAAGGGGAATTTTTTGTGACTGAGCTGCCTCAACAGCATTTTCGGAGGTAAAAATATAGCGTCCGCTGGCTGAGAGCTCGCGGAGCAGGCGTATTCCCTGGCTTTCTGTCGATTTAGCTTTCATGGGTTGATACCCGCCAATTTGTTAAACTACTGCAATGATACCCTAAAATGGGTATTATTGCAGTAGTTTAACAAAAAAACTCAACTAAGCAATCAGCCTTTGAAGGCGAAGGGGGCTTTGGTAGGCATTCATCAAAATTATCTCACAACCCGTATTTAAAAAAAGTGTAAACTTATAAATTTCTATAAGATATGGTGAACGAGAAATATCCTTTAAATATTGAAGCAGGACAGAGTATTTATGGCACAGTTCAGAGTTACGCAAAAATTTGCAGCTGATTATAAAATTGATTTGCTTCTTGAGCCTTGCGAAACAGTTTCTTTTCTGGACGATTGGTTCATTGATGTCATGCGAATACAAAGAAAAAAAGTTGCTATTGTTACTCACG